>JAABUR0100003972.1_pt1 | contig 20180 bp, 20 predicted proteins | sample 5560091 | NCBI WGS metagenome assembly JAABUR01 (sample SAMN10711879, study PRJNA513375) | rock metagenome | isolation source: Antarctica rocks | place: Antarctica: Victoria Land, University Valley sud
TTCATTTGATCTTGACTTCTTGATTAAGTGATTCAATATAATGTTTTCTGATGTAATAACTGCGCTGAACAGATGACTTTCATTCATTAAGCATTTCTGCTTTCTCTTCAAGTCATTGTTCATCAACGATTTCAGATTGATAAATATTTCTGTGAATGTCTTTGACATCACTGTCTTGAGTTCTTTCTGTCTTCGTACAACATGATATAAAAGTCTGTGCTTTATGACTCTCTTTATTCTTTCTTTTTCAGCTTGTCGTTTATGATATTGAAAGTCAAAGACTCTGTATGTGTCTTAACATACTTTACATTTTCACATGTTTTGAGTTTGTTTGTAAAAACAATGCTTTAAGCAATGATTTAATGCACAGTAAATGCATCTTTATTTGTTTTTGCATTCATATATCTTGTAATCATATTCTTGATACTTTAAACATTGATGCACTCTGCAACTTAAGTCGTAAAACTGTGTGATCTTTATGTCAATCTCATGATATACTTTCTCATTAATCAGCTTGTTCATCATCTCAGCGCTGATTACATATATCATCAGCGAAACATATTTCTTCTGCTCACTTTTGTTTGTGAGTCACTTAATCTTCTTGATCATTATTTCTAAATGTATATCTTTGTTGATCTTGATGAGTATCTTCATCTCTTTCTTCTCTATGTTCTTAAACATTTCTTTAACTTTAATCTTATGTATCACTACTTCAAAACTGACTTTGTGCAGACATGCATTCAATGATATTTCTTTGATTCAAAAATTATTTTTCTTCAGTGTTTTCTTGCTGCTCTTTATCTTAATTTAAAATACCAGCAGTTTTAATTATTTTTTCATCATTTTTATGTTCTTATGCATCAACAGCATTTTGTCAACATCAATCTCTTTCACTCATTTTATTATGTTTTTTGTTGTTGTCATCATGATTTTCTTTATTTCTTCTTTCTCTTTGATAAAGATTTTTACTTTAAATTTCTTACAATGATTTTACATTGACAATGATATATCAACGTTGAATACAAGATGATTTTTAAATGATGTTGTTGACTTCATGCTTATTCTTTTCGCTTAACTGTCAACATGTTTTCTCTTCTTCATGAACTTTTTTTCAAGTTTGCTTATTATCTTTTTCAATCTTTTCAGCTGATTCTTCATGCGTTGATTCACAGTTGACGCAGTAACGCGTTGATGCATCAGCTTTTTTATCATCTTTGTCAAACTTTTCATCTCTTCTCAGAGCATCAGCTCGTTGTTTCTACGTTTGTTAAGCTCATAAAGTACTCGCAGCTTGTGTAATTTCTTCTGTATATCTTTCGCCTTGACTGAATTCTTCTGAGAGATAATAATAATCATCTTTCATTCACTCATCAACGTTATATCAACGACGTTTCTCATCTATTCTTGATAATCAGAATAAAGCGCAAGCATCATGTTGATGATGTGCTCTGTCTTCAAATAGTTTAAGTAATTCATTTTTTCAATAAAATAATGTATAAATTTTTCAAATTGAAAAGCTATTCTTGATACAAAACTTGCAAAAAGAATTGAAAATTGAATTTAATAAAAAGTGCAAGACATTTTTGAAAGCAATGTACTTATTATCTTTGAAAATTCAAATCAATGAAGAATTACTATTGAATGTAAGCATACAATGATTAAAAGTTATCAAAGAGAAAATCAAGCACGCTATTAACTTCTCAGCACTCAGAAAAGCATTCGAATCAGATGATATATCATTCGTAATCATACAGCGAGCGTACAAAAGCATATTGAAAATCTTTAATATAATGTTTTCAGATTTGATTGAAAACGATTATCATTCAAAGATATGACATGAAGGCACGAGAATTATTCTGAAAAAATCAGACAAGTTGAATTATTCAATTTCAAAGACATACGAAATTATTATGCTGCTAAACTGTTTAGACAAAGTAGCAGGAAAAATAATAGCAATGTGACTGTCTTACACAGCTGAAATTAACGACAAGCTGCTAGATTTTGATCAAATAAGATATAGAAAACAAAGATCAGTTATAAATGCATTACTAAATTTAGTACATGATGCGTAAATGACAAAAAGTTGCGAAAACACGCTTATTTATTTACTTCTAGATGTCAAAGAAGCTTTTGATCATGTTGCATTGAAACAGCTGATCAAAATATTGATTAAATTGAAAATATTAATCAATTTAATCAATTGAGCAAAATACTTCTTACAAAATTGAGTTATATTAATATATATATTAAAACAATCACAACGCGCGCAAAACAAACTTTTGAAAAGAGCATTATAAACGAGAGAGAAAAGATCAAGTAGATGAATAGACAATGACAAATTGCATGAGCAGCAGTAATGCTGATTCAATGACGATTGCAAGCAGCGTTAACTTGTTGCAGAGAGACAGCGATGTGAAGTTTAAACGCTTACGTAATGACGAGATGAAAGTTATCAGCATCATTGATTTACTAACACAGACATCAACGTTAGAGAAAGAGAAGAACAAAGATCACTCATGAAAAGAAGTGATCTTAAAGCTGATTTAACGTCTTCAAAACATCTCAGAAAGAAAGATTGAAAGTTAAGACACATTCATCGCGAAGAATGTACAGAAGTTAAAGACATTTATTCAACTTCTTAATAAACAACTACAAACACAAGAAAATACACATTTCACATTCAAAACATCATTATGAGTCGATGTAGCAAGAGAAGAATTATCAATGAAAGAGCAACGTCTCAGAGAAGAATCATCATCGCTTTGCAAGAAATGCAAAATCATGATGAAGATAGCAGACAGAGAAGAAATAGAGAAGATGCAGAAGAAAATCATCAAGCAGATTCTTCAGAAAATAGCAGACGTGTCATTGAGTCAATGAAATCTGATCATGTCTCTTCACAAGCTGAGTAGCGAAGACATCTCTCTTCACGCAGTCAGTTCAGATGCACAAGCAAATCTGAAAAAGACTCAAGAATGAACAAAAGAAATTACAAACTTGACGCGCATATCGCGACGAATCTTCGCAATGCTGATGCATGAGATGCACACTACAATTAACATGAACAATCAGAAGAAAGTCATTAGAAAACTGACAAAGAATAACGCGAGACTTCATGAGAATCTGAAGATTCTAAGAATAGTCTGACTCAAGAAAGTAGCAAAGAGCGAAAAGACTCATTCGTCGCTCATCGTGAAGATAGCAATCGAAGCGATGATGAATCAACTGATGAACGTGAATATGCTAAATGCATATCATGAATGTGCATATGAGCTGTTTGAGAATAACTGTTGCATCACACAGTGCTTCAGATGTCAAGAATTTGATCACATGATCAGATTCTGCAGAAAGAATCAACGCTGCATCAAGTGCACAGATAAACATCACATCAAGAGATGCATGATATCTTCAAATAAAAGATGTTGTACTAACTGCAACGAAAATCACGAATTCTGAAGATGCATCTGTCTCAAATGATGACAGCAAATGAAACAAGCATTTGAAATTTATAGAAACAGATTGTTCAGATATTCAGAAGCATTTAAATACAATTGCACATTCTTGCAATTCTTGAGCTCTTCGCTGTCTTCAAACTCTGCAGATTCAATGAACTCTTCAAGTTTAATGAATTCTTCAAATTCAACAAACTTTTCGAAGTTCACGATTTCTTTCAGTTCAGCGAACTCGTTGAGCTCAACGACAGTTGTGCTGAAAACACGCAGTCTAGTCGCTTATGAATCGACATGACAGATGATAGAAGTCAAGAAAAGACGTGTCGATTATTTCTCTTGCATGAGTAGCGACTCAGATGAGATGTCGCTTGAGCAGAGTCAGAAATGATAAATCAGAAGACGAGACAGACTTTTGATGACTGAGAGCATTTAAAAAGTCTTCTTCTCACAGAGTCAACAACAGTTATAAATAACTTTATGATGAAACAATCTTTTCTACGAATACTGCAGTACAACATCAGAAAATCATTGAAAATTCAGAAATCATTTTTAATCAACAGAAAGATTCATGATTTTGACATTGTAGTCATACAGAAGCAGAATTGCAACATTAATGATATGCAATCATTTAACTCAGCTCACAACTTCTTTTATCTAGTGAAAAACACGTCATTACAGTCAAGAACTTGCATATATGTGAACAAACACTTAAGATTCAATCAATGAATGATAGAAACAGCTGAGTCAGACATCTGCTTGAACAGAATATTAACTTGCAGCACAGATGATAAAACACAGACGTTGCAACTTATAAACATCTACAATTCATGTTCACTGTTTTATACATTTACAGAGAAATCTTTAATCATTTTTCGCTTGAGCGAGCTACTCAAAGATGACTGCAAACAACTGATCATGAGAGATTTCAATCTACATCACTCTCACTGAAAAGAATGAAGATGCTTCACTCAACATGCAGCGATTAACAGTTTACTTGACGTTGTTACTAACACTAAGCTGAAATTATTGCTGAAATCAGACACTATTACTTGCAAGACTCACAATCAATCTACAACTATTAATCTAGTCTTTAACAGCGAGAAAATACAGTTCATGACATGCAAGTGCAAGATACGCATTGATCTGCATCAAGAATTGAATCATCTTTTGATTGTCACAGAACTTTGTTTACAAACAACTTCAGTACAGTCTTCATCTCAATAACTATGAAAGAAAATGAATACAGAAGCATTAAGCGCGTATCTGCATATGCATCTTTCGTCAAATCGTTCTTTGAATAGCAAGATGATGATGAACGAAAAAATGTGCAAAGTTATCAAGATGCTATAAGAGATCATTAAGAAATCTATCTTCTTGACAAAGTCATCAAGTTGAGCAAAGAACTTCTGAAATTCAAACTGCTCAAAGATAGTAATGAAATCAAGATGACTGCAAATCATATGAAAAATACAAAGTACACTAGATGCATGAAATGAATATCTGAAACACAATGATCATAAAAACAAGATCATTCAACAAGCAAAGCGCGTTCATTTCAGATCACAAATGCATAAGCTGAGTGACGCACTCAAGTCAATATGACGCTTTGCAAGATAAGTCAGAATCGAAAGTCAGCTATCTAAAAAACTTTCTCAGTTTTTGTCACTGAAGCAAAGTGACATTAATCAAATGATAATGATGTTCAAGAAAAAAACCGAAATATTGCGAAGAAAATTCTTCTCTTCATTCTCTCAGACAGATGTCAACGACATCGCAGACTCATTTATATCTCTGACAGTGTCATCTGATTTACGCATCTCAGAAGATAAAGTGAGACAGACAATCAAAAGAGTAAAAGCAGACAAAGCATCAGACATCTCAGACATTTTGAACAGAGCGCTGCAGACAGATCTTGCAGAACTGACTTCGATTCTGACAAGTTTATTCAATGCATGTGTAACATACAGATGTCATTTGAAGCAGTTCAAAAAGACTTAAACAATAGTACTATGCAAATTGAAGAAGAGCGATTATACTGATTCAAAAACATATCGACTCATTGCTCTGCTTAATATCATGAGCAAAGTTCTGAAGTTGATCATAACTAAAAGACTGAGTGATATAGCTGAGACTCATCACATGCTATCTGATGCTCAAATGAGAGCGAGACGCAAATGATTCATGATCTCAACATTAAATCTACTAGTAGATCAGATTCACATGATATGAAACTGCGAAATCAAATATGTAGCGTTCATGCTAAGTTTAAACATCATCGAAGCATTTGATTGAGTCTTGCACATCAGACTTCTGCATACTCTGAAAATGAAAAGAACTTCAAACTACATAGTCAAATGAGCACGCAGCTTTCTTGAGAATCAAGAAATATCATTGAGATTCAATGAGTAAATGAGTGACATGCGCAAAATAAATGCAGACATATCGCAGAAATCTTTCATTTCATTGATTCTCTTTCTATTCTTCAACGCAAGTCTGATTAAGAAGTGCAAAGCACTGAAAATTAAGATTGAAGTGCTTGACTTCATAAATGACATTAACATTTTAGCATACAATAGATTCATTGAAGAAATTTGCAGAATACTGAGCAGAGCGCATGACGTCTGCGCGAAATGAGTTCGCACTCATGATGCAACATTTGCATCAGAAAAGTATGAATTTATGCACTTCATCAGAAAATCAAAAAGATTTGATATAATGACTAGCATACAAATAGAAAGCTCAGTTATTAAGTTGAAATCAGATGTGCAAGTTCTGAGAGTACAACTGAACATGAAATTGCAATGAGACGTGCATCTTCGTTAAATCGAAGCGAATCACGTTACATGAATGCTAGCACTTAGTTGACTTGAAGTCTTCACATGAGAGACAATCTTCACAAAAGCAAGACAAATATACTCAGCAGTAGTAAGATCAGAAATTGCATTCAAGACATCAGTCTGACATCAGCGAGAAAAGAGAAAGAACTGTCAGGCAAAGAACGCAGACTTGAAATATTACAGAATCAGACTCTGCGTCACGTCACAAAAATGTTCAAAAGAGTAAGCATCGAGACTCTGAAAGCAGAAATGTACACAAGTTCGCTGCATGTTTATCTGAACATGCTGCAAAACAAGATCACATTACGCAGTTGAGTCAATGATTGTACACAGAAAATCAGACAAGCATGCAAACTGATACGCGCTCATCTGATGAGTGTCAATTGCATCATTTCTCGCTTCTTCATCATCAAGAAAGTGATGCTTTTGAACAACTCAATTTAAGAAGACGCGAAAATACAGTTAAGATGTAAGTGATTAACTCTCGCTGCAATGATTTTGACTGATGACAGCATCGCAATAGCACAGTATCACAGAAGTCAATGAAAGCAATGATGAAAAAAATACAGAAAATGCATTGCAGATGTTCACATCACTTCAACACAAAGATTGCATCTGTTCAACAAGATGATAAAGATGCAAAATGATCTTCATAAAGTTGAAAGCACTTTTGTCATTCATATCAGAATTGAACGCATAGATCTAAATGCTTATCTGCACTTCAAAAATGTTTCAGACGCAGATAGCATGTGATGCAACTGTAACTGAAATCATCAGATGATAAAACATGTACTCATGCACTGCTTAAACTGATTGCATCTGCGATTGAGAATGCTACGAAATGTTGACTTCTTGAACTATTAAATAATCGTCGCTATCACGAAGAGTCTCAAAGCAGCTGCAAGAATGATGATGAAAATGAAGCTTCTGAAGCAATTTAAAGTGACTGAGTCACTCATTCTTTAACGTGTGATCAACGTGAACTAATTTGATACATAGTCTCATAATGATAGTTTCGACTGCGCAAAGCAGTCGTATAAACAGCGAGTAATTTTCTATCTCAGAGAGTTTTGTTCACTCAATATAAATAGCATAAAGTCTTTCATGAGTCGACTTAATCGATGTCACAAGAATGTATGAATTTATTATTATAAAATCGAGTTATTGACTTAGCATTTGATGATGAATGTCAGAAATCAAAGAAAATAATCACAGAAATATCACAAGATTCATCTATTTCGCTTATTTTATTTCTAATTTATATTCGATACTTATTTTCAAAGATTCGCGCAAAGATTGAAAATCTACAGTCACTCAGCTACATTGATGACGTAGCACTATACATAAAGAAAAATAATATTGATAAGAATGTAAAAACGCTGAAAAATGCAGCAAAAATCGCTTTTACATGAGCAAAGAAAAATGCAGTGCAATTCGATAACTCAAAATTTGAATTAATACACTTTGAAAGTCACAAGATAAAACTTAATCAAATAATTATTTTACTCAATAACATGATCATAAAATCAAAAACATGCGTATAATAACTAGAAGTCTGACTGAATTAAAAGCTTAACTTCAAAGTTTATGTGCAAACGAAAATCATGACAGTCATAAAAACGCTACACTCATTGTTTAAATTAATGAATAGCGAGTAAAAACTAAATGTCAAATCAGAAAAGCAGTTATATCTGACATGCATCACGTCTATTAGCGATTATGACGTCGAAATATGATAAAATAATCAAAAAAGCTACTTAGTCAAATTTTATAAACTGCAAAACGCTGCATTATGAAAAATTCTGAGTGTGTTTCAAACATCATCGATAGATGCTATGCAAATAGAAGTTGAAATTTCGTCAATGAAAATGCAATTAGATCAAAAGTGCAAGAACTATGCAATTTGAACATTTGAGTTATCGAAAAAACACTCTATCAGAAAAAGAACATTTATTACGTACTCATCTCACTTTATTGAATTGAATTTAGATTTGAATGCATTGAAATATCTGAACTGAAACGAGATGAAGATGAATGTATCTTAAAAAGCTAAGAAGTGCAAAGACAGACTCACGCAAATATATCAAATATTAAACAAAGTGCAAAAAACACTGAATTCAATAAAAGAAATTGAAATTTCTCACTTCAAGAAATCGTAAGAGCAAGAAATCAAGCATTTAGCAAAAATTCAAATCGAATTTGCAAAAGACGAAACTTGTGATACAATCAATACACACTATAGAGAATTAGAAAGAATTATTAAAAAGGCGAAAAACACAGTGATGTATATCAATGCATCACAAATTCAAAAAAGAAAAGCAGAAGATAAAACAAAAATCGAAACAACAGTGATATTTACGCATGAACTCGTTAAATGCAGCAAAGCGACAAGTGTTTCAGGCAAAATTATCATAACGAAAGCGAAACTGCAAGCTGTTAGCGATGCAATCGCAATGTGCAGCGAAAAAGTACTCAAAAACAGCGAAATTTGAGTGTACATGAACAGTCAAATGACTTTGCAAAGACTAAATGCAAAGAGCAACATCAAGACGAAGTTATTTGATGACATATCACAAAACTTGATCAATTTACATCAGAATCAAAGTTAAATTTGCATACAGTGAATATTAAGTTGCAAGAGCATTATTGAGAACGAAAAAGCAGATTAATTGATAGAAAGCGCTGCTCAAGAATTATCAGTTATTAACAACATGAAACAAATTTGCAAAAAGATGAAATTACAATGATTAAATGTCTGAAAAAGCAGCATCAAGAAGGGAAATCAGTATTAAAAGCATATATCGAACGTGAATTTAAGTCAAAAATCATTAAAAAGACTTAGAAAAATTGATAAACTAACGTTTTTAATCTTTATTCAGTTGAAAATGAAACATGACTATTTCAAGAGCTATTTGCATCAAATATGAGAGAATAATTCAAACAAATGCTATGAAATATGCAATGTAAGTCAAACATCAGAGCATTTACTACTAAATTGCAAGCATTATAGATCAGAGCAGATAAAGCTTAAGAAAAAGACTCAGCTCAAAAACACAGACATCATATTGATGCTGTTCATCATCAAAATTGAAAGAATTGCAACACTAAAGTATTTGAAAAATACTTGAATTATGACAAGAAAATGACTACTAGAAACGAAAGAGTAGAACGTGAAGAAAGCAAAGAAATGAAGAAAACAAAAGTACGATTGCAAGAGTTTGAGCGAAAGTGCTTGTATATACAAACTATCGATGTGATTGATCAACAAGAAGATATAAAGCAGCGACTTTGATCAGATTACATGTAACTTAGCATATATACAGCATCTAGACAGTGTCATAGTCATAGATTGCATGCACTTAATGAAGAAAAGAAAAGAAAAACAAGAGACAAAACTTAATTCAAAGTTATGATGTCATGCATTAATTTTAGTTGAAATTCTGAACATAAAGAAGCTTCTTGATGCATTGATAGTCTTCATGCATAAGTGTTGAAACATAATTAATAAAAAAGTCATATCAGATAAAGAATTAAATAAAAAGAAAAAAGATTCAATCTGAGTGAAATCATATTACATAAACATTCATGAATCACTTTAATGCTGAAAATGAGATGAAAAAGACATCAATAACTTAGAGAATCTTATCAACGATAAAGTATACTGCTCATTAAATTGACAAAGAAAGAAAAAAGTTTAAAGACGTGATTATATTTTAATTCACAAGAAATTGAAAGAAGTAACTGAAGTTTCAACTCTGTTAAATGATCAACTGTTTGATCAGCTACAACTTATTCTTTTCATTATAAATTCATTACATCAAGATAACAAGAATAATGAGCTACGACACAATGATGTTCTCGTTGAACTACTCAAATCTTGCAATGAGAAAACTCAACATGCTATGCATGAAATGATTGAGATAAAGCACTGATTTAAAGATAACGTTTAAAATTTTCATTCACTTAAAGTTAGTCAATTTTTTCATTTGTATACAATTTTGAGAAGTATGCATGTTGTATCAGCAAATGATATTTCTAGCGAGTCAAATAAAAACAAGTTCTTCTACATTAACAACTTCAGCGACTGAAATTCATATAATTTAATATATAAGAAGAATTTCTTGCATAAAGAAACAAAAGTAGCAAAATACTACTTCAAATATGAAAGCTAAAGATATTTGAAACTGACTCAATCTCATTGTGATTGACAATGAGATTTATTTGTACAATATGCTGACTACAAATCTTCTGCAAGCTATGCTTGTCAAAAGAGCTGAACAATCTTATCAACATTGACAAAGCAGTAACAATGTTTTACTCACATGTTGAGCTCATACACAATCGAAAAGCGAAGCAATAACAACGTGATCATCAGCACATTGAAGCTTGCACATACACAGAATGACAGCAGCATACATGTTGCAACTCATATACAACATATACATATATATTATGAAGGCACGACTCAGTCTTTGCACACATACAGACAGACGTGATGCAGTAAATCGATCGGTTTTTCGCATTTTCAGGTCGATTTACACGCAGCGCAATCATACACAGAGCAGTAACAGCGCTTTGTTTACACGTTGAACTCATATATGATATACACACATATACTATGAAGACATGACTCAGCTTTTGCACATCTACACGTCTGCATGATGCAGTAAATCGATCGATTTTTCGCTTTATCAGATCAATGTACATGCATTGCAATCACATACATTACGAAAACACAACACAGTCTTTGCTCATATACATAAAACAATAGCAACGTCTTTGCGCATGCGTTGCAATTCATATACATTACACACACATATATTGCGAAGGCACGACTCAGCTTTTGCACATTTACACGCTCATGTGATGCAGTAAATTGATCGGTTTTTCGCTTTATCAGATCAATGTACATGCATCGCAATCACATACACTGCGAAGTCACAACACAATCTTTGTTTATATACACAGAATGACAGTAACGTCTTTGCGCATACATTGCAATTCATATACATCATACACATATATATTATGAAGACACGACTCAGCTTTTGCGCATCTACATGCTTGCATGATGCAGTACATCGATCGATTTTTCGCATTATCAGATCGATTTACAGAAATTGTAATCACATATATTGCAAAGACACGACATAGTCTTTGCTTATATACACAGAACAACAGCAACGTCTTGACGCATGCGTTGCAACTCATACTCGTATAAATGAGATTCTCGCGCAAACGAGGTTTTTACACACGCTAACTAAAACTATTTATATTAGTGTCATTTTTAGCACGTTAAACTCAATACTATCTGTTGCTAATCTTTCTAGATTAGAGTGCGCAGAAATCTCGTTTGCGTTAAAATCTCGTTTATATAAGTATACATCACATATATACATATTGCGAAGACACGACTCAGCTTTTGCACATCTACACGCTCATGTGATACAGTAAATCGATCGATTTTTCGCATTATCAGATCAATTTACATGCATTGCAATCACATACATTGCAAAGACACGACACAATCTTTGCTCATATACACAGAACGTCAGCAACGTCTTTGCGCACACGCTGCAACTAATATATGACATTCACACAGTCATTGCGAAGGCACGACTCAGCTTTTGCGCACATACACATTTGTGCAATGCAGTAAATCGATTGATTTTTCGATTTTCTAATCGATTTACATGCGTTGCAAATACATAAATCAAAACTCATTTAGTTTATTCAGCTGAGTGATCATACAGCGAACTTGAAAGCTCACGTTGAAGTGATCAGCTTTCATCTACATATAATTTTTTTTATTTCTTCATTAAGTGCATGCAGTCTATGACTATGACATTGTCTAGACGTTATGTATATGCTAAGTTACATGTAATCTGATCAAAGTCGCTGCTTTATATCTTCTTGTTAATCAATCACATCGATAGTTTGCACATACGAGCGCGTGAAATGTTTATATGATCAAGTGATCACATAAACAACTCAAAATTGTGAAAGCTGATCACTTTGACATAAGCTTTCAACTTGTCTGTATGATTATCAAGTCAAGCGAGCTAGATGAGCTTTGATCTATGTAGATGAAAGCTGATTACTTTGACGTGAGCTTTCGAGTTCGCTGTATGATCATTCAGCTGAATGAACTAGATGAGCTTTGATTTATGTATTTGTGACGCATGTAAATCAATCAGAAAATCGAAAAATCGATTGATTCACTGCATCACATGAGCGTGTAGATGCGCAAAAGCTAAATCGTGCCTTTGCAGTGACTGTGTGAATGTCGTATATTAGTTGCAGCATATGCGCAAAGACGTTGCTGTCGTTCTGTGTATATGAGCAAAGACTGTGTTATGTCTTTGCAGTGTATGTGCTTGCAATGCATGTAAATCGATCTGATAATGCGAAAAATCATTCAATTTACTGCATCATGCAAGCATGTAGATGTGCAAAAGCTGAGTCGTGTCTTTGCAATGTATATGTGTGTGATGTATATGAGTTGCAGCGTATGCGTAAAGTTGTTGCTGTCGTTCTGTGTATATAAGCAAAGATTGTGTTATGTCTTTGCAGTGTATGTATTTGCGACGCATGTAAATCAATCAGAAAATCGAAAAATCGATTGATTTACTGCATTGCGTCGATGTGTATGTGCGCAAAAGCTGAGTCGTGCCTTCGCAGTATATGTGTATATGTTGTATATGAGTTCAACATGTGAATAACACGCTGTTACTGCTCTGTGTGTGATTGCGCTGCGTGTAAATTGATCTAAAAAAGCGAAAAATCGATCGATTTACTGCATCACATCTGTCTGTATGTGCGCAAAAGCTGAGTCGTGTCTTCGCAGTATATGTATTTATATCATATATGAGTTCAACATGTGAATAAAGCGCTGTTACTGCTTTGTATGTGATTGCGCTGCGTGTAAACCGGTCTGAAAATGCGAAAAATCGATCGATTTACTGCATCACGTCTGTCTGTATGTATGCAAAAGCTGAGTCATGTCTTCGTAATATATATATATATGTTGTATATGAATTGCAGCATATATGCAAAGACGTTGCTGTTCTTCTGTATATATGCAAGCTTCAATGCGTTGATGACTGCGTTGTTATTGTCTCGCTTTTCAACTGTGTGTGAGCTCAACGCATGAGTAAAGCGCTGTTACTGCTTTGTCAATGTTGATGAGATTGTTCAGCTCTTCTGACAAGCATAGCTTGCAGAAGATTCGTAGTCAGCATCTTGTACAGATAAATCTCGTTGTCAATCTCATCTACATATATCAAAGCTTATTTAGCTCGCTTAGCTTAATGATCATATAGACAAGTTGAAAGCTTACATCAAAGTGATCAGCTTTCACAATTTTGAGTTGTCTATATAATCACTTGATTATATAAACAGCTCACATGCTTGTATGTGCATTCTAACGATTTAACTGCTCAATAAAAAAATATACTGCATCAACTTTGACTAGATTACATGTAATTTAGCATATACACAGCGCTTCAGTGCTACTATTTAAATAAATAGCATCATGATTCATAGTTTTAAACTGCATAAGCACATAAAACTTGAAGAAGAAAAAAATTCAATCTCATTGCAGACAAAAATCAAACAATGTATATGTATTATGTTTATGTTTCAGAGCATATACAGAATCATTGAAGTCAACGATGCTACATGATTAAACAACTAAGAAATATAATCATCTTTTGACTTTGCTCAAGAAAAAAAAAACAATCACAACGCATGCAAAGCAAATTTTTAAAAAGAGCAATATAATCAAGACAAAATGAATTCAGAAGATGAATAAATGACGATAAATTGCATAAATTGCAGCAATGCTGATTTAAAGATAATTGCAAGTGATGTTAACTTATCACGAAGAAATAGCAACGCAAGATTGAAAAGCTTATGCAATGATAAAAAGTATGTTGTTAACATCATTGATATTCTAATACAGACATCAATGTTAAAGAAAGAAAAGAGCAAAGATCATTCATGAAAAGAAGTAGCAGTGAAGCTGATGCAACATCTTTGAAATGATTTAGAAGAAAAAAACAACGAGAATCAGAATGCGTTCATTGCAAAGAATGTATAGAAATTGAAGACATTCATAAAACTGCTTAGCAAGCAGCTACAAACACAAGATAGCATATGCTTCTCATTGAGAATCACATCATGAGTGAACATGACAAGAGAAGAAGTAATAATAAGAAAGTAACGCTTCAGAGATGAATTGTCATCGCTTCACAAGAAATGAGAAGTTATGATGAAGATAGCAGAAAGAAAGAAAATAAAGAAGATATAAAAGAAATCTATTGAACAGATTCTTCAAGAAATCATAAACATGTTGACAACTTAAAGAAATTTAATCATGTTTCTTTGCAAGCTTGAAAGCGAAGACATCACACTTCACGCAGTGAGCTCAGAAGTTTGAGCAAATCTGAAAAGATTTCAAACATGAGCAAAAGAAATCATGAACTCAACGTATATAGTGCGTTGAATCTTCGTTGTGCTAGCACATGAAATACATATCATAATAAACATAAACAATCAGAAAGTAATCATTAAAAGACTGATAAAAGACAACGTAAAACTTCATGAGAATCTAAAGATTCTAAGAATAGTTTAACTTAAGAAAGTAGTCAAGAGTGAGAAGATTTACTCGTCACTGAGTCATTGTAGAGATCACAATCGAAGCAATGATGAATCAATTAATGAACGACAGCATGTTAAACTCGTATCAAGAATGTTTATGCAAACTGTTTGAAAAGAACTGTTGCATCACTCAGTGTTACAGATGCTTTAAATTTGATCATATGATCAGATTTTGCAAGAAGAAACAACGCTGTGCTAAATGCGCAGACAAACATCACATTGAAGAGTGCATAATGCATAATGTCTTTGAATAAAAGACGTTGCATCAACTGCAACGAAGATCATGAACTCTGAAGATGCATCTATCTCAAATAATGACAGCAGATAAAACAGATGTCAGAAATCTACAGAAACAGATTGATCAGATATTTAAAAGCATCGAAATACAATCGCGCATCTTTCTTGCTGTTTCTGAACTCTCTAAGCTCAATAAATTCATTGAGCTCAACAGACTTTGCAGATTCAACAAACTCTTCAAGCTCAGCAATCATCATGTTGAAAACACGCAATTGAAACGTTGAATCAGCATGACAGATGATAAAAGTCAAGAAAAGACGAGTTAATCTCTTCTTATGCGCGACTAGCGACTCAAATGAGACAATATCTGAGCAGATTCAAAAATACTTAATTAGAAAGTATGAAAGACTCTCAGTGATTAAAAGCATACAAAGAGTCTTTTCAGCGCAAAATCAACAACAGTTACAAATAACTTTATGATAAAACAATTCTTTCTACAAATTTTATAATACAACATCAGAAAGTCATTGAAGATTCAAGAATTGTTCTTGATCAACAGAAAAGTTCGCAAATTTGACATAGTAGTCATACAGAAACAAGAACGTAACATTAATGACTTACAATTATTTAACTCAGTTCACAACTTCTTTCATCTAGTGAAAAACTCGTCATCTCAGTTAAGAACATGCATATATGTTAACAAATGCTTAAGACTTAATCAATGAACAGTAAAGACAGCTAAGTCAGACATTTGCTCAATCAGAATATTAACTCGTAACACAGATAATGAAATGCAGACGTTAAGACTTCTAAACGTCTACAACTCAAGCTCACTATTTATCACATTTACAGAGAAACTCTCAACTATTTCTCACTTGAATAAACTACTCAAGAATGATTGCAAACAACTAGTTGTAAAAAACTTCAATCTATATCATTCATACTAAGAGAAACAAAGATGCTTTATTCAACATACAACGATTGATATTCTATTAAACGTCATTACAAATGCAAGATTAAAACTACTGCTAAAATTAGACACAATCACTCACAAGACTCACAATCAGTTTACGATAATAGATTTAGTCTTTAGCAGCGAGAAAATACAGTTTATGACATGCAAGTGCAAAGTACAAATTGATTTACATCAAAAATCAGATTATCTTTGAATTGTCACAAAGCTAAATTTACAAACAATCTCAGTGCAGCTCTTGACTCGTTGACTCTGAAAAAAAATGAACACAGAAGCATTGAGTGTTTATTTGCAAATACATCTTTCATTAGATTGCTTTCTGAACAGCAGAGCTGAAATGAATAACAGAGCAACAAAAATTATCAAAGTACTACAAGAAATCATTGAGAAGTTTACTTTCTGAGCAAAATCATTAAATTAAGTAAGAAACTTCTGAAATCAGAGCTGCTTTGAAGTAGTAATAAAATCAAGATGACTGCAAATCATATGAAAAATAATAATAATAAATTTATACACTCTTGTGACATTGATTAAGTTCACTCATGAGAGACTTTATGCTATTTATATTGAGTGAACAAAACTCTCTGAGATAGAAAATCACTCGCTGTTTATACAACTGCTTCACGCAGTTGAAACTATCATTATGAGACTATGTATCAAATTAGTTCGCGTTAATTGCATGTTAAAGAATGAGTGACTCAATCACTTTAAATTGCTTCAGAAGCTTCGTTTTCATCATTATTCTTGCAGCTGCTTTGAAACTCTTCATGATAGCGATGATTATTTAATAGTTTAAGAAGTTGACATCTTATAACATTTTTGATCGCAGATGCAATCAATTCAAGCAATGCATAAATACATGTATCATTATCTGATGATTTCAATCACAGTTGCATTGCATGCTATCTGCGTCTGAAACATTTCTGAAGTGCAAATAAATATTCAAATTTATGCATTCAATTTTGATGTAAATGATGAAAGTACTTTCAACTTTCTGAAAATCATTTTGCATCTTTATCATCTTGTTGAACAGATGCGATCTTTGTGTTGAGATGATGTAAACATTTGCAATATGTTTTCTATATTTTTTTCATTATTGCTTTCACTGACTTCTGTAATACTGTGTTATTGCAATGCTGTCATTAGTTGAAATCATCGCAGCGAAAGCTAATTACTTGCGTCTTGACTGTATTTTTGCATCTTCTTGAATTAAGTTGTTCAGAAGCATCACTTTCTTGATGATAAAAGAATGAAAAATAATGTGATTGATACTCATCAGATGAACGTGTATCAGTTTGCATGCTTATCTGATTTTCTGTGTACGATTATTGACTCAACTGCATAACATGATCTTGTTTTGCAACATGTTCAAATGAATATGCAGCGAGCTTGTGTACATTTCTGCTTTCAGAATCTCAATGCTTACTCTTTTGAATGTCTTTACGACGTGATGCAAAGTTTAATTCTGTAATATTTCAAGTCTGCATTCTTTATCTGACAGTTTTCTCTCTTTTTCTCACTGATATCAGATTGATGCTTTGAATGCAATTTCTGATCTTATTACTGCTGAGTATATCTGTCTTGCTTTTGTGAAGATTATCTTTCATGTGAAGATTTTGAATCGACTAAGTGCTAGCATTTATATGACGTGATTCACTTCGATTTAACAAAGATGCACATCTCATTGCAATTTCATATTCAGTTGTACTTTCAGAACTTGCATGTCTGATTTCAACTTGATAACTGAGCTTTCTATTTATATGCTAGTTATCATGTTAAATTTCTTTGATTTTCTGATAAAGTGTGTAAATTCATACTTTTTTGATGCGAATGTTGCATCATGAGTGTGAACTTATTTCATGCAAACATCATGCGCTCTGCTCAATGTTCTGCAAATTTCTTCAATGAATCTATTATATGCTAGAATGTTAATGTTATTTACAAAGTTGAGCACTTCAATCTTAATTCTTAATGCTTTGCACTTCTCAATCAGACTTACGTTGAAGAATAGAAAGAAAATTGATGAAATGAGAAATTTCTGCAATATGTCTGCATTTATCTCACGCATGTCACTCGTTTGCTCGTTGAATTTCAGCAATGTTTCTCAATTCTTAAGAAAGCTGCATGCTCATTCAACTATATAGTTTGAAGTTCTTTTCATTTTTAGAGTATGCAGAAGTTTGATGTGCAAAACTTGATTAAATGCTTCAACGACGTTTAAACTTAGCATGAACACTACGTATTTGATTTTGCAGCTTCATATTATGTAAATCTGATTTACTAGTAGATTTAATGTTAAGATCATGAATCACTTGCATTTCGTTCTTATTTGAGCATCAGATAGCATGTAATGAGTCTCAGTTATATTGCTCAGTCTTTTAATTATGATCGATTTCAAAGCTTTGCTCATAATATTAAGCAAAGCAATGAATCAATATGTTTTTGAATCAGTATAATCACTCTTCTTTGATTTGCATAGTACTATCGTTTGAGTCTTTTTGAACTGCTTTGAATGATATCTGTATGTTACACATACGTTGAATAAACTCATCAATATCAAAATCAGTTTTGCAAGATCTGTTTGCAACACTTTGTTCAAAATGTCTGAGATGTCTGATGCTTTGTTTGCTTTTACTGTTTTAATTATCTGTCTTACTTCATCTTCTGAAATGTGTAAATCAGATGACACTGTTAAAAATATAAATGAGTTTGCAATGTTGTTGATATTTATCTGAGAGAATGAAAGAAAGAATTTTTCTTGTAATATCTTGATTTTTTTCTTGAACATCATTGTCATTTGATCAGTGTCACTTCACTTCAATGATAAAAACTAAGAAAGTTTTTTAAATAGCTGACTTTCGATTTTGACTCATTTTGCGAAGCATCATATCAACTTGAGTGCATCACTCAGCTTATGCATTTGTGATCTGAAATGTGCGCGCTTTGCTTGTTGAATGATCTTGTTTTTATGATCATTATGTTTCAGATATTCATTTCACGCATTTAATGTGTTCTGTATTTTTCATATGATTTGCAGTCATCTTGATTTTATTACTATCTCTGAGCAGTTTAAATTTCAGAAGTTCTTTGCTCAACTTGATGACTTTGTCAAGAAAATAAATTTTTCAATGATCTTTTGTAACATCTTGATAACTTTGCACATTCTTTTGTTCATTATCATCTTGCTGTTCAAAGAACAATTCGACGAAAGATGCATATATAGATACGTGCTCAATACTTCTGTGTTCATTTTCTTTCATAATCATTGAATTGAAAACTGTACTGAAGTTGTTTGTAGACAAAGTTCTGTAACAATTGAAAAATGATTCAACTCTTGATGCATATCAATACGTATCTTGCACTTGCATGTCATGAACTGTATTTTCTCGCTGCTAAAGACTAGATTAATAGTTGTAAACTGATTGTGAGTCTTACGAGTAATAGTGTTTGATTTCAGCAATAATTTCAGCTTAGCATTAATAATGATGTTAAGTAAACTGTTAATTGCTGCATGTTGAATGAAGCATCTTCATTCTTCTCAATGAAAGTGATGTAGATTGAAATCTTTCATGATCAGTTGTTTGCAATCATCTTTAAGTAGCTCGCTCAAGCGAAAAATGATTGAAGATTTCTCTGTAAATGTAAAGAACAATGAACATGAATTGTAAACATTTATAAGTTGCAACATCTGCGTTTCATCATCTGTATTACAAGTTAATATTTTGATTAAGCAAATGTTTGATTCAGCTGTTTCTATCACTCATTAATTGAGTCTTAAACATTTGTTTACATATATGCAAGTTCTTGACTATGATGACGTGTTTTTCACTAGATAAAAAAAGCTGTGAGTTGAGTTAAATAATTGTACATTGTTAATGTTGCAACTCTGCTTCTGTATGATTATGATGTCAAAATCACGAACTTCTCTGTTGATTAAAAACAATTTCTGAATTTTCAATGATTTTCTGATGTTATACTGTAGTATTTATAGAAAAAAATTGATTCATCATAAAGTTATTT
>JAABUR0100003973.1_pt1 | contig 20175 bp, 18 predicted proteins | sample 5560091 | NCBI WGS metagenome assembly JAABUR01 (sample SAMN10711879, study PRJNA513375) | rock metagenome | isolation source: Antarctica rocks | place: Antarctica: Victoria Land, University Valley sud
AACCCGAAATTCATCCCCAGATCCTGGATTCTGGACGAGCTTATCCAAAGGGTGGAGCATGGTGGCGAGAGGGAGATTCTTGGCAGGGTCATGCATATGGCGCTGAATCCGTTTGAGGAAGAGTGGGGGTGGGATCGGGCTGAGGAAGAGAGGTTCTGTGGGGATGTGCCGAGGGGGAGCAGGGCGATGATGTGTAGTTGTTCGAGCTGAAGGGGTTGAGAAGAGGGTTGGGATGCGGAGGAAGGAAAAGAGGGAAATGGGGATGTAAGATTATTATGATGCATACGAGGTTTTAAACTAAATGAGATGTTTGGGAGTGGAAAAGTGTGCACGTTAGGTTAACCTGCAAAGACTGCAATAGAATTCTCGACTTCACGAAGGCAACATCAAAGAATTTCTGATCCAATCCTTTCCAAAGTCTTCGAATAGATGTCTTCCGGACCGAGATTTCATCAGTGCAGTATTAGTCAAAGCAAGAAAGAATCATTATTGGATGAAGCCTTCTCAAATGGTACATTCTCCAGCAAAAGCAAAAGACATCCTTCAAGCGCAGATTTCCCATTTGTATCCCTAAATGGAGGTGCGAAAGTTTTCTGCGCAGCTCTTACGCTTGAACAACTTCTCTCAGTGTATCCAATCCCTGCCAAAGAAAAGCATTCCAACTAGAGACCCCTCCAAGTAGGAAAAGAAACCCCCCTCGAATTCATAAAGACACAAACAACCACCCAACATCAACATTCCCTCCCACCCACCCCCATTTTTTTTTTCTTAGCCTAACCTCCCCTATCTACCCCACCCCAAACCCAACACCACACCAACCACCCCTCGCCCCCGTTCGCCCCCGTCTGCACCAAAAAAAAATCGCCCAGCAGCATCCCCGCAAGCATGTACGATTCATGTCAAATCAGGCGTCCTTCTTCCGCCTGCCGGTTTCGAATCATGGAACGTTGCTATCACCCTCCGAAGAACCCTCAGATGTGGTGGGGACGAGCTGCCGGTGAGCTAACGCGTCCTCCCCCGGAAGGAAGGGGAAGTATTGTGGGAGTTGTGGTGGTGAAGGAGTGTGGGGGGTGTGAGTGGGCGTGAAGGGGTGTGGAGTGGTGAATGGAGATGAGGTGGGGTGAATTGAAGTGAGGTGTGGTAAAGGTGTTAAGGAGTGAAGAGTTTGGGTGCATGGAATAACATGTGTCCGAAAAGCATCATTCAGACACACCTTACTTTTCACCTTCAAAAGGAAGGTGTAATCCCAAAAAAAATAAAAAGATCGCAAAATCGCATCTCCGCAAACCCGCGATCCCACCACCTCAGTGTGCGCTTATCGTCGTCCTGAGGTGGATTTAGAGTGTTTGTTACGACCTATCCGCGAGTGGTCGAGCTCGAACCCAACACCTGCTGTGAGCCCTCGGATTCTCATTAATGAGGACCGGAAAGATAACCGCAAGGCTAAGTTACCGGCCCCAGATTGTGAAGAAGCGTATTTTAAATTTTTGTTTAAAGGTGGATGATCTTGATAATTGTTTAGCATAGAGTCAAAGAGTGAAGATGAGAACAAGATTGGGTTAAGCTTGGGGGTTTAAAGAGGTACTGGCCGTCTGTTAGACGTTCGTAATGGCTTGTCCAGAGGAAAATTGCTAATGAAGACGGTTTCCACTTGACTGATTTTTTGTAGCGAACCGGCGCAAATGTAGCCGAAGAGATCTCATATCCCAAGCATTCGTACCTGTGAACAAACAATTGACTTTTGACATCTGGTTGTCTTGGTTGCTGCTCTACTTTCTCTTTCTCAAGCCTGCGACTATCGCTACCACGGGGCACATCATGACGATGTAGCTCACAGTATTGCACGCAGGCTCTTAGGTTTGTGGTCCGCGTTAGGCTAGTAAATAAAGCTCCACTGGATATTCAAAACATTTCCAACAATCATGTACTGCTTTCATTGCTTGCACATCACACAGAAGCGGACAGTATTTCAACCACAGTATCTAATTGAAACAGCTCGATGCAACGTCGCCGGAAGTTCACAGAAATATAGATAGCGGTAGAAAGGCGGTTCTTGTGGGGGAAACACGATCTTTCGCACTATCCCGGAAGCTCGATCCTGTGGTCTTCTCCCATAGGCAACTCCTGAGCGCCGTATTGTTTGCTATCAAGCTCTTTCGCAAAGTTGAAATTGCCACTGATCTCGTGCCCGTAGTGTTCGCAGCCATCGATCTCTTGACCCGAGCTTTGAGCTCCATCAATCTCTTGAAATATCGCCTGTGGACGAAATTCAAGCTCAGCGACGCCGGTATCGGAATCTTCGACACAACTTCGTTTCTCCTGCAGTTTGGCCGCCCGTAAGCTAGCAGCCTTAACGTAGTACACCATGGATACAACAATGAGCAAAAATGTGAAGCTATCAATAGCTATGCCAACTATTACACCAGCGGACATATGGTGAGGTTGACTTTAGACACTGGGAGATAGGATGGTCTTGATATTCTGTTGCACGTCTAGGTTCCAGGCACACTGAGAAATCGAGAAATTGCGGCGTTCGTAATCTGCAATGAGATATCTGCGCTAAGTCAGAACTGGCCGCTTGCCTTATGCTAACATATAGAGAATATACTCACGCTTCTTGCAGGAAAGTCCGTCCGAGCGTATATTGACTCTCATTCGCAGCACGCACGAGCGGAAAATATCTAGACGAGTCAATTACAAGAGGATAATCAGCCACAAGATCGAAGGCTGCATATGGCAACGAAATATTGACAGGTCTTCCAACTGTCAAATTGCTGACAGTAGAAGTGACACTGGCATTCTGTGCTTCTAGAGCTCTATGTTGTGTATCATTGATGAGATACGCTTGAACATCATTGTTCCAAGTTATGCCGAAAGCGGATTTGAATTTCTGACAGATGTCTAAGGGAAGGTAGAAATAGGGTATGGTGGAATCGACGAAGGCGGCTATTTTTCTTGAAGAGAGAGTGGTATCCACTTCGGAGGTAGAAAATGATTGTATTAGAAATCTTGGTTGCCGTCATAATCGTGTATGGTGCGCCGAGGATTCAATAATGTAGCACAGCCGCAAAGTTTCCACCGGGGTATTGCCAAAAACAGCATTTACAGCCCCTATAAACCCAGTCCATAAAATGTTGTATTGGATGTGATGAAGGTGCAGCAAGCTCGTAGCCTCGTACTTTCTCACTCGCGCTTATGGATTGAGATCGAAATGGTCCAATCACAATCCCGCTATACCGCAATGGCCGCCTCTACGCGCTAAGGCTACCTTAGCGACCTGAACAGCATAGACACACAGAGTACTCGTACCTTAAGGTAGGTAGCTGGATGCTCCACTTTAGATCGTGGGTTCCCCATCACCACAATCTGACTTCTCCTAACTTACTGTGTGTGCACTCGAGCCTGAACCCTCCCAGTGCGCCTGCGCTTTTTAGCTTACAACGTGGAGGAACGGTCTTGGGAGCATTTGGTGACTAGGAGTTCGATTTAACTCAAGCGAACCCTGATATAGGTATGTTACCTACGATGGCGTGTAAGCTGAGCCTTAGGTCTGCGGTAGCAGGGTCCTATTTGCATGGGCTCTCCCGAAGGAGATGAAACAATCGTTGATCTACAACCTGTCGCGCGGCGAAGTCAGCCAAGATTAGACATTGAATAATAAAGTCCAAGGGTCGAGGGTACATTTGAGCTGTAAAGAGTCAACATGATCCTCATCCTCATCTAAAGCTTCTTTCCTCTGCGCTTTCAGATTGGACATTCATTTTCTGCCATCATGTTGCCCTTCTAATCCGAATTACACAATATTACAATACTCTCTTTCCAATTCATTTAGTGTGCTGCAGTTGGTTAGAAAAAAATAATACCATGTTAAAGAATTGGATTATCGTGATTTATTTCATCCTCAAGCTTGCAACTGTTGATGCTGTGTCTTCATGGCGAAGTGTGTCTTTTAACATTCAAGTTGCTAAGCGTAGTTCAAAGCTGTTGCTCAATTTGCCAATTCGACAAGTCGTGCCACCTACCCAACAAATACGGAATCATCCCCGAGGACTTGCTGCTTTGTGGTTCAAGACAAGGTAGATGTCAGATATTGGGCACGTATGAGATGGTCCTCTCCTCTCTATATACTACCCGACTGATCACCTCAAGATTACTCGACGACCACCGCCTACGGCACAGTCAATGTGACATCAATGATCACATCACTCACTAAATACGTTGACACTGTTGTAACAAATTATGAGACAACAATCAAAGCCTCCAATCGTACATATATAACATCAACGGATATTGGTAAATACGGCATTGCTCCGAGGTTCCCTGCAACAAGGGTTGCTGAGCTGAACGGCACTGCGACAACTCTCTATGGTCAAGCTATGTAAGTCGTAATTGGCCTACGGGTCGCTCCATTACTAATTTGGCATAAAGAACATCACCCGTTGCCTTCTACGTATATTCTACCATCAAACTTATCACTGTACCAGCTGTTACCCAAAGCAACGGGCAGCTGGCATGTGCAACACCATCCACGCTTACCCAAGACTGCGGTGGTACACTACCTTTTGAACGACGATATCCTGAAATGAACTCAAACGCCGAAGCCTACTTCAGTATGCGAGACTCCGATGGCCGGTCCTCTGGGTCTGTAAAAGGAACAGCCATAATTCTGACTCCACCAAATATGCCTACTAAAACAACGTTAACGTTACCTAGCGCAACAAGAACTTACAGACACGTTGAGATTTTCTTCTCGGACCCTTTTGTATATCGCCCACTGTAAGGCGCCATAGAAACGTTGAAAGATGTGAGTGCACAATATGCAAGCCACAACGACAAAAGAGACTCGATGCCCCTCACTTCTGAAGGTTCTGTAACCGCTACTGAAGACTATGATTACATACCGAAAACGCTAATCGAATGGATGGCCCAACAGTCTGGATACGTTCCGCAGTATCCACACCTGAAATCATGTCTGGCTCGTGGACCCTCTATAGTCCCTGGTTTTACTTGCACTCCAGTAGCTCCAGTATATGCTTCCGAGGTTCGAGACCTGACAACTTCACTGTCTTATACGGTTACATGCTTAGGTTGCTTTCATTCTGGTGCTTGTTCGATCAGCAACACTCCAGATGCAGCGGCAGGTCCAACCCAAAAAGCGACAGCGACAGTAGAGGTTCAAACAAGCTCCTCTCTTTCTACCGCATTATCCCGACCTACCAGTACCCCAGAAGCGTCAATTCCCGCATCAACAGAGCAGGCAGTATTCACCGATATCAGCAGGCTCGAAAACCTCAGCCTCTACCGTGGCCGCTTCGGGTCTGTCAGTTCCCAATGCCTTCACGATAAGCTCAACGGACCCAACATCATATATCTCAGCGGCTATTGCGGGTGCAATCCTATCCGCCTCGACCTTTGCAATCCTAGCCACGCCGTCTTTGTCAGCCTCAACACTCCGGTCTTTGCCTGAAAAAAGCGCTGGTCAAGGAGAGTCCGCTATTATTAGCCCAACACACCCCAGAACCAGGGCGTATTCTACCTTATCTCATGGACTCAGTGCACCCACAAGCCCAGGAGGCATTGTACCCCCTCCCACTACGCTGGGATCCCAAGGACTTGGCTTTGTGATACTAAGCGCTTTTGGCGATGCTTCAAAGGCTGTAGAGAGCTTGGCCTCTCCAGACCTAGACTCAGTGGTGGGCAAGCAAGCTCCGGTATCTGGCTCAGAGTACATGTTTGGCGATATTTCAATATCTGCAACGGCTTCTACTGCTTCTGCAGCGGACGTGAACCAATATGCAAATTCCGAGCATGGTGAACAGACACTAATCACCGTCTTCCCGAGCGCTACTTCTGCCTTCGTTCCTGGATCTCAGCGACTCACCTTTGACGTTTCATCTCGGCTGAAGATAGGCAGTCAGACTCTGATTCCTGGCGCAGCTCCAATCACTATTTTTGGATCGACTTATTCGCTAGCCCCATATGCTTCCGTGATGGTCATCGATGGCGTTACTGTCCATTTGCTGAGTATAGCTGAGAAGGAATCTAGCATCTCAGACAGCATAGTCAGTCTCAACAATGGCTCTCTGCGCCCAGTCCCGAGCAGTACTAGATCCCAGATCATCATAGGAAGTCAAACACTGATCCCAGGCGCATCACCAGTAATAATCTCCAGAGTCACAGTTTCTCTTCCGTCCTCAGGGGACAATGTGGTTATTGGCCAAAATACCCTAACATTGCCAGAATCACACCATAATGCATCAAATACGTCTTCAGTAGGCAGCGGCACGACGAATAATGTTACCATTCCCTCCCCTACCAGATCTCTACATACCGATACAACGCTTCCTGGTCCAGCAACCGCGAGTAGCAGTCAAACCGGACATGGCAAACGATTAGATCTTGGGGCGTGGCGATCAATCACAACTTCAAGACTGGCAGGATTTGCAACTGTCGCCCTCATATAATACGACATCTAAGCCGAAGTCTCGCCATTCCTACCCTTTTTAGGCATCACAAATTTGTCGATTTGTCGGATCCGTTATGGGATTAAGTCGCTATATCATCGATTTATCCATCCATCTTGGCTGCCCAGTCGGTCGAATTATCGAGTCGTTCACTAGATTAAGTCGAGGGTAATTGCACGCTTGCTGAATCAAGACTTGCAGCCATTCTACACCCCAGAGACTCCCCCTGTGATTGTAACGGACTACCCTCGCCCTAGATTGACGAACCACTACCTAATCCGGCGCGCTGTCTCTACCTTTTAGGGCGCATCTCTTCTATCTCCATTCAATCAAAATTCCCCATTCATACTTCTCTCAATTCTCGGTTGGTATTTCATTCTCTAAACCCCTCACATTTTGTCGCATTCGAAAATGATGTCACAGTTATGAAACAATTACACAGTTGTGGTCGAGTATACCTAAGGTAGCTGTGACGACACACTGTTTGTGTGCAGTCGCAAAACCATATTACGAAAAGAGTTTCAAGTTTCAGACTACAAATCATTCAAAGTTGTACTATGGTGTCCTCCGTGATTCAGCTTCAGTGTTCCTGCAACGTCTGTCTCCAGGATCTTCGCAAGAAATCAGTGACTGACTATTGAAGCAGAACTATCCAAGGGGAAAAAAAGAACGCAGTCACTCGCTGCAACACTTTGCGCAAAGACGCCAGGGACTGGCTTCAAGATAGACAATGGCAAAATTACGCAGAGATGTAGATGGGAAATTACCCAGTGCTACCGGCAAAGGTGCTTGAGACTGGCGAAGAATTACACAAGGTGTTGGATGCAAACAAGGAAAAGTTGATAGGCAAGCGCTGCCTCCCGAAGTTTGATGGGGTGTTACCCTTCTTGCCGAAAGTTGGTCTTGAAATCTACAGCATAGCCGGGCGTACCAAGCTGCTAATCTTTAGATACTCTCAATTGCCAAGGCCTTGCCGCTCCAAATCCATCCGAACAAGGACCTGGCAACTCGTCTGCATCACAAGGACCCAGAGAAGTTCACCGACGATAACCACAAACCTGAAATCGCCGTAGCACTTGGGAAATTCGGGGTGTTTGGCGGGTGGAAATCCAACAATGACATCGAATCCTTGTTTAACACTTTAGAGCCGCTCAAGAAGTTTATGCCAGATCAACATGTTCCCTTCGATAACGAAACATTGAAGAGAACTTGTCAATCGATACTTAAAGCCTCGGACGAGGTCATTAGAGAGGCTCAGGAAAAACGAGGGAAACTTCCGAAAGAATCTTTTGGTAACCAATCGTACATACGTGATCTTCTCCCTCGTCTGCAAAGCCAGTACTCTAAGGGGGACCCCGGGAATCTCGTCGCCCTGTTTTAATGCTCCTATTACCATTACTTTAAACTTGCTCCAACTAGCAAACTATTGAACTCCAGAACAATGAATTTCCTCACGCTCAACGCCGGCGACGCAATCTTTGTTCCTGCCGATGCTCCCCATGCATACCTCTCGGGCGACATCGTCGAGGGCATGGCTCGTTCCAACAACGTCCTGAACACAGATTTCTGCCCCCGCGCGACAGCATCGAGTTCTTTACCACATCCCTAACATTCTCGCCACACAACGCAAAGGAGGTGATGGTACCAAGCACGAAAAGCAGCAGAGATCAGATGGGCAAGGCGTTGGAGTATGCGCCACCGATGAGTGAATTCAACATGCTCCGAACAGATTTAGGAAAGGGTGAAAAGGAGATTATTGGGAAAGTGGAGGGGCCAAGCATACTCTTTGCAACCAGTGGAGGCGGAAAGATACACGTCGACGGCCAATCGTACGACATCAAGGAAGGATATGTATTCTTTGTGGGCCAGGGGTCCGAGGTGGCCTACGATACGGATGCCGGGATGAGGACCTGGTGGTTTACAGGGCTTATGCGGAATAGGTAAGGGCGATAAGGTACGGGGGACCTTATCCGTATGAGTTAGAGCTAACACAGAATTCGAGAGCATTTGCAAACAGCACACCCATTAACATTCCACGTTAAACGTGCCAAGAAGCAAAATTGCGAGAGGGTCGAGTGTGAGGCGCGACTTGGACCTTTTGAGGCACGGTTCAGTTGCCATGCCATCAAGGAATCCGCGCTATGAGAGAGAGTAGCTGCTCAACCATCTGCTGACAATTGATAACCACAGGACTTGTTAATTTTCATGTTCCAAACCACGCAGCAGCAGATCTCACTCTTTTACGGAGCATAAGGTATGAAATTAAGGTTCGTCAACAGGCCTGTCTAATGGTTGGACGATTAAGTCAGCGTGGCGTGGCGGGGTTCCCGGGTCCCTCGGTTGAAACGGCTACGGCAGGCACTAAAACGCAAGCGTGCACAAGCGTCGCCGGGGAAGATGGGGGGTTTTGAACGTCAGTATTCCGTACAAACGGCTCATCGGCTCATCGTCGGGCACACATTCAGTCGTCTGAAACCTCCATCCTCCTACCGCAAATGAGACATCTCCACACCTACCGTACCTTACCGATCCTACGACGTATCGAGTGATTCGAGTCTTGTCTAACCCCAAGCCCAGAGAAAGCGTCTAGCGAAACATGCCCTGGTGTTATTAATCCAATCAATGCAGAACCCATTGGTGCACACATTGAACGCGTCACTACGATATGCGTGCTTGGATACGTGGAAACAGGACAAAGAGCTTGATCCGTCCTGCATACCTATGAAAACACCAAATGCGTCTTGATCTCGAACATTCATGAGGTTGAGAATGTGGGGTGGCTGTCACCCCCCGAGCCTCAAACATTCCTTGGAGTGCAAGCATCCCTTATAAGCCATCAATCCTGATTCCGACACCGATCGATATTCATCGGCTTCGAAGACCATTTACCAGTTACAACATCATCAAAGAGCAAAAGGAAATTAATTATCTTATCATTATCATTGACCTCCTGCAATCTTACATCTTAAGCGGAGGGTTGCCCCTGATCTCCGGCCTCGGTTAGCCTACCCGAGTACCGTCAATCACTCTTTGTTATTCTTAACAATTCGTTTCCCTTCCTTTTTCTCCTTCCGACCTCACCTCTTCACCTCTTCACCCATTCATTCCTTCATTCACGCTCTTTCAAGCTTTACGCACTTCCATTCTTTTAAGTGTACAAAGCAATTCATTCATTTGTTCAAGGTTACGCCAGTCGAAACTGCCACTTCCCACTCACAGTTCAACGACTTCTCCCCTTCCGACCTGCAAAACCAACTAGAACCACAAAACCGTCTTCCTGGGGAAGCTTACATTCCTTACACATCCGGCTGTCTTTACTCGAAAACTCCCCGAGATCTGTGATCTCGTCTCGACCAGATATCAAATTCGTTCATCGATACCTGAAATCAAAATGCGTTTCTCAACTCTGACTACCGTTGTGTTTGCGGCGGGCGCCTTTGCTTCTCCGATAAACAAGCGAGATGTTGTGACCGACGTGGTGGTGGACGATGTTGTGGTTACCGATGTCATCATGACCACGGTGACTGCTGGCCAAGCTCCGCCGTCGCCTGTTGCTCAAGGCCCGGTCCCAGTTGTTAATGTCATTGTTACCACCACCAGTGCTCCGGTTGTCGTTCAGCAACCGCCACAGCCACCGCCAACAACCTCTCCCTCTCCCTCTCCTAGTCCTGTTCAGCCTCCGGTCGCCGTTGTTGATAAAGTGGTTGCACCTCCCGTATCATCCGCCATATCGTCGGATGTGCCCTCGTCGACCGCAGCTCCTTCTAGCTCAGCTGCACCCTCGCCAAGTTCCAGTCCTAGCAGCGGTTTACCTACCACGTTCGTCGATAACCTTGACACTACTAGCTCTATATACCAGCAACTAGCGTTACAACACCACAACATCCACCGTGCCAATCACTCAGCTTCGGCTCTTGTGTGGAACTCCACTTTGGCCGACTACGCGAAGACAACCGCTAAGACCTGCGTTTGGAAACACAGCCTGTAAGTAAAGCTTAAGCATTTGATCTGTTGTCGGTGCTGTTGAAGGGTTGCTAACCCCTACTAGTGCACCTGGTGGTGGAGGATATGGCCAGAATATTGCCAACGGCGTTGCACCTGGCAATATCTCTAGTATTCTCACCAACGGTCTTTACAATGACGAATTCGACAAATACGGTGGCCAATGGGGCAATGACAACCCAAACATGGGTCAGTTCGAAGGTTGGGGTCATCTCACTCAGATTATCTGGGCGGCAACTACTTCCGTTGGGTGCTACACCTCCTCTTGCGCTCCTCCAGGTGCCGATCCTCAACTTTGCAACCCAGCGACTGGTGAAAGCTACTTGAAGGGAGCCTCCTGCGGCCCGAACCCTGGCACTCCTGCGTTCTTCACGGTTTGCAACTACTACCCTGCAGGAAATGTTGGGGGTCAATACAGCAACGTCCAAGCTCCGAAAGGTGGCAAGCTTGTGGCGATGACCAAGAACGGTCTTATCGGTATGTAGACGACTATCACATCGACACGGGGCTTGACCGGAGCGAGCTGGTCCACGCTCTCGAGTCTGAGTTTTGAGATGGCGGATCTGTGCGCTGAAGGGTCTCCTATGCAGGGGATTCTCTACTTCTGACATCTTGCCCGAAACTTGTCACCAAACATTCCGCATTTGCCTTTGGCATATATGTATGGACAACGAGGCAGGTCAAAAGCGAGTTGTCTTTCGATTCTTGTAAATAAAGTTCAGTAGACGAGGTCTCTGGCGAGCCTCTAGTGCTTGCCCAAATACATAGATCTATGAACGCAACTGATGATCTGGAGCGTCCAATCTACGTTCATACCAGGTAAAGTAGCTGATGTAAGATACCTTAATAATCCCATTTACGAATGAAGCCTAAGTGGTATCATTCATGTAATCCCCGCATACCCGGCTTATCGATTAGATACTGCCTCGTCGATAACTCAATTGTCACCGCCGGCCCCTCACTGTTCGCTTCACTTCATATTCACCACGATGTAACGGCGAGTCTTTCTAGTATCATCCTCTTCCTCCAATACGATGCGCAGAATCAAAACAACAATCAACACACGCTTCCGACAAACCATCGCTCACCCATAACCACTCCATACCCCCCCACCCACGTTATCCCCTTACTCAAGTCCACCGTCCACAAACACCAACAACCACAATCCACCATGGCCACCCACGACACAGCAGGGCCCCAAGGCACAGAGCCCTTACGACTAGTTAACCGCCTCAATGAGAGCAGGAGCCCGTACGTGAGTTGCCGCGGACTGGCTCGAGACGGCGCGATACATGCTGAGCTAGAATGCGCCTTTGACTAGGTTCGCGCGCACATGCAGAACCCCGTTGCGTGGCAGACATGGGGCCCAGAGGCTTTGGCGCTGGCGAAGAGGGAGAATCGGATGCTGTTTTTGAGTGTTGGGTATGCGGCGTGTCATTGTGAGTCCTGCGTGGGTTTTGTTGGTGTGCGGGTGGCTACCGTTCTGGCTCTGTGGTTTTCTACTTGCTTGTGACTCTGAATCGCTATCTGTGGAATTGGGTCTTTGCTAACAGGAATTCAGGGTGCCATGTAAGTATGCCTCGCAGTCGATAATCTGGACTTTGTATTTAGAGACGAGCTTCGGGAGATGTTTCAAGAGCACATATCTGCGCATATATTTCCTGGGCCATGGTTTTGTCTTGGAAGGGAAATTTTGACCCAATTTGTTCAAGGTCATGGAGCGCGAGTCCTTTTCCTCCCCCGAAATCGCCCAAATTCTCAATTCCTCCTTCATACCCATCAAGATCGACCGCGAGGAACGCCCTGATATTGATGCCATTTACATGAACTATGTACAAGCCACTACTGGTTCCGGAGGCTGGCCTCTGAACGTTTTTGTCACGCCTGACCTCGAGCCAGTTTTTGGTGGTACCTACTGGCCAGGCCCCGACAACGGCTTGAGACGGTCGGAAACACTCGGTTTTATGGATATACTGAAGAAGATGAGGGATGTGTGGACAAAGCAAGAAGGAAGATGCCGAGAGAGTGCGAAGGAGATCACGAGACAACTGAGGGAGTTTGCGGAAGAAGGAGTGCATAGTCACCAACTTGGAGAGAAGAACGACGGTGACGGGTTGGAGATCGAATTGCTCGAGGAAGCCTACCAGCATTTTGAGAGAAGATACCAGAAAATCAATGGTGGCTTCTCGCATGCGCCAAAGTTCCCAACTCCAGTCAACCTCAGCTTTCTTCTACGGCTCGGGCAATGGCCGAGTGCGGTCAAAGACGTTGTAGGGCAGGAAGAATGCGCCCATGCTACGAAAATGGCTGTCCATACCCTTTGTAGAATGGCGAGAGGAGGCATTAGGGATCAGGTTGGATACGGCTTCTCGCGGTATTCGGTGACGTCTGACTGGAGTCTTCCACATTTCGAAAAGATGCTTTACGACCAGGCACAGCTCTTGGATGTCTATCTGGATGCCTTTCTTGTCACGCACGACCCAGAAATGCTTGGAGCAGTCTATGATATTGCGACATACTTGACAAGTCCACCAATTTCTGCCCCTGGCGGAGGCTTCTACTGCGCCGAGGACGCCGACTCTTACCCTACAAAGACCGACACCGAAAAACGAGAGGGGGCCTTTTACGTCTGGTCTCTCAAAGAGTTCCAAAATATTCTCGGTGACCGTGATGCTGATATTTGCGCTCGATTCTACGGCGTCACAGCTGACGGCAACGTTGCAAAAGAACATGATCCCCATGACGAGTTCATCAGTCAAAATGTCCTAAACACTAAGTCTACCCCAAGTGCGCTAGCGAAAGAATTCGGCTTGGCCGAAGAAGACGTCGTCACTATCCTCGGTGAAGGACGAAAAAGGCTTCGAGATCATCGAGAGCGAGAGCGTCCGCCGCCGGCACTGGACGACAAGATCCTCGGTGCCTGGAATGGACTTGCCATTGGTGCTTTAGCCAGAACCAGTGCCGCACTCGAAAGTATCGACCCAGCAAAGGCAAAAGAGTGCAGAACCGCCGCCAAGAATGCCGTCGCCTTTGTAAGAAAAGAACTCTACGACCAGAAATCTCACACCCTGTGGCGAGTTTACCGCCAAGGCCGAGGCGACGCCCCCGGTTTCTGCGACGACTACGCCTTCTTAATCCAAGGTCTCATCGACCTCTACGAAGCCACCTTCAATGACAGCTACCTCCAACTAGCCGACACCCTCCAAAGTCTGTTCCCCTTACCCCAATCTCTCTCAACCCCCTTCCTAAACTAACACCCTACAGAGTCCCAACTCCGCCTCTTTCTCTCCCCTGACTCCCCCGGCTTCTACACAACCCCGAGCCCGCACCCCCCCGATCTCCTCCTACGCCTCAAATCCGGTATGGACGCTGCGGAACCCAGCTCCAACAACATCAGCGCGTCGAATCTCTACCGGCTGGCAAGCATGCTCGAGGACGAAGAGTACAGAAAGCATGCGAAGGAAACGGTGCAAGCGTTTGAGGCGGAGGTGGAGCAGTTCCCGTGGTGTTTTGCGGGCATGCTGGGAAGTGTGGTGGTGGGACGGTTAGGGGGAAAGGGGGTCGTTGTTACTGGATTGGGGACCAATACAGGCGAAGTGGAGAAGGGGAAAGCGGCGGATATAGTGAAGAGGTTGAGGGAGAAGGTGGGGGTTGGGAGGACGGTTGTTGCGCTAGGACGAGGCGTGGGTGAGTGGATCAAGGAGAGAAATTCATTGCTTGAAGATTTGGATGTCGAAAGGGAGGGGGTGATGGTCTGTGAGGGCGGGGTTTGTCGGCCGGGAGAGGAGTTTTTGTAACCTTATACGGGGGGCCGGGGTGTTACGCGGTTCAGGATATGCACATCTTTCTCCGTCTTCCCCCCCTCCGCAATCCCCAGCCCCACTTTTTCTCTTTCTTCCTTCCCATCCTTCCCACCTATCCAGCACCTTTCCCTCCCTCAAGTCTCCTTAGCCCCTATCTTCTTCACCCCCCACTCCCTACCCAATCCTTAACAGCCTGCTGACCACCCCCAAAACTCGTCCAACACGACAGAGCCAATCACCACTCCTTGTAATTTTCTCACATCAGCTTAACCTACTAAACACACTCTTAGTCTCGTACATAACAACCACGCTAAGCCCTTGCCAGCATGGTAGGTACGTTGAATCAGCACACATATCGATTTTTCAGACGAAGTTGAAGCGATTAGGAACAGGAAAGGAAGAGGAGATATTGAGCAGGGGAATGAAGCTTTGTTTTTAAAAAAAAAAGGAAGTTCTGCAAAAAAGAATATTCCAAAAAAAAACGTCACTCAGATTCGAACCCTAAACCTCCTACATATTCCCAACACCCACAACACCCACAACACCCAAACAATTACCAAAAAGACAAATTCAAGCTGTTGATTGCAGGAACACGACCGACCGAGAACCAGACGGGAATGTAACGCAACTGCCCTGCGAACTTGTCTATGAAATGGAAGGTAGTATTAGTGACATTTACACTGAACTGAGGTAATTTTTTTTATTTGATATACATCCTTCTTCAATTCTTCTATATGCATGCATTATTGGATCAAAAAAAAAATCGATTACAGACAGCAGAGATTGTTCAGTATATTGAGTCGAATGATCTAAAGGACAGTCAAACTAAACACATGTCAGGGAATTGACTCTACGAATGGGTCAAAAGGCTGCATCTCGCTTGCTAGCTAGGAACAGGAAAGGAAGAGAGATATTGAGCCGAGGAAGAAATCTTTGTTTACAAAAAAAAGGAAGTTCTGCAAATAAGAATATTCAGAAAAACCTTCGCTCAGATTCGAACCCTAAACCTCCTATTCCCAACACCCTCAACATTCAAACAATTTATCAAAAAGACAAACTCAAGCTGTTGATTGCAGAAACACGACCAACCGAGAATCGGATGGGAATGTAACGCAACTGCCCTGCGAACTTGTCTATGGAATCAAAGGTGATATTAGTCATATACAGACTAAATTGAGATTAAATTTTTTTGAAATATATCTTCTTCAACTCTCTTATATGCATGCATTATTGAATTTACGAAACCGATTACAGACAGCAGAGATTGTTCAGTACATTGAGTTGAATGATTAAAAGAACAGCTAACTAAACACATGTCAGGGAATTGGCCCTACGAATGGGTCAAAAGGGCTGCACCCCGCTTGCTACATAGCTAGGCAAACAGGTTCCAATTTCATACATATAGCTGACATCGTAACAATCACAGATTGTCAAGCGAGCTAGCTGAGCTAGCCAACTCCGACTCGTTCGCTTTTTCCCTTTTGTAAACAGACTAGAAGCTTGGTTTGAGGTAAGTGAGGGGGGGAGAGAGAGAAAAAGAGAAAAGGGGGGGGGGAAGGAAGAGGAGGGAAAGAAGAGTTACGCGCTGTTTAGAGTCTATCAAAATAGCACTTTGCATGATTTCTGACTAAAGATATGATCGAGTCTTTCTATCAGCTACTAACACTCGTCACCTATGACATTGAAATACGCTCGGTGAAATATCCCAACCGTGAGAGAAAAAAACGGCAAGGGAAGAGTTGGACGGAAGAGCGTGTGTAAGAGCAAAGGGGGAAGTATCCAAAACAAAAAAACCCCCACCCCTAAATTTTAAATGAGGGTACGTACGAGAGGGTTCGAACTCCGCACCTTCTTATGTCAACAACCCCAAAAATTATGCAAAAAAGACAAACTCAAGCTGTTGATTGCGGGAATACGACCGACCGAGAACCGGTTGGGAATATAACGCAACTGCCCTGCGAACTTGTCTATACTAGATAGTCTGCTATTATCATTATATACCTCAAAACACATGTACTTTTTTTTTTTTTCCAACACACCCCCTTTCCTCACACATCCCCCCATTTCCACATACATACCCCTCCCGCCTCCTTAAGAAATCAGAAATAGCAAAGCTTGTCGAGCACCTCATCTCAAATAAACTTGCTTCACCACTTTACTTCTTCTACAATAAATATCACATAAACGAATTACACCAGTAAAACGTTGACAAAAGACCCCTAGCTGTCATTTTGCCTCCATCTTATCCCCCCGACACCCCCCTTTTAACCTCGCCAGCCCAGCCGTCATGACTGTTGTTTCCGTGACTTGCGATTCTGTTCAAAGCAAGGGGTCGAGTATATCCTTCTCTTTTACCCCCTGAATAGTAAGAGAACTGTTCTGTAGGATGGTAAGTACAGTACATACGTGCCGGCGAGGTGTTAAAGGTTTGATCATGTTTAGGTAATTAAAAGAATGTACACATATTGACAAGGGTGTGTATGTGTGTAAGAAGAAGCTTATGGATGGATACCCGCGGGTGCGAGGATTCGAACTCTGGACCTTTGTATGTTGAAATCTTTGAAAAGAAAAAGAAGAATCAAAAAGACAAAGTCAGCTGTTGATTGCGGGAATGTGATTGCGCACATAACGCAACTGCCCTGCGAGTCTGTCTATGAAATTGAAAGGTATTGTTAGTCAATTTATAGCGCAAAATCAAAGATGTGTTAAGAATTTTTTTGAAAGAAATCCATCTTTTTTTTTAAGGGGGTGAGTTTGTTTACTAGGAATTTCTGATGAGGGGACGAAGACATCCCTTCTCGTCCTTCTTCTCTCATTCAGTTATTGGTTCAACCCTCACCCCGTTTCGACCTTTCCCTTTCACCCCCCCACCCCCTTTCCTCGCAACCCCACCCCTTTCTCAACGATTTCCTTCCTCCTTCTTCATCACTATCACCTCTCCTGAACTAATTCTCTTGGAAGATTGACGGTTGGACTCACGTTGATATTTCTCATAAATCGGGTTGCGCACTGACTGTTGTAGAATTGATTATTGATTGTTTGGAGTAGGGGGGAGGGGGTTGGTTCGCTCACGACCGCGTCCCCTGTCACCGCCCATGGCGTCAGATATGCAAGCATCCTTCTTCTTCCACCTCTGCTTAATCAAGCCCTTATCTCCCGCTTCAAGCACACAACCTGCAACGCCACCCGGTGAAGTCCACGCACAGCCATGAGTCGCTACAATAATAATTTGGGGCAATTATTTACTTGAAATCAACGAAACATTGCGTTTACGAAGAACTGGATAGGTAGTTTAGTGAGTGGGTGGCTTGGGGGCGTGGGCATGGGAATGATAAGAAAAGGTTGATTGGAGTATATGAGGGGAGGGTTGAAAAGGGGGAAAGAAATTGATGTAACAGGTTGAGGCTGTGTGGGGTGGGGTTGTGGATGGAATATCTGAGTGGGGTGATGCAAAGGAGGAGTAGGTTCGGTTTGGAATTGAGAATGGGATGTTGGCATTGTGGGTGATGTTCGGAGTTGTTGGTTGTTGTGGTTTGGGTAGGCTGGGTAGGCTGGGTAGGTTGGGTAGGTTGGGTTGGGTTGGGTTGGGTTGGATGCTAATGTTGTAGCTAGTGTTCACGCTTAGAATGGTAGACTCGTGAGCGTATATCTCCGGACTGCATTAGAAGCTGCGGCGATGATGACGCGGACGAAGGTGGGGGGAAATGAGAGCACTTAAACGCGTTTGCGATTTTCATAGTGAGAACAATGTATTTGGGAAAGAATCAAGAAGATGGCTGGTTTCTGAATATTTCTTGAAAGGGCGTAAAGTACGACGTTGTTGTAATGCTGTATGGCAAAAGTAGTATGCCTGGAGTGCCACTGGAATGTCCGAAAACAAGTGAATGTAGCTGCAGAAGTAATTCGGGTTGATCAATCCAAGTCGTGAACTATTCGTAAGCCGGGTGAAGGTTGACAATGGGAAAGATAACAGTGTGAGATGAAAATAAATCCAGAAAAAAAATGCCCAATTTCCTTCTGGAATCTGTTAATCAGGCGTGAGCTATGAACGACGGTCGGGTAGAGTAAGAATCGGAGTAAAAATTAGAGTAGCTTGAGAGCGGCATAAAGAAACATAACGGCGAAATGTAGAGAGCTTCGAAACGCTCCAAGACAGCGCCCCAGAAATAAACTTGGTAGGAGCTCGCCCGAAATTCCTGGTCGAACCTAGTAGCCAATGCCGGACGTCGTCCTGGCAAACTCTGTGGTTATCGGTCCATTAATCGTCACGTTTGCCTGAGCCACGAATTCCTGAATTCGTCGCCGCAAGACGTCTCGTTGCGGGCTTGGGAACTCCTCGACCACGAACATGCTGTCGAAGTCCTTCAAAACGGCGTCAAAGATATTTTGTGTGCGCTTGAGAAGCTTTGGGTGTCGGCGAGTAACCTCCTGATCGAAGGCCTCCTTGACTTTCGCACCAATCTGGTTGTAGGGGCCTCCGACTTTCATTGCGTGCTCGAGTAGAGTTATTTGTGCGATACGTTTGCCTTTGCCTGATGTTTTTTCAGCAATTGGATACGTTGGGGATTTTCTATGTAAAGACGTTATGTGCCTACCATGTTTTGCCTTGCATTCCATGTAGACGGGAAGCATTGCCTGCGTGATATAAGAATCGTGTTGATCCGTGATGACGTCCTGCTCTATGTTTCTATGAAAGTTAGATCAGCCTACAGTATCTGACTATGACCGGCTTACATGCTGGCGGCTTTCAGCTTGCTCGAGAAATTATCTAGCCATTGCCGCAGAAGAACTTTTTTGGGGGCGAGAGATTTCAGGAATAGGTCTATCGGCATGATGGATACCCCTGGCGTTGCTGTATTAGATTATCCTCATTAGTCTTCCAGCACTCAACGGGAGCTGACACACGGCCACCCACCACTTAGGCTCTCGCGGATACTGTCCAGTAATGTTTCCAGAGAGGAGTAATATTTCTCATTTAAGTCATCTATCCCTTCATGGAAGTTCAGCCATGGTTCCTTCACATCGTTGACCACAGGCTCCAATAGCTCAGCGTTCCAGCTTTGAGTGCGTTTGGATTTTTTCTTGTATCTACCGTCAGCACGACACCACGCTCCGAAAGTTTGAGCATTCCACTATATTCCGATCAGCACTGCGTCTTTGGGCCGTTTGCGTATCTAATAAGCTCTCACAGTTGCCCAGTGCTCAAGCGACTTTACACCGTGCAAGATCCACGCTGTACGGGAATTTTCTACCAAAAGGTTAATTAAAAAATCGGAGTCGGGATCCAAGTTACTACGCACCAATCTTATCCAAGACACATTTTTCTAAGAGCGCTTTCGATTCTGTAATGTATGCGGCGATCTCCGTTGCCGCGTCCTGAACAATCTGTCTTCAGATCATGATCGGAAAGAATCAGGCCAGTAGTCTCTTACCGTTCCCGGTCTAGCAACAATCTCTTTTAGCTCTAAACGCCGATGATTCGTGGCCTGAAGACTCCATAATTCCATGGAGTTGACAAATTCCTTCAGCACACCTTCGATGTGCTGCTCTAAAACCCTCAATCTAGCCGTCGCTGGTAATTCAGACAGCATGAAGCGAATTGTGGGTACCCCTGTGACATCCATTGAAAGAGGTATGCGCTCTTCATCGTACCCTGTCTTGTGCATATTGTAGTGTGAGTTAGAGACACAGAAGATACTTAAAGGATTCGGGCCGCTCGCAATGCCTCTATAAATGTCTCGCATGCTACGGACGACCTTCCGATTCCGCATCACGACTGGGGCTTGATGCAATCTGCTGCAAGTCAGCCATCAATCTTTCGCGGTAATTATTGTCTGACGGGTATCTAGGATTGTGAGAACATACAGAGCGCCATATATACTTTTCCGCACCCTTTACAGAGGTTA
>JAABUR0100003976.1_pt1 | contig 20166 bp, 18 predicted proteins | sample 5560091 | NCBI WGS metagenome assembly JAABUR01 (sample SAMN10711879, study PRJNA513375) | rock metagenome | isolation source: Antarctica rocks | place: Antarctica: Victoria Land, University Valley sud
TCAATCTCCTCGAAGACCACCAGGCGGTACTGCGGGACGGCCTCTGCCATCGCTCGACCCCTCGTATCATCTCATCCCTTCCGCGGATTCGCCCCGCCCCCGATCGTATCACGGCCGACCGGCCGGGTAGAGGGGGCGCTCCTCATGGCATCGCCACCCCGGCGAGCCCGGGCGAATCCCCTGGATGCGAATGGCGCGCCTCGTCGGTGTTCCAATGGGCCTGGTCCGTCTGGTAACGTGGACAGAAACAAGGAGGCGAGCATGTTCAGTGTGATCCTGGTCGGTGTCCTGGGGCTCGTGGCGGCGGAACCCACCGGGCTCGACGCGGCGCGGCGGCTCTGGCAGAACGGGCGGTACCCCGAGGCGCAGGAAGCTTACGAAACGATCGCCAAGGGGCCGGGCGAGCTCGCCCCCGCCGTCCGGGCATCGATCGCGCTGGGGAGGGCCGACTGCCTGGTCAGCCAGGGCGAGCCCGATAAGGCCATCGAGGATTTGCTCAAGGCCGTCGACGGGCAGCCCGATCACCCCGGCCTCTGGGCGAGGCTGGCCGACATCCGGCTGGCGCGCGGGGACTGGGAGGGGGCCTCGGAGGCCGCAGGGCGGGCGCTGAAGGTGGACGCCGACCACCTGGCGGCGCGGTGGGTCCAGGCCCGGCTGTTCGAGGTCCGGGGAGAGGGCGAGCAGGCCGTCGACGCCTGGAAGTGGTTCGTCGATCGGTACAACGAGCGCCGGGAGGCGTTCGCCAAGGACGCCGATGCGCTGCTGATCGCGGGGCAGGCCGCCGAGCGGTACTACCGATCTCAGGCCCGGGGGGACGAGCTGAGCGAGTCGCTCAACGACGTCATCAACGAGATTTACGAGGGGGCGCTGCGGGCCGACCCGCATTGCTGGCAGGCCCCCTGGCTGGAGGGACGGCTCTTCCTCTCGGGCTACAACGAGGCCGCGGCGATGAAGGAGTTCTCGCGCGCCTTGAAGATCAACCCGAGCTCGGCCGAGGTCATCGTGGCCGCGGGCCAGGCCGACTTGCAGGGCTACAAGCTCGCCGCCGGGCGGTCGAAGGTCGAGCGGGCGCTGGAGATCAACCCGCGATACGCCCCGGCCCAGGTCCTGCTGGCCGACCTGAACATCTCCGACGAGCGGTTCCTCGACGCCCTCGCCGCCGCGCGGAAGGCGGTCGCGGAGAACCCCCGCGACGAGGACGCCCTGGCCCGCCTGGCCGCCTCGTCCCGGCTCCTGGTCGATCCCGTCGGGGCTGCGCTCGCCGAGTCCTCGGCGCTGGCCAACAACCCGCGGCCCTCGACGTTCTACGCCGCGCTCGCCGAACGGCTGGCCGACCGCCGCAAGTACCAATCGGCCGAGCGCGCGTTCCTGCTCGCCGCGGCCGCCGACCCCGAGCGCGCCGACGCCAGGATCGGCCTGGGGATGCTCTACATGCAGGTCGGCCGCGAGACCGAGGCCCGCGACCTCTTCGACGCCGCCTTCGCCGCCGACCCGTTCAACGTCCGCGCCGACAACATGATGAAGGTGCTCAAGCACATGGCCCCGTACCGGCCGATCGAGTCCGAGCATTACAGCGTCCTGGTCGACCCGAAGCAAGACGCCCTGCTCGGCAAGTACATGTCGCGCTACCTGGAATCGATCCACGACGAGCTGACGGGGCGGTTCGGCTATACTCCGCCGGAGCTGACGAAGGTCGAGATCATGAAGAGCCACCAGTGGTTCAGCGGGCGGACGATCGGCCTGCCGTTCATCCCGACCGTCGGCGCCTGCACAGGCAAGGTCGTCGCGCTGGCCAGCCCGCGCGCCAACAAGACCCCGTTCAACTGGTCGCGCGTGCTGAAGCACGAGATCGTCCACGTGATCACCTTGCAGCAGACCGAGTTCAACATCCCGCACTGGTACACCGAGGCCCTGGCCGTCGAGGCCGAGGCGTCTCCCCGCCCCCAGCCCTGGAACAAGATGCTGCTGGAGCGGGTCCCCGCCCGCAAGCTGCTCAACCTCGACACGATCAACCTCGGGTTCATCCGCCCCAAGGAGCCCGAAGACCGCCAGCTCGCCTACTGCCAGGCGCAGCTCTACGCACGCTACATGCTCAAGCGGTTCGGCCCCGACTCGCTGATCAAGATGCTCGACGCCTACCGGAAGGGCCTGACCACCGACCGGGCGATCGCCTCGTGTTTCGGGGTCGAGAAGGCCGACTTCGAGAAGGAATATCTGGTCTACCTCGACGAGGTGATCAAGACGATCCGGACCCGCGTGAACGAGGAGGCGCCGGTCAAGTTCTCGGAGCTCGAGCGGATGGTGAAGGAGAAGCCCGACGACGCCGACCTGAACGCGCGCATGGCCTACGAGCATTTCGCCCGCCGCGACCTCAAGGAGGCTCGCCCCTTCGCCGACAAGGCGCTGAAGCTGAAGGCCCACCACCCCCTGGCCAGCTACGTCAAGGCGCGGCTCCTGGCCACGATCGGCGACGCCGACGGCGCCCTGGAGGTGCTCAAGCCGGCGCTCGACGCGGACCGGCCCAACGAGCGGGTGATCGACCTCCTGGCCGAGCTCCAGATGAAGGCGGGCAATCTCGTCGAGGCCGAGCGACTCTACGAGCTGGCCCGCAAGGACGACCCGGTCCACACCAAGTGGATCGCGGGCCTGGCGCGGGTGCACCTCCGCACCAAGGACAACACCAAGTTCCTGGCCGACCTGGCGATGCTCGCCGACAACGACGCCGACGACCTCGCCGTCCGCAAGGCCCTGGCCGAGCGCCACCTCTCCGCCGGCTCCGCCCCCGAGGCCGAGAAGTGGGCGACCGAGTGCCTGTACGTCGACGTCTATGACCCGGCCAACCACGCCCTCCTCGCCGACGCCCTGGCCGCGCAGAAGAAGTTCGCGCCCGCCGTCGAGGAGTACCAGACCGCCCTGGAGCTGAAGCCCAAGAAGGCCAACGACCTCAAGGTTCGCCTCGCCCGCGCCCAGCTCGGCCTCGGCCAGCGCGACACGGCCAAGGAGACCATCGACGCCCTGCTGGAGGACGACCCTGGCCATCCCGAGGCCAAGGCCCTCCGCGACGAGATGGCCAAGGGATGAGCGGCTGGTCATTGTCGTGGATTCGTCGGGTGGCGGGGCTTGGTCGGTTGGGCGGCTCCAAACCTTCGCTTTGCATGAGCGCGGAGGCGTGATGTATGGCGATACCGGCTTCGATCGAAGCACGGCTGTACTACCGATGCGCGTTCCAGCGACACGAGGATGCCCGGATTCTGATCCGAGCCGACCACACGACCGGGGCTGTCTACCTGGCCGGCTACGGGATAGAATGCATCCTCAAGGCCCTGGTACTATCGGCCCTGGACCCGGCCGCGAGGACGGCGATGCACAACTCCTTCCGAGGGGCCAAGGCACACGATTACGAATGGCTGCGGACGCAGTACCTTGAGAATGGAGGCGCCCGCTTCCCGCGAGACATCACCGAGGCATTCACGCTCGTCAACGAATGGTCCACCGAGATGAGATATTTGCCTCGAACATTGAGGGCGGACGAAGCCGAGGGCTTCCTGGCCGCGACGGAGACCATCATTCGTTGGGCGGATGGGAGACTATGACATGCCTATCAGTGTGACGCGAGGTACGTCCGACGAGGTCATCGATCGCATGATTGAAGCGTTACGGGCGTACGAGGCCGATCACCCGAATGCACGGATGGACCTCTATCGGCAGAACTCGGTCTCCGTTCGGGTCAGGATCATCGATCCCGATCTCGCCGGTCTCAGCAAGATTGATCGAAGCAAGGAAGTATGGAAGTACTTGAATTCCTTGCCGGATGAAATCCAGTCCGATCTCAGTGCGCTCATCTTGCTCACGCCCGAGGAGACGAGGATGTCCTTCGCCAATCTCGAATTCGATGATCCGATCCCATCCGGCCTGTGATCACTTCTTGATGGACTTTTTCAGGCCTGCTTAAGCTGGCGGATTCCGTCTTCAAGCTCCAATCCCCGGGGCCGTCGCCTCCGGCGGCGTGAAGAGATCGTCCCATGTCCCCGGTGGACTTGGAACCCGGGGAAACCTCGGTCATCGAATCCCCGACACCCTACCCATCTGATCCCTCTCCCGATCCAGAGCCCGCATGAACTCATTATTTGGCGCGATCGCGGGAGTGAATCAATGGCTGGGGACCGTGCGCGTCAATGCAGTCCCGCTCAATGCATGGCTCATGATCTTTCTTCCGCTCGTGGACCTTTTCGCCTGGTTCTCGGCAAGGAGCGATGGCTCGAACCGTACATGGGCCGCGCTAGCCTTATCTGTCTTGATACAGGTTTTACTTCTGCAATCACTTCTTCGTCACGACATCGTATTCGGCCGCGATGCAGGAATGCACGATTTTGATCCCCAGTTTGACGCCGAGGCGGCCACGATCCCGGGATTTCTCGCCAGCGGCCGTTTCATTTTATGGGAAGGTGATCGGACTCGTTGGGAGCGCTTCTTCGATCGGATGATGTCCGGCACTCGCGGCGACCGATGGTTTCTCGAAGTGCCCGCAACCTTCGACATTCGCGATGAGCACCGGTTCTCGATCGCTGCTTTACTGGATACTTCTCAACGATTTATGGGAATACGTCTGGAGGATAAAGCTGGCATATGGACGGTGGACGGGCAATTTGGGACCTTGGATAGGCCCGAGCTGGGCGCCCTTCATCTTGGCTTGATGAGGACTCGCCCTGCGATACGCCTTCAGTTCCAGAATCCGAAGGGTCGTTGCCGCAAGGTCGTGCTGACTTTCGATGATGAAAGGAAAAGAGTTGAGTTTTTGAAATACCTGCAGATGTCGTCGGGTTCGAACTGGCGTGGTCTGTACTGAACTCGAATTGGTTAAAGGAAAGGGGACATCGGTCATTTCCGCGTTGACAGGGGTATTTCGGACGGGTGGCTGGGGTACGATGCCCCAGGACGCATGCCTCCGACGCCTCGCTCGACCTGTGGTGTCGCTGCGCTCCACCACAGCGACCCGCCCGCTGCGCTTCGTCGTTGGGCCCCGCGTCGAAGATGTCGAAGGAAGAGCCCACGCCTTGCGTTCCGCGCCTCCCGGTGCTGAAATGCGGGCATGAATGTTCGAGCCGTTCTCAAACGACTCGACCGAGACGGTTAGGTCGTTATCCGCACGCGGGGTGACCACCGCCAGTTGAAGCATCCCGTCAAGGCGGGGACCGTGACGGTCGCCGGACATCTCGGCGACGACGTCCACCCGAAGACATGGGCGAGCATCTGGAGACAGGCCCAACTGGAGGACGAATCGTGAGAGAGTATGCGGTCCTTTACGAACGTGGTGAGCGGAACTGGTCGGCCTATATCCCCGACCTCCCCGGTTGTGTGGCCACCGGGAAGACACGCGAAGAGACCGAGCAGCGTATCCGCGAGGCGATCTCCTTCCACATCGAAGGCTTGAAGATCGATGGGGAATCCATCCCCGAGCCCACCATCGAAGCGGGGATCGTCTCCGTTTCGGCCTGATGAGTCGACTCGATCGAGGAGGACGTCGCCCACGGTGACATCTGTCCGGCCCTGACCTCGCGCCGCAACCGCAGGGGTAGGGAAGGCCCATTGGTGTGGAGCTCCCCTCCCTCCGAACCGTACGGGCGGATCTCCCGCATCCGGCTCTCCGGTCGATGGTCTTACCTCCGAGAGAATTGACCGGCCAGGACATGGGCCTCCGCCAGACTGAAGAGCCCTCGCTCGGCGAAGAAGGCGTTGGGCCAGCGCTGGTCATCCAGCCCCCGGCCTCGGCCTGGCTCCCAGGCGCTCGTACGTCTCGATCCGCTCGCCCGTGTCGAGGTAAATCGCGCCGCCTACGTGGGGCGAGAGCCACTGCTGGGGGAACTTCAGGACCAACACGCCCATCCCCACGCGATAAGTCCCGCGGTCCTCGGCGGGTACCCCAGGGGGGCGGGGCTCGGCCGTCTTACGGGTATATAACCGCCGGGGTAGCCTCATCTCGCGGCTCGCGGTCCACGTCGGCCCGCCGTCCTCCCCGTCCTCCTCGCGCCAGACCCCGCCCTTGACCTCGAAGACCGTCCCCACCTCGTCCTGGAGGAACCAGCTCGGCTTCTTCGTCCCGACCAGGTGCCCGGGGACTCTCGTGTTCGCCGCCTTTCCTCTGGTGCTCGAGGCGTGGAACTCTACCGAGGCCAGTCGCCACCGGCCATCCAGCGACGACTCGGGTTCGAGCCTCGCCACCGGCGGCGCGACCCGCCGCCAGACCTCCACGTCGCGGTCGTGGCCGGTCGCGAAATCGTCGGGCGGCCGCAGGTCGGACTCCATGTTTTCGGCCCTCCTGAAGGCCAGCCAGAGCAGATCGCCGCGCAGGTGATAGATCGCCTTCTGGGGGGGCCAGGACCGCATCCCCGTCGCGCGATTCAGCTCGATGATCGGCCACGGCCTCGCGGGGGTCCTGGACGGGTTCCAGCTGACGGACCGGGCCTCCGGGCGGGGCCCCAGCTGGCGCCAATTCCAGGTGGTCGCCCCCCTGTCGGGCCCGAACGCGACGATCTGCTCTTCGACGACGAGCCGGTCACCGACCTTCGTGTCCCCCCCGGCCCCGGACTTCTCGACGAGCTGCCACGTCCCGGCGAACGCGGCGTCGGTCTCCAGGTCGGGATACTCCAGGCGTTCCGGCTCGACGGACGAGACCTTCGCGGGGTCGGGCGGTATCGGGTCGTCGCGGCCGCCGCCCAGGCCCAGAGCGATCAAGGCCGCGGCCGCCATCCACGCGACGGGCCGCACGGGGCACTTCCGACTTCCTACGCTCAGCCTCCGGTTCGCGGGCATCGCACCTCCTCCCCGTATCGGGAACGTCACGCCGAGGGCATGGCCGGCCTCGCCCTTGAGTCTCGTCACCAGAGGGCCCCTCCGGCCCGGCCCGATCTGCCAAGCCTGATCTCTACATCACCGGTGACAACGTCGACTCGACGTAAGTCGTTTCGCGAGGGACGAAATCCTAACGATTTCGTGGTGATATTCACCCGTGACAATTCCGACAGCAGTAAGACCGACGTCAAATCCGGCCTTTCTTCGACGCCGACCGGGGCGAGAAGGTCTCCGACATCGTAACGACACCGGATTCATCCTGCGACCCTCGACCCGACGCGCCCGGGCCCATCAAGGTGATGGCAGGACAGGCCCAGACGAGCCCTCGCGGCCCGCTGCCTGAATCTCGGGCCATCCCGAGAGGTGAGGTGAGCTGATTCAGCGCGGCGGGGGGCGGCCCAGGCGGGGATGGAGCACCAGGTAGGCCTTGATCTCCTCGGGCGTCGCCGTCAGCGGGTCGATCGCGCCGGGGGGCGGCAACGCCTCGGTCAGGATCGCCCACTCCATCTCCATGACCAGCTTCGCCAGCCGCGCCACCGTCAGGTCATTCCACCGCACCGGACCGCGCCCCGGCGTCGCCGACGCCGTCGCCTCCGCGGGCGTCGCGACGGCGTCGGGGAGGGCCTCCGGCATCTCCTGGGCCGGCTCGGACGGGGCGACGGCCGACGCCTCCGGCTCCAGGGAGATGGCGAGCCTCTGCGTCAGCCTGGCCCGCAGCGCCCGGCAGGTCTGCCAGCCCTCCTCCAACGCCTGGAGGCGGCGCCGCTCCCACTTCGCCGCCTCCTCCGCCGCGACCTCGTCCCGCTCGGCTTGCAGGTGGTCGTCCCATGCACACGCCCGCAGGCGCCAGTCCCGGAGGGCCGACCACCGCTCGATCGGCTTGAGGTAGCCGGGGCCCTTGCCGAGGTGTTTCCGCGTCGCCTCGAGGGTCCGGCGCGGCCCGAGGTCGCGGTACGCCAGGAAGGCCGCATACGCCTGCTCCCCCTCCCGGGGCCGGCGTTCCCAGGGGAGACCCTCCGTTCGCGCGCCCATCTCCCCCTCCCGCCTGGGCCGCGAGGCCCGCCGTCGCCGTCCGCATCGGCTCCCGCTCGCTCACTCAACCCAAGAATGAGGATCCCCCCGTCGGGGGCCATGCCCACCATTTCTGGTCGCGGCAGCCAGCGGATTTTCGCTCTGGGAGGGTGGGGAGGGGTGGGCCGAAGGGATGACCCCCGACCGGATCGTGTAGGCTTACCGCCGAGGGCCCATGCCGGGCGAACAGGTAAAACAGCAAAAACAAAAAGACTTTGACGGCGAGGGGCATTGGAGTGGCTCATCCGTCGGGAATGTCCGCGTGGGCCCCGTTTTCACCCACCTTTGACCCACCTCTGACCCTCCCATCCTGGGACAGATGTGTGGAGGGGGGACTGGTCCGCCGGGGTCGTGACGGCCCTCGCCACCCCGCTCGCCCCCGGATCGCCCGAATCCGTCGGCGGGCCCGACGGGAAAACCGCGGGTTTGCAATCGCGGTCGGCGGGCCGTTAAGATGGGTGTCCCATGCACGAACCATCGCAAGACGGCCTGACGCTGCGCGATTTGCAGCGACTGATACGGGACATCTACGGTGCGAAGGACGAGGCGAGGGGTGATGCGGTCACGTTCCTCTGGCTGACCGAGGAGTTCGGCGAGTTGGCCACCGCCCTGCGGTCGGGCACGCACGAAGAGCTGGCGCTGGAGATGGCCGACGTCCTGGCCTGGCTCGCCACGCTGGCCAACATCCGAGGGATCGACCTCGAGTCGGCCGTCCGGAAGAAGTACGGCGACGCCTGTCCGGGCTGCCACGCCGCCCCTTGCGTCTGCGACCCGGCGGAAAAGCCGTGACGAGGGGCCTCCCGAACGTCTCCTCCTCCCCGTTCCCCACGTCGGAATCGCGAAGCGAACGACGGCTGCGATCGGACCCTCAAGGAACTCGCGTCATGCAACTCTGTCGGGGATGTCTGCCGTGGGCGACGCTCTGGGCCTGGGCGATCGTCGGGGTCGGCACGGCGTCGGCCGCGCCGCCGCAAGGGGTCTCGGTGGAGAACGTGCGGGTCGGCCTGGGCGAGAACAACACCTACAAGCTGGGGGCCTGGACGCCCATCTGGGTCCAGTTCCGGGGGGGCGCCGAGCGGTTCTCCGGGACCCTGGAGGTGGTCGTGCCCGACGACGACGGCACGCCGACGTCGTTCCGCCAGGTGGTGGACGTCGGCGCGAGGCAGGCCCAGCGGGTCACGGCTTACGCCCGTCCCGGGTCGAACAACCCCGCTTTCACCCTGCGGCTGTACGACCAGTCGGGCCGTCGCCGGGGAGACGATGTCGTCGCCGCGGAGAGGTCGCGTCTCAACGAGCTCCGGCCGCAGGAGATCCTGCTGGCCACGCTGGGCGAACCGCGGGGGGTCGAGATGATCCCGAACCTGCCCGACTTCAACGACCTCGCCAATCCGGCCACGCGCGGCAACGTGGTCACGGTCGCGCGGCTGGACGCGATCGGGGGCCTCTTGCCCGGCCGCTGGTACGGCTACGACGCGGCCCAGGCCGTGGTCCTGGACACCAACAACGACGAGGTCATGGCGACCCTGGACGCCCTGCGGGGGCAGGCGCTGGCCGAATGGGTCCGACGCGGCGGCCACCTCGTCGTCGCGGTCGGGGCCAACTGGCAGCGGGTGCGCGACAGCTTCCTCGGCCCGATCCTGCCGTGCGTCCCCAATGGCCAGGAGCGGATCGGTGACCTCGGGACGCTCGAATCCTTCGCCGGCGCGAACCGGCCGATCACCCCCCCGGGTGCCGCGCCGGTGATGGTCGCGAAGCTGGAAGGGATCGAGGAGCGCGGCGGCCGAGTGCTCACCTCGGGGGTCACTCCCCTGGTCGTGCGCGGGCCCTATGGCTTCGGACGGGTCACGGTGGTTGCGCTCGACGTCGATACGCGCCCGTTCGCCGACTGGGTCGACCGGCCCCTCTTCTGGACCCGGGCGCTCGACCTTCGCCGCCAGGAGGCGAACACCGGCAATACCGGGACGCGGCTGCAGGGCAGGGGCGGGCGGCTCTACCAGTCGGGCGTCTCCGACCTCTCGACCCAATTGCGCCAGTCGCTGGAACGGTTCCCGGGCGTCCAGCTCGTGCCGTTCGGCTGGGTCGCCTTTTTCATCTTCCTCTACATCCTGCTGATCGGCCCGGGCGACTACCTGTTCTTGAAGAAGGTCCTGAAGCGGATGGAGCTGACCTGGATCACCTTCCCCACGATCGTCGTGACGGTGAGCCTGCTCGCCTACTACGCGGCCTACACCATGAAAGGGACCACGCTCCGGGTCAACAAGATCGACGTCGTGGACATCGACCAGGCGGCCGGGCTGGCGCGGGGGCGGAGCTGGATGAACGTCTTCAGCCCGCAGAACCGCGATTACGGCGTCTCGGTGGTCCCCCTGCCGCTCGACCGCGACCCCCCCGCGGACGGGAGTCCGGCCCGTCCCCCGGCGGGTACCGAGATGATCGTGTCCTGGTTCGGGGTCCCCGAGAACGAGTTCGGCGGCATGGGAGGAGGAGGCCAGTTCGGCGCCTCGAGCCGGGGTTATTCGTACGAGCCGGTCGGGGGGGCCGAGCGTCTGGACGGCGCCCGCATCCCGATCTGGAGCACGAAGTGCTTCACCGCGCGATGGTTCGGCCCGAGCCCCGCGCTGGTCGCGGCCGACCTCCGGTGGACCGGGCCCGACCTCCTGGACGGGAGCCTGACCAACCGGCTGGATATCCCGCTCCACAACGCGATGGTCGCCTTCGGTCGACAGGTCTACATCCTCAACACCGTCGCGCCGGGGGCGACCATCCAGGTCCACACGACCGACAATCGCCTGCTCGCGACCGAATTGAAGAGGAACATTTCTCCGACGAGAGCTGGCTCGTCCGCGACGAACCGGGAGGGCGACCTCGACCGGAATGACCTGATGCTCGCCATCATGTTCCACGGGAGCATGGCGACCGTGACCGGAGAGGCACTGACCCCGAGCGCGGCGCTCCGCGACCTCGACCTGACCGGCCAGCTCGCGCTCAACCGGCCGATGCTCGTGGCCAGGATCGATCGCCCGGCGGCCCAGCTCAACCTGGCAGGCGCTTCGAACCTCCCCCAGACCCAGCAGAGCACGATCCTCCGGATCATCCTGCCGCTGGCGAGCACGCGAGAAGACGACTCAGATCCGAAGCCGACCGCAGACTTCCCACGGGCCGGACCGCGATGAAACGGGGCGGGACCCTCAAGTCCGTCTCGCATCCGAAATCTCCCTCTCCCGCCGGGGGGAGGGTGCCCGAAGGGCGGGTAAGGGGCATCGGCTCCGAGCAGGAAACCGCCCTGGAACGCTTCCCCAATCGGGCTATCGAAGGCATCGAATCGATCCATGTCGCGTCGGGTCCGTCGGCCACACCCATCCTCCACCGACCGACCGTGTGGTTTCCCTACCTTAACAAAGAAGGCGCGACATGATCGAGACCCGCGACCTGACCAAGATGTACGGCGACCTCTACGCCCTGAACCGCCTCAACCTGAGCCTGCAACAGGGGGACGTCTACGGCTTCATCGGCCCCAACGGCGCGGGCAAGACGACCACCATGCGCATCCTCGCCACGCTCCTGAACCCGACCTGGGGCGAGGCGACGGTCTGCGGCTACTCGATCTACACCGCGGCCAAGGACATCCGCCGGGCGATCGGGTATATGCCCGACTTCTTCGGCGTCTACGACGACATGAAGGTGATCGAATACCTCGAATTCTTCGCCGCCGCCTACCGGATCAAGGGCCCGGCGCGGAAGAAGATCTGCGAGGAGGTGCTCGAGCTGGTCGACCTGACATACAAGCGCGATGCGCTCGTCACCAGCCTCTCACGCGGTATGACCCAGCGGCTCGGCCTGGCTCGCGTCTTGCTTCACGACCCGCAGGTCCTCCTGCTCGACGAGCCCGCCTCGGGCCTCGATCCCCGCGCCCGCATCGAGATCCGCGCGCTCCTGAAAGAGCTCCGGTCGATGGGCAAGACCATCCTCGTGTCGAGCCACATCCTGCCCGAACTGGCCGACATCTGCAACAAGATCGGCATCATCGAGCAGGGGGTCTTGTTGGTCAACGGCGCGGTCGTCGACGTGATGAAGCAGGTCCGCACCGACATCGTCCTGAATATCTCCGTCGCCGACCGGACCACCGACGCCGCCAACTTGCTCGAAGGCCAGCCCGAGGTCGAGAGCGTCCAGGACAAGAACGGCGTCCTCATCGTCAAGATGAACGAGGGAGTGACCCAGTACAGCTTCCTGGCACAACGGCTGCTCGAGCAGGGCTACGACTTGACCCTGTTCAAAGAAGATGAGATTAACCTGGAAACCGCGTTCATGCACCTCACCAAGGGGATCACCAGCTAAGATCCTCGCGGCTCGCCGGGCGGGGTCCTTCCGAGGTTCGGCCCCGCCCGTGGCACTTATCCCCCTCGATCAAGAGAGCAGCGTACCTCGCACGCTTATACCGCCGAGGTTATCGCGGCCGATCGTGATGCGTGGGGTGCCCGACGTGGCACCAAAGTCGGCGTTCCCCACGACGGAGATGTCGCCCACCAGGTCGCGTCCGATCCGGATCGTGCTCCCCGGCGCGATGATGAGGTTGCCCTCAACGCCGATCCCCTGCCCGGCAGGGCCCGTCCCCTTGAAGGGTTGGGCGTTCAGGCCCAGGTCACGCGTGATCGTGACGTTCGCGCCGTCGCGGATCGTGAGGTTCTGGCCGACGCTGAACGAGTTGAAGTCGCGACCGACGGAGATACCGGGCCCCCCGGCGATATTCGCGTTGGTGAGCACGTCCAGCGTATCCAGGTCGCCCGCGACCAGGATTGCCGCCCCGGGCTCGAGCGAATGGAAGGCGATCCGATCCACCGGGCCATTGCCTCCCACGGTCACGGGGCCGGACAGTCTGGCCGTGTGGTACCCCAGGATCGACCCGATCCGCCCGCTCGTCACCTCGATCGAGCCGACTCTGAGCAGGACCGTTCGTCGCCTCGAGGCGACGGGCACTTCGTGCGCAAGGCCGGGGCGTTGCGAGACCCCCATAGGGCTGATATCGAGCTGCGTCAGGTCGGTCGACCCGTCCACGACGAGGCCCACCCGACCTCGCGACAGGGGGATCCCTCGAATCGTCCCCGGCCCGGTCAGGGTCAATTCGAAACGGTCGGTATTCGCAGTGATCAGGCGAAGAGACTGGCCTCCGTTGGCCGTGAAGAGCTTGACCGGCGCGATGGGACTGGCGGCCTGGTGCGTTCGCCCCAGATGCGACAAGAGCAACCGCGCCTCGAGGTGGCCATCCAGCGTCGGCCGAAACGTCCGCCTGTCCGCCCGTCGGCCCTCCGTGCGATCGTTCGGCATTCCTCTATCCTCCCTGCTTCTCGAGGGGCATGCCCGCCGAGAGTACGGATTCGCGAAATACTGGAGATCGCTATCTCTATCGGCTCGCACAGCGACCGCGCGGTGTCGAATCGTGCTATTAACCCATTTGCCGGAACGCTGGCGCGGATTGCGTCGACTCGGATGAATGGGGAGAAAGACGTGGCCTTGAGTCTTTCGGAACGGCCAAGAGTCGTTGCGGAGCCTTGCGGGTCGGGCGACAATAAGCGTCGTGTCCAGGCCCTCCACAATCCCGGGTCGCTGCAGAGGCCCGCTTCGCGACCTCATTTCAACGCCCGATCGAGACGAGACCCCGAAACCCCATGACACCCCCGTTGCTCTCGCAGAAGGCGGCGCGGTTCACCGAGAGCGTGATCCGCGGCATGTCGGTCGAGGCCCTGAAATACGGCGCGATCAACCTGGCGCAAGGGATGCCCGACTTCCCCGCGCCCGCCGAGCTGAAGGCGGCGGCCTGCCGGGCCATCGAGGCCGACATCAACCAGTATGCCATCACCTGGGGCGCGGCCAGCCTCCGCCAGGCGATCGCCGAGCACGCCGAGTGGCACCTCGGGCTCGCCGTCGACCCCGAGACCGAGATCACCGTCACCTGCGGCAGCACCGAGGCGATGCTCGTCGCCCTCCTGGCCCTGATCAACCCCGGCGATGAAGTGATCCTGTCCCAGCCCTTCTACGAGAATTACCTGCCCGATTGCGTCCTGGCCGGCGCGGTCCCCCGTTTCGTCCCGCTCCACCCGCCTGGCTGGACGTTCGACCTCGACGAGTTGGCCGCGGGCTTCAACGACCGGACGAAGGCGATCATCCTCTGCAACCCCAACAACCCGACCGGCACCGTCTTCACACGCGAGGAGCTCGAAGCCATCGCCGCGCTCTGCCGAGAGTGGGACGTGATCGCCATCACCGACGAGATTTACGAGCACATCATCTACGACGGGCGACCCCACGTCGCCCTGGCCGCCTTGGACGGGATGCGGGAACGCGCGGTGACCATCAGCGGGATGTCGAAGACGTACGCGGTCACCGGCTGGCGGGTCGGCACGATGATCGCACCGCCCGGGCTGACCCACGCGTTCCGCCAGGTCCACGACTACGTCTCGATCGGCGCCGCCGCCCCCCTGCAGGAGGCCGGCGCCTTCGCCTACCGGATGCCACGCGACTACTACACCGGGCTCTCGGCCGACTATCAGGCGCGCCGCGACCGGCTCTGCTCGGCCCTGCTCGAAATCGGTTTCGACCTCGAGCCGCCGCGGGGGGCCTATTACGTCATGGCCGACATCACCGCCTTCGGCGCGACCGACGACGTCGCCTTCTGCCGCCACCTCGTCCGCGACCTCGGCGTGGCGACCGTCCCCGGATCGAGCTTCTTCCACGATAAGGCCCTCGGCCGGCGATACATCCGCTTCTGCTTCTGCAAGCGGGACTCGACCCTACTCGCGGCCGTCGAGCGGCTGAGGAAGCTTCGGGTCTTCACCTGATGCGCATCTCCCGGATCCAAGGTGCTCGCCCAAGCCGTGCGATGGAAAGCCTAGAGCTCCACGTTTCGCAGCCGCAGCGAGTTGACGATGACCGAAACGGAGCTGAGGGTCATCGCCGCGCTGGCGATCATCGGGCTCAGGAGCAGCCCGAAGAACGGGTAGAGCACGCCCGCGGCGACGGGCACCCCGAGCACGTTGTAGAGGAAGGCGAAGACGAGGTTCTGGCGGATGTTCCGCATCGTCGCCCGGCTGAGCTTGCGGGCCCGGACGATCCCGCGGAGATCGCCCCGGACGAGCGTCACGGCGGCGCTCTCCATGGCGACGTCCGTGCCGGTGCCCATGGCGATGCCGACCTGGGCCTGGGCGAGCGCCGGTGCGTCGTTGATACCGTCCCCGGCCATCGCCACCACGCGGCCCTCGGCCTGGAGTCGCTTGATCGCCTCGACTTTCTGCTCGGGGAGCATCTCGGCCTGGACGTCGTCGAGCCCCAGCGTCTTCGCGACGGCCAGGGCGGTCGTCCGGCTATCCCCCGTCAGCATGATCACTCGCAGGCCCTCCTGATGGAGCGCCTTCACCGCCGCCTCGGCCGATCGCTTGATCGGGTCGGCCAGGCCCAGGAAGCCCGCCGCCTGGTGATCGACGGCCACGAACACGGCGGTCTCGCCTTCGAGGCGGAGCCCTTCGGCCCGCTCCTCCAACGTCCCGGGGTCGATCCCCGAGTCGACGAGGAGCTTCAGGTTGCCGACGGCGACCGTATGACCGTCGACGGTGCCGGTGACGCCGTGGCCCGTGAGGGATCGGAACCCGCTCGGCTCGGAGGGCGTGAGCCCCCGTTCCTCGGCTGCCGCGACGACCGCCGCGGCGAGCGGATGCTCGCTGACACGTTCGAGGCTCGCGGCCAGGCGGAGGAGCTCGGATTCATCCCGTCCTTCGGCCGCGATCACGGAGACGACGCGGGGCTTCCCCTCGGTCAAAGTCCCGGTCTTGTCGACCACCATCGTGTCGACCTTCTCCATCGCCTCGAGTGCCTCGGCGTTCTTGATGAGGACGCCGGCCGTGGCCCCGCGGCCCGTCCCGACCATGATCGACATCGGCGTGGCCAGGCCGAGCGCACAGGGGCAGGCGATGATCAGCACCGCGACGGCGTTGACCAGGGCGTAGGCGAACCTGGGCTCGGGCCCGAGGAGGGCCCAGACGGCGAAGGTGATGCCGGCGACGAGCAACACGAGCGGCACGAAGTAGGAGGAGACGACATCGGCCAGGCGCTGGATCGGGGCGCGGGTGCGCTGCGCCTCGGCGACCATGCGGACGATCTGCGCGAGCATGGTCTCCGAGCCGACGCGCTCCGCGGCCATCACGACGGAGCCCGTGCCGTTCACGGTACCGCCGATGAGCTTGTCCCCGGAACCTTTCTCGGCGGGGATCGGCTCCCCGGTGACCATCGACTCGTCGACCGAAGTGATCCCTTCGAGAATCGAGCCATCGACGGGGACCTTCTCGCCGGGGCGGATGCGGAGACGATCGCCGACGTGCACGTGCTCGATGGGCACGTCCTCCTCATGGCCGCCCTCGCCGAGCCGCCGGGCGGTCTTCGGCGAGAGGCCGAGGAGGGCCTTGATGGCGCTACTGGTCTGGCTCCGGGCCCGGAGCTCCAGCACCTGGCCGAGGAGCACGAGGGCGGTGATCACCGCGGCCGCCTCGAAGTACACCGGCACCGTCCCCCCGTGGCCGCGGAAGGAGTGCGGGATGAGGCCCGGGACGAGCGTCGCAAGCACGCTGTAGAGGTACGCCGTCCCGGTCCCGATCGCGATCAAGGTGAACATGTTGAGGTTGCGGGAGACGAGCGAGGCCCAGCCACGCTCGAAGAACGGCCTCCCGCCCCAGAGGACGACGGGGGTCGCGAGTGCGAGCTGGGCCCAGAGGGGCGCCTGCCCGGAGAAGAGGGGTCGACCGAGCACCATTTCCCCCATGGCGAGCACGAGCAGCGGGACGGTCAAGGCGGCGGACACCCGGAACCGACGGGTCATGTCGATGAGCTCGTGGTTCGGCCCGTCGTCCGCCGTGGGGACGAGCGGCTCGAGCGCCATGCCGCACTTCGGGCAGCTCCCCGGCCCCTCTTGCAGGATCTCCGGGTGCATCGGGCAAATGTAGAGCGTCCCACTCGGGAGCGACTCCGCCCCGTGCCGGTGAATCTCCGCGCCGGGACGATCGCCCAGGAACCGAGCGGGATCGGTGCGGAACTTCTCCATGCAGCCCTTGCTGCAGAAGGAGTAGGTCTGGCCGTCGAAGTCGAAGGACCCCGCCGCGGCGGCGGGATCGACGTCCATGCCGCAGACCGGGTCCTTGACCGAGAGATGGGCCTCTGACTTGTGCGAGCAGCACGAGTGCCCGTGGTTGTCATCTGCCATCGGCAGGGCGGCGAAAGTCGCGGAGCGGGCCGCGTAATTCGCAGGGTCGCGGTCGAACTTGTGCTTGCAGGAGGTCGAGCAGAAAGAGTAGCGATTGCCCGCGTGCTCGCTCTCCCCGGCCGCCGAGGCAGCATCGATGTCCATGCCACACACGGGGTCGATCACGGTTCTGTTCCTGGTTGCTGTCTTGGTGTCCATGATCTCCTCGCATTCCTCGTCCACGAAAACCTTCATTTCAAGAAGCGCGCGAGCACGGTCTGGAGCTCGGCGACGAGCTGATCCTTCAACATCGGCTTTGCCCGCGGATGCCCATCGTCCGGGCCGTGTCCGAGCACGCAGGATTCCAGGTGCTTCGAGAGGAGTTCGATGCCGAGCGCGTCGAGCGCCGAGCGGACCGCGGCGATCTGGTTCAGCACCTCCACGCAGTAGCGGCCTTCCTCGAGCATCCGCTGGATGCCCGCCACTTGCCCGGCGATCCGGCTCACCCTCGCCTTGATTTTTCGCCCCTTCTCGCCGTCCATATTCCCGCCCCCTATATACCCTCTAGGGGTATTGGCCATCCTCGGAAATGTACCCCAGGAGGGTATAAAGTCAAGCAGGGGAGCGTCATCTCCGGCGCGCGTGAAAAAACCCCGCGGCCTCGTCGAAGGCTGCGGGGTTGCGTCGGGATTCGGTTCGGTGGGTTACGCCGGGCTCCTCCTCGCGTCGCGTCGCGTCACCAGGGCAGGTAACCGTAGGGAGTCGGCGGGGAGTAGCTCCGCGTCCGCCTGCTGTTGTAGCTCTCGATCCCATAGGGCGTGACCGTGTGGCCGTGCGGCCGGAGGTCGTGCCGACCGTTCCCGAAATACTGGAAGTTGCCGAACGGGGTCCGCTTCGTGTGCCAGTGCGGCTGGAGGTCGTGCCCACCGTTGCCGTAGTAGCCGTAGGACGGGACGCCGTAACCCCCGCCGTGGTGATCTCCGCCGTGGCCGTATCCATCGGCCTTGGCCTCGGAGCCCCCGAGCACCAAGCCGCCGACAGAGAGCATGCCTGCCATCGCCATCATTCGCAGTGTCGATCGCATCGTTGCCACTCCTTTCCTTCTCGCCGTTCCGAGCCCGCTTGAGGACAGATGCACCACGCGTGCCGCAAGGAGATGGCATCTTCGGCGTCCAGAACGAAACCGCTCAAACCGATTGTCATGTCACGAGTTACGCCAGGGTCGCCGCATCGATATTTCCGAACTGATTCCTTCGGGGCCAAAAGCCGATCCCAGGAATCTGGCCTCCGGCGAGGTTCCTCATTACGGTGGAACGAGAGAGGCCCGACTCCGGCACGGTCCGCCGCCCGCCTTGCCCGACGAAACGCCGAGGGGAGCTCCCGTGCGGGGCTCAATCACGCAACGGAAGTCCCAGCGAAGAATCGCCGAGGGGCGGGCGGCGGGCCGTGCCGGAGCCGGTTCCCCGTATCAACTGCCGTGGTCGCCCATCCCCCCGTGGCCCGGGGGCATGCCGCCCGCTTCCCCGAGGAGCATCTGCATCTCCTGGATTTCCTGGGTCTGGGTCGAGACGATGTTCGAGCAGAGTCTCCTCAGGCCAGGCTGGCTCGCCCGTTCGAGGCACTCGCTCGCACCCGGCATCGAATGCTCGCCCGCGATGGCGGCCTGATGATGGCCGATCATCTCGGAGAGGAACGCCCGGTCGAAGTCGCTCCCGCGGAGCGAGCGGAGCTCCCGGATCATGGCCCGCTCGCCGGAGCTGGGCGTTGGCTGGTAGCCGCGCACGCCGTCGACGGCGAGGAAGCGTTGCATCTGGCGGATCTCGGGGCGCTGCGCCGCGATGATCCGCTGCGCCAGGTCCCGGACCCCGGCGTCGGCCGAGTTCCGGAGCGCGACCTGCGACATGCTGATGGCCATCTGGTGGTGCGGAATCATGCCGGTGAGGAAGCTAACCTCGAATTGCATCGTCATCCGGTCCACGGACGGACGGACGGCCCGCGCGGCGGAGACGCTCCTCACCTCGGCCTCAGGCATGCCCATGCCGACGCGGCTCAGGACCACACGATCCTCGAGGCGGTCGAGGGAGTCGGGCAGGAATGCTCGCTTGCTTTTCATCTAGCCTGCTCCTCAATGGTCGTGGTGTTCGTGCTTGGCGTCGGGGGCGGCCGCGGAGGCGGAGAGGAACTTCTCGGGGTTCGACTGGACCTCCTTGAGGCAGCCCTTACAGCAGATGATCGTCGAGCGGCCGCCGCGTGAGACCTTGAGCGGAGTGCCCATCGAACCCAACTCCTCGTGGCTCACCGGACAGAGCTTGAGCGCATTGATGGCCGCCTGGTCGGCGTGCGTCGCCTTGGTGACGGAGAGCTCACCTTCGACGGCGATCGCGAATGGCACGGTGAACCTGACGGACGGTTCGGCGGGGTCGGGAAGGCCGGAGACCTGGAAGGTCACCTTTGCATCCTTCGGCGGGACCTTGCTGAGGTCCATCTTGAGGCCGAGGGACGCAGGCGGCTGGCCGGGGCTGACTGCTATCGCCCGCAGCTCGCGGGTGAACCACGGCGTGGGGCTGCTCGGGTGGTAGAACGTGGCGCCAGCCTTGAGGCGGGATACGTCGAGCGGCGTCTGCTCCGGACCGTGGGCATAGAGCGTGAGCCCGGCCTTGGAGAAGACGACCTCGAAATGATGCCGCCTGGTCCTCGCTTCGGTGCCGCCGTGCTGGGCTCCCCCATGGCTGTGGCCGTCATGGGCAGCGGCGAGTCCGACCAAGGCCGAGCTGACCGACATCGCCAGGGCAAGGCCGAGGCGGGTGACAATCCGACGAGCTTCTCGCATTGCTTGGGTCCTTTGGGTTGAAAGTTTCGCGTGACTGCCCGCCCGTGAGCCCTCGGGCAGGCGAGTCGTCCGGGTTAACTCTTCCGCGTCGCGCCGCCGTGCTCATGGCCGCCCATGGCCTTGACCATCTCGCGGCAGGTCGCGGCGCACTTCTTGAGCGACGCGACGACCTCCTTCATCCCGGGGTCGTTCA
>JAABUR0100003977.1_pt1 | contig 20165 bp, 19 predicted proteins | sample 5560091 | NCBI WGS metagenome assembly JAABUR01 (sample SAMN10711879, study PRJNA513375) | rock metagenome | isolation source: Antarctica rocks | place: Antarctica: Victoria Land, University Valley sud
TTCGTATGACGCTTTGCTGCGGTATTTGGGGCCAGGTAACCGTCGGCGTCGAGAAGCGGCATTTGATGCATTACAAAGCCCCCGAGGAACAGGGGGCGCTTTGCCTACTTCAACACCGATGTTTGTACCCGAACCAACCCGCAATCGAGAACGCAATATGCCTTCGAGTTATCCTCCATCGGCATACTCCTCTCGACCTCCTGGAGTAGTCGAAGACTATTTCAAACAGAACCGTAAAAGATCGCAGGCTAGCGAACCATCAGGTGAGCCAAAGGCAAAGCGCCCAGTCCGCTCTCGCGGGGCCACGCCACCGCCCAACATGATCGCTCAACAGAGAGCTTTTCGTTTGGAGAGTCCAACCCATGCTCCAAACGCGCGCATTTCACCAATACGAAGTAGACGACAACTCACCCCTGTTACTCGCAACAGACCACTTGAAGAGTTGTTTGACATAAATCGGTGTCGTACTTGTCTGGGATTGGACGGAGAGAACGGTCATCCAATAGGGGCAATGATTTGTTGTTCGAACGAGCAGGCCCATGGCACAGATGACCATTGGTTTCATTTCCTGTGCGTAGGACTGGATGTCACTCCAACAGAGGATGGTAAGACCAAGGTCCTGCCCTATGCATGAAAATCTGCTAATATTGCATCTAGAGCAGTGGTATTGCTGGGAATGCAAAGATGAAATGGGGCCAGCCTCGGATAGAGCCTCCGCGTCTATACCCAGTACAGAAGACGAATCTGACAACGACGATGAATCCGACGACGACAACACTGCTCCCAAAAAGATGCCTTTAAAACGTAGTTACGCACCTTCAGCTAGTGGAACGATGCCTGGGCAAGCTGCAACCAATAGGAACCCCAAGGGGGCAAATTGGTCAACTTCGGAGAAAGCGTATGTGACAACGCTGATGCACGAGGTCATGCGGGATGAGCGTATTTCCAAGACCGAAAAACGATGGGTAAAGGTCCGAGATCTTCTCCAGCAACGTTATAATGTTACTAGAACGGCTACGGCTGTCAAAAATTATTGGAACCGTGAAGGGAGAAGCACTTCCGGTCTCGACGAGAGAAACAAGAAGAATCCGAACAAGCTTATCACTGGGGTACAGGACCCTGAGGACCGCAAGGCACTGAGGGCGGCGAAGAAGAATAAGGCAACCAAGGCAGAGATGACGGCGCAGGAAGACATTGAAGAAGAAGTCGACCAACCGACCACCAAGCTCACCAAGCCCATCAAGTCGACCAAGCGCTCAAGGCCATTAGGAGAGGAGAGCGACGACGAAAGCGAAGACTACGAGTACCCACCGATCACCAAGCGCCAGAGGCGCCACCCGTGAATACTCTTGTATTGAAAACTCACTGGCGTTTGGGCGACGGACTGTTGGATTCCGGGTTGGTGTTTAGAGGATCATAAGGTATTCATGGGAGTACATAACAGCACTAAGGGCACGGACCACACGATCTAACGGCGGGACCAAAAAGATCGATACATATGTACCTTACCCTTAGCTTAGCTTAGCTTACTTTACATACGGAAAGATTGGCGGACAAAGCTATCTTTCACCTACCTATCATCAATGTCTACAGAATATTTGGATTCATCCTTACATCACTTCCACTTAAGAGCTACTGGAAGCCTCCAATGGAGGTCTCCTACCTTCAAACACCTGTCCTCACAGGCTCGCCCATCGAACAGAACACAGCGTATACAACAATGGACGACGTCGACGATATGGACATAGATCTAGGGCCGGTTGACGACGGTGAAACTACCCAGCTTGTATGTATGCCTCAGGTCCCTTTCGAGTCGGTGATACTGACTTTGTTGAGTAGGAGCCTGGTCAGTCCGCTTTTACAACCGCACAAAGCCAAAACCATGCTGGCGACGAAACTCAGTCGCCTGGCGCTGATCCCGACAACCTGATTCCTCACAAAATCCACATCCGTGGCGTTGACGACCTCACCACGGAGGATCTCATCGCCTTCGCTGCAGAACATTTCCCTTCCGAAACCCCAACTCGTATTGAATGGATCGACGATACTTCTGCAAACATGGTGTTCGGCACCCCAGCTACTGCGTTGAAGGCTCTTGACCAGCTCACCAACATTGCTTTTGGCGACTCATCTTCTGTGCCCTCTCTCCAACCTCGACTCGCTAAAACCTTCTCAAAACATCCCGAGTCCTCATTGCAAATACGGGTCGCGCTCTTTACCGACCGGAAGCGCCCACGAGCATATGAAGCTAGCAGATTCTATATGATGCATCCTGAGCATGATCCGCGGGAACAGCATGTTCGTGACCGAAGCAGCCAAAATGGTTACGATGGCTATCGTAGGCGACGCTATGGCCATGACGAACACAGGCGCAGAAGAAATGGGGACAGTGCACAGGGTTTCAAGCCTAGCATGTATGATGACGACCCAAGTGCACTTGCCTCTCGAGAGAATGGATATATGAGTAGGCGTGGCTCGTATTCAATGCATTCCACAGTTTCATCCTCCGATGAACGTAATAGTGGCGGAGAGAGACGGACTCGGCACGCCCACGGCGTTGGCTCTTACCGGCCAGGAAGACATGGCCACAGCATTGGTATATCCAGGGATCGAAGTGCATCACCGGGCAGATCTAGCACTCACACTTCAAATTACTCGAGGCGTAGATCTAGACGAAGAACACCACCTCCGCCATATCAGCCACGCGATCCTCATCCAGTTCTTCGACAAAACCAGGGCAAAGAGCTGTTTCCATCCAAATCGACACTTGATACAGATATAAACCCAATCGGAAGAGAGTTGTTCCCCCACAAGACCGTTACTACAAATGTAATCAAAGAACTTTTCCCGAATAAGTCCAACAACGTCAACCACCGCCGTTCTGATGCTTTCGACGCAGCTGATGAGACGGCAGACCTCTTTGCGTCTCGTCTGTCTGTTTCATTTACTGAACGCGACAACTCCACCAATGCACCCAGAAGGACTACTGCGGGTCCAATATCTTCTTTTGGCCGATTGAAGGACTCCGAATTCGAACCGGTCTCGGAAGCTCTGGAAAACCTCGAGGGTGGTGGTATTAGTATCCGAGGTGTTTCGAAGAAGCAAGATCAAGGTTTCTCAATCCGTGGGGCTGCAGACGAAAACCCTCGCAGTGGGATGGCCAAAGAACTATTTCCAGGGAAGGCGCTCGGTAACGCAGGCAAGGAGCTTTTCGCTGAGAAGCTTCAGGGCAGAGGTGGAAAGAGAAACAGGGCTGAGGACATGTTCTACTAGAAGCTGGCTACTCTTTTTTGGATGCTCCCTCAAATCTAGCATATCTTGGGTTTATGAAGCCCCCAGCGCTTCGTTTACTTGTTTTCGTACGATACCCAGAATGCCGCCTTTAACAACCCTCTTTGTTCCCACAGAGCCATCTTGCGTCAGTTACACCGAAGCTCGTTATCCTAGCTCTATTTAGCATAGGATTCATGATAGTAACTCAATCGTGCTTGGTTTTCTTATTACAAGCGTTGCAAAGTTGACAGATATCTGACTGCCGTAAGGCATTAGCTTGGCGCGATTGGAAGGCCCTCTTCCAGTCAGATTGGAAATCATAACAGCTCCAGATAGATTGCAGACCATGGGCGTGCCCGAATGTGCTCTATATCACTTTGTCTACGCTGCGATAGCCCATGAAGAGATGACGTAAGGCTGCAACAGAAGCTTGAGGATATTACAAGGTATCTAGATACTTTAACTTACAATTCTCTAAAGTATCATAGATACCATAACATTAGTTATTCAGATCTAACCATCATGCCATCGACTGATTCTCCAGCCACTATTTGTGCTAGATTTCTTAAGTCGAACAATTACCGTGAGGTCAGTCAGAGCCCAGAAGGTCGCCAAACAGTCTCTGATTGACTAGAAACTAACCTTGTAGACACTCGAAGCTTTCATCAGTGAAGCGGGCTTACCACCAGATGCTGGAAATATTGAAAGGGGTGACCTCACCATAGAGCAAATCCTAGAGGAGAAGAAGGTTTATGATCTGAGCGTGAGATTTGAGAAGCTCAGCACTGGGGACGGTGGTCGAGGATGGAGGTTCCCTGGTATGATCAATCAACCGACGGCTTTCCTTTGGCCTGACCCTGATCCATTCAGCCCCCTCTCGGCCGTTTGAAATTTCCACTTTACCCACTTCAACGAATTTACTGCATGTCTCTCTCGAAACCGTCGAGGATGAAACATCGAACCGGCCTTTCCAATTGGTTTTTGCAACGACAGCTGACCGTCGATTGAACCTTGTTGCTCCCAATCCAGTATTCACTCTTTTCAAGTCCAACAATCATCTTCATGACTCTCCAATACTATCATATGCCGTCATCGGCAAGCGATTCCTCACCACCGTCTCCACAAGTATGTCCGGCCAGGTCATTCTCTACGACCATAAAGAAGATAGAGTAATCGAAGAGAGAAGAGATCATAAGAAGTATGCCGTCAAAGTTACTACGTGGAACGGAGGATCTGAAAATAGGTTCACCTGGATCGCAACAGCCGGCTGGGATGCCAAGGTCTTCATCTACCGTTACACCTACATCACAGATGCTAAACCTCCCGGATTAGGAGAACCATTGGGTGTGCTCACATTACCAACTAATCCGGAAACAATTATCTTTATCAAACACCCCGAATCTTCGGATCCAATTCTTCTTGTGACTCGTCGAGACTCGACATCGTTACATTTCTATGCTCTCCCCGTTTCGGGGTCGCCACCACCAGCAGAACTCCGGCTGCTGGGTTCCCAAAACCTTGCACCCCACTCAAACGCCTGGATAGCCTTTTCCCCTTCCTCTGTCGCTGTATGCCCAACCGACCCTACCCTCCTCGCCATAGCCACATCGGCAATCCCACACTTGAAACTCATCATCGTCCGTCTCCTCTACCCATCCCTATATCTCCCAACTTCAAATTTCCCGGAACCCGCCACTCAAGAAGCCCAAACCCGTGCCAAACTAGCCATTCAGGACAAAGAGGAAACAGCCATCCAGATACACATCAGCACCTTGGCACCCCAAACAGCTTACTCAACACCGCAAGTTTTTTGGCGGCCTGATGGATCTGGGGTATGGGTTAATGGAGACGACGGGGTGCTGCGAGGTATAGAAGCGAAAACAGGGAAAATCATTGCCACCCTTAATAATGGCCACGAAGTCGGCAGCAAGATCAGAAGTATCTGGGCTGGACTAGTCGACATCGGTGGGACAAAGGAAGAGTGGTTGATCAGTGGTGGTTTTGACAAGAGATTGGTCATTTGGAAGCCAGAGAAAGAGGACGATACAGTGCCCTGATCTGATGTAGTTGTAGAAGTTTTATTGAGCGATGTGCCTCTACCGGATGGTGATTATAGTCTACCTTTAGGTGTATGAGAGTTAATATAATCAGAGACGCAGACACACGCCTGACTGTAACCTTCTTGAGTTTCATAAATCTTCTTTATTACTGGAACAATTCAAGCGAACAACGTATTCAAGAACGCCGAAGATCAATGTGAATTGAGGCAGCACTGCACCTTGATCATATCATATAACCAGCGTTTATAAAGAAGTTATGTAACCCAGTCTCCATGCGCCCTCGCACCACGGGGAAGGATGGAGGGTGTTTGGTAATGAAAGGGTCTGGAAGTGGATATCGGCACGATAAAGATTATAATCCTTCAGCAGCCGCGCATGAGGAAGCGACCGGAGCTGTACACACAGATGCCTGAGTGGATATTTTTGGAGCAACAGGGTTATTCACTTTAGAAGAATGAACGCCAGGGCTTTTCTCACAGCATTTCAACAAAGAGAAACAAGGTGGTGTTGTGGAGAGTTGCGCTCATGCATTGATCCTCGACAAGCCGTAAATCAGCGAAGCTGACAATCCATATCCACGAACCGATCAAGACCCCAACTTTCTTCCCCGCTATGCCGTCTCCCTCTTTCCCTCCTTGACCTCCTTCTGTGGAAATTGTTAGCACCCGCTCCTGCGACCGGGTACTCGGCATTGTTTTTGTATCTCGTAGACAACATACCAAAGCCTTCATTGTCCCGTGCAGCGCATGTCTATGGTTTCTTCGAAATTTAGGGTCGGTGCCTTTTAAGGAGGGGTAGCGGTTGGTTCTGGGCTTCTTGATACTGTCGGAATTAAAGTGACGTTAGTACCAAGTACCACTGAATGCAAGCGTTGGACGGCGAGAAGCATCGAATCAATGGAGCACGAACCCATTACGGTGAGCTTTCTTGCTCTGGTTATGCTGAGACGAGTTTTTGGATTCTGCACCAGCCGCACATCAGCACACAAGATAACTTGGATTCCCGAAATATAGGCTAGAGTCCTTACTGGCCATCGCGACGAACGGTTGCTGTAGATGGCTTGATAGTTGGTATGGAGGATTGAATTTCTCAATGTTCAAAGTGTCGTTAGTGGATATCGCTTATGTACTGTATGGTGCCGCTAGGGTAAAGTCCAGCCCTACATATTGCGGAGGAGCCACTACTTAACCTCCAAGCTACCTTACTTACTTCAGCGAGTTCGAGGTACTTGCCACGAGCTGACAAGGTAAACTCTTCTCGTGCTACGGCGTCGTTAGGTACCTGACTGTCATCCCCGTCAGTGCGAAGTCGTCGTCTTCACAGCTTTGCTTGCAATTCAGTCCGCATTTTGTAGGATGATACATATTCGGTCGCCGAGATATACATGAACCTCCACCACTTAGGGCTACAATGCAATAGCCTCATCGTCTCGGTCAAGCCCGAAGTGCCTTGATTTCACCTTTTGGGACATGCTCTGGCCTTTTTCCACAAGTGTAACATTTTCTAAGCTTTCATAGTCTATGCGATCATTGCAAGACAATGAGCCGATTGTTACCTTTCATGCTGCTTGAGATTTTCTTGAATTTTATATAACACTCTCTTTCTCAGCTGATATGTATCTGCAAGCTGTTTCACTACTCCATAAATCTACACGTTCGTTCCAAAGAAGCCCAATCAACTATGCTTTCTCTTATTGTTGCAACGGCGTGTCTTGCTGCCACTGCCCTGGCACGGACTCCTCCGAGTTACTCCCCTAGCACAAATGGTAGCCTAGGCGTCAGATATGGCCACCATAACGTGCGAGAAGGAGAAGTTCTCGACTACTCCAGTCCGTCTCCTCTTTCTATACTACACCCAACACCAAAAGTAGCTAACACTGTTCCAGTCCCCGCCAAAGCCCCCCTTCTGAGCTCTCCTACGCCCCTAACCGCCCCCTCGGAATACCTTGCCGTTCTTGTGGATCCCAACGCCAATCTGTCCGCCCCTAACCCCGCCAAACTCCTATGGTTCCAACCGAACATTACCTTCTCCACCAACGCCAGCTCATACTACCACATCTACTACGCCACCATTAACTCCCCTGCCACAGTCCCGTACCTTGCTCCCTCCGTCGTGGGCCACCCTTACATCTTTTTCCTATACCCACAGCCGCCAAACTTTATTATCCCACCAAACTTCCCGTATAACAACACTTTCAGGTCCGGATTCAATGTCAGTAGGATCGCAGCAGACTTCAAGGCGGGGGGACCATTGGCGGCGAACTATTTTGAGCTTGGGGCAAATGCCACGAGCGGGAATGCGACAGGTACGGGTGCCCCTTCCGGTGCCAGTGCTGGAGTGGCAGGGCCGACTGCAGCACCTTTTATGGGAGCTGGGGCGCTGATTGAAAGTAGAATGCCGCTCTGGGGAGCATTCATCGGAACAGTCTCGGCGGTCTTGATGTTATGAAATTGAGCCTTGAATGGAATTGAAGCTTGCTCAGGTTTTTCGGAGAACTACGTGGGTGGCTGTTCGATTTTCGTACATACGGCAATGCATCTACAATATCACCACCTGGCCCAATAGCCAATAGCTAACAGCCTCTTTAATCTTAGTAAATAATCAAGCCTTCTCAGTATCTCAAGTAATTCTGATCAAGATGATCTCTTTTAGTTTATGTTGACTTAAATTAGTCACACTTATTACCACTACGAAAATTAAAATTAAGTTTTACTAAATCATAACTTCTTTCATGTATGGCAATGACTTATGAGCGGTCCAAAAGATTCAGGAGATTATGCGCTATCGCAGGTCTTTGCATAGTTCCTTTCTCTATCTGAACATCGGTAGGTAGTAGTGTTCCGTACCGACCTAAGCAGCTATGGACTCTTATGTGACCCCCTCTCCCTTCAACATATACCAAAACGCGGAACGGGCTAAGAGCAAGAAAGTCGCACAGATTTACAGAAACGCTTGTCCAATGCACAAAGGAGGCCCCACATATGTACAATACATAAGCATTATTCACAGAGAAATAGAATATACCTTTTCGACCAATTACTTAGCAACCACTGGCAAAATCTGCTTTGCCTTCGAAGCAGCAGCTTCTGCTGCTTGCGCTAGTTTAGCCGACTTCAGTTTTCGAAGGTAGGTAAAAAGCACAGCGAAGAGAATTTCCATCCTCTCCTTCGTCATCATCAGGAGACCCTGAACAAGTATACCCTTCGTAATTTGCGGCGCGATGCCTTTGAACAACGCCAAAGGTCCTTCGTGCTCGATGATGTAGGACATCACCTCGACGAAGCTCTTGAAGGGTTTGCCTTGTCTCGCTGGTGGAGGGCGAGATTGGAGACCGACTTTGGCGACGATGAGGGGTTGGGTGACTATCGTTGCTAGAGCTTTTGACATGGCACCGAGTACTGGAACGACATTAGAAGCCTTCTAAGTTTTGAGGCCCGCAATCGACTTACAAAAGGACTCCCACGGCCTGAGACTGGGTTTGCCGGGGAACATCAAATCCCTTAACCTTTGATATGCGCCATAAGTAATAGCAGGATTTACCACCAGGACCAAGCTGGCCTTCAGCCCCCGCCATAGCCCGGCCACTCCATCGTCACTATTTACCACCTCTCGGCCTGTGTCTATCAAGCCCTTCTTGTCTCCTTTCGGCTGTGTTTGTTGACGAGTGGTAACGACAGCCACTGGTATGGTAAAGATCTGAGCAACGGCTCCAGCCGCGGCACCCAAAGAGAGCTCTATCGCAGTGCTTGGGGGTTTCGGGAGTTTCTGCGTAGAGAGGTAGAGTGTCCTGACGACCGAATACCAATAAAAGTAGGCAAAGTTTGTAGACGCAACACCGATTAGGGAGCCGTTGATTCCAGAATACAGACCTGTGATACCTTCATCCTCCATGATCTTTTTGACGGCATCGAGAGTAGAGGTATAATGGGCATGGTTTACTGTCAAGGGCTCCGGGTCTGTTGACTTGCGCTTCACTTGCACTTGCAGACGGGTCTTCACGCTTTTTTGCCAGAGTACTTGTCAGCTAAGACCACGGAGAAATGCGTCAAGCTTGAACCAGAGTGCTTACATGTCCAAAGGGTAGACAATTGCATTGGCCAACACCGCACCAGTGGCTCCTGCCAGTGCATTACCCCATGGTGGTAGAGGCGGTTGACCTGCTTTACCGGCCATTGGAGCTGCTGTTGACTCCTGAAAATATGAGTGCAGCTTCGGAAGTGGTCCTGCCTAAGTCAAACTCGTCTGAAGACAAATATAATGATCGGGCGGGACTTGGAAAGCCTTGTGCCCGAGAGCGGCCCCGCGTCATGTCAGTGTTATGTGTTAGCCGAGGTATGATGGAAAGGGTCCGAGAACCAGGATCGCTTTCTCGCTTCATCCTATCTAAAGCCGCCAACACCATGGCAACGGTCAGACAGAATGGAGGCTGGAAGGAAGGTGAATTACAACTCAAGCCTGGTTTGGACTTGTAACTGAACTATACCCAGAATTCAGATACGAAGATTCAACCTCCTCACTCCAAGAATGCAGTTCTTGCAGCAACAGTTGATGCTATTGAAGCATGTATGCGTCAATTGAAGCTGGCAAAGACTGGAGAGGAAAAGAAACGCCTTGACCGAAAATGCCGTTCACTACTTGAAAAGGCCGAGTCCCTCCAAATTGCGACCGAGACAAGTTCTACCACAGGTTTAACGGCCAGCAAACACCCTACGACTGAGAGACCTCCTGGGAATCCTTTGAAGCTGCAAGAGCCTAGATCCACTCGCAATCTCTCAACGCGGGAGCAGATTATCTTGCTGGAAGGCTCGAAGTTGCATGGATTTATGTTCCCGCCCTGGAGAGAAGGTCCCAGTGACTCGGAATTCGGCTTACATCCAGGGGAACCTCGATTCAGGTGAGTTTTCCATAAGCACGCATTATGCATATCTGCTTTAGTGTAGGGTGACCAGGCAAGCTAACTCGTATAGAGATGAAGCAGAACTGAAGCTTTCAGATGTGCAACTGGAAATTTTCGATGGCTGGAGGCGGCCCGACAAAGCCCTCCCTCCACCTAAATCCCAAGTATCTAGTCTATCTACAGACGCAGGTCCTACCATGATAGCTGAACAAAACGTTGACCTCATTCAAGATTTCACTACCGACTGTTCTGTTGTTGCCAGCCTTTGTGCGGTCATCGCTAGGGCGAGTCGTGGTCACCCCAAAGTAAAAATAAGCGGGGAGTTCAGTCCATTCTCATCTAATGAAAAGCCAGATTACTTCATCCATCTTCTTTCCTTATGACCATAAATTAGAGAAACCATCTTTCTCGTCAAACGGAAAATACATCTTTCGATTGCACTTCAATGGCTGTTTTCGAAAGGTCGTCGTTGACGATCTTTTACCTACCTCAAGGACTGCACGAGCTTTACATGTCATTGACCGGAGGAATCCCGGATTACTCTGGCCAGCGCTCATTGAGAAGGCCTACCTGAAGGTTAGAGGCGGCTATAATTTCCCGGGAAGTAATTCGGGAACAGACTTGTGGGTTATAACAGGGTGGATTCCCGAGCAACTGTTTTTGCAGAGGTGAAATCGCAACAAACTCTTAAACCTGGGCTGCGGGACCGAAGTGCTGAATTATCGTGTAGTGATGATATAACACCTCCATCAGCGTGGCACCGACTTTTCCATGCTTTCAAATTCGGAGATGTCCTCGTGACGATTGGCACTGGTAAGTTGACCGAGAGTGAAGAAGAGTGTATGGGATTGGCCAGCGAACATGACTATGCGATCTTAGACATGAAAGAGGATGGAGATCGGCCCATGTTTCTGGTCAAGAACCCCTGGTCCGAAGGGACCGTTTGGCTAGGGAACATCTCAGCCAGTACTGATCACGGTATATTACCTAAACAGCGGCCAGACCAAACCAGTGTTACAGAAACGAAGACGGAAACCCTCGCACCTGGAATCTTATGGATGGATCTGAAAGATGTCTTTCAGAACTTTGGATCGATATATCTAAATTGGAACCCAGGCTTATTTTCTTTCCGAGAAGACATTCATTTCACTTGGGACATTACTTCGTCAAGCCGTTCCGCCGGTTCATTTGCGCAAAACCCGCAGTACCAGGTATATAGCATTAGTGGCGGTATTGTGTGGCTGCTTCTGAGCAGACATTTTACAACAAACAGCCGAACGTCAGAGGCCTACATGAAAGACTGTAAGGCAGATGGAATGAACAACGGCGGCTTTATCAGCTTGTATGCTTTTTATAACAACAGCCAAAAGGTCTTCTTGAATGACGGCGCCGCTGCTCGTGGTCCATATGTTGACTCTCCTAACGCCTTGCTTAAGCTTGAATGCCCAGCTCGCACATCTTATACAGTGGTAGTATCCGAACAAGGGCTCTCTTGCTCCAGCTACAATTTCACCCTATCAGCATTTTCTCTCAAGCATGTGTCTATCAAGGAAGCTCGGGACAAATATACTCACCAACAGACGCACAATGGTGCGTGGACGTTCTCAACATCTGGTGGGAACGCGAGTACCAAAATTTATTCTATTAACCCTCAGTTCAGCATCAGATTGGCGAGTGCATCAGATGTTTCAGTTCTGATCGAAAGTTGGGAGAAAGATTTCCCTGTCCACTTCAAGCTTCTATGGTCGAATGGGAGGCGGATCAACTCGATCACAAGTCGAGACATTATTAGCGATAGCGGCGAGTACAGGACCGGATCTGCGTTCGCTGAGATTTCAAATCTGCAACCTGGTGCCTATACCATCGTGTGTTCTACCTTCGAGCAAGGCCAGCTTGGCAAATTCAGCCTGCGGATCGGCACTATGTCAGAATGTGCAGTCGAGCGCGTGCCAGTCGAAGAAGCTGGGCGAATGGTCCACAAGGTTCCCACTGCAATATTCTTGCCAGGCAATGACCGTCTCCTCGCACCACTCTTAGTCCGCAGAGTCACCCGACTATCCTTGATTGCTAAACCGCAACAAAATAGAACAGGGTCAAGCAAGATTGTGAGGTCGCCAATCAGGCTCGGGTTCGAGTGTGGTCAGGGCCTGTCCAAGAAGGTTCTTGGTGTTAGCGGTAACAGTGAGTTCATTGAGAATCCGAGCAATCTACGTATCAAAGAGACGGACGTTCAGCCCAACATGAGTAATGGAACGGGCCTTTGGATCGTCGCCGAAAGACTGGGGTGTTCGGGAATTCAAGATAGTGAGGGTGTAGACATTGATGTTCTTAGTGATGAGCCAATAGAAGTAGGTACTTGGAGAGTTGGAGATGGATAGTAATAGCATCTGTGAAACAGACATATTGCAGAGACGGCTAAGGCAAAGATGAAAACCATCCAGCTCACTCGTGGCAGCTGAGTTTGAGCGCGTACTCGTAGCATGATCCTTGGAGAGATAGTTATAGCACTGTAAAACAGACGGGCCGGGATGTCCAGCGCTCACGGTGGCATGCCTGATCGATTCTTGTCCTACAGAGTACGACGGTGTTGGGTGAAAGAGCAGAGGATCACGTGACTAGCCAAGCTAATGGAACATCCCGCCTCCTTAAGCGACGACGAGAGTCGATTAGGCCAGGCTGACCACACCTCACTCTGTTTTCTAAGGCCTCCCACTGCGCATCCGCCAAGTGCCTTAGGGAGACTTCCCCTGCCCGGCACGAAATTCCACCCCCTGTGGTAATGGAGATGACTTGACGTTCAACCGGTAAGGCTTAGCCATCTAGTGGCTTCCACTAACTGTTCACAGCCTCGCGGCCGGTGAGCGTTCGAATATGTTCGTCACAGCAGTCGCAGGTACTTTCATCGCAGGTGCCACTCGAAAAAACGCTCTTGTTGGAAATTGCATGACTGGGCCTCTACAGGTTAGCATACGCCGTGGGCTGTACACGATCAGCTACAGAGGTGCAAGCCACGCTCTTGTCCCTACCCCAAGTCCATATCAGCAAAGATATTCTATTGTCGCCCGTTTGCGGGATTCGTATCGGATTATGACCATTGTGCCTGAGGTGTACCTAAACGGTACCTGTCAGATACCCTTGTACACCTGAACATGTACCCTATGATTCCGACATATGTGATCTTCAGATCTTAGCGTTCAGCAAGCAAAAAATAAAGATCTGATCTCCGTTTAGCATATTATTGCTCCAATCATGTCGTCAGCCTGCCGATTCGTGAGCATGTGGGCTATGGACGTAATCTCTAAGAAATTGTTTTATTCGCAGAAATACTATCGTTGATCTTCCTTTTCTAGTCCGAGGACATGAGATTAAGGTTGATTGCGCCTCATAAGGCATCAAATATCGCATGGCATGGCGTCTCCAGGATCCGTCCTCGTACCTTTTCCCGGAATGAGAAAAGCTCGAAAAGGTAACTGGAAGAGTAAGGCTAAAGCTACCTAAGTAAGCCAAAACTGGACTGCCAAACGATCGTTATCCCATTTGTATCGTCCGAAGACCTGAGGGGTGTGACAATGGACGCTACCTTACGTCAACATGCTCTATAGCTCTTTCTTTCGCCTCTCGGCTATTAGTGTTTATATAGGTTTTGCACAATGCCATGGGTCAGCGTGAGCCTGGAGATGTCCCCAAGTATTGCTCTGACAAAGATGACAAATCTATGTTCTACCTGAGAAGAATGGTCAGCAATACAAAGATTCGTTACTTCCCTCAGGCATTGCATTGCTATCCCTATGAGTCAACTGCCCGCCCTACCCACACCTTTCATCGGCACTCTACATGGTACTCGATCTCAGCCTCAGCAGACTTGAAACATAACGGTCCCCGTTCCAAGGGATCGGATACGCCATCTTAACCATAAAGTCTTGCCCTGGATTATGAGGCAGTGAAAACCCATATCCAGCTTCTTCACCCCCAAGCGCGGCAACCCTGACAGGCTGGCGCCGGAGCTGAGAGGCCAATAGTTTGCTGACAATAGAACATTGAACGCAGTCAGTAGCCAGTGTGTCGCAGCCCTATCGATACCCTCGATATAGTGAGCAAAGTGTTCATAGCTTATGCAAGCGAATCATCTTTCCACATAACTGAACTTCTCCAGCGGCACAGGACTTCGCCGCGTGGCCTAACCTTCAGATGCGGGTGTAGACTCCGACATTGCCTTCGACAGCAATTGCTTCCTTCAGTCCTTAGGGGAAATTTACGCCTACCTTTCATGCCTTGCTTTGTAAAAATATCCGCTGAAATGGACGAGTTCAATCGTAGCTACTATATGTTCCCGTCCCATGCCCTCGCCACTTCACTTCCGACCTACCATCCGAAAACGTCAACCACTAATAGCAGTACCCATTCCCTTCGACGTCGGCAAACCGATCCATCGTTGACTACAACAGCGTCGAGACGCTTCCGAATTTGTTCAAACATGTCGGGTTTTCTATCTTCTGAAGCCGAAAGAGCTCTTCAAGGAGAAGAGGAAGAGGCTCGTCGCCTTTTTCTTCAAGATTCCGGCGCCTTTCCTCCGACACAGCACACAGGCCTGCCGTATCTACCTTCGCAGCACTGGGCTCCTGAATTCAACCCAGCGTCGGCAGGAATACCGTTTCAATCGTCCTCCCACGGTCTTACGGCCCCAGCCCACTACTCTACAGAGCCATGGTCAAACTCCTCTTGGTCCACTCTTCGTCCGGATGCCTTCGACGATGGGACATCTTCCCAGCCCTCCCGATCATCGTCCCCAGGAAACCCGGCTGATTTGCAGAACTTTGGCTTCCCACTCTCCGACGGTAGAAGCTGGCGCTGCGCTTATCCGGGCTGTACCTCTCAAGCAGTTTTCACTAGAGGTTGTGACTTGCGCAAGCACTTCCGGCGGCACACAAAATCGCTTTTCTGCCGCTTCGAAGGCTGCCCTCAGACAGCGCAACCGGGCTTTTCGAGTAAAAAGGACCGCGACCGTCACGAAGCTAAGCACGCCCCGGGCGTGTCTTGCGAATGGGAAGGATGCGAAAGATTGTTCAGCCGAGTGGACAATATGAAAGATCACGTCCGCAGGATTCATCGCAAGAAGAAGTGAACTGCATCCGACATACCACTATTCAATCCGGCCCTGCCTCAGCAAGAAAGTACTACTGGTTAGATAGCCCGGGTAAGATTTTTCATCGTCGTTATGCCTGTTTCGGCTCTGCTGTCTTTGTTATAGTACTGGCTCCTTGGTGTTGATGGCGAAGCGCTTGAGGTTGGAATGGTTGGCTGGTGCATCTTGGGAGGCGCATGTGGTTCGTAAACTGTATCGTAAATCTTGTACTTTCTATTCTCTTTCCTATTCTGTCGCTACAGCTGGTGTTGATCTAAAAACAAATCTACTCTCTTGCTGGTCATGAGTATTGATGCTGCACGATCTCTAACCTACTGATACGAGAAGTTCTACGTGTCATAAATTACCGAAGCCTTCGTCCTTTGGGGCATTAGGCTTTCAGAACTTTTGTAGTGAGATGACTCCAGCTATCGGGCGTTTCTTTCTCGAACCGTCAACATACTCGGAGGGAACTACAGTCCTTAAGCCATCAGCTGAAAGTACCCGATTTAGCCATCCTACAAAGGACTATGTCCGTCCAGGCTCAAAAGGTGGGTAGGTCTTGGCTGCGCGTCGAAGCCTGTGTGTGGTCCAGCTGTAATTGCTTCCGACTTAATGGCTTGTCTCAGGCCGAATCAAACAATATGACTGGGACATCAGATCACCAATTCACGCGGGATGATGAAAGAACAAAGAGGAGAAAGAATCTTTATTGCGTTCCAAGACTTTTCACACGCGTCTTTACCGTCGAAGACCTTCAGCAACTACGGTGGGCTACTCGCATCTCACTTTCTACTAGATGTATGGCCAAATTGCGGCCATCGAAGACGGCCTTGGGCAGCACCATCCGCCACCTGCCTGTTTGCTCATGCTTACAAAAGCGAGAATAATCGGTGTCCAATGTAGGTCACAGAGGATAGTCTGAGGCTGAATGTGGCAAAGCTCCAGCTCCCGAAGGTGATAAAGGTTACCAGATTTTTCTGGCCGCCACCCAAATGGTCCTGTTACCAGACCAATAGGTCACCAACAATTGGCCAAACGAACTTGTCAAACTCCCAAATATTCCAGGTCATTACAGAGTCTAAGTATCTATAATTATTTTCGATTCCCTTATTCTAAACGCACTTAAACTATTAATTGTAATACCAGCCTCTTCACATTTCAACTAAACAAATGAAAGGTAGGCGCAGCTTGGAGACAGCAATTAATCAATATCAAAACAATCCAAGCCACAGGGATCTAGGACGCCTTAAGCGCCCTAGGGGTTTCCAGGCGCTGGAAAGGTCTCGGCAAATCCTCTGAGAGGGAGAATAATGATTCAGGTAGCTACACAGCCCTGGTAACCCATCTACTTCTACATTTATTTTACAGCTGCCGGCGGCTGACAATAAGCGTTGAAGACTGACGATAAGCAAATCGGCTTGAGGTAACCCCTGAACATCGGACTTAAGATGGATTGACTTGAAGATTTAACCCCTTGATTTCATCGATGGTTGATAGTGGGCTGACACTCGAGATTGGAGAATATATTATATCGGTACCTTAAGTATGGTCCACATAAATATATAACACATCTGGTGTTGTTTCCGCCGAGCTCGCTTGGCTGAACACATGGGCGTGACCCCTGTACGGTTTCTTACTCGTCGAGAATTCCGAATCCGAAAACAGTTGCCTAGTTCTCAGACGTGCCAGCGTCGCTGCCGCCCGTACGCTGCGGAGTCAGCCAAGGCTAACCCGGAGGGGCTTAGAGGGGGCGCTAACCCGAAGGGGCTTAGCAACACTGGCATGTCTGAGAACTGAGGCAAGAAAACAGAATTACTGCTTTAATCTTCAAGCATCTTGAGACTGAGCGATAATAATAACACACACATTACTGTACACACACGCGCCCCCATTGAAAAGGTCATACTCGATCACTCATCTTTCCGTTGCTGATTAATGAAGCAGCCTCATGAGGCTGACGATTGGCTGACATCCATCGCTTTGGCAAGGACATGTAAAACCCCAAGTCTAGAAACGTCAAGCTGTTTGCTCAAGTACCTTACCAGCTGTCCGAAGTCGTGATGTTGGTGGCTTTGGGAGCTGAACGGGAGATACACGCTGTCCGGAAGATCATAAGAAGTAGTCAAGGATATAGACTGTCGATGGTGACACCGAGGTAAGGGGGAAAGTTCTTCAGGCCTCCAAGGCCCCTCACGCTGGGCCTGTTTCTTCTGTTCGATCTTCGTGCCTTTCCTTAGACCTGCGAAGCAACGAATGCCTTGTGATGTCACTTGTCTGGCCACTTTAACATATTCACGTCAAGTTGTGGAGATAGGTGAGACTGATTCTTCTGGTTTTTTTCTCGTTGATTGATGATACACCACTCCACACTAGTACACCGCCAAACGCAAGCTTGGAATGTGCGTGAAGAATGGTGGAGACGAAGCTTTCTCTATTTTGGTCTTCATTGAGTTTCCTGGCACACCCCTTTAGCCAAATATATTGCAGCGTTGTGTAGAAGTCTAGGCGACGCGACAGCACTCATTTTCGCCACCCCCTAATCTCAGCTATATTTCACCTCTATTTATCATCGCCCCTTATCTCTTGGGAACTTACCGCTGAGTGGACCAATCAATAAGATCATAATCGGCTTATATCTCTAACCGCTCCGCAGCATGAATGGAGATTGCAACCTTTAACGACCCAAGATCCTTGTGAGGAAACAGGGAATGTTCTAGGATCAAGGACTCCCAAAGCGCAGCAATTTTGTGTCTACCAATCAACGACGGCCCGATAAGCAAACACGCGGCGTGCATCTATCCTGAGGAAACCCTTGGCATATACACTCTTAGAGTGGCATCCAGAGATTAGACTAGGCAACCCGAGACTATTCTTCCAGGTCCAGACTGAATTAACTACTATCTCCGGTTCTGAGTTGTTGACGTTTGCTCGGACTAGAGCTTTGTTCTTTTACTCGGTATATTCAGAATGGCGAGCCATTTCTTCGGCAGTTAACTTCCATTTGTGTCCTCAGAAAGGCTCTCGGATCTCTTGCTTCTTAAATTACGAGATTTCCTTGCTTACACAAATCGAATATTCTGCTAAAACTGGAATATCTTTGTTCTATACATGAAGCAGATAACCTTCCATATCCCCGCAAAGGCCCAGACAGGACATACCCTGCTCTTTAACCACCACGACATTCATTAGTCATTTATGGCATTCTGAACTCTCGAATCTGTACTTTATCTGCAAAAGACCCACCAGCCTCTAGACCTTAAGCAGGCCTATGTAGGGGCTCTTTCAGGGAAAACGAAACAAATGGCGACACCAGCGCCATTAGGAACCCAAATCCAATAGGAGTTTGGGGGGCGTAATAGTACTAAACACATCAAAGGCTTGCACCTATCCATGCCTGTGCGGAAAGCGTCGCTGATACTGATAGATTCGTCAAAGAAAACTGTACACCCTTTTAACGGCCAACCCTGTACTTTGCAAGCTATGTCATATAGCTTGGACAGGATAGGCCACATCAGCGTTTACCATTATGGAACGAAGTGAAGAACAGTCGCCGGACCTTATCATAATTATCGGCCATGAGTTATTGGGGGTTACGGTGCTGACGAACAATGGGACAACAAAAGTGGGTGTGCTGGCAACATTCCGAGTGTGGCGAGAGATCCAAAAGGCCATCATGAGGAGGTGAAAGTCAGCAAATAAAAATCCATAGCTAGGCTGACTACTAGGACAAGTGGCAATTCGGGTCCAGAATGACCCATCCGACATGTTTCTTCTTCCACTCCTTGTCGCACCTGATTTATACCGAAAACCGAGTTGATGGATTCTCTCTGTCAAGAGACCGATGTGATTGACCATTCGACTGGATACGATGAATTGAGATTGGCGATTCTTCGCAGCAAAATAGCAAAGCCGCTATCCATCTAAAGAGGCAACCTGTGGCCGCGCTCTCTACCAGGACCCATCGCTTTCTCCTAACTCACGCCTTGTTGGATCCACCAATAAGAGCACGTCCAATACCATCCGCACTTCGGCGCCAGCTCCTGCTTCAGCATTATACCCGGCTTCAGCACCAGATTCCCTTTGAATTGACAGCGTCTGCTCTAGTATCCAACTGTTCTCGACTACAGATCCCGCCTCCAGTACCCCCCGTCACACTCAGCACACCCCTTCAGCACGGGAGCAGATCCCCCAGACGTAGGCTGCGATGTTCCCGCCGGTGCAAGCTCGTTCAGCGATTGATCCTGCTCGAGCGATCGCTCGTATATCAACAGCAGCTTTCACTACAATTTACGACCTGCTGCCAAAAAGGGATCACATAACGGACGTGGTTGAATTGGTCGACTCAACGCTGGCTGGTGGTCGCCGATTACGACCTGTTGCTCGATAAGGGTGCCAGGATGGACGTGATTGTATCGGTGGGCTCGACGCTGAACCCATTGCTTTTGACTCGTCTGAAGTGCTCTCCTCCCACGCTCCTGTCTCTACAACCATCTCTATCAGTCTAGTTCGAGCGATAAACGAACACCACACTGTTACAGCTTTTATAGCGCTTCGGTTCTTGTGAACCGGATTGATTCTCTCTCCATAAGATACATGTCGTCGTCATTGAGGGCCGGGATTGACTGTCCATCCTTCCAGGTCGAAGATTCCCTACAATGTAGGGTATTTCCCACATTCACGCCGCCACGCCGCTCCTATCCTCTTTCACCTCTACCCAGCCCTCCAATTCCAAACCTCCCCACAACACCCCATCCTCTCCCAATACCCTTTAATTCCCCACCCTCCTCAACCCAAACCCCATGACTCCCTC
>JAABUR0100003982.1_pt1 | contig 20158 bp, 21 predicted proteins | sample 5560091 | NCBI WGS metagenome assembly JAABUR01 (sample SAMN10711879, study PRJNA513375) | rock metagenome | isolation source: Antarctica rocks | place: Antarctica: Victoria Land, University Valley sud
CCACGTCTTCTTTTTCAGCCGGCGAGGACGGCGTACGACAGGCGCACCGTTGCATTCAGGGCCTCGGCAACGGTGCGCCTATCGTACGCCGCCGCAGCCGTGGGGCCGTTCCAAGGGACTACATCCGACGCGATCCGACCGCGTTTCGGCCATGCGTCGGACAGCCTCACCGTGCATCGACCCTCGCCACGCTTTTATGCGCAGGGAAAAACGTCGTACCAGGGATGGAGCCTCGCAATATCGTTTTTGTCTCCAATTAGTGGTCCATTAGCTGCGATAAATTACGGGGCCGCAGGCGTCAAAGGGCCCGCCGAAGAATAAAGTAGTCAAATTTCGCCTCCGATGACGCGTAATACGGCGCGAAAAGCGAAGACGTTATTCGTGGACGGACCCTTATTAGCTGCGAGAGGTGGAGGAGCTTTTGTAGGTGGCGTCTCGATCTACAAAGAACTCGTGCGTCGCCTCCAAAAGTACTATTAACTTTTACCAGCAGGGCTAGTACAGTGGCCATAGATTAGGAGAAAGGTGTCAATCCTTGCTGGCGCTCCTCGCGCGCCAGTCGTAAATCTCTGAGGGTTATTTCATGGGCATCGATCACGCTACGCGACGACCAGCCTCCGCCAGTGTATCACCGTTAATCTACATCATCCTTGTTAACTGGAACGCGGGGCGGCACACGCTCGCGTGCCTGGGATCATTGCGAAACCTTTCGTATCCCAGCTATAGAGTCTTGGTGGTTGACAACGCGTCTTCCGATGGCTCTCCCGATGCGATTGCGGCCGCATATCCCGACCTCACCTTGGTACGCCTACCGCGCAATCTCGGCTTCACGGGCGCGAACAACGCCGGGTTCCACCATGCGCTCGCGCAGGGAGCCCAGTTCGTCTACCTCCTCAACACCGACACGCGTGTCGCCCCCGATTTCCTATCCGCAGCCGTTACGACCGCGACCTCCTCCCCAGATATCGGCGTCGTCGGATCGAAGGTCTTACAGGCTGCGCAACCGACACACCTCCAGTTCGCGGGTGGCCGCGTCAATCTGCGCACCGGATACAATGGTCGGCCCATGGGCTATGACAAACAGGATCATGGTCAATGCGACCATGTCACCGATGTTACGTGGGTAACGGGGTGCGCCATGCTCATCTCACGAGCATGCGTGGAGGCAACCGGCGGCCTTGACGATGCTTTCTTCGCGTTCCACGAAGACATCGACCTGTGCCTGCGCGCGCGAGCGGGGGGCTTTCGCGTGGTCATGAGCCCCCAGTCCCGCGTGTGGCACGAGGGAGGGGGTTCCATGGGGGGGGCCGCTTCCGCGTTGCACATGTACTACGATGTGCGCAATGGGTTGAGACTCGTTCACAAACACGATCCTATAGCTGCGCGACCAGGACGCCTGGCACGCACCTGTTGTATCATCGGGGCTCATGTGCTGCAAGTCCTCCTGATGGGGCCGACAAACGCGGCGTTCCGAGCTATCGCTGATGGGGCTAAGGATTACTATCGCGGAGTGACCCATGCGCGCCCCTCGTCGTAGCGCGCACGCAACGGGCAGAGGCCCCGCTCACCCGTCTGCCAGCCTCGAGGAGCCGGTGTGCGTGTTATGCGGATCAGAACGCGGGAGGGTCGTACATGCCCAGGTTCGCGACGTCCAGCACGGACTACCCGGGCGGTTTACGATCGTGCGCTGTGCGGCGTGCTCGCTCGTCTATCTCTGCCCCCGCCCGACACGGGACGCGCTCGGGCGCTACTACCCGGCGGAGTACGGACCTTTCCAAGGGGACGAGGCCCTTCCTGCTGTGGGCGCCACCGGAGGCTCGCGCATCGTCGCCCTCCTACGTCAAGCCACACGGCTCCCTTACCGCTTGCGCTATGGGTCCGAGGATATCACGATGCGCCCGTTTGGGAATGGGCGCATGCTCGATGTCGGCTGCGGGGCTGGCGTGTATTTAGCCGCGATGCACAAGCTGGGCTGGGACGCCCGTGGCGTCGACATGAGCGCGGCGGCTGTCCGCGCAGCATGCGCGCGCGCGGGGCGTGGACGCGCATGGATAGGGACGCTGGACGCGCTCGATCCCACGCTCCAGGACCTGGATCTCATCACGATGAACCACTGCCTGGAACATGTGCCCGACCCGCGCGCGACACTGTTGGCCGCCCACGATCATCTGCGTCCGGGCGGGCTTATCAAAATCATCGTCCCCGATATCTCGGGGCTCGAAGCGCGGCTGCTCGGGCGTTCTTGGCTAGGTCTCGATCCCCCCCGCCATCTCTACAACTTCTCGCGGCGTACCCTCTCGCACCTGCTGGTTCAGGCGGACTTCGCCCTCGTCTCGTGTCGCCCCACATTTTCCCCCGCCAGTGCCTTCGGCAGCGTTGCTATGGCCCTGGATCGCCGATGGCCGGGGCATCCGCAGTGCCTCGATACCGCGCTGCGCTCGTCCCTGTTCCTGCTCACCGCCGCCTCCTATGCATGCGGCAACAGGGGTGCCATCGAGGTCGTTGCGCGGAGGGGGACGGGATCTCCCACCACGCGTGCCCGCCGTCCACGTCGATCATGAGTGATTCATGCGCGGTCGGCAGGACGATCGATGGCCCTGCCCAAACATAGACCGGAGGCTGTATTCGCCGGCCTTCCGATATTTTTAGAGCTACTTCCGCAATATGGGCATCGCCCTGCTCGATAACATCTACGCTTTGTCTATAGTAACGCGAGGGTCGGCTTTAACATAATATTTCCCCTGTGCAGGGCGTTCTGCCGGCCGAACGGGCTCGTCAGCGCCTATCAGGCGGTCGAGAAAGCCGTTGAATAGCGGCGCATCGCCGGCTGAACTGCTTTGTACATCGGCAGTCGCGCATCCATGGGGATCGTAGACGCGTTTATCGTCAAGTAAAGGGCGCGAACGAGGCGATGTGTAGCGGTGAACATGGCGTAGATTATGTTAAAGCCGACTCTCGTAACGGAACAAAAAAACAACGTTTAGCGCCGCCAATTTCGCCCGAATCAGTGTGTACGATCGTGCCGGCCTATTATCAGAAGGCGGATTGTGGCCTTTTGCCGCGTTTCAAGCGCCTATGACGGATGCGCGTCACCCGATCTGTGCATGCGTCGCCCCAGTACACGTCGCACCTGGGCAGCGTCATGTGGCGCCTCGTGCAACGCGAGGTTAGCCAGGACGCGCACGAAGCGCCGCGTCTCGGCATGCGGGATGGGCGGGGCGCTGGAGTGAGATAAGGTTCCTTCTGCATAGCGATAGAAAAGTGTTTCCCACCGCGTCGCCGCAGCCTGTATCGACCGTTCGCGACGCACCCACTGATAGGCGTTGGTCGCCAACTCGTCGCGCCGGCCCGGCTCGTCGATCGCGCGCCGGATGGCGTCGTGCCATGACTCGGGAGTATCCGCGGCGACGACAACACCCCGGTCCCCGCGCACGCTGCCGCTGTAGGGCGCGACCAGCGACGCGATCGTGAGCGCACCCGTCGCCGCGTATTCGAGGTACTTGATGTCCGATTTAGCGCGCGTGAACGCATTGTCTTGCAAGGGGGCCAACCCGACATTGAGCGCCAACCGTGAGAGGAGCCGCGGGTAGTCGGTCGCACCGACGGGCGCGTGGTGTGTATATCCGGCGACCCCCTCCAACCCACGCAAGGGACAACCCACGGAGACGACCGCGACGCGACCGGCATGGCTGTGCAGGACCTCGCGTAAGGCCGGAACGACAACGGAAACATCTTCCCGATGGCTGATCGATCCGCAGTAGCCGATGGTTACAACATCTTCCCGGCGCGGCTCACGCGTGAACTGCGCGCAGTCGACGGCATTGGGGACTATATGGGCGCGGGCACCGAGGGCAGCGCAGCGCTCCGCGATCACGGGCGTGGAGACGGTCAGAGCAGTGGCGGATTGGATGGCCAAACGAATCGTCTCCCGGCAGGAGCTTGTGACGAGCGAGGCAGCGGGATGCTCAGGGGGCAGGTCCAGAATCCAGTCGTCGATGTCCACCAGGACGGGCTTGCCGAGGCGGCGTGCCGCCCGGATTAGGAGCAACGCTGTGTAATGGTGCGGACGCTGCACCCAGACGATATCCCACTGCGGGAGATCGCGCATGAGTTGCCCAAAGCCAGCGACGCGCGTCGGTGAGATACTGTGGAAGGCGTACGTGATGCTATGCGCCGCGCTCAGCGCCTGGAGGGGGGTAGCCAAGCGGGCGAACGCGCACCCCTCAGTGATGTCCTCGGGCGTGAGGGCGAGAATGCGCAACGGTCGGGCAGTCATAGCGATCGATTCCTTCGTGTGTGCCAGATGACGAATATGAGCAGCCCGACGAACAGCAAGCCGTTGGACACGACGACGTTCTGCACGACCTGCGCGATGGATGCGTGGCGGAGGGAGAACAAAGCGCCCTGCGCGAGGCAGCACAGCGCCAAGGGGAGAACGATGCGCTGCTCATCGATGGCCAAGAAGTAATACACGAACACAACTGCGACCGCGAGGAGCAGCATTGCGAGGCCGTACCACGCGAGTTGTCCCGCTGCGGCGTCGAAGGAGGGACCAAACATTACGCGCATCACCAACGTGGGGCGGATGACGAAGGCGAGTTCAACGGGGAGAGAGAGGAGGCACACGCCGACAACAGCGTCCCGAATGGCCCGCGTCGCGCGCTCGCCACGCTCATGCGCGGCCGCGACACGGGGAAACATCACGGTGACGACGGTGCCACTCACAAAAAAAAGTACCTTGCCGGCGGTGGCCAGGGCCGCGTACAACCCTGCCTGCGGCGCGGATAGGACGTGCCTGGCAAGGAGGGTATCCAGATTGGATAGCATGCTCAGGCCAGCGAACACGACGATGGCGTGCGCCGCAAAGGCCCCGAACGGGCGGAGCGATCCACTCGGCAAACGAGGCCCCGCGAGAAGATCGCGCAGCGGGCGGAAACTGATGACATAGGTGAGGACATCGGCCAGGGCGATGCCGACGATGGCTCCGACCAAGCCGCGACCGAGCAGCACAAACGCACTCGCGAGTGCGAAGCGCAGGAAGACGGGCAGGACCACGAGCGCGCCATACCAGGAGAAACGCTGCAGGCCAAGGAGCACGCCCACATTGATAGGCGTGACGAAAGAGACAGTGAACAGCAATCCGATGGGGAGCACGTCGCCCGACGTATCCAGGTGGAAGAAAGTTGCGATATATCCGCTCGCCCCCATGAAGAGTGCCATGGCACCGAAGCCGAGCGGCAGCAGCAGCGCCGTCAAGCGGCGTATGAGATCGTTGAGGTGCGGCAGATGCCCTGCGGCGCGCAACGCCGATCCGTGCTTGGTCATCGCGGTCGCGATCACATGCGTCGGCATGAGGAGGACTGACGAGAGGGCGATGAGCGCCGCGAATGTTCCATATGCGGTAGGGCCGAGCAGGTGTCCGAGCACAGAGTGCATGAGATAGATGCACAGCCCGGCGAGGAGGTTAGCGCCGAGGAGGAGAGTTGCGTGCGCGCCTTCATGGCGTGCCAACGCGCCGTGAGACAGACGCCGCCAGATTGTCGCTGCCGGTGCCGCGTCGGCAGCTTGGCGCGGTAAAGTTTTCACAATTAGCCCCCTCAACGCGGGGACAAAACATGGCAGTCAAGGTACCCTCGCGCCTTGGCTGTACACTTGTCGCGGCCGCATGTCAAGAAGATAGGCCAAGTCGGGCCATATCGCATTAGCCCAAATGGGTTACATGTGACGTTTCTCACTTGGTGTCAGCCGATGATACCAACGCTCCCGATGTCTATCGATACACAGCAAAACGCGCACACAACCATGCCAAACGCGCAGAGAGGCACGCGGTAGCGCCCTAGACGTGATAGTCCGGCACCGTCAAGCGCCGCGCCGGCTGCGAGTCCCAGCGGGAGCAAAAGTGGAAAGAGATAGCGGCCCTGTCCCTGATCGTAGAGGAGCCCAAAGCGCACTGTCAAGAGGACCGCGACAACGCTTCCGCACGCGCCAGCCATGATGAACGACCCTGCCGCCGTGGATAGCCAGACGCGCGCGTGACGCCAGCGCGTCAGCGCGGTCCACAACCAGGCCACGAGCAATCCTACCGTGAGGTTCTGTGCGATGGGCGCGTAGGCCGAGACACCGTTGGCGACACCATAGGTGGACCAGAATGTGGGAATGATACCGCGCATCACGGTGTGTATTGCCATCGACAGGTCGGGCCATGTATAGGGGATGTTGGCGACGTTTTCGGCCGTGACGCTTCCGTACGTCACGATGTTGCGTAGAGCAAAAGGGCAGAGGACAAGCGCCGTCGCGACCGCGCCGAGCGCAGCCTCACGCCAGGGGACGCGACGCGCCAGCACGAGTACGACGATCGTCGGCACAAGCGAGACTGCGGTCAGCTTGGCGAGGAGAGCGAGGCCCACGAGGACGCCAAGCACGAGCGCGCTCCGTCGTACGATGGGTCCGGCGGCAACAGCGAGCGCGGCGGTGCTTAAGGCAACGGACAGCCCATCATTATTGATCTCCGTCGAGAGACCCACGTAGGTCGGGAGCAGCGCGACCAGAGCTATGCCGACAAGACCCGGCAGCGTCCCCTCCAATCTCAATCGACGAACGACCACGACGGCGCTGGCAAATGTCATGAGCCACAAGATGAGTGACGAGCCTCGCAGCGCTCGGAGCGCGCCTATCTCGTTCCCAGCGATCCGCCGCCCCACCACGTATACTGGCGCGGACACCACATAGTACAAGGGCGGTTGGTAGTCCTCATAGTCCAACGTCTGCCCCATCCGCGCATGCTGGATGGGGAGCGCGTGATGGGTGGCGACGTACCGGATGTACCGAAAATGCGCGGCCTCATCAGGTGCCGCGAAAGGGGGCGTGACGCCGAGCAGGGCGAGGCGCAGCGTGAGCCCGACTGCGAAGAGAGCCACGACGAGACGACGATGCGCGACGGATGATTGGGTCAAAGGTTAATCCTCATAGAACACTTCGCCACGATCGACTTGATACATGTTTGCAGTGGTCAATGGGACGGTTTCGCAGCGTGGCTGGGCGGCATTGCCGCCCTTCCGCGCGTGCAGACAGCCTGATTAGTGTGTCAGGCGGGTGTTTTTCGTCTCACTGTCCATAGCACGTATGTGTCAAGCTAATCGTGGCGAGGTGTCCTCATAGAGGGGAGCGCCTTGTCAAGGAGCGCTGTGATAGAACTACCGCGAGCATGAAAAAGGGCGTCTCCCAGCTTGGCTCCCTGCCCTCTCCATCATCGTCCATCCCCATCGTTGCAGCTACCCCCAAATAGCTACCCTCTCCACCCCTAATCGTCTATTTCTCGTCGCACATAGAAACTCCTTCTCATGCGTTGCCGCTATGCTTTGACGCCACATCACAACAGTGGGGGGGGTGTGACAAGCAATGGAACAGATTTGTACGCTAAGGCAATTTAGGCGAAATCGAAGGGTTTAACGAGGGTGTAGTGGTGGTCTTGCCAGAGAAACTCAAGAAACCTCATCGTCTACAGGCCCCTGTTTGGCCTTCAAACGCCTCCAAAGCCTCGATTATAGTCCAGAGAACGCTCTTTCTCTGGCAAGAGCAGATGGGCTATTAATCGACTGTCTGGCATGCGCGTGGATCGCCCCCGAGGCGAGAGAGAGGCGAGAGAGAGGATCACTGTGGACATTAGGAGAGTTGTACCTGACATCACATCTGACCGGCTCGACGAGAGTCGCGCGTTCTACGTCGGCATCCTCGGCTTCGAGGTAGCCATGGATTTGGGGTGGGTCATGACGCTCGCCTCGCCGACCAATCCGGCGGCGCAGATTACCCTAATGCGCCAGGATGCCACGGCTCCCATGCAGCCCCAGCTCTCGGTCGAAGTCGCCGACGTGGACGCCGTCTACGCCGCCGCCATGCAGCGCGACGCACAGATCGTGTATCCTCTCACTGAGGAGAGGTGGGGGGTGCGACGCTTCTTTGTCGTTGACCCCAATGGAGTGGTGGTCAACGTGGTGAGCCACCACGGGTCTTCGGCCCCTCCTACCACGTCGCAGCCATAAACGGGGCGGCCCTCCGCACCCACGCCTGGAACGTTATCCACGCCACAGCCAGGCGGACTGTCCTGTGACGGCAACCCTCTCCGGCCGTTACCGTACAAATCTGTTCCAATGATGGCGGAACCCCTAAATAGGGTCATACACGCCCTCCCCAAAAGGGGAGAAAAGGGGCGCTTGACAGCCGTCACGCAGGTTTTCTATAATACCTGCGTGACGGTCTAAAAGGGGGGAGAAATGGCGGTCAAAGCAAAGCGCATCAAGTGCGCCCGCTGTGGTAAGCGCGAAACGGTGATGAGGGGCGAGCGGGGGCCGGCGTCGATCTACTGTGACCTGTGCCGCGACGAGGTCAAGCGCGAGCAGGCCGCGTTGCGCGCCCAGGCGTATCGCCAGCGGCGGCGGCTCTCCACGTAAACCAACGGTGGCTCTATTCTTTTTCCCAGTAGCCGTACCACACCGCGTCAGAGGATGGGGGACACATTCCGGTCGCATTGGTGACGGATGCACTAGCACGCATGACTAGGTGCGTGGGTGAGATGGCTCGGTGCGCTGGCGCTCCCAGTCGGCCTTCGTCAGGGCGTACTCGACCTCGCCGTGCTCCGCGCCCTTGATGGGGTCCGTCCACGCCTGATGGACCGTGCGCACCAGCGTCAGGCCCGCCTTCTCCATCACACGGCGGGAGGCGCTGTTGACCGCCATCGTCTCCGCGAACACGCACTGCACGCCGAGGTCGATGAAGCCCTTGCGGATCAGCGCGCGCGCCCCTTCGGTGGCGTAGCCCTTGCCCCACGCTGCTCTGCGCAGCCGATAACCAAGCTCGACGGCATCGGGGCTGCCACCGTCCGGCGGCCGGAACTCGAACCACCCCAGGAAGGTCTCGCTGGACTTTTCGATGGCAGCCCAGAAGCCAAACCCAGCGAAACGCTCATAGCACTGGAAGTACAGGGGCAGGATCTCGTCCTCGATCACGGCGCGCGGTGTCGGCTTGCCGCCGCTGAGGAAGCGCATGACGGCGGGATCGTGGTCGAGGTGGTACAGGTTGTCCGCATCGGCTGCGGTGAACCGGCGCAGCACCAAGCGGTCGGTTTCTAAGAAGACCCGCATCGCTCCCTCCTTCTCCGGGGCACTACCGTTCTCCTACCTGTCTCGCCTCCGTCACCAATGCGACCGGAATGTGTCCCCTATCCTCTGACGTGGAGTGTAGCCGTACCTAGCCATTGCCCCAGAAGCGAGCGGAACATTTGGCGGGCGCCCCGCGCCCGGCCAAATGTGGAGTGAGTCCACATTTGTCCCAAATGGCTCGTGGCAGCCGCGCCGTCGCCCCCAGTGTAGCGCCGCGCAGGCACGGCCGGCTACGGGGAAAAGAAGGGGCCAGGCGCGATCCTCTTTCCCAGTAGCCTGGGTCTGTGTGTCTTAATGTATGCAGAACTCGTTGCCTTCGGGATCGGCCATAACGGTCCAGTACTCCCCACGCTCGTCGGCCACACGGATTTGGGTCGCGCCCAGTCCGACCAGACGTTGTGCTTCCGTATCGACGCGTCTGTGCCCCTCTTCTTGGCCCACGCGCCGAGCGTCCGACACATTGAGGTCTAGGTGCATACGATTCTTGGCTGTCTTGGGCTCGGGTACCTTCTGGAAGAAGACGCGCGGACCGACGCCGGAGGGATCGACGATAGCGGAGGCGTCGCCGATGGCGGCTTCGATGCCCTGCGTCTTGAGAAACGTCGGCCAGTCGGCGTAGCCTTCCGGCGGCGGTTGCACGATGTAGCCCAGGGCTGCGGCCCAGAAGGCGGCCAACTCGTCGGGCTCGGCGCTGTCGAACGTGACCTGGAATTGTGTAGCCATGAGCAACCCTCCCGTAGTAATTCTACTGCCATTTCCGTCCCTTGGTCCAGCCCCGAATACGGGGATTGAGCATCCCGATGAGCGCCTCTTGCGAGACGGTGCGATGCCGCCGGATGAGCGTCCCGAGGTCGTCGAGATGCCGCGCGATGGCCGTCTTGCTGGGTGTGATGAATGTCTTGAACCCTAATGGCTGGCCCTTCGTGTTCCTCCCGGTCTGACAGCGCCCGCGCGGGTACTGCCGCACCGTGCAGCCGAGGAAATCGAAGCCCACGTTCCCGTCGTGAGGATGCACGGTGTGCGTCACCCGCGTCTTCGTTGGGCTCACGTGCAGTCCCATGCCGGCAAGCCACCGCTCCACGGCCTCCCTGCTCGCCGCGATGCCTTCCAGGTCCGCGCAGAGGACTACCAGGTCGTCGGCGTACCGGATGAGGTGGACCGGGGTCCCCGCCTTCCGATAGGCCGCCGTGGCAGCCCCTTCCAGGCCGTGCAAGGCAACGTTCATGAGCAGCGGTGAGATCACGCCCCCTTGCGGGCTACCGCTTGGGGTGGGCGTGACCACGCCGTCGGACAGGACCTCCGCTTTCAGCCACGCCTTGACGGCCTGCCTGAGAGCCGGGGGGGCATCCAGTTTGGCGAGGAGGGCGGCATGCCCGATGTTCTCGAAGCAGCCTTTGATATCGGCGTCGAGGGCGTACTTGGCTTTCGTGCCGATACTGGTGAAGACGGCTTGGAGCGCATCGTGGCAGGAGCGTCCGGGTCGGAAGCCGTAGCTGTTCGGCTCGAAGCGCGCTTCCCATTGGGGCTCAAGCGCTAGTTTGACGAGCGCCTGGTGTGCCCGATCGAGCATCACGGGGATGCCCAAGGGCCTGACCTCGTTGGGTTTGCCCGGCTTGGGGATCAGCACCCGGCGTACCGGGCGCGCTTTGATCGTCCGTGGGTCCCGTAGTGTCTCCACGAACAGGAGACGGATCAGCGGGCCGACGGCTTTGACGCCATCGACCCCTGCCGTCTTCTTGCCGTGGTTGTCCTGCGTGACCCGTCGCACCGCGAGGGCGCGCGCCGACCAGGACTTCATTAACAAGCGTTGCAGACTGTGGACTGCGCGAACATTGCCACGGGCTTGGGCTCGGTAGATGCGCTTTTGCAGGCGGTACACCCGTCGCTCCAACTCACGCCAGGGGATGGTGGACCAGCTCTCGATGGACGGCTCGCCCGCCCTCGCTTCCGTTTCGACCATGCGACTCGTGCCTCTACCCTTCCGTCAGACCGTGTCGACGTCAGCGTATCCGGGGCATTACCCCCGGCGTTGGCTTCTTCGACAATCCTGCCACGCGGGGGCATCCGGCCTCGCCGCCTGCTCGTCGCCTCGACCTTGCGACGAGAACCCTCCGCGTGGTTACTCCGTTCCGATGACGCGTGCTACGTTGCTGTAGGTCCGTACTCTCTGCCGGGATCACTTCGGGTGAATGGTTGGTATCGCAACCTGACCAACCCCGATCCGTACCCCTTTTGGGCCAGGCTCGTGAGCCCACGTGAGCCTGCTTGCTATGACGACAGGTGGTAGCGTACGTTCGTCTCCTGACCATGGCAACTCTGCGAGATGGGCGCGCGAGAGTGAGCTTGTCGTGGCCCCTTGGTCGTCCCCGCTCTTGGGATTGATGGCGAGTCGCTACCCAAGGGGACGCGCTTATCCTCCATTCACCATGAGGGGCAGGTATCGCACCCGCCGTCGAGTCATCAGTTATCATCACTCCCGTGATGCCGCCCCCACCTGACGTCCGTCAGTTTTGGGGCGAACGGGTCACACGTCGCGAGTAGCAGCGGAACCATGAACCGGGTTAAGCCTGTAGGTCTAAGGTCCTGGGCATTCAGTGGGAGTTACGCTTGCCTATGTCCTATGGGTTATACTCGTCTAAACACGCAGTAAGCAGTTCCACCTATCTGTGGCTGTACGAGGGCAGGGCACATGCTCACTGGGGACACGTTTCAGGCCGGCCAGCGCACCTTGACCCTCGCGATGTGTCATTGGCCCCGGGCCGCGCCACGTCTGTACATCGCCCACACTATAGGAGGTGTGCTCCGTCGGCCCCGCGCGTATGCGGCCCGCTGGGTGCTCATCCCCTACGTTGTCGTGCCGCCCGCACCCGCTACCCCGGTTCCCGTCGTGCCGCCCGTCTTCCGCAACGGCATGGCGATGATGCCGTCCTGCCTCGCGGTGCAAGGGCTCCTGACCGCCATCCATCATGCGCACCCAACAACCGATGGATGGTGCCCAGCGGACGATGGACGGCCCTCCTTCGCCTTTGCCAAACGGGCGGGGACAATCGTCACGTCGGTGTCTCCACCCCGCGACGCCCCGCCGCTGCGTGAGGCCGTCGCCTCCCTGTGGCAGACGACGAAGGAGTTGACCGACCTGGACGGCGATGTGCTGCTCGCGGCCCTATGCCAGGCGATGGGCGGCGGTCCGGACACGACGGAGAGGGGCGTATGGCTCACCGTCGATGCCCTCCTGGACTATCGCGGCATCGCGCCCAAGACACATCGAGACGGATCACTGCGCCATCGGGCCGGTCATCGGGCCGAGGATCGGGCGCAGGTCGCCGCAAGTATGGATCGGTTGGACCATCTGTGGGTGCGCCTGCGGGAGGTCGAGGTCATGGAGCCGCAGACGCGTGCCAAGCCCCGGCGCGCCCGGTACACCCACGAGAGCAAGGTGTTGGTGATCACCGAGCGCCTCCTGCAGGATGGTTTACCTATCGCCTGGCGCTATTCCCCCGGCGTCTGGCTCGCGCCATTCCTGACTGTCCCCAACCGGCAGGTCGCCCTGCTGATGCAGCAGGCCCTCCGCTACGACCCCTATCGCCAACGCTGGGAGAAGCGCTTGGCGCGCTACCTCACCTGCCACCTCCGCATGGACGCCAAGAACGGGCGGCCGTTAGTCCGACGCATCGGGCCGCTGCTGGACGAGCTACATCTCCCCGTGGATCGGCGCCATCCCGAGCGGACACGGGGACGCTTTGAGACGGCGTTGCATCGCTTGGCGCGCGATGGCGTGATCGACGGATGGGACTACACCGGTGAGGCGCGCGGTGTGTTAGCAACATTGCCGAGTCGCGGGTGGCTAGAGTGGTGGCGCGACACGACCATCACCATCACACCGTCAGGAGCGATTCAGGGCCGGTACGCGTCCATCAGATCGACACCAACATACCGCGCAGGCATCTAACGCGTCCATCAGATCACCCCGATGGTAGGCGCTGACTCAGGGTGCCGCGGCTGGCCTGGAATCCGTGTCCTCGTCGATGCGTGGCACGGCGTCCGACGCTATCGTGTCCCTACCCCGTCGCCATCTCGTCCCTTTACCCAGGGATGGCGTGGCCCTAATAACGCTAATGGCTCCAAACGTGGGGCGTTTCCGTATTGCCCTTGAGATCAGCCGCGCGTTTACTAGGGACAGGGCCGCCACGTCTACAGACACGGGGCTGTGTACCCGATAGGAGGGAGACGCGCGATGCTCACTGTCCTACGCCAACGCAACTTCGCTTTGCTGTGGTTCGCCGCGCTTATCTCGCGGCTCGGCGACTACACGCTGCTGGTCGGCCTCCCGTTCTACGTCTACCAGCGCACCGGCTCCACGGTGGCCACGGGTGCCATGATCGCCGCGGAACTGGGGCCAGAGATCGTGCTAGGCTCGGTGGCGGGGGTCTACGCGGATCGCTGGGACCGGCGCCGGACCATGATCGTCGCCGACCTCGCCCGCGCCGGCGTGCTTCTCCTGCTGCTCGCGCTCCCCGCGCGCGGAGGGCTGTGGCTCGTCTACCTTGTCGCCGCCGCCCAGACATCCATCGCGCAGTTCTTCCTCCCGGCCAGCGGGGCGCTGATACCGCGCATAGTTGGTGACGCGCAACTCATGTCGGCGAACGCGCTACGGGCTACCATGGACAACGCGGCGCGCGTGGTGGGGCCGGCGATCGGCGGCACGCTGCTGGGGTCTCTCGGGCTGGGCGGCGTGGTCCTGGTCGACGCTGCGTCTTTCCTGTGCTCGGCCGGGTTAATCATGCTGGTCCGGGTCGGGGTCGCGCCGGTGCCGGCACAGGCAACGGTATCACCCGGTGCAGCCCAGGCTGGCGCGCGGTGGCGTGCCTTCTGGCGCGCGTGGACCGACGGACTTGGCGTCGTCCGTCGCGACCGATTGCTCGCGGCGCTGTTCGTGGTCTGGGGTATCACCATGTTGGCGCAAGGGTTCCTCAGCACGCTCTGGGTCCCCTTCGTCACGGGGGTGCTGCACGGCGACGCGCCCCTGCTCGGCTGGATCGGGACGGCCCAGGGCACCGGCGGCATCCTCGGCGGCCTGGTCGTCGGCCGCGCGGGGACCAGCGCGCATCCACGGCGTCTCATCATCGCTGGGTCAGCGACGGCAGGTCTCCTCTTGCTGGCGCTGATCAATGCCCGCGCGATTCCGCTCATCCTTCTCCTCAGCGTCGGGGTTGGTGTGCCTGTTCTCCTCTCCGACGTCAGCATGGACACCTTGCTGCAGCAGGGCACGGTCGATGTCTATCGTGGGCGCGTGTTGGGGGCATACGGCATGACAGGATCGCTCGTCATGTTGGCCAGCGTGGTCGTGTCCAGCGCATTGGGGGAGCGGATTGGCATTGTCACGTTGCTTGATGTCGCCAGTGGCCTCCTCGTCGCGGCTGGTCTTGCCGCCCTGATGTTCCTGCCTGAAACGATGGAGAGGCAGACGGATGTTCCGACGGATGAGGTGGTGGTGCGACAAGCGTGACCGAACCTCGCAGGACAGGTGGTACGTTGTCCCCTCAGCGCCGGTGTCGGCTTGGCGTCGCCTCCATGCTCAAGATGCCAGAGAATGCGCGTTATCTGGAGGTAGACAACGACGTAGTCATAGTAGCCCACGACACACAGGCCCGCGATGCGGGGGAAAGAGCGCGACGCTCTACCACATGTAGTGGTCTACGTCGAATACGTTGTGTACGTCGGCCACCCGTATGTCGAGCTTCAGTTAATGCGCTTTCTCCGGGGTTTGAGGCTCCTTTCCCGTCAATTTTACCCGCGATTCGGGGCTGATCGGCCTGTGCGATGGCCGGTATTCTCTGGCAAGCGGCGCTTATCGTACAAACCTGTTCCGTTGATTGTCAAACCCCTCGCCCCACGCGCCCGCCTCGATGGCGTCGATGGCCGCCCGGATCGTGGCGACGCTGGTGGGGACGATAGCGCCGCGCTGCATCACCGTCACCCGGTGAACCGGTGTTTGTACTCCGTTCATGGCTCTATCTTCCTTTCTCGTCGCATGTCACACTTATGGGCGTGGCGCCAGGCGCTTACACACGGCGCCGATCCAGTCGGAGACTAGACAGGTCGACCTTCGGGTCGTACGTGACGATCTCTCGCGGCTCTGGTTGTTCCAGCAGGTCGGGGATCATCGTCCCCGGCTCCTTGACGTTGACGGTGCCGCCTGTCGGCACTCGTAGCCCCACCTTGATGGGTGTCTTAGCGGGGGTGTTGGTGGTGTCGTTGTCGTTCATGTCTCGTCCTCTCTCGCTGGCAAGGCGCGCGAGCGCGGCGTCGATCCGGTCGAGGAGCTGCCCGGTATCGCCGCGCAGCCGCCGCCCCAGCGTGTCCAACTCCTCGACGCTCAGGCGGTCCAACTCGTCGTACACGCCCGCCCGCCAGTCCTGATACGCCGCGTAGAGCCGGCGCACCCGGTCGTCCCCGCTCATCTGGCCGACTCGCGCAGGACGCCCGCGGCCCACTCCCCCGCCCACGCATCCTGACGCGCCTGGGCGATCTTCCCGATAGTAATGTCCAAGTTCAGGTCCGCCTCGTAGAGCGCCGTGCTGTCCGGCCGCGCCGCCTGCTCCGTTTCCAGCAGGACGCGCACCACCTTCAGCAACGCGTAGATGATTTGTAGGCGTCGGGTCGGCCACCAATAGCCGCGCCCGGCGCGGAGCGCCCGCGCGATCTTCGACGTGTCCATATCTCCCCTTCTCTCCCGCGCGCATCGCGCCCTTGTGACTCACGACATGCGGCGTCGCCGGAGCCAGGTGTCGATCTCGTCGGCGAGCACACCATCCGCGCGCATCGCCTCGTCTGGTTGTTGCGCGTCTGGTTGCTTCGGCACCCGGGCGTACCCGGTGTTGCCGTCGGCGAAGACCACGAGATGACACCTCGTACATTCCCGGCGCAGCTTCAGGCCGGCGGGGAAGGTGTACCAGTCGTGCGTCGCGACGCGGCAGAGCAGCCGCATCCACCAGGGGGGTGCGATGCAGTCGATCCATGTGTCGTCCATCACTAATATTCTCCTCGTGGCCGGCGCTAATAGCTACTTTCGACCGGCAGGCTCACCGGGCCGCTTTTCTATAGGCGTTATACGCGTGACCCAGCCTCACGCACAATCAATCAATCCGACGATCGCCACCCAGTCGGTGGTATCTACCATGTGTCTTCGCGTCTTCGCCCGACGCCTTACTCATGCTACACCGGCCCATTCGGCAGCCAGGTGCAACATGAATTGTCGCTCCTGGTCCGGCCGTCGCAGCGTGTACAGGACCCCACGCCAAGGGTCTCCCTGCTCATCCCGGAAAGACCATGTGCTCCACGCCAATGCTCCGTCTTGTCCGCTCCCCTGCCGCTCCCACCCGGCACGCTCCAACTGCGACGCGAGGTGGGCAGCGAGGGCGGCAAGGTCCATCTCGGTTTGCACCGTTGCGTCGAAGTGCGCCTCATCCTGTCCCCATCCACCGCCGCCCCAGCCGCCACGTAGCGACGTAGAGCCGGCAGGGAACGTCAGCGTCGGGAAGGAGATGGGCGGCTGATGCACGCGATCGGGCCGGGCGGCGCAGGGCGAGTGACGCGTATTGGTGTCCAACTCCAGGTGGACCTGCGTCGGCCTATCCGCCTTGCTGTGTGCGTTGACCCACAGCGCCGGGCCACGCTCACCACGGCAGAAGAGTTCGCGGACATGCACCCCTGTCGGCTCGAATTGAAAGCCCGGCCCCGTCATTCCCATGTGCGCGGGCTGCGTCCACCCCTCGACGCGCAGGCGCTCACGGTAGAAGGCGCGCACCTGTGCGGCCGACAGGGATGTGTCGAACAGGATGGTCATCTGTGGGGGATGGCGTGGGCTAGGGATCGCGGTCCACTGACCCGTCACGGCACCGATCACGGTCGCGTCAGCGGGCAGTGGGATAGGGACGGGAAGATCGTTGGGCAGCGCGCCGACGACGATGCGCAGCGTGTCCGCGTCCGGGTCATACAGGAACTGCCGGCCTAGCAATCGCTCCGCCAGGGTGCGCAGAGCTGTCATGTCGTCCATAGCCTCCTCCTCCACCAGGGCCTGCCCTCTAACGCGCAGTGAACGTCGACAAAGTGGCCCGCCGCAGCGAGCACCCGCACGGCGGCCGCGATGTAGCGGTCGGGCTCCCGGCGATCGACGTGCATGGGGCGCATGCTCAGGCCCTATTGTAGGCGTTCCAACGCCAGACGCCTTGAGCGCGCGCCGCGTCGTTCTGGTTCAGCTCCATGCAGACCTCCTCAGCCTGTGCATAGGTGGCCCATGTCCGGTCGCCGCCCTGCTCCGAGGGCAGATACACTCTCCGGCATCTGTCAAAAATCACCCAGACGTCATCGTCTCTAAAGATCACGGTAAATATCCCCATCATCCCTCCTCCTCCTGGTGCTAATAGCTGGTCTCAACCGGCAAGCTCACCGGCCCGCTCGATGTGTCGCCAGCGCGGCGCGTGCAGCGCGTCGCCGTCGAGGTCGAATATCACCTCGACGAAGCGTTCGGACGGTTCACCGGCACGGCGATGGGTGTCCGTGTACGCTTCAACGAAGACAATGCTCTCCCTGGCGTCGGGAAGGAGTTGCCACCACACCTGGGTCGCGATCGACGCCGCAGCGGTGGTCACGCTCTGCCCCTCGTTGGACATTAACTCGTAGGCTATGATGATGGGCAGGCTAGCCTTGCGCTCGTACACCATCAGATAGCATCGACCCTCCGCGCCGCTCGCGCTCGTGTACATGAAGGGGCCGTCGAACGAGCGGAAAGAGGGGACCCACTCACTCCGCATCCTGCCGCTCCTCTCCCGTTGTCGCCTCCGGCTCAGGCATCGGTCGCCGCCCCGCGCCGGGGCGGTAGCCGCCGCGCTGGCCCAATCGCTCACGCCGATACGTCTCGATGGCTTCCAGCGTGACCATGTTCAGCCGCGGGTTGATCTGCTCGTACGCCATGACGCCGCGCTTGATGGCGCTCCTGACCGTATTGGGTGAAACGCCGAGCATGGCGGCTGCCTCTAATGCTGTAAACAAGGTGCGTCGCTCTCTGTCAGACACGCAGGCCCCCCCTTCCTGCCTTCTATCGTAGCGCATAGGGTGGGCCGGGGGAAGGTCCGACCCATAACGCACTCGCTGACACGGGGGGGCCGGCGTTCGACCGGTCCCCCTGACGGCCGCGCTAGGCGACGTCGCCGGTCCCCGAGAGGGCACGGCCTCCGTGCCGTCGTCCTCTGGTATGCGCTCCCCCTCGGTGCCGTCGTCCTCGATACCGGCGTCCTGGTCCAGGTCCTCCTCGGCGGTGGGGTCCTCCTTAGTGTTATCGTCGTCGCCCATCGCCGGATCGACCGCGAGCCCGCCGACGACACCGACATAGGCGAACGTCGGGGGCGTGGGGGCTGCCGGCCCGGTGGCGCTGGTCTGGTCGCCGGTGTAGAGCTTGAACACCGGATCGGGACCGGCGCTGTGGTCGTTGTCGGGCTCGTAGTCCCGCGCGGCCTGGGCCTGCCGGATCAGCAGCGCCTCTATCGTCGCCTTGACGAGGCCCAGCGGGTTGAGCGTGCGCAGCCCCGTGATGTGCGCAGCGCTCGGGCGCGTGCTGCCGCCCGCGCGCATGAGCGCCCCCGCGTCCACGCCATGCCGGCGCGCGATCTCGCCCCAGTCCTCCTTGTTCAGGCTGATTGTAACGAGGGAGTACGCAGCCAGCGTCGCTAAGTCGTGGACTTCGATAGAGGCAATCAGGTCCACGGAGCGGCGCACCGCGAGGACGTTGGGTGTGTAGTCTTGTTTCTGCGCCAGACGCCGCGCCCTGGTCTCCTTGCCTTTCTGCGCCGCCGTCCGCGCGACCGGAGGGGTGTAACCGCCGCCACCGCTGAGAGCGGCGCCGGGCATGATGGCCGGCGCGTTCTTTTGGCGCGCGGCCTCGGCCTCCTCCCACCTGGCTTTGCCCTTGGCGTGTAGCGCGGCGTAGTGGTCGGGCATGAGGCAGAAGCCTTCGTAGTCGCCGTAGGGCGAGCGGTAGGCGGCGAAGGGGCACGCGCGGCACACACTGTAGGTGTCGAAGTAGTTGTCGCCGTACCGACCGCCCTGGTCGTTGTGCCAGTGGGTCAGGCGCTTGACGAGCCCCATATGCAGGCTCGCCGTGGTGCTCGGGTGCGCGTCGTTATTGATCCCCTTGGCGATGTCCTCGGCCATGGCCTCGATCAGGCGCGGGAAACCCTTATTGTCCTTATTGCCGTGGGTGTACTCGTGCAGCTTGAGCATACGACCCAGGGTGAGCCGCCCGGTGGTGTCGCGCAGGTAGAGGTCCTGCGCCGTGGCGGGTAGGTCGCACAGCTTCAAGCGGTCCTTGACCCACTCCTTGCCGCGCCCCAGCTTCTTGGCGATCTGCTCGACCGTGTAGCCCCCGCCAGCGCGCAACTGGGCGAGGCCGCGCGCCTCCTCCATCGGGTGCAGGTCGCGCCGCTGGAGGTTTTCCAGGACGGTCGCCTCTAGCGCCGTGTCGTCGGTCAGGTCGTGGCGTATGAGGGCCGCGATGGTGCGCCGTTTGAGCACGTCCCTGATGGCGCAAGCGGCGCTCGCCGGCCACGAGCAGGTAGGAGGGCGCGCCCTCCCCCGCGTCGAGGTTCGCCCGCACGATGATCGGCTGCACAAGCCCCTGCGCCTTAATCGACGCGGCCAGCTCGCGGAGGCCGGCCTCGCCGTCCAGGTCGAACAGGGTGCGCGGGTTGCTCCCATCGGTCGTGATGTCGGCCACGGCGATCTCGCGCAGTTCGGCCAACGCGACGGCATGGGGGGCCGGCGCGGTCGTGGGAGTGGTGGCCTCGGTGGTCGCGGCCTCGGTGGCGGTGTCCATGGTGGGGGGTGTTGTCTTCACGGTCGCTGTGCGTGCCATTGTCTCTCGCTCCTCTCCTGCTAGAGGGAAAGCCGGCGTCCTCGGGTGGCGCCGACCCTCCCCACTGCTGCCTCTATGCCGCCTCGGTCGCCGC
>JAABUR0100003985.1_pt1 | contig 20146 bp, 20 predicted proteins | sample 5560091 | NCBI WGS metagenome assembly JAABUR01 (sample SAMN10711879, study PRJNA513375) | rock metagenome | isolation source: Antarctica rocks | place: Antarctica: Victoria Land, University Valley sud
CCGAGTCCTTGACGTCGAGATTGGCGACGAGGTCGGGGTGGTCGGGGTCGATGCCGCTGTCAAGGACTCCGACGAGGACGTTTCGGGAGCCGTCGGTGATCTTGTGGGCCTGGTCCGCCTTGATCAACTGCATGTCCCACTGCTCGACCTCGCGCGGGTCGACGGCGACGGCAGGCGAGTTCCCGGAGGAGACATCCCCGTTGACCTTCTTCTTGGCGTCCTCCTTGTATCCCGAGGCGCCCGGCCCCCAGGGGGCGGCCAGGCCCGCCGGCGTGCCCTCGGACACCGCGACCGTCCGGCTGGCGCCGATGGACTCGAGGGCGTTGCCGGCGAAGCGCGTGACGTCGGCCCGGAAGGCGGCCCGGTCGGCGTGGGCGACGACGACGCCGATCTCCGGCCAGGACTGGACGACGACGCCGTGCGCCTTGGTGACCGACTTCTCCACGAGCAGGGTCTGGCCGGGGTTGGCGTTCTTGGCATTGACGATGTAGCTCATCACCGTGCCGTCGGGCGTGGCGATGGGCACCGGTGTGGACCGCGGCTCGGCGGCCGGGGCGGCCGACGCGGTGCTGCCGAAGAGCGCCGTCGAGACGACGGCCACCGCCGCGACGGCCACCGCCGCGACGGCCACCGCCGCGACGGCCACCGCCGCGACGGCCACCGCCGCGACGGCAAGCGCTGCTCGGCGGTGTTGGAGGTTGATGGCAGGTGGTGCTCCCGGGGTGTGGGGTCAGGGACGACGTCGGCGCGGTGGCCGACGTCGCCCCATCCTCAGGTCTACCGGCGGGTAGCGCACCTCGGAGCTGGGAGAACCATGTGAGCCGCGCTCACCACCGGTGTGCGACGTCGATGACGAGTCGTGACCCGGTGTCCGGTCCGGCGAGGACGAACACCCGGTAGGGCAGCCGGGCCCGCACGCCGAGGCCGATGGTGGTCTGGCCCTCGAACGACCCGGCCGATGCGACCTGACGCAAGGTCGAGAAGCCGGTCACGTTCGTCAGCTCCGCGCGGTTCGCCGGCCGGTAGGTCAGCCGGCCGGTGTTGACGTTGTGGTCCGGTGCCATGACGACGACCTGGAGCCTCGCCCCGCCGCGCAGCGGGACGACGGCACCCTGACCCTCGGTGAACACTGAGTTGACGTACTTCACGGAGTAGCCCTTGAGCTGGCCCGAGACGTCGACGACGAGCCGGTCGTAGCAGGCGTGCCGGCCGGACCGGACGTTCGTGACGGAGGCGGCGCCGGAGGGGGTGCGCGAGGTCCGGTCGAGCGAACCCCAGGTGATGCCGCAGGAGGGAGCGGCCTCTGCCGCGGAGGTGGTCAGGGCCACGGCGGGGACCACGCCGAGCGCGAGGGCGACGACGGAGGCCCGTACGGTCTGACGGGTGATGCGGTAATGCTGACGAGGTGTCATGGTGTCCTCCTTTCAGGACACCATGAAGACGTTCGTATGCCGGGCTCGGTTTACCGGCGGCGGCGGCCAGCGCTGCGGGTGCGGCGGCACGGCATACCGGACCTGCGTGGAGCCACCCCCGGCGGGCAGGCCGGGCGGGCAGCTTTGACGGAGAAGGGATCTCCTCCGGTCACCGGAGGAGATCCCTTCTCGTGGGGTAGGGCGCGCCGCCCGAGCTCAGTGGTCGACGACCGCCTTCTCGGCGCCGGCTCCGGTGAGGGAGCGGACCTCCATCTCGGCGTACTTCGCCTCGTTGTGCTCCCGGGAGGTGATGGTCCCGATGTAGCCGAGGAGGAAGCCGAGCGGGATGGAGACCAGGCCCGGGTTGTCGAGCGGGAACCAGTGGAAGTCGATCGACGGGTCGGTGATCATCGACGGGCTCTTGCCCGCCACCGGTGCCTTGCCGGAGACGACCGGGCTGAAGATGATCAGCGTCACCGCGGAGATGAGACCGCCGTAGATGCTCCACAGCGCCCCACGGGTGTTGAACCGCCTCCAGAAGAGCGAGTAGAGGATGGTCGGGAGGTTCGCGCTCGCGGCGATGGCGAAGGCGAGGGCGACGAGGAAGGCGATGTTCTGGCCGTTGGCGAAGATGCCACCGAGGATGGCGACCGCGCCGATGACGAGCGCCGTGATGCGGGCGACCCGGACCTCGCCGTCCGCATTGACCTGGCCCCTCTTGAGGACGTTGGCGTAGACGTCGTGGGCGAAGGACGCACTCGCCGTGATGGTCAGGCCGGCGACGACCGCGAGGATCGTCGCGAACGCCACCGCCGAGATCAGCCCGAGGAGGAGCTCACCCCCGAGCTGGAAGGCGAGCAGGGGGGCTGCCGAGTTGGCCCCTCCCGGCGCCTTGAGGATCGCTGCGGGACCCACGAGGGCTGCGGCGCCGTAGCCCAGGACGAGGGTCAGCAGGTAGAAGCCGCCGATGAGCCAGATGGCCCACTCGACCGACTTGCGGGCCTCCTTTGAGGTCGGCACCGTGTAGAACCGCATGAGGACGTGCGGCAGTCCGGCGGTGCCGAGCACGAGGGCGAGCGACAGCGAGATGAAGTCGATCTTCGTCGTCGTCGTCTTTCCGTACTGCTTCATCGGGTTGAGGACCGCGCCGCTGCCGGCCTTCTGGACGGCACCGTCGAAGAGGTGCGAGAGATTGAAGCCGTACTTCCCGAGGACCCAGACCGCCATGACGAAGGCGCCGATGATCAGCAGCACCGCCTTGATGATCTGGACCCACGTGGTGCCCTTCATGCCACCGACGAGGACGTAGGTGACCATGATGATGCCGACGACGGCGATGACGATGCTCTGCGCAACCTTGCCCTCGATGCCGAGCAGGAGGGCGACGAGCCCACCGGCTCCGGCCATCTGGGCCACGAGGTAGAAGAAGCAGACGACGAGGGTCGAGATCGCGGCGGCCGTCCGGACCGGCCGTTGCTTGAGCCGGAAGGACAGGACGTCGGCCATCGTGAACCGGCCGGTGTTGCGCAGCAGCTCGGCGACGAGCAGGAGCGCGACCAGCCAGGCGACGAGAAAGCCGATCGAGTAGAGGAAGCCGTCGTAGCCGTTGACGGCGATGGCGCCGGCGATGCCCAGGAACGAGGCGGCAGAAAGGTAGTCGCCGGAGATGGCGATGCCGTTCTGCGGCCCGGTGAAGGCGCGGCCGCCGGCGTAGAAGTCCGCCGCCGACCGGTTGTGGCGCGAGGCGCGGATCACTATGGCGAGGGTGATGAGGACGAAGACGACGAAGATGGCGATGTTGACGGTCGCGTTGCCGACGTTGGTGGCCATGGGCACGAGGGCGCTCACAGCCGGCCCCCTTCCATGGCGTCACGGAGATCTTCTGCCGCGGCGTCGAAGTTGCGGTCGGCCCAGCGCACGTAGGCGATGGTGATGGCGAACGTCGAGACGAACTGCAGCAGGCCGAAGATCAGGCCGATGTTGATGTTGCCCCAGACCTTCGTCGACATGAAGCCGGTGGCGAACGCAGCGAGGATGACGTAGAGGAAGTACCACGCGAGGAAGAGCGCGGTCATCGGGAAGACGAACCTGCGGAACCTGCGGCGCAGGTCCCCGAACTCCTGGGACTGCTGGACCTCGAGATATCTCGCGGCCCGCTCGTCGCTGATGTCGAGAGTGTCGTTGCTCACGGCCGCACCTCCGGGGGAAACTCGCCACGGGCCGGCCCCGCGGACGCCATCAGGGTGGAGCCGGTCCGTATGCCGTGGGAAGACGACGCGCGCCCGTTGGTTGGCGGGATCGCCGAGCGGGGAGGCGCGGCGCGCCGAGCGGTTGGATGGCTGCGCCGGGCGGTCAGGCCGACGGGGCGTGGACGTCCTCGGGGGCGTGGAGGCGGACCATCGTGCGAGCCGTCCCGGGGGGGATGCGCGAGGGGGTGGCCAGGGAGACGACGACGGCAACGACGAACGCGATCGGCATCGTCCAGGCGGCCGGCTGGGCGAGCAGCGCACCGACCCAGCCGTGCCCGCTCGAGGCGGCCCCTCCGAGGACGGTGACCGTCGTGGCGGTGAGGGCCAGGACGCCGCCCGTGACGAGCCCGGCAGCCGCACCGGTGACCGACAGCCGCCGCCACCAGACCCCGAGGATGAGCATGGGGCAGAACGTGGACGCCGCCACGGCGAAGGCCAGCCCGACCGTGTCCGCGAGGCTCACGTTCGGCGTGAGCCAGCTCGCGGCATACGGGATGAGGACGGCGACGACGGCCGCGAGCCGGAAGGTCTGGATGTGCGGGATGTCGCCGCCCGACCGCCTGCGCAGCCGAGGGTCGAGCAGGTCCTGGTCGATGACCCCCGCGACGGAGATCGTCAGCCCGGACGCGGTCGAGAGGAACGCGGCGAACGCTCCTCCCGCGAGGACGGCGGAGAGCAGCGTCCCGAGCGTGCCGGGGCTCATCGCCTGCGGCAGGAGCAGGGTCACCGAGTCGGGGCGGACGGACTCCGGGAGGCTGGGGAGGTAGATCCGGCCGAGAACGCCGTAGACGGGCGTGAAGACGTAGAAGAGGCCCAGCAGCGCGACGACCACCAGGGTCGTGCGGCGGGCGGCCCGGCCGTCGGGGTTGGTGTAGAAGCGGACGAGGACGTGGGGCAGACCCATCGTGCCGAAGCACAGGGCGAGGATCGTGCTGTAGGTCGCGTAGACCGGGTGCTCGCGGCCGCCGTGCCCCGCGAGGGCGTCGCTCCACCCCGCGCTGCCCGGAACGGCGCCGGAGGGAGCCGGCTGACCGGCCCGCAGCCAGATCGCGAGAAGCACGAAGGCCGGCACGGAGATGGCGGTCAGCTTGATCCAGTACTGCACGGCCTGCACGAGGGTGATGGAGCGCATGCCGCCGGCGGCGACGTTGGCCAGGACGACGACGCCGACGATGAGGCTGCCGAGCTGGGGCGGCGCGCCGGTGACGGTGCTGAGGGCGAGTGCGGCCCCTTGGAACTGGGGCAGCAGGTAGAGCCAGCCGATGCCGACCACGAGGACCGACGCCAGGGCGCGCAGGCGCCTGGACTCCAGCCGGGCCTCGGCGAAGTCGGGCAGCGTGTAGGCGCCGGAGCGGCGCAGCGGTGCCGCCACGAGGACGAGGAGGACGAGGTAGCCGAGGGTGTAGCCGACGGGGAACCAGAGCATGTCCACCCCGAGCGAGTAGACCAGGCCGGCGACGCCGAGAAACGAGGCGGCAGAAAGGTATTCGCCCCCGATGGCCGATGCGTTCCACCCGGCGCTGACGCTGCGGCCCGCGACGTAGAAGTCGCTCGTGGTGCGCGAGAGGCGCAGCCCGAAGGCGCCGATGACGAGGGTGACGAGGCAGACGAGGCTGATGGCGATGACGCCTGCCGGCCCGTTCACTGCGAGGCCATGAGGTCGGTGAACTCCCGCTCGATCCGCTCGGACTGCCGGACGTAGATGCGGGCCGCCACGACGACCGCGGGATAGATCAGGACGCCGATCACGAGCCACGGCAAGGGGATCGGACCGATGTGCGTGTCCCGCGCCACCGGCACCAGGAGGAACAGCGCGGGCAGGCCGAGGACGATGACGCCCATCCCGAGCAGGATCGCCAGGGAGAGGCGCAGCTGGGCCCGCAGGAGCGCCGACAGGTAGACCTCACCTAGACCGGTCTGCTCCACCAGCTCCTGGGTGGGCGGGCGACGGGCTGCCCGGGGACGCGCCTCTCGCCGCGGTGAGGTGATCCGGACCCGTCGCGGTGGTCCGGTCGGCGGCGTCGCACTCATCGTGGCTGTGGGCGCAGCAGCCGCTCACGCAGGGTGCGGGTGTGGCGGCGGCTGACCTGGAGCTCGATGTCACCGACGCGGACGAGGCAGTGGCCGCCGTCCGTGGACACGGCGGTGACGTGCGCCATGGAGACGAGGGTAGAGCGGTGGATTCGCACGAAACCCTTGGTGGCCCAGCGCTCCTCGAGCGCGTTGAGAGAGATCCGCACGAGGTGGGACCCGTCGCCGGTGTGCAGCCGAGCGTAGTCGCCATGGGCCCTGGCGAAGCGGATCTGGCTGCGTCGGATGAACCTCGTCACCCCCCCGAGCTCGACGGGGATCGTCTCGTCGTCGACGGGCTCCGCCGGTGGCGCGGTAGTGCCGTCGGCATACTGGGCGAGAACCCGGCGGACCGCCTCACCGAGCCGCTCGGCGCGGACCGGCTTCATGACGTAGTCGGTTGCCTGGAGCTCGAACGCGTCGACCGCGTGCTCCTCGTATGCCGTCACGAAGACGACCTGCGGTCGCTCGGCGAAGCGGGCGAGGACCTTGGCGAGGTCGAGGCCGTCGAGGCCTGGCATGGAGATGTCGCAGAAGACGACGTCGACGGTGTGCGTCTCGAGGGCCCGCAGCGCCTCCGTGCCCGACGTGGCGCGGTGGATGGTGCCGATGCGGGGGTCCCGGCCGAGGAGGTAGGCCAGCTCCGCCAGGCTGGGCGCCTCGTCGTCGACCACCAGCGCGCGCAGCCGGGGGGCGGGAGGCGAAGGCGACGTGGACGGCATACGGGTCAGGCTACGACTCGGCGTGAACGCCGGGCGCGTACTTGGGCACCCGGAAGGTGACCTTCGTGCCGGCTCCGGGGGCCGTCTCGACGACGAGGCCGTGCTGGTCACCGAACGCCTGCCGCAGGCGCGCGTCGACGTTGCCGAGGCCCACGCTGTCGGCGGAGCTCTCCCCGGCGAGGACGGCGCGGACCACCTCGGGATCCCCACCGACGCCGTCGTCCTCGATGCTGATCTCGGCCGAGGATCCGAGGTCCACGGCGGTGATCGTCACGTGCCCGACCCCGGCCTTGCGAGCGAGGCCGTGCCGCACGGCGTTCTCGACGAGGGGCTGGACGGCCAGGAACGGCACCGCGACCGGCAGCACCTCCGGCGCGATGGTCAGGGAGACGAAGAGCCGGTCGCCGAAGCGCGCCCGCTCCAGGACGAGGTAGCGCTCGATGTTGCGCAGCTCGTCACGCAGCGTCGTGTAGGCGCCGCCCCGGCGGAAGGCGTAGCGGGTGAAGTCGGCGAACTCGAGCAGGAGCTCGCGTGCCCTCTCGGGGTCGGTCCGCACGAACGAGGCGATGGCGCCGAGGCAGTTGTAGATGAAGTGCGGCGAGATCTGCGCGCGCAGGGCACGCAGCTCCGCCTCCATGAGGTGGGTGCGCTGGCGCTCCAGCTCGGCGAGCTCCACCTGGGTCGAGATCCACTGGGCCACCTCCTCGGTCGCCCGGACGAGTCCCGCCGACACCGACGGCCCGTATGCCGCGAGGGCAGCGACCACCCGCTCGCCGGCGACGATCGGGGCCAGGACACCCGAGCGGATCGGACAGTCCGGATCGGCGCAGGTGATCTCCTCGTCGGAGAGGACGACCGTCCGGCCGGAGGTGAGCACCGGGCGCGCCTGGCCGTGCACGGCGTCCCGGTGGTGGTTGCCGACCCCGTCCCAGGCGAGGACGTCGGTCGGGTCGGCGAGCGCGATGGCCCGGCTCCCGAGGATCGACCGGAGCTGCCGGGTGGCCCTCTCTGCGCCCTCGGGAGTGAGGCCGCCCCGCAGGTGGCGGGCGGCCAGCGAAGCGGTGTGCAAGGTCTGGTAGGTGGCCCGGTCGACCTCGCTGACGAAACGCCGGCGGCGCAGGAGCCGCAGCAGCCCGCCGAGGACCAGGACGAGGGCGGCTGCGGCGAGTGCCACGAGCACCTGGTTCCCGGTCACAGTGGAACTGTAGGTGCCGCGCGGGTGGCCGTAGGGTTCGCGGGTGGCCAACCTCCTCGACTCGGTGCGCCTCCTGCAGGAGCTGGCCGGCGTCGAGGAGTCGGCCGAGGCCGCCCGTGCGGCCTGCACCCGACTGCGGTTCCACGAGGCGCTTCGGCGCCGGGTGCCGGAGGCCGCGGCGGAGTCTAGGATCCGTGGTGCCCGGGCGAGCTCGGCACTCGAGGGAGCGGACCTGCCCCTCGACCGCCTGCGCGACCACGTCCGCGGCGCCGTGCCCTGGCCCGCCGAGCCGGATCCCGTCGAGCAGGTGCTCCGCGGCGTCGTCCGGGCCACGGCCGAGACCGAGCACGCCTGGGGGGTCGTCCTGTCGACTCCGCTGCAGGCGCTGGCCCGGCTGCACGTCGCGGCGATGGCGGGCCTGCTGCCTGCCGAGCAGGTGGGACGGCCCCGACAGGGGGACGAGACCTCGCGGGAGCTGGTGGACCTCGGACCGGCGCCGTCGCCGGACGTCGTGGCGAGCAGGCTCGCCGGTCTCGCCACGATCCTGACCACAGCACGCGCCGTCCCGGCCGTCGTCCTCGCGGGGCTGGTGCACGCCGAGATCGCCTCGGTGCGTCCGTTCGTGCGGGGAAACGGTGCGGTGGCCCGCGCCATGGAGCGAGCCGTCATCCAGGCCAGCGGGCTCGACCCGACCGGTGTCTGCGTCCCGGAGGTTGGGCACGAGGCCCGAGGTGGGCCGGCCTACCTCGGAGCGCTCACGGCATACGCGACGGGGAGCCGGGCGGGCGTCGGGCTGTGGCTCCAGCACTGCGGGGGCGCGGTGGTCAGCGGAGCCGAGGAGGGCGAGGCGATCTGCGCGGCGGTGCGCGCCGGGCGTCTGGGCTGAGCGCGCAGGCGGTTACGGCGCAAGGAGCTTCGGCTCGGGGCTTCAGTTTCCGGCTGGGGGCGAGTACAACTGGAGGTGGCATCACTGCCGTTCGAACCACCGTGTAGCAGCCGGGCACCCACGCGCGGCCGGTCCACTGATGGACAGCTCGTCGGTGGGGTTCACCCCACTGCGACAACATGAAGTGCACGCTCTGGTAACCCGCGATGCAGCACGGTCGTGATGGCACCTCCCCCGGTCCTGGGACGAGGTGCCATCACTTTGTCCGAAATGGATGGCCAGCATTCGAGTGAGCGGCTCTGCGACAGTGCACGATCCGCCCGGGCACGCCCGGTCCGGTCGTTGCCAGAAGCGTTCCGGGGGCGGAGAATCGAGACGCACTCCCCGCCTCGGCGGGTCGAGCGCACGGCGCAGTGGCCCCATCCTCCGGGGCCGACGCGCAGACGGCCCCCGTTGCCCCCCGGCGGGGGCCGTCGTCGCGTGCTGCCGTCTTCGCTGCGTCCACAGGGGACCTCGGGGACGTCCCGTCATCCACAGGGCGGCGCCGATGGCTGGCGTGGCAGGACCGGGATGGCGACGCTGACACGATGAGGAAGTCAGCGGTGGTCGTCGTGATGGGTGCGTCGGGTGGAGTGGGGGCCTCGGTGCTCGCCGCGGCTTTGGCGGTGCGGGCCGGCCGGGCTGGAATGGACGTCGTGGCCGTCGACCTGAGTCCTCTCGGAGGCGGCCTCGACGTCACCTTCGGCGTCGAGCAGGAGCCGGGCGTCCGGTGGGCCGACCTCGTCGCCCTGTCCGGCGCGGCAGACGGGTCGGCCATCGTGGCACGCCTGCCGGAGGTCGACGGGGTGCCGGTGCTCTCCTTCGGGCGGGATGGCGCGGTCGTGCCGGAGGTCGACGTCGTCCGGCAGGTGGTCAAAGCTCTGGCTGCGTCCGGCCGGCTCGTCGTGCTCGACGTGCCGATCGAGGGTCCCTTCCTCGACGGGGTTCTCCCGCTCGCCACCCAGCTCGTCGTCGTCGCCGGGTGCCAGCCCCGGCAGCTCGCCGCGCTGGCCGTCGTCGGCCGCTGGGTGCAGGCGCGCTGCGACCAGGTGGGTGTGTGCCTGCGCGGTGACCGGCGGGTCCTCGAGATCGCACCCCTGGTGGAGTCGGCGATGGGCCTGCGGGTCATCGGCCTCCTCACGGAGGACCGCGGGCTGGCCGCCGACCTCGTCCACGGGGTGGCACCGGGTTCCGGCGGGCGGGGGGCCCTGGTTGCGGTCGCCGACCAGTGCCTGGCCCAGGCCGTTGTCCGCGAGCGGGCGGGGGCAGCATGACCGCCCTGCCCGGAGCCGCCTGGGAGCAGATCCGGCAAGGACACGCCCCGGACTTCGAGCTCCTGGGCCGGGTCGCCGGCTCGAGCCTGGCGACATTGGGGGCCGAAGGGGTCGCCTCTGTGCAGGAAGGGCTCCGGTCCCAGCTGCTCGGGGCAGGTCCGCTCGAGCCGTTGCTGGCGGACGAGGAGGTGACCGATGTGGCGGTCAACGGTGACGGGTCCGTGTGGGTCGATCGAGGGCTGGGGATGCAACGCGTCGATGTGGACATCGGCGGCCCCGAGGCTCAACGCCGGCTTGCGGTGCGGCTGGCCGGACTGGCTGGACGCCGACTTGACGAGACGGCCCCCTACGTCGACGGGCAGCTGCCGTCGGGCGTTCGGCTGCACGCCATCCTTCCGCCTCTCGTCGCCGGGGGACCGCACCTCACCCTGCGGGTGCCGGCCCGCTCCCGGACACGTCTTGAGGACCTCGGGCAACGAGGGCTGTTCCCGGTCGGCTGGCTGCCCCTGCTGAGGTCGCTCGTTGCGCGGCGGATCGCCTTCGTCATCAGCGGGGGCACGGGGGCGGGGAAGACCACCCTGCTCGGAGCGCTGTTGGCGCAGGTCGTGCCGACGAGCGGCTCGTCGTCGTCGAGGACGTCCGGGAGCTGCGGGTCGCGCACGACCACGTCATCCGGCTGGAAGCGCGTCCACCGAACGTCGAGGGCGCCGGTGAGGTGTCCCTGACGACCCTCGTCCGACAGGCGCTGCGGATGCGCCCGGACCGGCTGATCGTCGGAGAGGTGCGTGGGGCGGAGGTGCGCGAGCTGCTGGCCGCGCTCAACACCGGTCACGAAGGCGGGTGTGGGACGCTGCACGCCAACACGGCGGCGGACGTCGTCGCGAGGTTCGAGGCCCTCGGCGCTCTGGCCGACCTGTCCCCCTCCGCGGTCCACGCGCAGCTGACCAGCGCCGTCGACGTGGTCCTGCACCTGCGCCGCGCGACGATCGAGGGGAACAGCGCCAGGCGCATCGAGTCCATGGGGGTCCTCGTCGGGTCGCCCTCGGGCCGACCTGTCGTGAGGACGGCGCTGAGGTGGGACGGCCGCGTGGAGGCACGAGGTGAGGGATGGTCGCGACTCGCCCAGCTCCTGGGCGTCGATCAGCGGGGGGAGCAGTGACCGTCCTGCTGGCCGCCCTCCTCGTCCTCGTTGCCGTGCTGGTCTGGCCGGGTCGTCATCCGGCAGACCTCCAGGTCCCGCAGTGGCAGGCGAGTCGACGAGAGTCGGCCGTCCAGCTCTCGTCACCAGGAAACGGGCACCTGGCGACGGGTCCGCGAGCACCATCGGGCGCCCTCGTGCGGCGAGGCAGGGGCGGGCACCACGAGCTCGAGGCGATCCTCGGTGTCCTGGACGCCCTCGTCCCCGCACTGCGAGCAGGGTTGGCACCCGCATCGGCGCTGGGTTGCCTCGACCTCTGGGGGGCCCGGTCAGCCCGGGTGTCGGTCCTGCTGAACGACCTGCTCGACGCAGCGGAGCAGGGCGAGCCGCTCGCCCCGGTGTGGCTGCGCCACGCCCGCGACGTCGGCTCCGCCGAGGTGGCGCTGATCGGCCGGGCCTGGGCGTTGTCCGAGTCGCTCGGTGCGCCGCTCGCCGACTGCGTCGGCATGGCGGCTGATTTGGTCCGCCAACGGATGGCTCGTGAACGGCGGCTCTCCGTCGCGCTCGCCGGTCCGCGTGCCACGACGACCGTCCTCACCCTGCTTCCGCTGGCCGGCCCGGGCGTGGCGCTCCTGATGGGCATCGGGCCGGGTGAGCTCTACTCGGGTGTCCCAGCCCTGGCTTCGGTGGCCCTGGGACTGCTCTTCCTCGGTGCCGGACGGTGGTGGTGCGCCCGGATGGTGCGAGGACTAGCCCGACCCCGGGCGGCCCGAGAGGCGTCGTGGTGACGGGGCAGCTCGTCCTCGCCGGAGTGCTGATGGGGCTGGCCGTGGCCGGCTGGCCGGGTCGGCCTCCTGCGCCGCAATGGGCGACACCTCCCGCAAACGGCTTCCCGGCCGCGGCGACAGGCGGAAGCCGACAGGGCCGTTCTCCCGGCGGCGGCCCGCTGACGAGCGAGGATGTCGCGTCGAGCATGGTCCTGCTCGCCCTCGCCCTGCAGTCGGGGTGCGGTGTCGTCGAGGCGATCGAGCACGTGGCCGGGCAGTCGCCCGGCCGGCCCGGACAAGACCTCTCCACGGTGGCCGCCGCCCTGCGGTGGGGCATCGCCGAACGCGGGGCGTGGGCGGCTGTCGACCCCGCCTGGCGATCCGCAGGTCAGTCGCTGCGGCTGGCGACCCGAGCCGGCGTGGGCCCGTCCGGGCTGCTCCTCAAGGGGGCGAGCGACATGCGGGCGGGCGAGCTGGCCCGCCTGGAGGTTGACGCAGCGAGAGTCGGCGTCCGCTTGGTCCTGCCCCTGGGGCTGACGTTCCTTCCGGCCTTCTGCCTCACCGGTGTTGTCCCGATCGTCATCGCCCTGGCCCGGCAGGTGCTCGCATCCTGACGGGTCCACTCACCCCCGGGGCGTGAGCCTGTGCAGCACGACGTCAGTGACTGCTCCGCCGAGCAGGGTCAGGGTCAGGTACGTGCAGTGCGGCTGGCTCCGGCGGTCGGTCGGCGAGCCCGGGTTGAGCAGCCGCAGCCCGTCGAACGTGCTGTCCCAGGGGATGTGGCTGTGGCCGAAGACGAGGAGATCGACATCGGGCCAACGCACTCGGGCGCGCTCTTCGCGGCCGCGACGGGGGCCGGTCTCGTGCACCACCGCGACGCGCACTCCCTCGAGCTCCTCGGTGGCCACCTCGGGCAACCGGGCACGCACGGCGGCCCCGTCGTTGTTGCCACCGACGCCGAGAACGCGTCGCGCTCGATGCTCCAGCTCGTCGAGCAGCTCCACCACGACCCAGTCGCCGGCGTGGACGACGAGGTCCGCGCGGTCCACCTCCCGCCAGATCGCCTCGGGAAGGACCCGTGCCCGGCGCGGCACGTGAGTGTCAGCCAGGAGCAGGAGACGCATCCGGTCGACCTTCCTGACGCGACCCCTCGACCTTCCTGACGCGACCCCTCCACCCATGGTCTTGCGGTGGAGGGGTCTCGCTGGTCAAGACCTTCCCGGACCTGGCGTCGGGTCTGACCCCAGAGGGCGAGGTCGGCCTAGGAGTCGCGGGAGCCCTGACTGCCGCTCTCGCCGAGCGGCACGTCCGAGGCACCGTCCTCGATCTCCTTGTTGCTGAGCATGTGGCCCGCGCCGGGAGCCCCGATCGGCGTCTCCGTGCCCGACTCACTGGCCGGTTCGGAGCCCCACTCGGTGCCGGACTCGGTGTTCGAGTCGGTTCCGGCCACGGTGCCGGAGCCGGCGCCGGTGTCCTCGTCGCCGTCCGCGCCTGCTCCCAGATCCGCGCCCAGGCCCGCACCAGTGCCCATGCCGGCACCTGCCCCCATGCCGGCGCCCATGCCGGCCCCCATGCCGGCGCCACCCATCGGCGTGCCCATACCGGTGCCCGTGCCGGTCTCGCCTGCCCTGTCCGTCCCGGTGTCCCGCCCGGGCTCAGTGAAGGTGTCCGTCCCCGTTCCCGACTCCGGAGCGGTCCATCCCGCGTCGCTGCCGACCGGCGTAACCGACTGCTGCTCGGTCACGACGGGCGCGGACACCGAAGTGCTCACTTCCATGTCGGGCATCGTGTCAGCGTCGGTCGAGTCGCCCTTTTTGGCGTTGGCGGCGACGGCGACGGCGGCCGCGGCCACCCCGAGCCCTGCCGCGACGGCCTTTCCGGACAATCCGGCCTTGCCGGAGTCGTCCTTGGTCTCAGCGGCGTTCTCGACACCGGGGGTGCCGACGGAGCCGGCCGACTTGACGGATCCGCGCCATGCGCCGGTGGCGTAGCCCTCGGACTCGATGAAGGCCTTGAACCGGTCCAGGTCGGACTCCGCCTGGTTCTCCACGATGTTGAGCTTGTCGCCGGCCTTCTCGACCAGCCCCTTCGGCTCGTACTCCAGCACGAGGGTCACCGAGGTCTGGTCGCCGCCCAAGTCCTCGAAGCTCACCGCTCCGGCATTGGTCGCCCCCTCGGTCGCCGCCCAGGCGACCTTCCGATCGGGCACCTGCTCGAGGATCTTCGCCTCCCACTCGCGGCGCACCCCCGCGATCTGGGCGACCCAATGGAGGCGGTCGTCGCCCAGCTGCGTCACGCTCTGGACGCCCCCCATGAACTGGGGAAAGTCCTCGAACTGCGTCCACTGGTTGTAGGCCCGGCTGACAGGAACGTTCACCATGACCGACTTCTCAACTCGCGTGCTCATGTTCTCTCCTCTGCTTTCGAAAGAATCCATCCGGGCCGGTTGGTCAGCCACGGACCTGCTTCTTTGTGCCTTGTGCAGTGCCCCGCGCACCCGCTCCTGAAACCGGACCCGCTCAAGGTGGCCGAATCGGTTCTGGCTAAGTTAGCTTGACAGTTAACTAACCTTCTGGTGAAGTATGAGTCAAGCCCAATCAGACGACGACCGGGCTTGCCGACGGAGGGAGCCGGAGATGGTCGTGACCGAGGACCGCCTTGACGCGACGTTCGGTGCGCTGGCGGACCCCACCCGGCGAGCGATCGTTGCTCGACTGGCTCGTGGCGACGCCAGCGTGAACGACCTGGCCGCACCCTTCTCCATGACCCTCCCCGGGATCTCGAAGCATCTCAAGGTGCTGGAGAGTTGCGGCCTCATCACCCGCACCCGCCGGGCCCAGTTCCGGCCCTGCCACCTCGAACGGGAGGCTCTCGACTCCGCCGTGAGCTGGATCGAGCAGAACCGTCGGATCTGGACCGAACGGTTCGACCGGCTCGAGGACCACCTCAGCACCATCCAACAAGGGCAGACCCGAGGAAGCGAGAAGCACCATGACTGACGTGACCCACGATGAGGAAGAGCTCATTGTCACCCGGGTCTTCGAGGCCCAGAGGGAGCTGGTCTTCCGATGCATGATCGAGCCGGAGCACCTGACCCGGTTCTGGGGGCCGGCGGGGACGAGCACTCCCCTCGAGTCGATCACGGTCGACGCGCGGCCCGGCGGAGCGTTCGAGACCGTCATGGTCAGCGACTCCGACGGCAGCCGGTACCCCGTCCGGGCGAGATTTGTGGAGGTCGTACCGCCCGAGAGGCTCACGTGGACCGAGTCCGGCACAGGCATGACGATCACCACGACGTTCCACGAGCTGGGGCCCTCGCGCACCGAGGTCCGCATCGTCCAGACCAATGTGCCGGCAGCCGTCCGCACTCCGGAAGCGCGAGCCGGCTTTCTCACCTCACTCGACCGGTTGACGGCCCACCTCAGCCGGCTGACCGGCGCCTCGAGCCAGCCTCCCGGACCGCGGCTTGTTCCCGACGGAGGGCCCGAGTGATGGCGACGTGGTCGATGACGGAGACGGAGCTCAGCGCCGCCGTCGCGGCTCATCGGCGGGGCCTGGCCGAGGTGCTGAGCGACCTTCCGACGCCTTCCTGGGACGTGGGGTCGCTGTGCGAGGGCTGGCGGGTGCGGGAGGTCGTGGCCACCTGACCATGCCGTTCCGCTACTCCACGGCGCGGTTCGTCGTCGAGATGGTCAGGTCGGGTGGCCGGTTCCACCGGATGGCGGACCGGTGCGCCCGGCGCGACGCCGCAGCGCCGACCGATGAGCTGGTCTCGGGTCTACGGAACAACGCGACCTACGTCTGGAAGCCACCCGGCGGGAGTCTCGAGTCAGGGCTCGTCCACGACGTCGTTCACGGCCTGGATTTCACGGTGCCGCTGGGAGTCAGCCGGCCCATTCCCGACCAGGTGCTGGGAACCGTGCTGGTAGAGATCACCAAACCGAGCTCCCTCAAGCACTTCGGCGTCGACCTCGACGGCATCGCCCTGTCGGCTGACGACCTCGACTGGGCCTTCGGGTCGGGGACACCGGTATCAGGCCGGGCCGAGGACCTGGTCCTGGCTCTCTCCGGCCGCCACCTCCCGCCCGGTCGACTCCGGGGCGGCCCGACCACACTGGGCCGAGAGCGCGCCGGTTGAACACTGTCCCCCGCAGCCGTCCACCCGGATGCGCGACGGGCGTGCCCACGGCATACCTGCCCGGCGGCCGAACGGGCTCGGATCCCCGTCAGGGAACCTGGTAGAGGGACACGGGCCCGTTGCGGTAGCGGAGGGTGAGCACGGCGTCCAGCTCGGGCGACACGGTGCCGTAAGTGCTGTCCGCGTAGACCCAGGTGACCCCGTAGTCGGCTCGCAGTGAGGCGGCAGCCGCTCGGGTGGGGGCGGCGAACAGGGCCGTGTTGCGTTGCAGCCGTGGGGTGTCCCAGAAGGGCACGGTGTCGAAGTAGCCGGAGCCAGGGGGCCGATCAGCGGACAGCCGGGCGGCGGTGGCCGTGTAGCCCCAACCGTTGACCAGCGACCGACGCTCGGAGTAGGCCGAGACCCAGTAGGCCAGGTTGCTGCAGCTGGGGTCCGTGGGCGCCACGTGGTTGAGGCACTGGACGTTCGTCGCGAACACGTCCTGCGGAGAGCTGTGCTCGCGCAGCCAGGTCGCCGCCTGCTGCTCGGGGCCGGCAGGCTTGCCCGTCAAGGGCTTCAGCCGAAAGGTGTTAGGGGATGTGACGACCAGCTGGCTGAGCATCCGCGTCGCTCCGGCGCCCGCGAACAGCAACGCGAAGACGGTGACGGCTCCCGCCACTCTCCGCCCCCGCCGTGGCTGCCGGCTGAGACGGACCCACCCGGTCGTCATGACGCCCAGCGCCGCGAACAGCAGGAGATACGGCAGCAACACCTTCGCCACCGTCAGGTCCGTCGGTGGAGGTGAGTATGCCGTGCCGACCCACCAGGCGAGGAGGGCACAGGCGGCGAGCCCGACGCCCAGCGAGGTGACGCACAGCCGCACGGGTTGTCGCAGCCCCGCCAGCCCCTCGGCGATCCCCCACGCCCCGGCCGCCGCCAGCAGCGGGAGCGCCGAGCGGATGAAGTCGAGCTGGGACTGACCCGGGTGGTAGAGCAGCACCATGGTGGCCGTCCCCGCGACCCCGGCCCCGACCGCCAGCCAGAGCGCCGGGTCGGCGCGGGTGGCCCGGCGGGCGAGCAGCAGCACGCCCAGCCAGGGAGTGGCGAAGCACACGAGCGCGAGGCCGGTGATGACGATCTCGCGAAACGGGCCGGGCGAGACGTTCCAGCGTCCTTCGAAGCCTGCCGCGAGCATGCTGGCGTCGGCCATGCCGAAAGGTCGCAGGACGATGCCGTTCGGCTGGCCGCCGTAGAGGAGCGCGGTCGCCGGCAGGAAGATGCCGACCAGCAGCGCGAGCAGGCCCAGCGCCGGCAGCTGACCTCGCCACGACGACCGCAGGCGCACCGCTCTCAGCAGGCCGATCCCGGCTGCCGCGCCGACGCCACCGATCAGGACCGGCACCGCCGAGGCCTTGGCCCCGACGCAGATGCTCAACAGGAGGGCGAGCAGCAGCCAGTGGCCGCGCCGGGCCCGCCCCCGCAGCACGTCCACGGCCAGCACGGACGCCGCGACGAACAGGACGGAGGAGTAGGTCTGGGTCGGGCTCCACCACAGGATCGCGCCCATGAGGCTGCCGACCGGGGACCCGTAGGTCGTGGCGGTCTCGGAGAACCGCTGGAGGGTGAGGTCAGTGACCACCCAGGCGAGGAAGGCGCCCAGCGGCCCGGCCCACGCCCGGCCGGACAGCCGCGTCGCCAGGGCTCCCGTGGCGACCACGAGGATGGCGATCATCGGCAACAGGGCCAGGCGGAACAGCAGCACCGGCAAGGCGATACCGGTGGCCGTGTGCGCCGCGGCCAGGTGCTCCGGGTAGAACCAGTGGTACTGCAGGGGTTCGCCCAGCACGTACGGGAACTGCGCCGGCCAGTGGTGGGTCAGCTCGCCGGCCAGCGCCAGCAGGAAGCTCAGGTCCGGCCCGGGCTGCCATCCGTCCGGCCAGGTCAACGGCTGCGAGGCGAAGAAGGAAGGGACCAGCCAGAGGAACAGCCCGGCCACCATCCCCGCGTAGGTCCAGCTGATCCGCAGCGGCATGGGGGCCGCCGTACTGCGCCAGTGGCGGCGCAGGCCGGGCACCGCGACGAACAGGGCGATGACCCCGAGCGGGACCGCAGGGGAGGCTGACGGCACGCCGGCCGCCGACAGGAGGATCCGTCCGGCGGCTTCCACGGCATACCCCACTGCTGCGCCCAGCGCGTAATCCTCTCCCCGCCAGCGCAGCGTCGGGCCGAAGGCCCGCCAGAGCAGCGTTCCCGGCACCACGAGGCCAACAACGACGTATGCCGTGAAGCTTGCGACCGCGGTCCACTCCACGCCCCCGATGTGCAGGCAGAGCGCGGCGACGGCCGGCACCGTGAGCTCGGGCAGCAGGCGCCGGACCCGGTCCCTGCGGTGCGAACGGCGGCGCGTACTCCCAATGCGGGGGAGGGGGTGGGTCGTCGGTCGACGCTGGTGCACTCCCGCGGTGACCGTGGTCGACGGTTCTTGACTCGCGGAGGTGACCTCGCGAGGACCGCTCATCTGTGCAGCACCACGAAGCATCGACCACCAGAGGTCCACGACTCCTCCACCGTGAACCCGGCTGCCCGCCCCCGGCGCATCGTGGCCGCGACCCCGAGTCGAGCCCACCGGAAGGAGGCGCTGAGGGCGCTCGTGCCGTCGACTGCCTGAAGTGCCAGCTCGACCACCTCGTCGACCTCGACCGGCTCTGGCTCGACGACCAGTCGACCACCTTCGCTCAGCAGCGCGTGGGTCCTCGCGAGCAGTCTGGTCGGGTCGCCACCGATGCCCACGTTGCCATCCGCCAGCAGCACCGTGTCCCAACGGCCCTCGCGCGGAAGCTGGTCGAACACGGAACGGCACACGGCGCCGGCGCCCAGTGAGGCGGTACGCTCGACGGCGGACGCAGCCACGTCGACACCGAGGACCTGCTGGCCGCGCCGGGACAGGCCCGCGGCCAGACGCCGCGGGCCGCACCCGACGTCGAGCGTCGCGCCGGTGCACCGGTCGAGCAGGCCCTGGTCGACGACGTCCGCAGGACCGGTCCAGCGCTCGAGCTCGAACGGCGGCCGCTTCCCGTCGCTGGCCACCGGTCGCAGCCGTCGGCCCGTCCGCACGGCGTGGTCATAGAGGTCCAGCGCTTCCGGGACACCCGTAACGCGCGGCCCACCTCCGGCTCCCGACGAGGTCCTTCCCGGCAGCCGCTGCTCGAGCCGGCCCCAGACCGCCGCGAACCGCGACGCGGGGGCGTCCGCTGCCACGGCACGGGCGTCCGTGAGCGTGTCGACGTCCGTCAGCGATGACAGGTCCCCGACGGTCAACCCCAGCTGCCGCAGCCGTCGTCTCTGCACCGCTCCGGTCGTCCGCGTGCTCATCGGCACGGACCGGAACGCCTCGGGTCGCGGCGCGCGCATTCCGATGCCCCAGTACCCGCCGTCGGTCGCCAGGCCGAGAACGGCGTCCGTGGCGCCGAAGTCGACGGCAAGGTGCTCGTTGGTCAGCTGGGGAGTGTCCATGCCGACCAAGAAGGCTGGGCCGTCCACGCCTGCGAACGCCGCTGCCAGACGGTCACCCAACCCGCCGCTCGACTGCGGCACCACCTCGATGCCCGCAGGGAGCCAAGGGCCTGGATGCCCTTCGAGGACCAGGACCCGACGTCTGGCCGGCGTCGCGGCGACCGCCGCCAGGGTGTCGGCGAGGCACGCTTCGGCCACCTGCGCCGCGGCCCGGTCGCCGATGTCGCGGGCCAGGCGGGTCTTGACGTTGCCGGGCACCGGTTCCTTCGCGATGACCAGCAGCGTCAGGTCGCTCACCGGCCCACCGCGTCCACGGCCAGCACCCGGGTCATGTCTGCAACGGCTCGCAGGGTGCCGGTGAGCGTCCCCGTCACCTTCGACCGGCCGACGCGCGGTTCGTAGGGCACAGCCACCTCCATCACTCGCCAGTCGGCCCTCGCCGCCCTGAGCACCGTCTCGAGCGGGTAGCCCGAGCGACGGTCAGCGATGCCGAGGTTCAGCAGGTCCTGGCGACGTGCGGCGCGCATCGGCCCCAGGTCGTGCAGGGGGACGTGCGCCGCGGCGCTCACCCGCAGCGACAGTGCCCTGTTGGCGACGCGGGCATGCATGGGCCAGGAGACTCGGGACGCCGGGACGCGCCGGGCGAGCACCAGGTCGGCCCGGCCCTGCACCACGGGGAGGCACACCGCCGGGAGGTGCCGCAGGTCAAAGGTCCCGTCCGCGTCACAGAAGGCGACGACATCGGCGCTGGCCTGGAGCAGCCC
>JAABUR0100003986.1_pt1 | contig 20146 bp, 23 predicted proteins | sample 5560091 | NCBI WGS metagenome assembly JAABUR01 (sample SAMN10711879, study PRJNA513375) | rock metagenome | isolation source: Antarctica rocks | place: Antarctica: Victoria Land, University Valley sud
TTTACCGCAACACGCCCCCGTAGCTCAGCTGGATAGAGCAGCGGCCTTCTAATCCGCAGGTCCCCCGTTCGAATCGGGGCGGGGGCGCTCATTTGAGCCAACAAACAAGCCGTATTTTGAAGCTCGTGGCTCCGAACACTTGAATCTTGTGTTCGAATCTTGTGTTCTATGTGTCCGCCGGGATGTCCGGCGGATACCTGGAGACCATGGCGGATGAGCGCGAAGGACGGCCGGGTCACCGGCAACCTGACGGTGGAGGAACGGACGACGCAGGGCCGCGTGTGGATCGCTGCCTGGACCTCCGGCGACGGCAAGCGCAACCGGAAGGTCCTCGGTCCCGCGTGGGTCAAGAACTCCGGGAAGAAGACGGCCCGGGGCGCGGTCTCCTGGCGCGCCAAGGACGGCTCGGCCCCTTACGGCACGCTGACGACGGCCGGCGCCCAGGACGCGCTCGACGAGCTCCTCGAGGAGGAGCGCAAGAAGAAGCTTCGCCGCCCGACCCAGGCTGGCAAGACGTTCGGCGCGGCGGGGGAGGCCTTCGTGCGCCACGCCGCCTCGGTCGGTGGCAAGCGCGGCGAGGTCTCACCGTCGACGCTGCGCGGCTATCAGTCCATCCTGCGCGCGCTCGCCCCGCACTTCCCGCCGGAGATGCGGCTCATCGACATCACACAGCGCCAGCTCGAGGAGTACCAGGAACGGCTGCTGATCGAGGTCCCGCCGCGCCGCTACAAGCCGCTGAACCGCGCGACGGTCCGCCACCGGATGATCGTGCTGCGAATGATCCTCAAGCGCGCGGTCGACCTCGGCTGGCTGGCCGACAGTCCCGCGGTGAAGCTCGAGGTCATTACCCAGCCTCCGCCCGAGCCGGACTTCAACGTCCTCGAGCCCTCGCAGGTCGAGGCCGTCGCCCGGGCCGTCGCCGACGTGCCGGCCGACGAGGTCCCGCACTACCGCCGCTCCGAGGGCGCCGAGCTCGTGCTTGACCAGTTCAACCTCGACGCGATGATCGAGCGCCGAGCGCTCTACGCCGAGGTGGTCCGCATCGCAGCGTTCACGGGGCTGCGGATGGGCGAGCTCCGCGCGCTCCGCTGGCGAGACGTCGACTTCGGGAACGCGACGCTCCACGTCCGCCGCAACGCGCCGACTTCTGCGCCGGCCGGCGCGAAGCTGAAGGCGCCGAAGTCGCTCAAGGGCCGGTCGGTGCCGCTGATCGACGTCGCCGCTCAAGTCTTCGATCGCGTCAGCCGCCACCTCGAGCAGCACAACCTGCCGACCGGGCCCGAGGCGCTCGTGCTCCCGACGCGCGAGGGCGGCCTGCTCGACGACGTGCGGTTGCGCGCGGCGTTCTACCGCGGGCTCAACGGCGCCGGGCTCGGGCACATGCGCGAGAAAGACAACCCGATGACCTTCCACGACCTGCGCCACGTCTTCGGCACGATCGCCGTCCGCGCGTTCCCGGTGACCGACGTGCAGGCGTTCATGGGCCACCAGTCGATCACGACGACCATGCGCTACGTCCACCACGTTCCGCGGCACGACGCGGCGGCGAAGCTCTCTGCGGCCTTCGCGATCGATCTGACTCCGAGCGCCGCCGCGCCGCCCTCGTCAGCCATCGAGTAGCCGGTGCGATTCTAGACCAGCAGGGTTTGGGCTCGAACTTGCGACCGCCCGGTCCCCAGTGCCCCAGGGCTGGTTCCGCTGAGGCAAAGGCTCAGCGTTCATGGCGCTGACAATACCTGAGTTGCGCTGAGTGCGGGGCCCAACGGCTCACTTTAGACCCCGTCTTGGACCCCGTGGAACGGTCTCGTATGGCTGCTGGAGAAAGGCAGGGCCAACTCGCACGTAGGACGCCGCCTTTTCGGACGCCACGCAACGCGACGACCTCTCGACTGCCCCCATCCGAACTCAAAGCGACAGTGCGGCGCCGACGCCCGACCCCCATACTGCCTCTCGGCGCAGCGGCGATGCGACGCGGCGTCGCTTTGCTGGGCGCGCCAGCGTTGGATCTGGCAAGCAGGGGCCTAGCGGATGGCAACATGCTTAGCGCGAGCCGCCTCCCCCTTGAACCAAACCGGAGGCGCGCTGCTCGGCAAGAGCCGTCTAGCCCCTTTGCCTTGCGCGTTACCACGTTGGTCTAGCTCGCTCCTGTTCAAGGGGCAGTGACAACTCCGGCGCCACGCGCTTCGACACCGGTCCCGGCGACGAAGCGGTCCGCCCGTGCGGTCGCGACGACCTTCGCCATGACGGTGTCCGCCGTTGCCGGGAGTCCCTCGGCACGGATCGCCTCCCACCACAGCGCCGCGACGCCCGCGACGTGCGGAGCAGCCATGCTCGTCCCGTCCATGTCGATCAGGGTTCCGCCCGGCTGCGCTGAGGTGATGCCTACGCCCGGGGCGCTGACCCGTGGCTGTCCGTTGGAGAAGAGTCCGATATCGAGCTGCGAGCCGGCGGTCCTGTTGGCCGCGGCGACGGAGAGGACGCCCGTCGCCGCCGCTGGCAAGGACGCGGTGAGGACGTTCCGCGGACCGAGGTCCCGCCGGCTCTCGTTGCCCGCTGCGGCGACGACGACCGTCTCCCTCTGACGGATGAGCGCGATCGTGGTGTCGAGAAGCCGGAGGGTGGCGGTGTAGGTCTGGAGCGCCGCCGAGGTAGCGAGCGCAGGGGGCCAGCCGGCATCAATCATCTCTGCGACGAGTCCAGGGAAGTCGAAGCCCAACGACATGGACACGACCTGCACGTCCTGTGCAGCCGCCCAGAGCAACCCTTCAAAGAGGGCCTCGGTCGTGCCTCCGCCGTCGTCATCGAGGACTTTGCCCGCGAACAGACGCGAGACCCCGCGGGCGACGCCGATCCGAAGACCGCCGACGTCTCGGCCGAGCACCGTGCCCGCGCAGTGGGTTCCATGGCCACGCCTGTCGTGCACGTCGCCGCCCACGAAGGTCTGCGCGCTGATCTGAACACCGTCGAACGCCGGATGCGAGGAGTCGACGCCGGTGTCGAGCACCGCCACTGAAACGCCGTCTCCCGTGTAGCTCGACGCAGCGGCGCCAACCTCGACGACTCCCCACGCGACGCCCGTCCCAAGCGATGGCGCTCCGGCTGCTGCCGGCTCGATGAGGCGTATCGGCATGACCGGGCTGCTGGCGAGGACGGCCGGATCGGCGTGGATCTCCGCACGATCGTCGGCGGTGACGTCTTCCTCGACGTCGAGGTGCAGCGGGGCTGGCGGCCGGTCAGTCGCCCGCGGCCCAATATCGCCCGGGCCGACGCGTTCCAAAGCGCGAAGGCCGGCAGTGTCGCGCAACACCAGCAGCCTCTCGACGGGAACGTCCTCCAGGCGACCGACAGTCATCGGAACAATCTAATCGAACCTGCTGCGCCCAGGGCACCGCACTCCGGAACGGACCTGAGACAGCGATCCGGACGAGGTCCCTTGAACGAAAGACGCCATCGATGGTATGGACGTAGTAGATGGCAATTGTGGAGATCTGGAAGGTGCCCCTCCCCCGCACGGATACTGCGCGGGCGGAGAGCCATGCAGCGCTGCGCCACATCAGCGCGGACCGGCGGGGGCTCGCGACTAGCTTGAGCCACAGCGAACAGCTTGCGTTGGTCGCTGTCGCGAAGCGCCCTGTCGGTGTCGACCTCGAGCACATCGGCAACGCCCCGACCGTCGAGGACCTCGACGACCTCGCCTTCCTCACGCTGTCGGAGCACGAGCGCAGACACCTCGTTGCAGCTCCCGCAGAACGACAAGCGATCGAGTGGCTGCAGCTCTGGACACGCAAGGAGGCGGTGCTCAAGGCAGGCGGCCGCGCGGCCGCCGACGCAGCCATCCGCGACCTCGACGCCCTGGGCGCCGGCGTCCGTGAGCTAGACGTGGCGCCGGGTTACGTCGGCGCGCTCGCCACCACCGGTGACGACGACGGCATTGTCTGGAGGACGTACCCGAATGACTGATGCCGACGTGAAGAGGGCGGTCATCGAGGTCCTCGCGACCATGCGCCGTCGGGACCGTGACGAGTTTGCCGCCGAGATCGACGCTGGCGGGAAGTGCGACTCCGTGTGGTTGGTTAAGGCGGGCGTCCGGGTCGCGAGACTGCTCGGCTTCAAGCTCAAGCCGGGCAAGCACGACGCTAAGCACTTCAAGTCGGTTGACACCTTGGCCGTCTACCTGAACAAACGTCGAAACGAGGAGAACGCATGACCGACGACGCTGCACCATCAAGAGTCGACGAGCTCGCAGAATATTTCGACGTGGGGTACGAGAACGCCGGCGCGCTGGAACTGTGCGCGCTGTTCGGCTGCGACAAGGCGTACCTCGAGGCAGAGCCGGAACCCCCCGCAGCGGCCGTGATCGCTTTGACGCGCATGGGGGAGGCGTTGTCTGATCGCGACGCATCGGAGGCTCGGCGCTTCGCCGCGTACCTCGCGCACGCGACGGACGACTGATGCGTTGGTCTGAGGCTCATCAGACCGCAATGGGTGCCGCCTTCGAGGCGCAGGAGGACTTGTCCCTGGACACCGAGGAGCGCATCGACGTCTTCGACGCCATCGTCGCTAGTGGGGTGAAGCTTCACTTCCGGCCGCTTGACGGCGCCGGCTTGTACCTGCCCGCGTCCATCGCCGTGCGACCTGGCGTGTTGATCAACTCCCAGCATCCGCTTGCCCTCCAGCGCTACACGGGCGGGCATGAGCTTGGACACCACGTGTTTGGTCACGGTGAGCAGATCGACCAGGACGGTGAACCACGTGGGTCCGGTGCATCGTTGCCGCCTCATGAGATGCTCGCCGAAGCGTTCGCCAGTTGGTTCCTGATGCCACCCGAGGCGGTTGCGGCGGCGAGTCGCCGCGCAGGCTTTGAGGCACCATCGACCCCAGCGCATGCCTACGCAATTGCACTTCGGCTCGGGACAAGCTTCCGTGCGACATGCAACCGGGTGCCGGAACTCGCACGATGGCGGGACGCGACTGTCAAGGACGTGAAGCTGGAGCTGACCGACATCGCGCCTACAGGTGGTTGGCGCCACGACGTATGGCTGCTGTCGGATGCGGACACGGAGGTGCCTGTCGTCGCGAGGTGCGGCGACACGCTCCTTTTCGACCTCGCAACATGGGACGTCGAGGCAGTCTCGGACGGGCTGGTAATCGACACTGTCGAAGGCCGCGACTTGCTCACGCCGAACCGGTGGCGTGTGGACATCCCGCCAGATATGCTGGCGGGTCCGGCTCACCTGTCTTTTCGTCAGCCTGGCAGCAGCCTCAACTTCGAGCTCAAGCTCGAGGGCCGACGTGTCGGTCGGTACGTCTCCGCCGGTACGAGCGTTCGGCCATGAGTGATCGAGTGGCCGAAGCCACTTCGCTCTCGGACGGATGGCTCGGCGCGGCGGCACTCGTCTTAGCTGCCCCCGATCGTCAGGTCACACATCTCGTCGTCCGGATGACCGCACCCCTTCCCGAACGACAGGAGGTCCGGCAGGCTGTGGACCAGCTCGTCGCTGCCGACGCGGCGCTGCAAGAGATAGACGAAGTGCGCAACACGATCTTCCCCGTCGCGCTCGCGGAGGACACCAGCGGTCCAGAGGAACTCGCCGAGGTTTACCTCGAGGACTACGACGTCCTCAGACGCTTCGCCAGCAACTCCCGCGGCACCTACTTCGGCCGCATCTGCCAATACCCGCACCCGGACACGAGTACAACTCCGCAGCTGCTCAACCTGACGAAGAAGCTGCGCGATGCGCGCGACGGCCAGCGCTTCCGCGCGCGGTATCAGGTCAACATCTACGCCGAGCACAAGGACGCGGAGGCGCGAATGGGGTTCCCGTGCATGGCTCACCTGAGCTTTCAACTTGGCGGACCTGAGAGGAACAGGCTCGACTGCCTGGCGCTCTACCGGGCGCAGGACATGCTCCGCAAGGGATACGGCAACTTCCTCGGGCTCGCGGAGCTACAGGCGTATCTGGCGTTCCACACGGGTTTCGAAGCGGGCGAGCTCACGGTGATCGCCGGCAACGCTGTCATGGAAGGCCGCATCACTGAGCTGAGGCGGCTCGTCGACCGGTTGGCCTGACATGCTGCTGCCGTGCAGCGCCGCGATGACGTGTACCGCGCCTATTGGGAGTTGGCCGCCAAACGGCATGAGATATACAGGCGACGCCTTGCCCAGGAGGCGCCGCCGTGGACCGACGATCCCATCCTCGAGCGCTACAGATTCACCAACCCTTGGCGTGCGTCGGACCGCGTCAGCCAGTTTTTGATCCGTGACGTCATTTACGACGATCCCGGACTCCCGCCGGAGGACATCGTCGCCCGCATCGTGCTGTTCCGGTTGTTCTCGCGCCCGGCGACGTGGCGGGCGCTTGAGCACAGCGTCGGTCCGATACGCGCCACGACGTTTTCGACCAGCGAGATCGAGCAGGCGCTGGAGAGCCTGCGAGCAACGGGCCCGATCTACACAAACGCCTTCATCCTGTGTGCCAACAAGGCGTACGGGTTCGAGCGCAAGCACCTCAACCACCTTGCGCTGCTCCGAGACATGCTCGGGGCCGGGCGACTCGTACCGGCCGTCACCTCGGCGCGGAGCCTCCAGGAGGTCTTCGAGGCGCTCGTTAAGTTCCCGCTCATTGGCCCCTTCATGGCCTACCAGCTCGCGGTTGACCTCAACTACTCGCCGCTCATCAGCTTTTCGGAGAACGAGTTCACGGTGCCCGGTCCCGGCGCCGAGCGAGGCATTCGTAAGATGTTCCCTGAAGCACGTAGGGCCGACATGCGATTCATTATCGAGCAAATGGTGGATGATCAGGACGAAGCGTCGGACGCCCTCGGGCTGCCGATTCCACGACTGTCCGGCAAGCGTCCGCTCCAAGCGATCGACTGTCAGAATCTGTTTTGCGAGGTGGACAAGTACGCGAGGGTGCGGTTTCCGGAGCTGCGCTCCAATCGCTCCCGCATCAAGGCGCCGTTCACTCCGTCGGTCGAGCCGCTGCCTACTCCGTTCTATCCGCCGAAGTGGGGACTAGCTCAGTCTCCGGCAGCCGACAATTCATCACCGTTGCCAGCTTGATTGAAAACAACAACACGTCGGGTAGCCGGCGCCGCAGAATCTCGTCGTCACTCCGGGGCTCGGCAAACGCACCGACAATCTTGGCGAGGTGGAGCGCGATGTGACGTAGCTGGTCGGTCCGCGCTAGGCCGATCACGTCCGGGTGATAGTGGCGGTCGTGCGCGAACTGCACGAGCTGGAGCTGGCGAAGAGTTGCCGCGTCACGGGCGGCGCGCGCGCCGTCGTACGCGCCTGGACCTTGTAGCAGGTTGCAAGCCTCGATCTCGCGAAGCCGCGCGGCGTACGCCGTCTTGAGGTCGATTCCGGCTGCCATGGCCAGATCGAGGGCCGCTTCGCGAAACACGACCGCGGCGTCCTCTACCCACGCACGGTCCGCGTATTCGTTGTGCTCGATGTGGTCGCAGAAATTCGCAACTGAGGCGGCGGCAGGTGCCAGCCGCAGCGCGAGGTCCTGCATCATCAGTCGGGGCAATGGACGAGAAGGTGGGTCGGCGTTTAAGATGTTGACAAGTCGATCGGCAGGAGCGCCTGAACGGCCTCGGACAACCGATTGATTCGTCGCGTGGCGTCGAGGGCGGCCTGAGGCGATAGATCGCCGCCGGCGTGCGCGGCGTACAAGAGCTGCAGATCTGTCAGGCGTTCTACCACGAGTGCGAATCCCGACTCGCGGGTCGCAGTGGCAAGGCCTTTGAGGTAATCGAGCAAGACCGTCGCGCCGGCGCGCACGTTGGGTGGTCGGGGCCGATCGGCCCCGCGGAGGTCGCTCAGTGCCTCGCGCCAGTCGCTCAGCGCGTCAGCGGTGGCCTCAGCCGGGAAGGCCGTCGCTGTCGCCATGGTGAGCAAGCGGATCCGGTCCTCGACCCAAAGGTCGATTAGCGGCACGGCGACACCGGGAAGAGCCGTCTTCCAAAGCGCGACCGCAGAGAGGGTCACTATGCGCCCGGCGACCGCGGGCTCTCTCAGCGCTCCCAGGATCTTCGACTGCATCTGCGCAAGCTCGGCGACGTTAACCGGCCACCAGAACTGCATTTCTTGCTTACGGAAATACGCGAAGCAGTGCAGCGCGCGCTGACCATCATGCTCCGCGACAGTGAACTCCGCCGCGACAAAAGCCGGGAACGACCCGCGGTGCAGATCACGTGCATCAGACGGATAGCGACCGGTCTCCCGCGGGGCGACGAGCTGAACCAGCGCACGACTCGAGGACGCTCGATCGTTGAGGATCCTGATGGCTCGTTGGATCTGATCCCCCCATCGGCGGTAGATCCGGTCCCCGTGATTGAAGTCGACCAAGCCACGGGCAACGAGGTCAGAGTGGTCGAGCTGCCACCAGTCGACGAGGCTTGAGAACCAGGCTTCCCGGTCCGCGACCCCGACCGCTGGATAGTCATCCGGGAGTCGTCCCGCGTCGTCGACGCGTTCAACTTCGCAAACGACGTTGCGGAGCTCCGCCTCATCGCGCAGTGCGAAGGTCGAGCGTAGACGCCCGTAGCACTCGTTGACCGACGCTCCTCGCACCGCCGTCTGCTCGCGCCGGTCGTGATCAGCGTGCCAGAGCGGTACGCGCTGGCCGCCGTCGTGGGGGGTGGCGTCGTGCTCGGCGCCTGCGCCGGTGAACGTGATGATGCGTGCGCTCGGCGCGATCGTCGGGGGTTCGATTTCGATCGCTCGGAGGACAGGCTGACCGACCTCGAAATGGCCGGGGGAGGAGACAACTAGTCGGCGTGAGCGTGGGGCGTTGAGATCGGACGCAGGCCCGGCATCGAGGTCCCAGTACATGCTGCTGTCGTGCTTGTGGCCGTGAAGGACGATGTCGAAGCCGTAGGCCGCGAGGAATTCCCGGACGAGGCCGAGGTTAATGATCGCCTCGTAACTCCGGCGCTCTTCGCGGCTAGACACCGGGAGGAGCTGATGGTGCAGGACCGCAATGCGCACCCGGTGGTCGCCACGCCGGTCAGGACCGACGTCGAGGTCAGCGAGATGACGCCGCAGGGATTCGATCTGGAAACGGGAGATGCGCGCGATGTCTCTGCGCTGCAGCTTTTTGATCTCGTTTAGCAGCTCGTCCTTACGCGCACCGAGGGAGGACAGCTCCGTCTCCCAATTATCGAGCGAGATGGTGCCGCGTGGTTGAACTAGGGCGCCGCACCAATTGCTGCTGTTGATTGGAACGACGACCACCTCGTCGGTCGTGAGGACGTGCGGGAACGCCGCGGGGCCTAGACGGGCAACGCCCGTGTCGGGTGCAAAGTCGACGCCATCAATGAGAGGTGTGGTGCAGCCCTGATTGCGTGTGCAGCCCAGGAAGCCGCGGTACCGGGCCGCTGTTCCCGGTTCCTCCTGCCACAGCACGTCGTGGTTACCCGGGACGACGACGACATGTGATCGGTCAGCCGGCAGGACAGCTGCTGCTTCTTCCAGAAGTCGGCTAAAGGCATCGAAGCCGGTCTGATCGCCTTGAAATGTGAGATCCCCGCTAACGACCACTGCATCAGGCCGGCCGTGCTCTGCGACGTATGGGCCGAGCTCGAGCAGGGAGCGCCGAAACACTCGCTGCGTTGTCTCGAGGTCGGGTTGACTGAAGGACTCTTTGACGTCATCGAGCCTGACGATGCCGCCGCTTCCTAGGTGCGGATCTGACGCGTGCAGGATCCAGGGCATCAGGGGTTTCGCTCTAGCTCTTCAAGTAGGTCGAGGACGTAGGCGGTCGGACTAAGATTTTCAACGGGCGTGCCACCGCGGGGAATGGCCGGGACCTGCATTTCCAAGGTCAATCTGGCCAACAAGGCGACACGCTGACTCGCTCTGATCCTGAGCCGGCGGAGAATCGTCGCAAGGTCCTTCGCGGCCATGGCTCGCGGCAGGTACAGAACGTCGCGCTCCAGTTCCGGCATTCCTGGCGCCATGTCCTCCGGCAGCCCGAGTTCCAGCCGCCGCTGACGGATAGCTTCACCGAGTGTTGCTGCTCCAGCGAGCGACATCGCCGGCTCCCAGAAGCCGAGCAGCTGTTCGGCCACCTCTTCCTGGAAGAGAAGACGAGGATCTCCGGCGTCCAATGCCGGGGGGCCATGGAGCACGTCCAACGGGGGTCCATCACTCCGGCTGGCTGCGTGCACCATTCGATGGAGGTCGGCGAGCACTCCCGAGTCGAGCTGAGCGATGCTGTCGCGGACTTGCTCAGCGAGCACTAGACCGTGGTTCCACGTCTGGGCGATGGCTGCGTAGCCCAGCAAATGCTGGGGCAAGAAGAGGTCCCAATCGGTACCCATTCGCACCTCATCGCTGATCGGGACAACCGCGAGCCCTTCCTCGGTCGCGGCGACGACTATGACGGCAACCAGTTCGCTGTCATCCACGTTGGAGACGAGCACAGCGGTTCCGATCGCGGGATCACCCATCGACTTCCCCGTACAGCAGATCGACCATTTTGTTCAGCACAGCGTCTCGCTCGGCGTTGTCGGCGGTCGCTCGCGAGATGAGCCCAGCGATGCGACGCTGCTCATTCACGACTGTGCCGGCGGAGCACCCGGCAGCTTCTGCCGCGCTTGAGACCTTGTCTCCACTGAGTCGGAGGATGACGGTCTGCCGCGTACTGAGCTGGCGAAGGAGTGCTTCTGCGGTCTGCGTTAGTGACAAGTCCGAGTCCGCTGGCGCAGCCGAAGACGGCACGAGCTGCAGCTGCTCGTCGGTAGCGAGCTCGACGTCGCCCAAGTCGAACCGGGCCGCGAGCGCCTCCATGATGAGCGTCGGATTCAGTGCAGTGCCCGTCCGATGCATGAGTCCGCTGACGAAGCGTTCGAGCTCCTTGGTGTCGAGCACGGGGGAGAGCTTGCCAGCGTCGGCCCGGTATCGCATGACGGTGAAGTCACCGAGCGCCCACGCGTGTGCGAGGAGCAATCGCGCCGGACCTGCCCACGGGGCCGGATCGTGCGGCGAATCTGCCAGCGCGTACCAGCGGTGCTGCGGGCGCGAGGAGTCCTGCGCGAGACGGTAGGTCTCGGATGCGCCCGCCAGCAAAGCCACGACGCGCGCGTAGAGATTGCGCGCTTGGGACCGATCGTGCGAATTGACGAGATGCTGTCGCAGCGAACGCTCGGCGTGGCGGTTTAAAGACGCCACATCCGGTGCGCGGTCGAGCAGCGCAAGCAGACGCCCCTCGGCCACCAGGCGGTCCGCGTACCACGACGCGAAGATCTCGTCGGCAGCCTCTTGGTCCCACCGTCCGTACGGCGAGTATCCGGGTGGTAGGTGGCGCCCAAGAGCCACTCGTCGAGCAACCGACCGCAGCGCATCCACGAGCTCGACAGGGAGGTCGCCGCCGCGCACGCGCCGTCTCCATGCGTTGAGTTGCGGATCGAGGCTCAAGGCATCTCTTCCCCGACGAACGCGAGCACTTGCTCCAGGTAGTGGGGCGGGAGCGCCCCGACACGCCGAGCCGAGATCGCGTCGGCGAGTGGAACGCGAACTGCGGGCCGAAGAACCCAGCCGTCCTCCTCGAACTCGGCCATCACGCCGGCTGGGACGGGGACGCCGTCAGTTCTGATGACCGAACGGCACGCGACCCTCACGCCGAAGCCGACCAACCCCGTGACGACGCACCACTGCGGCTGGCCCATAGGCGACATGCCTGGAATCGCCAGCTCGAAAAGCAGCACGTCGCCGATCCCGACGCCATAGTCGTGTCCCTCTCTAGCGCTCAATGCGCGGACCGTACCGTTAGCTGCGGCCCTACTGCACCCTCATGGCGGATATCGTCAAAGGGTGTCACTCGAGTCGTGCGTCTCTGGGAGGCGCCGTAGGCTGACGGCTGATGGGACCGCCAACATCCGACCACTTCGAGGTCCGCCGCCTGCATCCAGACGCTCGGCTGCCTTCTCGGGCTCACGAAGCCGATGCAGGGTTTGATCTGCACACGATCGAGGCATTCGAGCTCGCGCCTCGCCAGCGAGCCTTGATCCCCACCGGCATCGCGATCGCCTTGCCCCCAGGGACCGCTGGGCTCGTGCTGCCACGGTCCGGGCTCGCAGCGTCGTCCGGTGTCTCAGTGCTGAACGCACCCGGGCTGGTGGATGCCGGCTATCGCGGCGAGATCAAGGTGGTGCTGGTCAACCACGGTTCCGCGGATGCGTCGTTCGCCGTAGGTGAGCGTGTCGCGCAGCTGTTCATCACTGCTTGCTGGACCGGCGTAGCGCGCGAAGTGGAAGGACTCCCAGGCGGGACCGATGGACGCGGTGATAGCGGCTTCGGATCGACCGGACGCTAGTTCCCAAGATCAGGTTCGGTCTCGACCCTGACGGTCCAAGTCCCTCGTTCGGGCTTCCACACTCCGGCCGCTTCGAGGCGGCGCAATTCCTCCGCAACTGCCGCCTGCGCCACACCACGCAGATGCTCCGACAGCGTCCCGTTCCCGGAAGCTCGGAGCTGATCCGTAGCGGCGTTAAGCGCTGCGACTGCGTCGAGATCATCCCTTTGACCCACGCCCGCAGTGTCGCAGAGTGGCGCGGTTCCGGCGACGGCGCGAGTGAGCGATGAACCGTCCTACCGCGCCGCTGAGCTGACGTGGGCGTACGGCCGACAGCGATTCGCGCGGCAGCGTCGACCGGATGATCGATGCTTGTTCCATATTCCGAAACATGGAACACTAGCCGCGATGCTCAGAGGCCAAGACGTTGTCCTGCTTGTGCAGCTCCTTGCGGCAGAGCCCGGCTGGACGATCCGCGGGGTGGGGGAGGCGGTCGATCTGGCCCCCGGCCCGGTGCACCGGTCGCTGGGCCGGTTGTCGGAGTCGGGGCTTTACGACGCGCGTCGTCGTCGCGTGTTGACTGGGCCCGCTGAGGAGTTCCTGCTGCACGGGATGCGGTTCGTGTTCCCAGCGCGGCCGCAGGGCGAGGTCCGCGGAGATCCAACGGCTTGGGCAGCATCACCGCTCAAGGAGCTCATCGCCTCCTCGGATCCACTGCCGCCTGTGTGGCCCGCGGCGGACGGGGCGGTTCGCGGGCTCGCGCTCGAGCCGCTGCACCCGGGCGCCGTGTCCGCCGCTCGCCGAAACCCGATCACGGCCGAACGGCTCGCGCTGCTCGACGCGCTCCGGGCCGGGGATGCCCGCGTCCGTGGCCTGGCGGCCGAGCAGCTTCGCCTGCGCCTCGAGCCGGCGGCAGCGGCAGCGTGAGCTTCGATCTGCTCGAGAGTGGGGTGGCTGCCCTCGGCCCATTGACCGAGGAGGTCGTCTTCGTGGGTGGCGCGACGCTCGTGCTGTGGATCGCCGACCCGGCAGCGCCGGTCCCGCGGCCGACGCTCGACATCGACGTGATCGTCGAGGTGACGACGCGACGGGAGCTGCATGCCTTCGATGCGGCGCTTCGCAGGCGCGGGTTCAGCGAAGACGTCTACGGAGGGGTGATCCGCCGCTGGCGCCACGGCGAGGACCTGGTGCTTGACGCCATCCCTGCGGATGCGTCCCTGCTCGGGTTCGAGAACTACTGGCAACGCGCGGCGCTCCCACATGCGCTGCGCGTCGAGCTGCCCCAATGGCGCGACGCTCCGTGCTGTTTCGCCGCCGTATCTCGTTGCGACGAAGCTCGAAGCGTTTGCTGGACGCGGTCGGGGTGACCTGCTGGGGAGCCGTGACCTCGCCGACGTTCTCTCGCTGGTTGACGCTCGCGCCGAACTCGTAGGCGAGTGCGCGGCGGCCCCGCAGGACGTCCGGCGCTACTTGGCCGCGGAACTCGGCCAGCTGCTTGAACTACCACGCTTTCTCGAGGCCGTCTTCGGCTCACAGCCGCCGGACGCCGGAAGCCAGGACCGCGTGGAGGCCATCGTGCTGCCCCGCCTGCAGGCTCTGGTCGTCGGGCCGTAGAGCGAGCCGTACTCACAGTCGTCGGCTGCCGCCCACGACCCGCGCCACGGCGCGCTCGACGTCGGGCCGGTTGAAGCGGCGGTGCTTGCCAATCCAGAGGGACGGCAGTCGCCCTTCTCGGGCGTACTGGTTGATCGTCTTGGCGGGGACGCCGCCGAGCAGCTCACGGCCGACCTCCTCCGCGGTCATCAGCGGGAAGCTCAGCTCGTCGTGGGAACTCGTAATGGTCATGACGCTCACAGGTCGAGGGTCAGGTCGTTGGCGGGTCGCTCGCGGCGGGGGGCGCGCAGGGTCGTCTCGTGCGTCCGTGTGTCGAGGAGGGCGAGCGGGTCGCGCGCCCGGAAGAGGGCTTGCGGCCGCGGAGTGGAGGAGCGCTCCCCGGGCGCTTGTTCGAAGCGCGCGAGTCGCGTCTGCTCCCAGGCGTGGTCGCGATCGGCGGCTTCGATGGCGTCGCGGAGCTCGGCGCGGTGTCGGCGCCGGAGGACCGGGGTCTCCTCGAGCCCGCTCTTAAGCGCCTGGAGCTTCGCGTTGGCTGCCGCGGCGGCATGGCGCGCGGTCTCCCGCCGAGCTTCGTGAGGGTCCTCGTTGGCCGCGGCGGAGGCGAGCTGCTGGCGACGGCTGACGGTGAGCGCCCGCGCGACGGCGGAGCTCACGTCGTCTGGGTCGGTGAGCGTGGGGGCGGGGGCGTTGAGGAAGCTCGGGGTGGCGCTGAGGTAGAAGCGGGCCTCGTGGCGGTGGCGGCTCATTGCGGTGTAGCCCCACTCGCGGTAGAGCTCGTCGGAGCCGAGGACGAAGGTCGAGTCGACGGTCGCGCCCTGAGCACGGTGCGCTGTCAGTGCGTAGGCGTGGTCGAGATGCCCCGCCCGCGCGTAACTGACGGGCAGCGCGAGCCGCCCACCGTCGTCGAGCGCGAGGTGCAGGTGCTGCTCGTCGATGGCGGCGACCTTCGCAGCGAGGCCGTTGTGGACCGCGAGGCGACGGTCGTTGTGGGTCGCCAGGACTTCATCACCGACGGCGAACGCCCGCGGCCCACAGGTGAGCTGGTCCTCGCCGAGGCGTCCGGCGGTGCGCATCAGGGTGCGCGCCATGGCGTTGAGCTCGGCGACGTCGGTGCGGCGGTGGGCGAGCATCAGCGCCTGCTTCCCTCGCTCACCGGCCTGCCACCAGTCGGTCACGAGCGCTTGGCGGGCGGCGGCGGCGCTTGGCCGCGTGATGACGCGGCCGTGATCGGCGTAGGCGCGCGCGAACGTCGCGACGTTGCCGTTTCGTAGCTCCGCGAGTGCGTCGCGATCCCATGCCTGCTCCTGGCGGCGAACCTGCCGCAGCTCGATCGCGTCGACCTGCTTCGCGAGAGCAGAGAACGCGCCGCCGGCGTCGATCTCCGAAAGTTGGCGATCGTCGCCGACGAGGACGAGCCGGACCTGAGCGCGCTCGGTCGCGTCGGCCAGGGCGGCGAGGTCGCGGGTGCCGACCATCCCGGCCTCGTCGACTATCAGCACCGAGCCGGGCTGCAATTCGCTGCCGGCGTCGAGCGCGATGCGCAGCCGAGCGATCGTGGTCGTCTCGATCGCGGCCTGATCGCGAAGTTCGCAGGCGGCGCGGGCGGAGAGCGCGCACCCGAGAACTGGGACGCCGGCGCGCTGCCATGCCTCCCGGGCGGCGTCGAGCGCGAACGTCTTCCCGGTCCCGGCCGGCGCCAGGACCACCTGCACCCCGGCGGGCAGCGCAACGAGGCGGGCGACGAGCTCCTGCTGCTCGCGTGCGAGCTTGGGGCGGGCGCGGAACGCGAGCCCGATGTCTTCCGCTGTCCCGCCCGGGGCGCGCTCGCCGGCGCGTCGCCGGGCACTGTCAATCAACCCGCGCTCGAGGTCGAGCAGCTCCCGGGTGCTGAAGCGCCCATCCTTAAGCGCGACGACGCGTGAGTCGGTGAGGAGCTGATCGGTGCGGGCCTCGAGCGTCGCGACGCTCGCGCCTCTCGGCGCGGCGTCGGCCATGGCCTGCAGGACGTCCAGGCGGGTGAAGCTCGACGCGTGTTCGGTGAGCCCGCGGGCTCCGAGGAGTTTCTCGGCGAGGGGCGGCGGCGCAACCGGCGTCGGTTCGTCCGGCGTCGCGCGGACGAGGACCTGCTCGAGCCGCCGCAGATCAAAGCCATGCCGGGCGGCGCGCTCGCGCCAGGCGGCGCGTTGATCGCCGTGGAGGGTGAGCTCCTTGGCGCGGCGCGTGTCCAAGGTCGCGATCTGCGCGGCACGGGCGGAGCGCTCGCCCCGGTTGGCCATCGCCTCGAGGATCTCGTGGCGGCGCTCGGAGAAGTGCTCGATCGTCGACCGCGGGATTCCGCGAACGTCCGCCGTCCCGTTGACGACGGGTTCCCAGTCGAGCCCGAGGCGGTGGGTGAGCTCGTCGCGCAGGACGGCTTGGTAGAGATACCCGGCGGTCTTGGCGTGCGCGTAGATCAGCCGGCTGTAGAGCGAGGTCCAGCGGTCGTCCGGCCCCTGCGAGGCGTTCGCGACGACGACGTGCGTGTGAAGCAGCGGGTCCCCGGCGCGTGAGGCGCGGTGCTCGAAGGCTGCGGCCAAGAACCCACGCCCGGAAAGCTCGACCGCGCCGCCGGCTCCACGCCTCACGACGCAGGCCTCGCGCTCGAGGAAGCCGAGCGCGGCCGCGACCGCCGCGTCATGACCTTGACGGACCTCCGCAGCGAGCGCACGCTTCCCGACGCCGAACAGGATGCTGACGCTCTTGGGCGAGCGGAACGTCAGATCGAACCCGGCCACATCCCCGGGCTTGAGCACCCGGCCGAGAGGAGCGCCGGTCGCCGGATCCTGCCCGGCGAGCAGTCGCAGCACCTCGTCGCCGGCAACCTGCCCGCCCAGCCCGAGCTGAGCGCTCAGTGCCCCGATCCAGCGACCAGGCGCTTCCCCCTCACCGGAGTAGTAGTCCTCCCGCCCGTCCGCAACCTGCTCGACGTAGTAGCGGCCCGCACCGGGACTCGCGGCGAGCTTTCCGATCGACAGCATCCACCTCTTAAGCGTCGAGGGCCGGTTCGCCGTTTACGCCTCGGGCAAGCCTGTGTTCGTTTTCGGAACCTTCAGGTTCGGGCTGCTGGTGCTCGGCAGACCGCGTTCGCGAGGCGCGCCCGGCGGAGTGAAAGTCTGTGCGGCTTGTTGGAGTTGGTCGGGGTGGCGTCGGCTCGGCTGGAGATCGGCTTGGTCTGGATCTGACTGAGCCGGGGTGTCGTTCCGGAAAGAGGTGCGGTTAGACGCGTGCTCTTACTGACTGGGCTTTGCCTCTGGGGCGGGCGTGTTGAGTGATAGGGGGACGCTTCTAGTGTCGGCTCGAGGCGACGGGGTTCCGCTGGAGGGGACGCCCCCGCCGCAATACAGCGTCGACGAGGGGTGAGGCAGGAGCACCGCCGATCTGTATCACGTACCGATACATGGTACGGTCATGCTGTGCTCCAGTCGTCTGACGTCCTCGTCCTGCTGGCTCTGCATCGTGTCGAGCCGGGCTGGACTCTGCGTTCGCTGGCGGAGCGGCTTGGCGTGCAGCATTCCAAGGTGCAGCGCGCCATTGACCGCCTCGAGCGGGCCGGCCTGTACGACGCGCAACGCCGACGGGTGATCCCGCACGCCGCCGACGAGTTCTTCCTGTACGCGCTGAAGTACCTGCACCCGATCGCAGAGGGAGCGCCGACGCGCGGCGTGCCGACCGCGTGGGCGGCCGAGCCGCTGCGGGGGGAGATCGCGGCTTCGGAGGACTTGCCTCCGGTCTGGCCCGACCCGTTGGGGACGGTGCGCGGCCTCGCCGTCACGCCGCTCGACGTCTCCTTGCCGCGGCTGGCGACCTCCTGGCCGGAGGTCGCCGAGCTGGCCGCGCTGCTCGACGCGCTGCGGCTCGGCGATGCGCGCGTTCGCGAGGCGGCGACGCGGCTGCTCCACGAGCGGCTGCTCGCGCCGGCGTGAGCTTCGCGCTTCTCGAGCCCGCGGCGGACGCGCTCAGCGAGCTCCGCGAGAGCGTCGTGTTCCTCGGTGGGGCCACGATCGCGCTCTGGCTGACAGACCCCGCGGCGCGCGCGCCGCGGGTGACCTACGACGTCGACGTGATCGCGGTTGAGGTCACCACGCTCTCGCGTTACGAGGCATTCCAGCAGCGGCTCCGCGCGCTTGACTTCTCCGAGGACGTCGAGAGCGGCGTCATCTGCCGCTGGCGGCACCTCGGCCGAGGGATCGTCCTCGACGCCGTCCCGGTTGACCAGCGGCTCGCGGGCTTCTCCGGCGGCTGGTTGTCCGAGGCCGTCGCCGACCCGGCAAAGATCACGCTTCCGTCGGGTGCCCGGATCAGCGCGGTCCGTCCGCCCTGGCTCATCGTGACCAAGCTCGAGGCGTTCTTCGACCGCGGCGGGTCGGACTGCCTGAGCAGCCGGGACTTCGAGGACATCATCACGCTCGTCGACGCCCGTGAGGAGCTCATCGACGAGCTCGCGGCCCTGCCCGCGACGGCGCGGCAGTTTGTCGGGGACCGAGTCGCCGAGATCCTTTTGTTGCCGACGTTCGCCTACGGCGTCGACGGTGCTCTGCCCGGCGAGGACCGAGGGCGGGCCGACGCTGTCGTCATCCCTCGTTTTGAGCAGCTTGCTGGGCTGTAGCCGACCAAGCCCCTGCCAAGCGCGGGGTGAGCGAAGACGAGGTCGTCGTCCCCAGGCGGAGCCCCTCAGTGACCTCGCCCAGTGGGCCCTACGCCGCGTTATACCCAGTTATACTTGAGCCGTGAAGACCGCGATCTCAGTGCCGGATGCCACGTTTCACCGCGTTGACCACGCGGCCAAGCGGCTTGGGGTCTCGCGTAGCGAGTTCTTCGCGCGCGCCGCAGAACGATGGCTCGAGACACTCGACGACGACGGCACGACAGGCGCGATCAATCGTGCGATCGCCGGCCAGCGCGAGGACACCGCGTTCACGGACGCCGCCGCGTCGGTTCTCGCGTCGAGTGACGCGCAGCTTTGAGACGCGGGGAGGTGTGGTGGGCTGATCTCGGTGTCCCGCGAGGCTCAGCACCGGCCTTGCGCCGACCGGTGGTCGTCATCGGCGCGGACTCCTTCAACCGTTCGTTGCTGCGCACCGTGACGGTCGCTGTCCTCACGACGAACACCCACCTCGGATCACTCCCGGGCAACGTGACCGTCCCTGCGGGGACAGCGGGTCTCGAAAGCGAATCGGTCGTCAACGTCACGCAGATCGCGACCGTCGATCGAAGCGTTCTCGAGGAGCAAGTCGGCGAGATCCCGGAATGGCTGCTCGCGCAGCTCGAAGCCGGTCTGATGCGGGCGCTCGGGCTCGTCCCGCGGTGACGACCCCGCCGCGGCGGCGCTGTCCCGACTGCACCTCAAACGGCCGCAGATCTTGTGTTCCAGCTTGTGTTCCAGCGGTCTAGAACACAAGATTCGTGTCCGCCTCGGTGGACACAACGGGACGCTAGAGGCCTCAAACGAGGTCTAACAGAACTAATGACTATTAAGCATTCATCGGCTACCACCGCTTCTAATCCGCAGGTCTCCCGTTCGAATCGGGGCGGGGGCGCTTCGAAAGTAGCCGGAAAATGGCCTTTCGCATCGAGCGACGACGAGGCGCGGACGGTGACGGTGCTCGCCGTCGGGCACCGTGCTGACGTCTGCCGCCGGCGGTAGGCGTCCGTACGGATAGTTGTTGCGCGCGCAACTACTTGGTACGCTGCACGCATGGAGCTCGGACTCGCGACCTTCGCCGACCTTGCCGCCGGCGTCTCCCCGGAGCAGCGGATGAGGGACCTCATCGAGGAGGCGACGCTCGCCGACGAGCTCGGCCTCGACGTCTTCGCGATCGGCGAGCACCACCCGCGAGGACTTCCTGATCTCCTCGCCGGCGATCCCGCGCGCCGGCACGCTCGGCCTGCCGCTCACGCTCGCGATCATCGGCGGCCAGCCGGAGCGCTTCGCGCCGCTCGCGAAGCTCTACCGCGAGGCGCTCGAGCACACGGGTCACGACCCGGCGATCGGTCTGCAGATGATGAATCGCATCGGCCGCGAGCGGGGCTGGCCACCTTCCGGTCGACGGGAGTACGAAGCGCGCTGCGCTCGCCGCGCGGCGCGGTCGCCCACGCCGCCGTCCTGCGGTCGATGGAGCTCTTCGCAACCCAAGTGGCGCCTCTGGTGCGCCAGGAGGTCTCCCGCCGTGAGGCGCCCGCGCCTGTCT
>JAABUR0100003994.1_pt1 | contig 20118 bp, 17 predicted proteins | sample 5560091 | NCBI WGS metagenome assembly JAABUR01 (sample SAMN10711879, study PRJNA513375) | rock metagenome | isolation source: Antarctica rocks | place: Antarctica: Victoria Land, University Valley sud
GCTTCGTTGTTAAGTCGCACTCCAAAGGGCTGCAACATGCCAGAGTACCACTACAGTCTGCACCCACGGTACTTGGGAAAATGCAGCCACCGCTGCGAGCGGACAGGGCCGTGGAGAATGTAGAAATGCTCGATCCGCCTGGGGGAGGAAGGAGGCCACTTCCCCAACCTGGAGAGGCGCAAAGGTACGTAGATTTATCACACCACAAAGGGCTACAGCACTGGCCGGTGTGGCCGCAGTCCGCGCCAACGGTGCTTGGTAGAGTGCATTTACCGATGGGAGAGGGCGGGGCCTTGGAGGATATCGAAGTAATCGATGTGGTTGGGAAAGGAGGCGGGATAGCACTTCCCTCGCCCGGGCACCCACAAACACCCAGCGATACGTCGCACCACAGAGGCCAACAGCACTCTAGGGTCCCCATGCAGTTTGCACCCAAGCCGCTTGGAAGAGTACAGGCCGCGGTACCGGTGGGAGATGGCATGGTTTCGTTCACGAACAAATTTGTATTCCTAGTTAACGGACATAAGTCCCTTGTGGTGGAGTTGAACAATGTAGTTGCCGGCCTGTTTGTAGAAGCCGAAGGGTAGCCGCTAGTGTGAAGCGTGGTGTTGGGACAAGCATGCCTGAAGACGGTCTTTGTAGTGGTATGGTGGACAGTCACCTCCGCCGTTGAAGGAGAAATGAGCGCGATGGCACAGGCCAAGAGTATTGGGACAGAGGAATGCATGATGCGATGTAGTGTCGAGATATCTACTTCTGATTCGACGAAATGGCGGTAGAGACCGAAGGGTGGTTCAAAGACGAAACCAGAAAGAATACTGAAGGGTCAGGATGTTGTCATTGGTAAACCGTTTGACATGCGAGAGGATGCGGCTCTATACACGCTGGACCTAGTAGAGAGCAGACTCTCTAAGCCTGCAAACGTGATACCGCGCACTTAACGTGGATGAGGAAGTCACTCGCGTATGTCTTCTTCAGCCATCAACGATGTCCCGACGTACAAGGGAGACGGAAGACGAGATGCACACCCGGCACCCGGGCAAGATATGGGGCCATGGGAATTGGGCAAATTGGAAATGAGATGAGAAGCCACGATGGTGCATCCAGACCGACTTCAAGATGAAATCACCAAGCATGTCGTTCCCTGCGTCGAAAGTCCATCGCTACCTATAGCCCATCTTTAACGTCATCGGAACAACAGCCCCCACCGAAATGCACAATCGCCAAAGAGTCTCGGATGCGGCCAAAGCTTCAAGGGCTTCAAGGGCTGCATGGCCCCGGTGAGCTTGCGCGATTGCCTATCTTACCGACATAAGTAGTCGATCTTCTTGGGCCCAAGGATGTCGAATATCTTCCGCGGTCTGCAGCTTTGTCAGCCTCATAAGGCTTGAGCCCTTGGCCCCCAACCACTGCTTCATGGGTGACATGGGGTTAGAACGCCGCCGATTGGCGACAGTGTGCGAAGTCGTGGACAGAACATGACGTTTAATGTGCTTTGAATAAGTAACATCTGTCGCGATGACTTAACGTGTGTGCATGAAATGATTCTCACAAATCTGCGTGACAAAGACACATCCTCGAGAACCCAACGCCCTCTTCTTCAATTTCAAGTATGAAAATGATAGTGGGCGCAATATACGTATCTGCACGTTTCGCGAGATATATGAGTTTCGCTACGACTCTAAGCCCGCGAAACATCAACCTATTGGGCCTCGACTCCGTTTGAACTACAAATATATATTATATTTATTTGGGCAAACCCGGTGGCCCCTGGCGGTTTCTAGGGCCTAAGTTTGTTGGAAATAGGGGAGTCGGTAGCCTACGCTTCATAGGGCTGGGGCCCGCTAGTAGAGATTTCACCTTCCACCTCCTAGATAGCCTCCTAAGAGCAACAACCAAGATATCAATATGCCCTCATATGACCTCGTATTCCAACACTATCTGTATCCCAGAACATGCACGACCCCTTAGCCAACAAACCTTAGGACTCTCACTACTACAACCCCATCTTCCTACATCATCTAATCCAACACCAACTGCTAACTGTCCAGTCGCGAAATCTTCCTCCCGCAACTTCTTCCATCCAAATTCACCGATCTTGCATGCCCCTTCCTCGACACAGGCTGCCGTGCTTCATTGCGTTCGTTCAGTATCCCAATCTTTGACGGTTTTGAGGTTTCCACGGGCTTTACACGCAAACCACAGCCAGACAACAGAATCCTAATCATAAAAGTCTATAGCATGTGGTGGGCGGAAGATCTTTTGTGGGGGGATACACGTTGCAGGGAAAAGATGAGAAATGTAGAGGCACCCATAGCCTTTATTTCTTTTCCTTCGTATTTGCTTCACCCTCTGCTTCAATTCCCTTAATTCATCTCGCACAGCGCCTCATACAAAGTAAATCACTCTGGTTTGCACTTGACATGGAACTTTCTCTATGGATAGTCGCTTCACCTAAGATGCAATCATGTGCTACGTGCCCCCTTCACTATCGATAGTGTGTTCATGTTTTCTTTCTCCTGTGGATATATAAAGCCTACTTCCCCTCTGTAGAAACATTGGTCTTTCGATATATTTTATATATTTACATTACGGTTAATATATACAGAAGACGAGTCCCAATTTTCTAAATAGGGTTTCCGCTCAAGGAACCATCAATACAATCTTACCAGATCTCTGCCCATACACAGATGCCATAAGAAGTCTTATGGGATGGGTGCATTTGGCACTGTCGCAGACCTTATTGCATTCCCTTTCACTTGCGGAACGCCAAGGAATTCATCTTCAGCCCCCACGAAAAAACCAAGCTCAAAGAGCTGGAAGGCCTAAAACCCTCGGGAAAAGCACCCAAGGCTTTTGATCCAAGGGTTAAGGGCCTTCCAAAGATCAATGGTATGGTTGGACAAGGAAAAAGCTGCAAGCAAGCGGTAAGATCCCCTACCTTTATAGATCGTCTACTACGAAGTAAGAGCTTTACTAATGTGTTGTTGGAGGCTGAAGTCCGAGACCCGTCATACTCACAAAGTAAAGAACATATCCAGGAGTGAAGGTGCTGCAGACCAAGCGTCACGACATTACTTTGGCTTAATATAGCTACTCCTACCGAATCACAAGCTTTCAAAGCTAGAAAGGAACTATACCACGTCCAAGGGTCGAACAGCACTCTTCTCGACACCAGTCAGTCTGGGAAAAGCACGCCGCTCATTTTCGAATCACTCCGTGGCTTTCGATACCCGCGAGGCTTTCCCTGCTTTCCGCATAGTCCTGTGGAACATACCCAGCTACGATAAGTTCAGCTGCCAGTTTACCCTTGCTTTCTTGGTTCTTTTGACAGCATGGACTCGTGTTGCTTCCGTCAACACTTAATACACTTCATAAATCCATCATATTCTCTCAACACACTACGAAGCTCGCTCGAAACCAAAGGGGAGTCGAACCTCACGATGTACTTGTTGCAAGAATCGATGAGCGAGTCGAGGCCGGGCTACCTACCAACATAAATGGACCCCGATGATGTCAGCGGTGATTTTTATATCGTCGAGACCAGATATGACGATCAGTTTATGCTTTATGGCTTCTTTTCTTCTCTTTCTCTTTCTTCTTCTCCGTCTTCTTGCAGAATGATATAACGAGCAAATTTCGTTTCTTGATGGGATAAACATACTTTATACTACACAGAACAGTATCGTGTTCACTTTTCTGCGTGTTTGCTCTTCAACCAACCGGATTATATGCTTATCAGTATAACTTTTCCGCAAATTCTTACCGTCTATCTCTATTGCTATGCCCCCAAATCATTTCAGTCAATCTTCGCGGATGCACCCTTCAAGAACTGGAGCATCCCACATAGTATGCTGCAGGTATACTTTAGTAGCAGCATCTGTCGAGAGGATGGAGATACACCCGCGAAGTATAACGGAAATTGAATGAGCTTGGCTCTGTATGAGATTTTTGCAAGACATTCACCCAGGAATTTTTGGGCGCAACTGGCGTCAGAGGTAGACGCTTTTTCGGGTCCCAACATCTGGAATATCGGTGGTGTATTCGCCTGGTCAGAAACGCAGAGTCCTGGAATTCAGCATACGGAAAGCAAGTCATCCTACAAGAGAACGAATGCGCCGAAGAATATAAAGCTCTTTACTGGAATAGCAAATGGGACTGTTACGCTTCCGCTGCGCGGCACAGCTGATATTGGACTATGACCTCAAGGATGTGATAAAAGCGAATGCAAGGGCCCCAGGAAAACCAATATGGAACGAGATTGAAGAAAACCAGCGACGTGTTGTAGAGGTTCATGGGCTTCCGAAGACATGGAGATGTCACCCACGAGGCTACCGAAGGACCGTTGATGCATGTGAGCCTATGGGATGCCATCCTACATAGTTATTGCAGCCCCCGAAGCTCATTATTACACCGCTTCAAGTAAGCTCCACTAGCAGATTAACAAAACGGAAGAAGATGCATTAGCCAACATGGCCGCCCAACAAGTCCCTGGTGATCTCACCGCCTGCTCTACTCTTTGAACAGAATCCGAGCTCTCGGCAGCGCAACCAGCAAGTATCACTTTGGGCAAACAAACATAGTTCACTCTCAGATGGATGCTGCTGTCGTCAACACCCAAGAGGCCCTTACAATTGATTTTCAGCAAAGAGTCTCTTTGATTCCCGCCCCAGGCACGAAGTCTAGGGCTACTCGGAGCCAGAGCGAAGTATGATCAGGAAATGATATGGGTACCAAGGAAGAAGATGCGGTACCGGTCACGTTGAAATGAAAAGTGCAACTGAGAAAGCAAGTGCAATGCGAATCAAAGCGGCCACGAGTCGAGGCAACGACTATCCCAAAGTCAACAAAGGGACCCCGGCGGCGCTGCTGTAACCACCAAAGCATCACAGAACCCCACTATTACCACCCATTTAGCCAGCAGTTCTGATGCTGTTGATATCGAAGACGCAAAGAAATCGACTACTGCGTCTCAGCCTTCAATCAACATCCCAGAACAGAAACTGTCAAACCCTCGCCAACTCACAACGAGACATTTGAAGCAGCAACTACGAAGTTCAAAGGTAGTTCAATGCTCAGAATCACATGTAGTCAAAGCAAAGCATTATAAGAAGATGAGGCATTCAACAATTACTTGAAAACGACGATGACGATCAACAATTGAAGCCAGAACGACCGGCCAAGCATCAGTGTGGTCGTCGTGGCGAGGCTGTGACCCCTGGCCGCCAGTAACAAAATAACTAAAGCGGGCGAAAAGATGGGAGTCAGCATAGTATGCGTGAACCTATGAAAGAATGAACTCCCGCAGTATTTGAAGGGTCCTACGAATATACTTTCGCTATGTCGAAGAGTTACAGCAAGAGACCGATGTGCTACCTGACTTGTCAATCAAATTCACCTCGAGAAGAGTACCTGAGCACACTCCTACCTTATTAGCATTCTTGCAGATGTCTAGACATCACAAAAGCGTATATATCGCTCTGCGCAAGTCCGAAACTGAAAGAGGGAGTAGAAACCACGGAGCAATATCTGCCCAAGGAAGCAGAACCCCTTCTACGCTACCATGTTCTTCCCTGTCAAAGAACACGAGATGGAAAAGGTAGGTACAGGGCCATTCACTTTAAGTCCGTCATCTAAAATACCTTCGGGATCTGGAACCCCGGATGGCGCTTCCAGCCAAGGAAGCGTAATATCTTCTACGCTACCATCTTCTTCCCTATCAAAGGAATACGAGATGGAAAAGGTAGGCACAGGGCCATTCACTTCAAGTCTGTCATCTAAAATACCTTCGGGATCTGGAACCCCGGATGGCACTTCCAGCCAAGGAAGCCTTTTCACTTCGCTATCTCCATCCCCGCCGCCAAAAGCTGTGGTCAAGCGGCCAATATTTTTCCAATAACGTCGGGGATAACCCTGCTGGATTGTGAGGAGCTGGAACTGCGGCTTCAATTGCCAGCGGGTCGTCTTCTGGCCTCTCCACTGCTCCTGTCTTCCCTTTAGCTAGCCTTGGTGGCACTGCTGCGGGTACCAGAACAGCAAGAAATATGAGACTGTCTCCTGTACAAGTAGCCCAATCAATGAGAATAGGAAAGCGTAGACCGTCAGGGAAAGAATGTCGAAAGAAAACAGTAAGAACGGCTTCGAGAGCCTCGCCGTCAAGGAAGTTGATCTAGAAGAGGTCCGTCTCGAGAGTGAGCATGTCCAGGTATCGTGATGGATTTGGAGGCACATTGTTGCCTCCTCGGCCCCCCAACTTATGGTTCATTATATTTCCAACAGTTAAATGACTTCATCACTATATATCATTACGATTATTGACTGACGCTGAAAAGAGTCCTTGTCTCAATTTCTACTTCGGTGAGTACAACAAGTATCGGGGAGTCTTTCGACATCAAGTCTAGCATCGTTAATCAGCCATGTATACGCAAAGACCCAGAAACATAACGACCGACACGAGCCAATACAGCGGAGTCTGCGCCTAAAAGCCGACTGAGCCGCAATCGCGCCAGAGCGTTTGGACATGTCCTTCGAAGATGACGTTGAAGATGAGTGATGTCATGCAGTCTAAAGTCACAAAAGAGGCACGCGTCTCTCTCAATATCTAATACAATACTTCTCACTATCAGCAATATGATTTGCATATTCATCACAAGCTGTCAATTGTTTCAAAGAACGATGATTTCATCTTCAATAAATATGATCATTATTCTCTATTCATGAAGATCAAGTGTCAGCGAGCGTTCGTTTAAATGATCTAACACTCACTCGAGTTTTGACTGTTGACTTTAAAGTCGTTGAACTCTCTCATAACTGAACTGCGAATCTTGATGACAGAAACATTATTGCACTTTAAATTAGAATGTCAGACTTATTCCTAGCACATAGCTCGATCCTTTGCCCCAGAATCAGCATAGCAAACAAAGCAAGAAGCATTGATGTGGTCCGAAGCCCATGTTTACCTCTATGATTAAAACTGAGCTTTACGGCGACGATGGCAGCCGTCTCGACGGGTCTCACATCCTTCAGTGCGATGCTGAGAAGGAAACGTGTTCTTTCAATCGATCGTGCGGCGATTCAAGCGTACGAGAACAAGATCTCCGATGTCATGAACCTGCTTGACAAAGAGCCCATACATCTTGGCATTGTCTCAATGCCTCCCGACTATCTTGGCATTAAATATACAATCGTGACGTTTGGAAAGAAAGAAAGTCCTCTCGCCGGCAATTTCGTGGCCACGAACGTTTCGTTCAAAACCTTCACCGGCGCGAATAATCGCAAAGCTTCCAAGGCAGCTTCATTGGCGATATACTGGTTGAGGAAAGGAAGATCGAGCCCAACGTTCGACGATTTTACTCATTCTATGCTCCAGTCAGATAGAGACGCGTCAACGGGACCCAATAAATGTTTCTCGCCAAAGCAATGGACTGGTCGAGAACGTCGAATTCTTTCAACGAATGGCGTACCATTTACTAATAGGGTTAAATCAACAATCTTAAATGCCTTTACCAATTTCGGTATTGACAATTCTTGCGAGACAAATCCAAAACCTCGCAAGGAACTCTACGGCCGTTGTGAAGAAATTGACCGGGAGCCAGGTCGTTCTCCATAAGGACAGATCAGAAAAACCTTGAACCATTCCACGAGTTGGCAGACGATTTCGCAGAGAGTTTTCGAAGATCTTTTCTTTTCTACATTCCCTGTTTCTTGGCGACGAGATCGTCGTCTTTTCGTTTCAACAGGGGGGACTGTCATGGTTCCTGCCCAAAGAACACTTCCGGGCGTATTCAAAGACCGCTTCTCTTCCATCAACTACTGTGTAACATAAATAGTCACTAAAGAGGATATCAATAGAACATACTTTTATCCATACATAATTCTGCCTGTACGGCTATCTGACAAGCCCTTACTATCTTATTCTAAAAGGGTTGGACGAGATCCGCATTGGTAGCGGCCATGCTCCTTTATCCTAGCGCTGCGACCGCTCTTGCTGAATATGAATTATATGATTTGGCCATTGATCGATAGATTCAGAATGTGATTATAACTTGAACATAATGTAGATTAGAACGCATGATAGAACGGGTTAACAAGGGCTTTCCGAAATGCTACCATCGTAGACGGGTTTGGTCTCGGGTGGAAAAGCGCTGATTACAATCAAGTTGATGGTGACGAGCGATGTTTTGACATCGTGGAGCAATCAGCGAGGGCTTGAATACGCTGCTTTAATCGCTTGGCCATCTAATCCTGCACTGCCTGACTTTTGCTAAGCCGCTCAAGTTATATCGAAATTGGAGATGAGGAAATACATGTGCAAAATCTGGTAGGCCGTGGCTCCCACGATCTAGGCTTCCATGGCTAACAGTCTCCTGTATTGGGAATTGGTCGAGGCGGCCCAGTGGTCATCTCCATTCGTAGACATCAGTCCCCAGGCCTATTGTAGCATTGTGTAGATTATGCTTGGTTCTGCTGAGTCCAGCTTCCTCCTCCAGTACCGTCTGCTGGTCATTTACATATGTGTTTTCATACACATCTCTTATTTTCGCATCATCATGGAAACCTCACTAGAGCCGTAACTTCCTTTGCTGACCGACATCAAGCGTCGTCTCTTGAATGTTATCCTTTTGCAACAAAAGATTTTGTTGCTTATTCACGGCTGCTCTCTTGCAATATGCCAGTACGTCACTGTCGTGGTTTATACCATGTTGCTGTAGACTGTGACGGTTTTCCCTCCCTACCGGGGTGAGAGTTGGAAAATCGCGTAAAGAAAACCGGTGTTCAGATAGATTTGGCCAAGGCAAATGCTATTGCTCTCACGACCGAGCCTCTTAGGTCTTCGAGGTGTACAGTTGCAAATCTTAACCTTATGAGTGTCACTCGGACAGCCTTGAGGATTTCCGTAACGTGTATATCTATTTATAGCGGTTCCGGAGGATCTTCCGCTAAAAAGTAGAATTCCGTCCTGCGGAATAAATTCCCCACAGCCAGCTGAACTTATCTTGCCTCGTATCCAAGATCCCAAAACCACCAATTCGACCCAAAATGCCACGCACACCCCCCTCCCTCCCCACCACCTCCTAACACCCCACCCCCCAAGAATGCAAACCTCCGGCTTCACCTCCGCCCCCATCTCCTCCCTCCTCCTCTTCACCACCCTCGCCTCCTCCCTCCTCGCCAGCATCACCGACACCAAATACCTCTTTCACATCCAACTGTACCCGCACCTATTCCGCCACCTCCAACTCTGGCGCCTGCTGATCTGGCAGTGCTGCTACGCCAACAGCTCCGAGGTCTTGTTTGCCGTGATGACGATGTATCATCTCAGGGTTGTGGAGCGGTTGTGGGGGTCGAGGAAGTTTGCTGTGCGTAGGGGTCTTTTTTTTTGGCTGCTGTGGGTGTGGGTGTGAGCTAATTGGGTTTTTTTCTAATGGGGTGGTAGTCGTTTTTGATGGCGTGTCTACCGCCGACGCTGCTTCTCCCGCCTTTGGCTCTCATTCTCCTGCGCCCGCTCACTTTCAACCGTGTCAACATTCTGCCCTCGGGGCCTACGCCCCTCCTCTTCGCGCTGCTGGCGCAATACCACGCAGCTATACCTACAATCTACAAATACCGCCTCGTCACGTCCTCTTCGACTACCCAGCCACCCTCATCCTCTATAACCCTCACCGATAAATCCCTCATCTATCTCCTTGCAGCTCAACTTGCGCTCTCCTCCTTACCGGGAAGTGTGATAGGCGCCGTTGTTGGATGGGCGGTGGGCGTGGCGTGGAGGGCAGAGGTGGGGCCGGCTTGGTGGGCGAGGTGGAGGTGTCCGGGGTGGGTTGTTGGGGAGGCTGGGGGTAGGAGGGGAGAGGGCATTGAGGGTTTGAGGGCGAGGTTGGAGGGAGAAAGTGGGAGGGCGAGTGGGAGGGAAGGAGGAGAAGGGGAGGGGACGAGGAGGAGGGGACTGGGGAGGGGCATTCTGGATCAGTTCCGGGGGGCTTTTTGATGGCAGTGAGGTTTTATATTGAGATATCCGCTTTTTGTACATAGAAGTTATTTTTATAAATCTTCGGAACAAGCGGACAAGTGAGGTTCTGCAATACGAATGCATGGGGCCGAGCTCTGGTGCTGGAATCTGCATAGCATGAGTGACAAAGGTGAAAGTCCAAAGCCCTTCCTACAAGCAATCCTGTAGAGAGGCAAATCCAATATTCTAACAGTATATTCCGACGACATAAGTACAAATTGTGACACATACTGCAACTTTGGGACCGTAAAGTGCTTCACCTGGTCGAAAATGGATAGTGTTTTCGCACACGACATCAGGCCATCGATGTGAACCGGAAGCACGGTTGCCTATAATTGCCACGTATGTCGCTATCATCTCTGATGGACCAATCATTTTAGTTGGGGCTTAATAAAAGGATTTTAACTGAAGGAAATATAGTCCGGCTATATCAAGGGTACCATGAATGCCTGTTAGTGGCAGATCCAATGGTGCAGTGGTCGCTCTCCTTCTCTCTTGCCGCTGGTAGTGGATCCGCTTCGCATTTAACACATCTAAAATTGCCGACGATCGGTGATAGACCTCGCTGGATGCGTTGCGCCGTTGTGAGCGTTTAATTGATACTGTGACCACATTGTGGGAGTGGGGAGAGTGCCAAGCTGATAACCCTTGACTTAACGAGGTGATTGCTATTTTCGGAGAGAGTCTGATCGAGTTTGCCCTGGATAGAGACGCATGATCGTCTCGGCGCTGGATGAGGCAAGGCATCCTTTTCTGAGAGGAAGGAAGATCAGATGAAGTGGCCTTAAGTAAAGGGCGTCCATACGACTAGGTATCCTCGGGTTATTTTCATGAATAGATAAATAGGAATTCTAGAGCAGAACTGTGTACAAGAAATAGCGAGCTTTGTGTCAGGGCTGGCTACGGTGTGTAACCATGCATATCGAGAAATGAAAGCCTAAGGTGGTCCATAGCTTTAGCTGTCGTCAATTCCCAAGATAAGGTTGTCACCTGGAAAATAAAATGTATATTTGGAAGCGGCGCTGTCATGTTGCGCAGTTGCGTTAATGCGACACAGTGTGATCATTTGCTGCTCTCTCCAAAAGCTTGTAAGGCTCACATGAAGAGTCTCAGCGTACTTCGCCTGCTTATCGGCAGGCCAATCCGCACGATAAGAAGGGCGGTGAAATGGGGAAATTTCGAGATCTCCAAAGGTGACTTCTCTGAAGTGGTGTTCAAGAACGACTGTCACATTTTCGCTGGCTGAAGTCGACTCCAGTAGGTCACGGAGCCATGTATAATCGACATGAAACGACCATTGCTGATTGAGGCATATATGTAGATATTTGAGTAGTTTGAACTTCGCCATGGGCGCCGACAACTGATGGATATGTGTTAGATGCCACCTGCCAACGGTAGAAAATGGCTGCACCAGTGTCCCGGTTTCCGGGTCCCACAAACGTTGGGTCTCTGGATGCAGTCCAGTGACAATACTTAGGTGGACCGAAGTAAGGTACGATTTCTGATGTTCGTTCAGGCTAGCCTCGAAATCGGCCAATGCTCGATCGTCATCAAAGGAGAAAGTGCTGGACGAGTAGACGAGGCTTTCAGCTTCGTAATGTATCTGCCGACATGTTCGCAGAAAGGCGGTTGATAATTGGAGACGGTTGTTTTCCAGACAACCAGCATGCCGAAAAGAACAGAATGGCAGACATTCTGAGTCACCGTTGCTTGCCAAGACAATGGCACCAGAGATGCTGGAGGGTCCATGGGCATGAACGCCCAACGATGGGGCGATGCAAAGCCTGTGGTGCAACATTTGTCTGGAGCTATCATGATCGACTTGTGGACGCGAAGGTTGATGAATGTGGATAAATGGTCGGCCTACTAGCTCATCCCAAATCAGCTCCCTCAACTCGAGAGGAAGCGCCAAGAGAGACATTGATGCAATGCCGTCGATGAGCCTGCACGACAAGGCCAGCAAGCTTCCATTCCTCCCTGCTTACAAAGCTCGATGTAACAATGGGTCGAGTCTGGCGGTGTCCCTTATGGCTGATGCCTTTTCAGTTTGGCGCACTCCGATGCCAGCGATTCCGGTAGCGAGGTATTTGAAAATGCGATGGAAAGTCTTCACCTGGGAACGACCGCCCTACCATTTGACCATTTAAAAAGCGAGACCTTCTAAGTTCTCACCATCTTTTTCGACGTCTTGAAGTGATTCTCTCTGAAGCTTTACGCACAGGAATCATGAATCTTACGAGTTTGATAACATGTGAAACAAACGAGGCTGCTGGCTACCAATGTCCTTTTGGGAGCTGCCTTTACCTTGATCACTTGTAAGGATGTGGATTAATAGACACCCCTTATGTATAGAGGCTCGCCTGGTAAGCTGTGCTCAACTTCATCTTTACATGCCAGTAACACAAAAATTTGGTGTAGGAAAGAAAATCAGAGCCCATCAAAATGTATGAAAAGGCGGAATTGAGCTGCGTTATCCGCTGGAAACCTCTCGCGTGTTTCGACTTCCACTGCCTATATCCTCTTCGTCCAGACCGTCACTTGTCCTGGTAGTGATCAGGCATCTCTAAGGTAAATACCAATTGTTGTTTGGTGGATTCCGGTCCATCAACGAGAAAGGTTCAAACAATGTTGCTGCTAGCGCGTGGATTTAGTCCAGCTATCTAATTATCTCCGAAGCTATGTACAGTAGTCGAAGCTTCCTCTACATCGCCATGTCCCCAGAAGACGACCAGACTCTTTACCTATGTTTTAATAACAACCGATAGTCGAGCATGCCAGGTTAGCTATCAGACTAAGTAGGCGTTTCAATTTGAAAATTCAAGCCTATGAATTTGGTTTATTTATTTGCTCCATTCTTCTTGCCACACAAGCTCTGATTTCAAAATTGTGTCAACAACAGAGCTACTTCAAAGAAGATAATGAGCCTACTCGTTCATTAAGATTTCTCTACGAAAACCAATCACTATTTACTGCCTCCTTGCATCCCGGTGAGAGACTACGGCGAGTTCACTCGATGCGGGTTTGTCGCTAATGCCTGCGAAAAGAACATTGCTACGTTCAGGGACAGAACAAGATCATGTTCCTTTCGAAAATTTCTGTGGGTTCAATATCCTGAAAATCCTAACCGAAAGGACTTTCGAGCGTCTTATTGCTTGCAACAACCCCGTTAGTCGGCTATGAGGGAACAATGCTCGGGGGTACATTAGCATGCAAGGAATGATTTTATAAGAGTTAGAACGGGAAATAATTCGAGATTGGCTTATTTGATACACCCCCCTTTTCATACATTCAAACCCCACATCCTCAAAAACATAACTTAGCAGAGTCTATTCAAGCACATCAACTCAATCAAACCCTCCCCCTTCCTCTCATTCATGCCTCTCATCTCACTTCGCCGAGAGAACTAAAACTTTGGCTGAAAGCTTTTCTTCGGAGTGAGAGAATGAGATCAAAGAAAGAAGAGACTCTCGTCGCTCGCACAAAAAAAACCATCACTTCTCCATCCAAGTAGAACACGAGCACTTTTCGTCTACTAATATACCTGCTAATCTCTTCAAATCCCACTCGTCTTCTCATTCTAACATAAAACCAAAATTACACCTCGTGGTAAAACCCCGGTCTCGCTCAAACCTACAAGCAAATGCATACATACATAAGAATTACCAAATGCATTCCAAAAAGCCATTCCAACTCCTCGAGCATCACTCAGATTCGAACTCTGAGCATCACCGTGTCAAAAGTTCAACAAAAATCAAAAAGACAAATTCAGCTGTTGATTGTAGAAACACGAGCGACCAATATACTGATCGCGCACATAAACACAACTGCCCTGCGGTTTTGTCTATGAATATTTCCGTTGCTGTTGTTCATATACACCTTACATTTTAATACGTTTGTTAAATTCTCCAAAGAATTTCACCCGCTCAAACCTCCTTTTAGAAAGGTCGTGATATCCTCCACCAGTAGATGGTGCACCCAGACACCATAACATGACACGAAGTATTTCTACCTCGAAAGTTATACTCCGGATCGGGTAAACAAGAGTAAATTACCACAACATAAGATTTCGAACCGTCCAACCTCCCAGCCATGCCCCTCGAGAATCCGAACAAGCATCAAGACCCACTCGAGCATTTTCGCCCATATCCTCCCCATATCATCCACTCACAACCCACCACCACCCACCCCCAGTGGTTACAGCGGCAGCGTATCCTTATGCCACACTCCCCCCTTCCCCCTTCCCCTTCCACCAACCACCTCCCCGCCCCCCAACAAGCCTCCCACCCTCGCTCCGCCACCAGCAACCACACGCAAGCTAAACGTGTCCTCGGCCATGTTCCCCGAGGTGAGCAGCTCGATGGCGCAGGAGAGCGAGGTCCAGTTGGCGGGGATGGCTTGTATGAATTGTTGCAGGGACTAGGTTTGGAGTATAGGATGGTGGGGGAGGCGGAGATGGTGTTGATGGTGGCGGGGCAGGGGGGTAGCGTTGGTGGGAGGGAAGGATAAGGGAAAGGGGCTGAGGGAGAGGGTGGCGGCGGTGGGGATGGAGGTGGGGTGGAAGAGAGGGGAGGGATTCATGGTGGCTTTGAACTACGTCCAGCTCTTTTGGGTGAGATGAGGAACACGGTTAGCAAATTGGAAAGAATCAACACACTTGCCAGGATCTTTCGGCAACATATGGAGATAAGTACTCACCTGGGCCCTTTGAACTGGCGGATGAGGACAGAGTGCGGATGGAAGCATCGTGTATAGCAACAGGTCCTGCAGAAGCGACTCTTAAACATCAGCGGACCAGCTGTAACACGGCGTTTGTTTCGTATTGCTCGAGAAATGTCGTAAGATCCATTGGATGTATCCATAAAGACGTAACAATTCGGGCAATCTAGTACCCCTGAATCTGCTTCGACAGATACGGCTCCTCGAGGAATTTCGCCTCTTCATCCGTCAACTTGAACTTGATCGCCTCAACCGCCTGATCGATCCTCTCAATGCTGTTTAGCCCAATAATCGGATACTCCATCTTCTGCCTCAACACCCATGCCGTCGCCACCATCGCCATCCCCACCCCTCTGTCTTTTGCGACCTTCTCCACCCTGCCCACAATCTCCTTGTCAACATCCGTCTCCCGGGTGCGCATCATGCTCATTAGGAACCTGTCGGACTTCTCGCGCTTGGAGGAGCGGTCGTCCCAGGGATGAGTGAGCACGCCGCGCGCAATAGGGGACCAGGGAATCATGCCGACGCCGGTGTCGAGGCAGTAGGGGATCATTTCGCGTTCTTCTTCCCTGTAGATTAAGTTGTGGAAGTTTTGCATGGAGATGAATTTGTGCCAGCCGTGTTTGTCCGCGATGTTTTGGAGGGATTGGAATTCCCAGGCTGCCATCTGAGTGAGTCGTCAGTAACTTCTTCAATGTTCCACTGACTTTGGTGATGTAGTTTGTATACCGAGCTCGCTCCGATGTATCTGACTTTGCCGCTGTCCACAACATCGTTCAATGCCTTCATTATCTCTTCTCTTGGCGTCTCACGGTCTAGTCGATGGATTTGTAATACATCGATATATGTTCCCAATCTTTCGACACTTGCGTCAACCGCATCGAAAATGTGCTTTCTTGAAAGTCCGGCCCGGTTGACAAACGGTCCGTCATTGACAGTTACTTTGCTGAGAGGCGGCTGGGAGCCGTAGTCGACGCCGAAGAAGCATTTGCTGAGAAGAACAACCTTGGAGCGAGGAATACTAAATTTCTTTAGGGCTTTGCCAATAATTTCTTCCGACACGCCATTCGAGTATACGTCGGCCTACGCAGCAATACCGTCAGCTCGGATACCACTAGATATTGTAGGGGGGAATTACGGTATCCCAAGTATTTAATCCAACTTTGTAAGCGTGCTCGAGTAAGGGTAGGGCTTTCTCTTCATCCAGGACCCACTCTTGCCAGTCAGGACTGCCATAGCTCATGGCACCAAGGATGACCTTCGAGATCTTGAGACCGGACTTGCCGAGGCTGTTGACGAGTTAGCATGAGAGGAAGAAGAGAAAAATACTGTAAGGACAGCCCACCGGGTGTACTCCATATTGATGTATAGTTTTCCGTTGATGTTCCGGTGCTATGCAGAAGCTACAATTCCTGTAAGTTACTAGAAGGGCAATTGACACGTCTTGACCTTATATAGGCGATAATCGAAGACTACCTCAATATTTCAGTCGATTATTATCACGGAGCACACGGATTTAGTCAGGCTATCGCCGGCGCTAAACTCCGCTCCTCCTATTTCGCATTCTTCTCCAGTCGTATACATTACGAATACCGGATTTTACCCTAAGCAACGTCACGCGCAACCAATCATAGGCACAAGCCAAAGTCCGAGTTAGACATCGTTGAAGTTGCTACACTAGCCGTCGCAATTGGACGCGCAAGACCGACGCAGAGACATCTCGGCTGGTTGGCCATCTTTGAAGCTTCCATCCATTCTACGGCCCCATTCTTAATGGCCCCCGCTTCGAAAAGCTTAGAGTGGCCTGAAGCGGTTGGCAATGTATAGCTACTTCGATCATGAATCTCATACATTGATTCGACCCATGGCAATGAGGTTCAACAAATATCATGAATCCAGCACCAAGGACCAGCAGGTCGACGAGCAAGGGCCACGGGAGATGTAACATCTGACGAAGACTTATTCACCTTTTCCGACTCGGGACGTTGCAAGATGTACCGGACGAGTATGTTGTTAGCGAGAGATATGGCTGGTGTGAACCAGATCCCCCTTGCTTTCCGACGACCTCAGATTGACACGAAGACGTAATTTAGCGATTGGGAAAGGATCAGTTCAAGCTGACTATAGGACATACCCATCTCCCGGACTTCAGAACAGATCTCTATTTCGGTGTACCCCTATGCTTCTTTGCTCCATGATCTAGAAGGCCATCTGGTCTTGTGACATGGTAGCTTGTGTGGTGGTTCCTTCTCTTCCCCTCCTCATTTTGACCAGTTTTTCGTCCTACAAGCCTTCTCAGCCTCCATCCGCATTTTAATAACCTCTAAAATAGAAAACGGGCATATCTCTTTCGTAGACTCCTCTTTTTGGGATTGTCCTCCTTCCCCTCTGAGAGCTTCTTATATCATGCCATTAGTTGGCATCATCTTTCCTTCTCTTTCTCTCCCTCTTGTGCTCCTTTACTTCTTGGTTGTCCTTTCCTTGGCACAACAGCTCAGGAAGCCAGGTTTCGTATTCGTAGCCCCAACGAATATAAATATGGATAACGTGACATGTCAAAATCTCAACAAGAAATTGCAACGCGAAATCGATAGGACAGAAACGACATGTCGCTAAGAAGCATAGGCCCCGCCTCTATGGGACTGTTGTATGCTGTTTTGGGCTCACCGCCCCCAGTACCAGACAATCTCTTATCCTTAACCTTGACCATCCAAATGTGCCACTAAACACCGCCCTTCCTGAACGTTTCACCCGCATGGCAATAGCTGCCGAAACCCTCGTAGATGTTAACCCGTTTTACCACCAACCGTCATTGTAGTCATATATCGGTTGGTCAAGGCCATAGTTGATCAACGAACTTCGTAACGAAGGAGCGAACAACATCTCTTCCACCCAACTCCGAAAGACCGCTAAATTAAGCGCCGAAGCGCCGACGGATTTCACTCGCTTCGGAAAGTCATGGGTGAATAACGAGCCTTTTATGCAAATTTCGTCCACTTTCTTGAGATCCGAGCCGTACACATGACAGATCGCATTCTCATTCGGTATCACGGGGAGTAATTCAGAACACATCAATAAAATACCGCGGGTAATATAATCATGATGACAGACGCGTCATTATTCCTCTTCACTAGAAGTACCAAGTAGGTAAGGAAGGTAGCTTGCGGCCAGGGAATCAGTTTCGGTATCCGTGTTGGGGGAAAAGACACTAAAGCCAAGCGTAGGATGTACAAGTCATAAAATCCTTCTCTGGTGTTGGGATTCGATAGACGAGTGAGGTGTTTGATGGCGTTGTTGGTGATCGGGTTTTGTTCGAAACATCCGAGTCCGAGTATTCTACCCCGCTTCCCAAGGCATGCCAGACGTGCCAGGGTCTGTCTGCAATTTATGCGAGCTACGCGGGGCTGAGCGAAAAAAGCATTCGAGAGTCGCAAAAGAAAGCGTCATCCGGTTTCGCAACGACTACCTACTCAGTCATCAATGGAAAGGGGATAATCCCGTTATGTTGTATGTAACGACAGGTAGGGAAAGCCACAGCTGTGCTCACTTCATTTGTAGATTCAATACGGAATACGGAGTATGTACTTCTAATCAATCCGCCCTTATGGGGCTGAACAAAGCCTCAGCCGCAAGCCGGTATCTGGAAACCCGCAGTAGATCAAACAAGCGAACAAGGCTTTGGCTCCTTGGTGGCATGATGAATAAGCGTGATGTGACAGGAAAGGTTTGCGAGGGGTTTAATAATACTGCCCCTTCTCTTTCACGATGCTTGTGCTGATACGGCTGACTCTTCGCGCCGTTGTCCGGGTCGGCTCAATGTTTGTACCTTCCTTGAATCAGACTTCCTGCCCGGTGGATGTCAGTTTGCATCAAATCAAATCAAAACACCTTTTATATGCGATAGCAAGATGCTTCTCTGTCTTAGCATGGCAGTCGACGTAGCAGCAGCTCACCGCCATGAGTTTTGTCCGCTGCTTAAAGTCACCAATGGACGGCAAAACCAATTCCTACCAACCCTTCCGTACTTTCTTACTTCTTACACCACAAGCCACACAAGCCTTACGGGCTCCACGACTTCGACTCCAGCATCCGGACGTTCCAATGGGTCTCTGGGAAGCAGTAAACTGGCAATGCAGGAAGGAAGACTTGGAGACGAATCGTCAACACAAGCGGTCTCCTCTACTGGCTCTGCATTGCGTACAAAGAACATAAAGCGGTCGGCCTCGAAGTCTAAGACATCCTTCCAGCTTGCCCATCCACCTCCGGCCGTCAAGCACAGGCAGCGGTTTAGCATCCGCCCACCGCTACTGCTACAATTGCAGCAAACGTCGGACTCTACTCGTCCGGTACCTGTCCTCGATGTCCTACCGTCCATTACTTTCGCACCTAGACTCGCAAAGAAATTCCCTCGAATATTCAAAGCCAAAGACGGTCTCCGCGCAGATGACTTGGTGGTTGTCCGAAGCCAGACCTATGATAGGTCAGGAGCACCGGAAAGTCAAGTAGGAAAATCTTCGGATGACGACGACTGGAACACGCGGGACTTCGTGGCAGCATTCTGTCAGATGCGAGTAGGCGAAGGGGCCGTACTCGGAAACACAGAGATATGCTTGAATCATGGGCCTTGCTGGGAAGCATTTTCAATGGCGAATGGTGCCTACGAGTTCATATCTACCGACGGAGAAGGCCAAAAGACTGTTGCAAGATGGGTGCCAAGATTGCTTCCTGGTCGCCGGCGTTCTGTAAAAATACAAGAGCGCTCCGCTACAACGTCGCCTTCTGAAATTGAAAAGTTCAATTTTAGCATTATCAATCCTAATTTTCGACGCCACCCTGTCATTGCCACGTTAACACGCCAATCACTCAGCATTTGCGACCGATACTCTGTTCCGTCTACCCCCACGTTTCCGCAGACTTCAGCATCGCCAAGTGGATCACTATCCAGCGATATTGATGCTCAAGATGTAGATTGTGATGAGACTGAGACTCCACTAAGGACAATAATCGAAACTGACGAGCATCTGAGGACTCTGATTGTTATCACTGGGTTATGGGTTGCTTTTCGAGAGGGGTATTCACCAAATTTTAAGTATAATGATCCAATTTTTTCTTCGGTAGCTGCAGCCAGGGCCCAGCAACAGACTCAGAAGTCTCATCATCGCCGGAGTTTATCCATCAATATAGGAAACCTTGCCAATGGTCGCGCGGGTAATAGCGACAGTGGAAAACAGAAGAGAGGGGCACAGACCAGGCCGGAGATTATAACGTCTTCTTCAGCTTCAGTGGCCTCAACATTAGCATCGCCAACTAGCGCACGTGAGACGCCCCGCAGAACTACATCTGCTGGTACAGCCTTCATGAATCGAGTCAATAAGCGAAGTGGCTCGTCAGCGGTT
>JAABUR0100003997.1_pt1 | contig 20112 bp, 30 predicted proteins | sample 5560091 | NCBI WGS metagenome assembly JAABUR01 (sample SAMN10711879, study PRJNA513375) | rock metagenome | isolation source: Antarctica rocks | place: Antarctica: Victoria Land, University Valley sud
CGGCGCGCGTGGGCCGCTGCGGCTGGCTGGATGTGGAGGTGGACAGCGCCGTGGTGCCGCGCCTGGAGGCCCTGGCTGTGCAGTGCGGCGCGACGCTGTTCATGCTGCTGCTGGCCGCGCTGCAGCTGCTGCTGGCCGCGCACGGTCGCACCGACGACGTCACGGCGCGCCGCCCCTTGGCGGCGCTGGGTTTCTAGGGCGCTGTGCCTGCGGGGGCCAGGCTGCGGCGGCGCACACCGCATCATGCTTGCTCCTGGCGGCACATTGGGCATCGCACTTGTCTGGACGGCCCCACCCTGCTCTGTGCATCACTCCTATGGGTGTCCCCTGCATGTGCGTCGCATGTCGCGCTCGCCTTTTCGGCGCGGCAGCGTTATCTGCGTCTGGGCATAGGGTTTGATTGCGCCACGATAGGCCGCTGCAGCACGTGTGAGGTGTCAGGGGCACCGAGGCGCAGGAGCTGAGGCTGGCCGGCGGCGCAGGTGGGCTCGCCCTTCGCGGGGCGGCTGCACCCGGCGACGCGCGACATGGTCGGCTGCTGCATCAACATCCTGCCGCTGCGCCTGCGCCTGGCTGGCCTGGCAGACGTGCGCGCGCTGGTGCAGCGCGTGCGCGCATTCGCGCTCGCCGCGTTTGGCAATGCTGAGGCCAGCCTGCCAGCGATCAGCGCCGCGGTTGGGCGCAGCCACGATGACCCCGCGCTGTACCAGGTGCGGCCCGGCGCCCGCGAGCATGTCCGCCGTGGCCGGAGCGGACGTGCTTGGTCTGTGATCCGCGCGCAAGCGTAGCCGCGCGCGCCTTGCACCAGCGCGCCGCTGGCAGCACTGCGCCGCATGCGACCAGGGGAGGCGCATTTTTGCGCGGCGGGCGCGCAGCGCTGGGCCAGGCGCGCGCCCCTGGAGCGGGCGCGCGCGCGCGCGGCGCTGAGCGGGGTGTGGCTGGTGCCGGGCTAGGGTACTACCTAGCGCTGATTAGGGTAGGTACAGGGTTGAGCACAGCACGCGGCGCGCGCGCAGGTCGAGTTCAACCTGCTGGAGGCGGAGGCGCAGTACGGCATCGAGCTGGACGGCCTGCGCGCCGAGCCGAGCGAGCTGTCCACCGGCACCGCCTCCAACGACTACTACCTCGTGCTCGGCCACGCCGGCGGCAGCCTAGCCGGGCGCCTGGAGTACAACGCGGACCTGTTTGCGCCCGCGACCGCGCAGCGCATGCTGGCAGACCTGCAGGTGCGCTGCCGCTCACCCCGTCTGTGATAGCCACAGCATGACATGAAGCTTGCTGCCTGGCGCAATGTGGGAGCAGCAGGTGGCGGCGGGCGCGGCGGTGCGTGCTCGCGTGCGGCGCTGTGGGCGCGACGCGAGTCGCCTGGGCCTGACCAGGAGGGGCCGCTCGCACAAAGCTTCCTGTCCACTTGCGCGCCCGAGTACAGGCAGCGCTCAAAGCGAGCCCGCCTCAAGCTTGCCGTGCGGCCGGCCGCCCATACGCGTGACGCAGCTGTGCTGAGCCCGGCCCGCGCGTGCTGCGCAGGCCCTGCTGGGCGCCATTGCGAGCGGCGGCGCCGGCCAGTCCCTGGACAGCGTGCTCGAGGCGCTGCCCAGCCGGGCCACCCTGCGCGCTGCGCCCCCCGCTGCGGCAGAGGCGCCCACCGCGTAGCCGGCGGAGGGGCGTGCCCCTCCGCCGGGGGGGCCTGTACGCCGGCGAGCTGAGGACTGGTTCAGTACTGTGGACAGCGCATGTCCTGCGGCAGACAGGTAGGCCGCGAGCGGGCGGTGCTCAGGAACCTTGGTGCCGTGGAGGCATGGGGGCTGGAAAGGCGCGGCGGCGGTCGAGGAGTGCGCGCAGGCTGGAGCGTCAGTGGTTGCATGCCTAGGGCGCTTTGTGCGAGCCCCATTTCATGCGTAGGTCATGCGTAGGAGGGTCAGTAGGCAGGAGCGTGATCGAGGAGCAGTCGCGTGGCCGGCGACTGCGCCGCGCATCCCCAGCCTGTATCGGGCAGTGCGCGTCGGGGTATGTAGGTCTGAGGTCACGCAGTCAAACGAGGCCATGTGGCCCAACTCAAATTTGCAGGAGTCCCGCGGCTCAGGTGCAAGGCGGGGCCGGGTGCGCACAGGACTTTTATTCAGGTGTTGCGGGCACGCGCCCCGAGATTGGGTGTTTTGTGCTGCGGGGCGCAGCTGCGCCCCGCATGTGACACGCAAGCTGTCCGCGGAGCGCTGCTGAGAGGGCGCGCAGCATGAGCGGGGCCAGCAGGCGCAGGCGGGCTTTCTACTTTACCTACTTTGCTCCATGCTTTCTCAGGCGCGATACATAGGCCTCGCGTATTTTCTTGTCCTCGCAAAGTGCTGGGTGAAGCCGCGCCAGGGTTGGGCATGCCCAGCTGCTGCTCGCATGCCTGGCGGCGCATGAGCAGGCGGGCGCTGCTGCGCCATGCGAGGCGCAGCAGATGTCGGCGACCCTCCAGACCAAGGTCACAGTCGCGCCGCGTTTGGTGGTTTTCCTTCGTCTTTCACCGTGGCTCCCCTGTTCTCGCTGGCGGGGCAGCCACGCACTTTTTTGCCCCATTGCCGCAGAAGTATGTTTTCCACAGGCTGCTGGCGCGGCAGCGCACGCCCTGGGGTCCTGAAGTGATCATGCGCTCGCAGTGCCCTTTGGGTCTCTTATGGCAGGGCTGCACTTTGGCAGCGCTGCGCTTCTGAGGCAAGCGGGAAGCAGTTGCAGGCAGGCGTGTCTGTATGCAGCATGCGCAGCGCGCGGGTTGACCCAGCAAGCCCTGAGGCAGCCAGCAAGCCTCCTGGCCCACGTTGTGAGCCAGCACGCCTGCTTGCGCGTATGATGAGGCACATGGCTTGGGCACGCCATTAGTATGCGCGGCAGTGCCCTGCGTACCTGGTGTGCGCCGCTGGGGCAGGCAGGAGGGTGGTTGCATATTCGGACTGCCTTGCACTGTCATGCGGATGATGAGTACGTGTGGCTTCCTGCATCGTGTCTGTCTGCAGGCGTGATCAGGGCAGAAAATGGTTATTGGAATTTGCGCTCGCATGTAGTATGTCGGTCAAGAGTTTGGACATTGACAGAGTTTGACAGCTGGTGCTGGGGGGTGGGGGGTCTGCAGGGGGGGCCGGTCTGCTTGCTTGACGTCCCCGTCGCGCGTGTTCGCGCGCCTGCTCAAGCAGTGCGTTGTCCGCAGGTTTGCCAATTTGCTGAGGACAGCTGAGCTGCGGTCCGAGGGTTTGGTGCTTGTCAGCCGCTGTCTCATAACCATGGTAACACGTATACCCTGTGCATCATCATCCGCCCTGCTGTTACAGGGGGGTCGCTGCGGCATCCCATGCTCCCACTTCGTGTGCTGGCATGCGTTTTGCAGGGGCAAGCAGTCGTGCTAACATGGTGCCGCTTCAATGCCTGCCTCCAGGCTCGGCGCCTGCCAGGACGCCATCCAGGTCGAGCTTCCGCTTCCCGAGGTACCTGCATCACGGCAGGCCGCCGACCACGTCACTCATCTGCCAAGCCCTGCCGGGTCGGCGACTCGCTACTAACTACTCGCAAGCTGTGCCTGTGCTCCTGCATGAATACGTGATATGGCGGACAGCACACGACAGCAGACGCGCCAACAACGAGAGCCCTGCAGGAGTGGCACATGCTGAGCCGCCCTCCACTTTCTTGCCTGGCTCAAGCCGGCCTGCGCATGTGCTGATCACGGTGGCGTCACGCACGTGTCGTCATGCAATAAGTACCCATGCAGCGCGCGTCTTCTCTGCAGCAGAGCCCTCCCTTTGTGCGCAAAAGCTGCGGAACAGGTCATGTGGCGGTGCGCGGGAGGCGACGCGTCGCGAGCGACGCGCGCCGCCAGTGACGCCAGGGCAGGGGCCCCAATGCGCCCGGGCGACGCGCCTCAGGTCCTCGCGGTCCTGCCGCGGCCGCGGGCCGCGATCGGCGTCTAGGTCCAGCAGCGCAGGGTTGGCGGGGTGGCCGCTCGGCGCGGGCCCCCCTGCAGGGCCCGCGCAGCCTGCCTGGGCAGCGCCGTTTGCCGCGCCCAGGGGGTGCGCGCGCCCCGCCGCAGCCGCCCCCTCGGGCGCCGCCGCGGCGGGCGCGCTTTCCCTGGCACCGGCAGCGTCAGTCGCCTGCGCCAGGCCGGCCAGCAGGTCGCCGCCTAAGCAGGCGTCCTGCTCCGCGACGCCCTCCATCGATATGCCCGACTCATTGCGCAGCAGGCTCCGGCCGCCCGGGGCTGAGCGCTGCCTGCACAAGCAGGCAGTAGGTCATAGGCTGCATGTGGCAGAGCCTAGCAGGTATTACTACGAAGCAGGCCATGCCGTGGCTTCACTCCGCCATGTGACAAGCACTAGCCAGGCTATTGAACGGGCCACGCTTCAGTCTTAAGTGGATAAAACAGGGCGCAACCAGAGTGTCAGGCGCTCAGGGACTGCAGCGGGCCTTCGCATGACCAGGCCATGACAGCCTGCACTTGCAGAGCAATGGGGCCCCTCTTGGAGGGTTCTGCATGCAGGGCACCAGTGAAGTGCAGCCTCCCGTCACCTAGCAGACGTCATCATCGAGTTATTGCCATGGGCCGCACAGACGAGCACTGCTGCTGGCAAACCAGCCGGGCAGGAGCAGGCAGGCGTAGGGTCAGGGTAGGCACCGCTTGTTGCCCGTGGCCAGCGCCAGGTTCTTCACGTCGGCGCTCATGCCCGTGCGCCGCGGCTCGCCGCCGCTCGCCGCAGGCTCAGAGTCCAGCGAGACCTGTGGCGCCAGCGGCGCCGGCGCCAATGGCGCCGCCTGCAGCGCCGAGCCGCCCTGCGCCGCGCGCGCGCTGGCCTCTGAGCCGCGCGGCGCCGCCTGGGGCGGCTGGCGGCGTCGGCGGCAGGCGCGCGGCGCCTTGCAGGAGGGAGCCGCGCCGGGCCGGGCAGCGGCCGGGCCGCGCCTTGGTGGGCAGCGCGAGCGGGTTGCGCGCGCGCACGGGCGGCCGCGGCAGGCGGCCCGGCGGCGTTGGCGCGGGCGCGGCGCGGAAGAAGCGGTGCGCCAGCGCGTCGCCAGCGCTCGGGCGGCGTGCCGGGTCGAATGCGATCAGCCGCGCCAGCAGGTCCAGCGCGTCCTCGCTCGCCTGCGCAGGGCCGGCATCAGCGAGGCGGGTGCTGGTGCGCGAGCAAGGCTTGGGCTACAGCGCCACCCGGGGCCGGCCGGCCGCGCGCGGAGGTCCGGCGCGCACGCGCGGGCCGGCCGCCGACCGGCTGAAGGCAGCGCGGCATCTGCAGCGGGAAGCTGCACGAGCAGCGGTCTCGGCCGCAGGCCGGCCTGAGGCCGCGCGCCTGCCGGAAGGTTGCGCGCAGCGGCGGCGCGGGCGTGGGCTGGAAGGCGACGAAGTGCGGCAGCGCATCGGCGCCGGGCCACGCGCCCGGCCCAGGCGTGCCCAGCGCCTGGAAGATCTTGCCGAGCTGGTCGAGGTCGGACGCGCCCGGCAGCCAGGGGCGCCGCAGCAGCAGCTCTGCGCGCCGCGCGCGCGCGAGCGCGCTCAGGGCCGCTGCGCCGTGCCCGAACGGGCAGCCGGCGTGGGGGTCGGGACGGGGCCACGGACGCGCCACCCCGTGATCCTGGCTGCGCGTGCGCTGTGCTGTGGAGCACCTGCCTGAGCGTCCGTGCCTCCCGCCCAAGATCGCCCCTGTCAGCATCACGATGGGTGGTGACACACACACGGTGGCCAAGCGTGTCGGGGTCCCCTGAGCGCCCCTCAGGTAGCGCGCGCTGCAGCACAAACAGGTCTGACATGTGAGCCGGATGCGCCGGATGAGAGGGGGCGCCTGCAAAGACGCAGCCGGCGGCCCACATGTCCACGGCCGGGCCGTAGGCTGTGCTGCCGTACAGCAGCTCCGGCGGCCGGTACCAGCGCGCAAACACCTGCGTCAAGAAGCCATCTGGCAACGTCCCAGCGGGCTTCCCTACATGCGGCGGGCTGAAAAGCGTTGGGCGCCGCACATGGGCTCCCAGGCTACAGCAGCACAGCATGCACAGGCCGCGCATGCATGTGCTGGACCGAGCAAGCGAGCAGCGCCCGCGCCGCACCTGGTCCGTGTACCGGCCGGCCTCCGGGCTGCCAAACACGCGCGCCAGGCCGAAGTCGGCCAGCTTCATCTCGCCTGCGCTCTCCAGCCAGGCCACAGTCATGCCAGCTGCCTCTCCTGCAAGGCCCTCGTCGGGCCGTGAGCATGCCGCGCGGCAAGCGACCACAGCCAGCAATAACTGCCCGTGTGAGCAGCGATTTGCAGGCGGGTGAGCCGCGCGCCTGTGGAGGCGATGAGGAAGTTGTTGGGCTTCACGTCGCGGTGCAGCACCCAGTGCGCGTGGCAGACCTCCAGGCCGCGCAGCAGCATCTGCAGGTAGCTCTTCACGTCCGCCTCGGACAGGATGAGCGCGCGGTCCTTGATGAGCGCCTCCAGGTCGCTCTCCATGAACTCGAACACCTGCGAGGCCCGCGGCGCAGGCTCATGCCATGCATGGCAGTTGACGGGCTGCGAGAGCCACCCCGCTGACTGTCTGCCAGGACCTGTGCTGACGCCCGTGTCGTGTGAGCACCCCGCAGGTGGGTGGGTGCTGCAAGCCCCAGGCACACTCTCATTCCTTGTTAAGGCTCTCGCGTGCGACCCTGTCAGGCTTGTCATTATGCCCGCCGCGCAAGTGGCTCTTCACATTGGGAGCCTGCACGGCCAGGGCAGGCGTGTGCCGGCAAAGAGGTGCACGTCGTTGTGCAGAGTGGGGTGGAAGCATTGCCAGCTTGAGCCGCTTTGGTGTCAGACCAGCTGGCTACGTGCAGCAACACGAGCAGCCAGCGCTGCCATAGCCTGCCACAGGATACAGGTCACACCCCTCCGCTCGTTCCCTCAGGTCGCTCTCTACCACAAAGCACGCGTGTGCTGTGCTGAAGTCCTGGGAGCACGGCTCCGCACCAAGCTCAAGTTGCGCTTGTGTGGGAAGATGTCCAGCAGGCGCACTATGTATGGACTATGCAGCTCCCTGAGCAGCTTAATCTCGCGCAGCGCGGTCATGTTTACGCCCTGACGCAAGGCACATGCAGAGTCTAGTGCACGTGCAAACGTATGCACATCGAGAGCAAGCTCCGGCAGCTATGCCTACCTCCTTGGCCTTGCCCAAGCGGATCTTCTTGATGGCCACCACTTGTCCTGTCTGCGTGTGCAGCACGGGGCAAGCGTCAAACCAGACAGGAGTCAATGATGTGATCAATTCATATATGCACCAGCTCCTGCACCTCTTTGTGGATGGCCTTGAACACCACGCCAAAGGTTCCCTCGCCAAGCGTCTCATGCTTCTCGTATGCATCCATCGCTTGCGACTCAGCCTCCAAGACGCACACGTCCTGCACTTGTGCAGGCTGTCGCGGACGCTGAAGGATGTTCGCTTGCAGTTCCCACACATTGGCTGAGTGATCTGCTCCAGAACAAAGCATCCATCTGCAGCTTGATGTAACAGACTAGCCTGTGACACATTTCTGTTACACCCTGTATCAACCTCTGCTCGCCTGTGTCCACTTGAGGACCCCGGGCAAGGCCCGCAAGAGCAGCTCAGCACCTTCATGGCACACACCCCGCAGCACGCCCCTCATATACACATGCACACACACGCTGGCTGACGCTCGCATGGCAACCCCGCGTGTGGCTACTTCCGGCTGCCGCCAAAGCCGCCAAAGCCCATGAGCGCCAGCGCGTCGGGGTCCTCCTCCACTTCCTCCTCCGCGTCCCGACCGCCCTTCTGCGAGGCCCCGCGCGTCCGCACTCTCACCCACCACCTCATGCACCATGCAGCCTTCACGCGCGGCCACGCACCCAGGCGACAGGCTGACTTTCACGTTGCACGCAAGGCAGTACTGCTCACGCAGCGCCCACCGAGACTCGCACGGTCACGCGCATGCAGGCTTGCGCTTGCTAAGCAGTGGGGTGCACGCAGGAGCCTGGATGAGCCGGGTCGTAAGGCTACGCACCCTGCGCTCGCGCTTGCGCTCGCGCCGCTCTTCCCGCTGCCGCTCCTCCTCCTCCTGCCGCTCCAGCACGCGCCGGTCGAAGCCTGCGCCCGCAGCAGCAAGGGTTTCAGCGCTACGGCAGCCCACGCTTGTCACTTGCATGTCCACACATAGCCTAGCAAGCGCTCCCTTCCGCTCATGCTCCCGCCCACGCTGATTGGCGTCTGCGCCACGGCACAGCTGCCCTCCGTGCTACACCGCCGCGTCCCGTCCGCCCCAATGCAGAAAGCTAACGACAGGCATGCCCTGCACCACATTGGGTGGCAGGGTGAGTGGCAGGGTCCAGCGCGACCCCAAGCTAGCAATGGAAGCAGGCCTTGCCTTGACCCGCACGTGCCCACCACAGCAATGTATGCTCGGCAGCATCGCGGCATTACAAGGGCCTGTTATGCCGCGACGCGGGTGGGAACAGGTGGGTGCTGCATGTGCAGCAAAGTGGGCCAAGCTGGGCCCTGAACACACCGTCTGCCACAGTGTCGAGCGGCTCCGCCTGGTACTTCTTGTCCTTGAGCGCGTCAAAGCGCTTTCGCACCTGCCGCAAGCGCATCACCATTTGAAGGATGTCCGCATAAGCACTGCACACGCCGAGCTTGCACGCTTGTGTCAGTGGCCCGAGACACCATGTCAAGCTCCCTTGGTGTGCTAACTGAGACAGTGTGAGGCATTCAGGACTGTTCAGGACGGTGGGCGGCTGTGTGCAGGCCATGCGCCACCCAACGACACACAGCAGGAACCACACCCCGAGCTGCCTCACGGGAGCCAGCACTGGCCAGGGAGGCAGGGCCAGCGCACATCGTCTGCGGTGGACCGCTCCACACGCATGGACATACCCAGCGCGCGGTTGTGGTACTTGCCGTTGATGTGGTCCAGGTATGACGCAGAGTCGCGCAAGATACAGTCGCACACGCTGCAATAGTACCCAGCCTGGGCGCACGCAAGAGCAAGCTCACTGCAGTGAGGGCTATACAGCCCCTCCTGTACCCGACGTCTTCTGAGCGCTGACCTTGAGTAGAGGCAAAAAAGCTTTGTGCCACCACGCAGATGCAAAAGAAAGTTCATGGCTTTTGAAGGCACAAGCTGCCCAGTGTCCGACGAGGCTGTAGAGCAGGTATGCGCAGCCCCAGTCCGCACCTGCTGGTTCAGCGGCGTGCTGTTGGTGACGACCTGCGACTTGCCTAGCCGGCCGGTCAGGTTGAGCGAGAAGTCGCGCTGCTTGAGCGTGGCGCGCTCGACGATGATGCCCTGGTGCAGCGGGTCGCGCTCTGCGCAGGGGCGCTCAGGACGTCACACTGGCTCACCAGCAGCCTTCCAGCACACAAGATAACCAGCCACGTGGGCTCGCACCGAGCCGCTTCCTGCGTTTCACATCAAGCGCGCTCTCCTCTTCGGCCTTGGCGACCTGCGCGCTCGCGCACACCGCTCAGTTGCTGGTATAGGTCACCAATCAGTAGCCTGCACTGGCCTTGCCCATACAGTGGCGCCTCCTGCAGACTGCAGCAACCCGCCTTCTCGCGGTCGGCAGCCTTCTCCTCAAACTCGTCCTTGTCCCAGGTGCGCCGGAAAGTGTTGTCCACTGCCGCGGCCTTGCGCCGGTCGCTCCGGTTGCCCTCCTTTTTCCCCTCCTTGTGCTTGTGCTTCACGACGGCCTTGCCATCCTCCGCGTCGCGCCCCATCCCTTGCACCCACCGTCTTCAACAGTGCCTTCACCCAGCAGGTACGTACAGGAATCAGGCTGCAGCAGGGCGCTCCTCGGCCAGAGGTTCCCAAACACAGGCTGTTGTGGGAGAACAAGAGAAAGTAGGCCGTGTAGTCAGCCTGCCGTTCACGGGAGTGCAGTGATTACAGACGTCTGTCGAGACAGGGCTCTCAAGGGGAGAAGAGCCTTGGAGGGCAGTCAGTCCCGGGGCAAGGGTTTAAGAGCCGTTGGGGGCACGGGCAAGATGAGGCCAGTCAGTCAGTGCAAGCCTCATCGTGAGCAGCACAGCGCGTGCTCAGGATGGCGTCCAACACGCCAACGGCGGCAGCCACCCTCGGCGCAGCTGATGGCGAGGACGGGACCGCAGCGCGCGGAGCGCGCAAGCGCAAGACAGTCGACTTTTTTGACCCCGTCGCCAACAACGAGTCTGGCAAGAAGGTTGCCGGCACTCCAGCTGCCAAGGAGGTGAGCTTCTCTCTGGCACGCGGCCTTAACAGGTGTATGCCATCCTGTTGCTATCTATATGCAGCTAAGTCGCACTTGCGCGCGTATATGGGGCTGTTTGTCCTGCTGTGGAAGACGTCTTCTAAGCGTTGTTCTGGAGGTCTTGCTTTCCAACCACGGAACGCTTCCTCCTGTGGCAATCACGTCGTGCATTGAAGCGCAGGGCATGGGCATCAAGCTTGGAGACATCCCAAACGGTATGCCCGCGCTCTGCTACTGTTGCTGCGTTCAACATTATACCTTTCCTGGTTAGTGTGCTCTTTGTGCAAGTTGCTCAGGTTGCGCGCTTCATCAGTGTGCTCACGGCGCTCAGTGGCTGCACCCTGCACGCAGTCGCGCACCGCCTGACCAAGATCCCCGGCAGCGACGAGTTCCTGGAGCAGCTGCACCTGGTGCTGTACAAGCGGCGCGGCACCGCGAGCTCGCGCAAGAAGGACACCCGCGCCTTCTCCGGCTGGACGTTTGCGGGTGACAGCAAGGTGCCTGCCTGTGGCCCACCCCTTGCCTGAGCAACCGCGCTGGCAGCTGGCTGGCTCGAAGATGTAGGCTGCCTACGTCTGCCGCTAGGGCTGCTCAGCCCAGGCCGCACCTGCGGCGCGTTACAGGCCTTTGCCGCAGCTCGGATCTGAAGCAGGCGGCGGCGCCGCCAACGCAGCGCAGCAGCCGCTCACGCGGAGGCGCGCGCGTGGGGGCTGGAGGAGCTGGGCAGGATCGAGGAGCGGCTGGGCAAGTGGAAGCTGCCGGACGTGCACCGCGCGATGGACCTGGTGGACCTGCCGCGCGGCTCGGGCGACAAGGTGCAGAGCTGTGTCACCCCGCCTGCCCTCTGTACCTGTTGAACTGGTCATGTATGTGTGCCTCTGGACGAGCAGCTGCATCCACTGACGGCCATTCATTTGCAGAATGCACATGCAGCCGACACTTTGGAATGCTTGTGGTCAGCAGCAAGCAGCCTACTGCCAGCCTTGCCCTATATGAGCTTCTTACAAAGTCTGACACAGCGGAGATGACAGCTGACCCGTTGCCTGCAGCTGCCCTAGACCTAGACGCCGCTTGTAGCTCTCGGTTTCTGCTCACCCAGCAGACATAGATCCGCGACGCTGCTGGCAGGCGGCCAAAGTGCGCGCGCTGGTGGAGTTCCTGGAGAAGCCAAAGCAGCTGTCGAGCCGTGACGTGGCAGCCACGGTGCGCGGGGCCACTCTGATGCCCACCACACGTACGACAGTGTGAGTGACATGTTTAGAATAGACCAGGTGTGATGTTCATTGTATGGGGTACCCCACAGCGCATGCCGGCTCGTGCCAAGCTTGAGCTTCTGACTGGCCGCCCTACGTTCAGTTCACTGAGCCAGTGCATGCACTGCACAGGAGGCAAAGAAGAAAGGTAGCAAGGCGGCAGGCAAGGCAGAGGGCAGCTCTGCCAAGAAGCGTGCAGCCGTCAGGAAGGTGCCGGTGCGTCCAGCCAGAGCGGCACTCCATCACGATTGCCTGCGCACACTCGTAGTTGCTCCGTTCACGCTTCTGGGTGCACCAGCAGCACATGCTGCCCTTGCCGCCCAGGCTTGTCTGTGTTTGAACACATACAAGGGCGGATACACCCTGGAAAAACCCGCCTGCACACTTGTAGAAGCTGGTCATTGCGGTGGGTGTTACCCCCTGCTATGGCGTACGCCTTGCAACACAGCAGGCACTGCTGCGCCAGGCAAGGACAAAGGCGGAGGCGGAGGAGGAGGAGGACGAGGAGGACGAGGACGAGGAGGAGGAGGGGCCTGAGGCGGCCGCGCCAAAGACCAGCAAGCGCAAGGCGCCCGCCGCGAAGCCGAAGGCAGCGGTGCGCTGCGAACGCAAGGGGCTGGCACGCCTGCTTGGGTGGTGGGATGGCGCATCTTGCCTGCTGTGCTTGATAACAGGGCGCTGTGCACGAGTGTCTGCGGTATGCTTGCCGTCCCCTGTCTAGGAAGTACCAGCAGGGAAAGAGCAGCGCGGTGGTACGCAGAACAGCTCCGATGTGTGCCAGGCTGCAAAGAAGGCAAAGACGGCCAAGCCGGACAATGGCGAGGAAGATCTGGCATCCCTGCACGCCGCCGCGGAGCTGCTTGACGACATGCTGAAGGCGCGGCGGCTGCGACCAGCAGCTGATACCATTGCACACGCGGTCTGTGTGCTGCACAACTGCTGTAGTGTCAGTGTCAGCGGAGGGCGAGGTTCCCAGCACAGCGCTTGCCTGTCAAGCTTCGACGTGTCCCTCAGCATCTCAGCTCGTGTGGCTGGCATGCCTCTGCGTTCTAACTCTTCTGTGTCAAAAATCTATAACATGAGGGCTCACATGATGGCCCCTCCCTTGCTGACACAGTGGCCTGAACATGCTGTCCACTGGGCGGTCAGGCGGCCGTGCGGCGCATCCTGTCCGGCGTGGACGTGCAGAACTTCAACATAGCTATGCTCATGGCGCAGCTGGGTGCGCAGATTGCGCATCAAGTGCTGCATGCTCATGCTGCTGGCGGCCTCGCTGTGACCTGCTGACCTGCTGCTGAGAGCCAGGGGCAGATCCTGCTGGTAGACCGGCTGCAGTGGCTGCCTCGTCACTGCAGGTCAACCCAAAAGTGCTGCCCGTATGGCGTGGAGCGCACAGTGCGCGTGTGTCTTGCGTGCGCAGAGAAGGAGTTTGGTGTGGATGTGAGCGCGCGCAAGCCGGTGATCAAGGCGATTGCGCTGGCATACTGCCAGGAGCAGGGGGAGGCGACGGCTGCAGCTGGTGCGCATCTGGCTTTATATGCCGCCAACACCAAGCTGGTGTTTTTCCTGTAGGCTTGCAGGCAGCGGTGCTGACTTGTTTGTGCCAAGCCTTAGGCTGCGACCTGGCCTGCATGGTGCAAAATGCTCTGAATTCTGCACTGTATATGCAGGCGAGGCAGGTGCTGCAGAGGCAGACGACGGCACCGCCAATGCCGCGTCCAAGGCGGAGCCCGCCGACGCCGCTGCCGCTGCCGAGGACGGCAGCGGCGCGGCGGCTGCGGAGCCCGCCGCGCCGCCCGCGGCGGTCGACGCGGCGGCGGCAGCCGCAGAGCCCGCCGCGCCGCCTGCGGCGGCCGATGCGGCAGCGGCGGCCGCGGACGGGGATGCTGCGCCCGGGGGCGGCCCTGCCGACTCAGCCGTGCCGGCTGGCGGGCCTGCGGAGGAGCCCGCGAAAGACCCCACGCTGCCGAGCAGCGGCCCGCCCGTGCCGGAGGGCACCGCTGCAGACCCTGCGCAGGCCGCCGAGCCAACTGCGGCGCCCGCGGCGGCGGCCGCAGCCGAGCGCGCCGAGGCGCTCGGCGGGGCCGCGCCCGGCCCGGCGGCCGAGGCTGATGCAGCGCCTGGCTCGGAGGCTGGGCCGCATGCCGCGGCCTGAGGTGAGCCCTTGGGAGTGAAGCCCACCATGCATGCGGCCAACGTCCGTCACAAGTCCATGCAGGCGCGCTGTCATTCGGCGGCACACGGTGGCAGCATGGTGCACAAAGCAACAAGGCGCTCAACGCCTGGCCCACTTTCTGGGACGGCACAGGGCGTCACGCGCGGAGTAGTCGCGTGCACTGGCATGTCTACCAGGAGCTGCTCCCCATGCATACCAAGGGGGTGGGCTACTGCCACGAGGGGCTTGTCATATCATCTAAGCGAGATAGGTATCTAGCGCCTTGTCACCAGCTGAGCTTGATGATGTCTCACCTGCATATTGCAGACTCTTGATTTTGGCAGAGACAGCTTAGCAACTAGTTCAAGAAATTTTGCACTGATATCAAGCTATGCATGGCTTAGACTTTGCTATGTCTATGAGCGGGGGTTCTAAGTGGAGCTGGCAACAGCTGTGGGTCTGAAAGTTTATCAACGGACTGCACCACGGCATGCGTGTGCGGACAAGTCATGTGCTGTACTGTTCCGGATGTAAAATGCGCCCTGGAGCCCAACAAGATGCCGAGATAGGGATGCATGCGAGCACACAGAAAGCGCAGGGATACAAAGACTCAATATGACTGAACAGCACCGCCTCAGGTGCGTCACAAATATGCAGCTCCTGTCTCCTTTCACATCAGACCACGTAGCAGCTGCTCGCACGCACAGGCAGAGGCTCTCAGCGCACAATCCAGGGCTTGCTTCAACTCTTAGCCCTCAGCAGCGCCAAGGATGTCTCGCTTGAACGCGCCGCGCCGGGTGCCCTTGGTCCTCCGCTTGTGGAACTCCTCGTTCAGCACCGAGCGGACCTTCTTGGCCGCCTTGACCTTGAAGCCCTTGCCCTTCCGCGCTGCCAGCCGCGCATGCTTCCTGCCGGACCAGGCCCCGGCGTAAATTGCAGGCTGTCTGGGCACAGAGGTCACAGACCCACACCTCACTCGTCACCGAGCTGCGGGGCGCTGCAAGGTACTTGATACGCATCTTCAAGTAGAGCCACAGAGCGTAGCGAGTGCCACAGCACGCACGGCACGCACAGAGCCAGCGACCAAAGCACCCTGCCAAGTGTGAGGCACCTGGCGTCCGCCCGCGCGTCCACCTCCATCTTCTCCGCCGCGCCAGCCTGAGACGGAGGCTCACTTGTCCCCAAGCCAGAGGCCCCGTCAGCGCCGAGGCGCCCCGAGCGCCCCCGCTCCTCCGCAACGTCCGTGGCCATGTCGACCGGCCGCTCAGCCGCGGCCTGCGGAGCGCACCGCCACTCCTCAAGCTCCTCGCCTTACCACGCCACGTACCCTTGACAAGCGCCAAGGAACACGCAGAGCAGGCATGTCTGAGAACGAGCAGCCACACCTGCTTCCTGCGCTCGTCCGCCTGAGCCAGCGTCTGCGCCATCTTGGCAAAGCGTGCCTCCTCACCAGCCTGAAACGGCTCTGTGGCTTTGACGATAGCCCTGTGCAGGTCACAGCCTGCTCAGCTCTTGGGGCAACTGTACTACTGCTGTGCCGGCCGCCGCAAGGGGCGGCTCGACCCCTTGCAACACACCATGTGCACAGTGATAAGCTGCAGACCGGCGTGCTGCTCACCTGCGTGCGTGTCTGAGTGCTTTCTGATTGTTCGAGCGCAGCCCCTTTGCCATTGCACTGCGCTTCTTTTCTCTGCTGGCAGCCGGCGCCTGACCGCTGTGGAGGAAAGCTGGTACAAGCTGGAGCTAGCGGGTGAGCTGTAGAGCCCTGGCGAGTGCACTCTTTTGCCTCAAGACTTCCGTCAGAAGTGTCTTCCGTATGTATACGGTGCGTTGGACTCCCAACCTTCTGTGCTGGCTGGGCCGTGTACCATCAGCCAGTATGCCTAGCTGACTTGGCATGCGGTCTATCACCGGTGGCTGAGGCCCATGATGAGAGGGCATGCGCTTACTTCCCACACACGACGCTTCCTCCGGTGATAGACCTCGTATCAGTCGCACCTGCCGTGACAACCGCACCTGCCGCAAACTACCCAGGATACTGCAGGACTGGCATGTATCAGGCATGTAACATACCTGCCGTTTATAGCACCTCAAGGTGCCTCTCGCCAGCAGATGCTTTGGTAGCAGCCACAGGCCGCATGCATGCAAGCCAGACAGACTGGATACTGACGTACCGTGCCGACAAACACCTCCAGTGCTAGTGCCTACCTGCGCTACTGGTGCCTTGCACAGGTTTCCACCAAAGTCTCTACCTACCCAGTCTGCGGCGGCCCTGCCCCACAAGTCTCCACCTTGATGGCTCCCAGCAGGCACGGACGCGCACTAGCGCCCAAGGTGAATGCTGGGACTTTGGCAGGACAACGTACGAGCCAGCCGGGCACGCATCAACATAGTGTCAAGAGCCAACAGCCCAAAGCTGCACTGGTCTGACGAACGTAGGCAGCACCTCACGCCCGCACCTCGAGCCCGCAGCGCCGCAGCCGCCGCACAGCGCCGCAGGCTGCCTGCGCTGCCTGACAGCACGGCAGCCCAGCAACCCGTGGCGCGGCAGACAGGCCGCGACGCTGCCGGCAGAGCACCGCACGGTAGGGGCGGCGCTCATCAGGGCGGCGCCCAGGCGCTGATGCGCTCGATGTCCGCGCGGCAGATGGGGCAGCCGCTGCCCTTCGTCCTGACGGTCGGCGCGCAGACGGCGCAGGTCACGTGGTGCCCGCACGGCTCGAACTTCGTCGCCACCGCGCGCTCCATGCACACGCAGCAGTCCTCGCCCTCGTCGTCGCCGCCGTGCCAGCCGGCGGCGGCGGCGAACGCGGCAGCGCGCGCTTGCGCGCGCGCCTGCACGTTCGGCCTCGGCGGCGGCTGCGCCTGCGGGCGATGACGCGAAAGTTGCAGGTCGCGCAGTGCCAGAAGCCCAGCCCAGCGCATGGCAGCGCGGTCTCTGTCGCGCACTGGTGCGGTCGCTGCACTGATTTGCTGGCTGTGCTAAGGCGTTTGGGCAGGCCTGCACAATGACAAGTCCGGGAGAAGCACCGTCTCCTCTGCGCAGTCTTGCCCTTCAGGCAGCAGGAAAGCCGACGGGCCCCAATTACGCAAAAGCCTGGGAGCAACCGGGAGGGAGCAACCGGGAGGGAGCAGCCAGCAGCGCACCCGCTGAGCAGCATGGTCCGCCCGGGGTGGCGGCGGCGCCGGCGCCGGCGCCGGCGGCATGCGCTGCTGCGCCGCGGGCGCCGCAAAGGCGAACAGCGGCGGCGGCGCGGGGCGGCCTGCGGGAGGGGCGCCACGGCCGCCGCGGCCGCCGCGCGGCTGCTGTGGCGGCTGCGGCTGCGGCAGAGCCCCGCCGCGCCCGCCGCGCGGCTGCGGTTGCGGCTGCAGCGGCGGCTGCGGCTGCGGCTGCAGCGGAAACCCGCCACGGCCCCCGCCGCGCCCCGGAAAATGCTGCCCGCCTGCCGCCGCCACAGCTAGGACATCACTCGCACACCACGCAGCTGTGAACCCTTGCGTGCTTGGCACAGGAGGGACGTGTGTGTAGCGGAATGCCACACCGCTGCGCAGGCAGCCTCAGGTGCTGTCGCGGCAACGCCCTGCTGCGCACTGCGGGCGCCACAGGAGCTGCAGGGCGGGCGCTGCCAGGATACGCAGTGTGACAGTGCATTGCTGCCCCTCCCGATCTATGTGACCGCTCGGCTTGGGAAGAGGACAGGTCATGGTGGTGGGGGCACACAGCGTACGTGCTGCACCGCCGGGCACAGCATGGCATGAGGTTAGGTTTAGGGTCAGGGGCAGCGCTGGGGGCTGCATGAGATGACACGGCAAGAGCGCTGCTCACCTGCGCGGAGCTGCCCCTGCGCCGCGCCGCCCACCGCTGGCACTTGCGGCGCGGCGCCGACTGCGTTTGCGTGCGCGGCAAACAGCGTCGCCATGACGTTAGGCGCATAGCTGCCGTTGGCAGCCGCCGCGCCGGGGCGGGCCGCCTGCGGCGGCGACGGCGGCGCGCGCGCCTGGCCCGGCGGAGCTGGGCGCAGCCCCGGAGCCTGCACGCCAGCCAGCCAAGGCAGCCTGAGCAAGGACACTGCTTAATGAGCACCGCTCGCATAACCGGGGGGTCCCCACAGGCGGCGCTCTGACCTCTGTTGAGTCCTAAGCTCATGCATACGTGCCTCAGATGACAGCCAGATGACAGGACGCTGAACCATCAATACATATCACCATTACGCGCACACCATGGAGGCAGCTCCCCGCGGGTTACCCCGCACGTGTGACGAGCGCGGGTGAGCATGCGCCACCCGGTGCGGCAGGGGCACCGCCTGACAGCGCTCCCCAGCTGGTCAAGTGCAGAGTCGTTTGTGCTGTGCCAGCAAGGCATTGCAACGGGTTCCTGGGCCCGCCGCGCAGCGAGCGCACCACGGGGGCCGCGGGCTGCCCGGCCGTCGAGGCCCCATCCTGGTTCATCTTCAGCAGGACTTGCGCCAGGCGAACCTTCTCGCGCAGCTGCCGCAGCACACGCGCGTCAGGCGCTTTGTGGCGGCAGAGGAGGCGGCCGCATGGCGCGCGCCGCACTTACCGGGAAGCAAGCCTGCACAGGGCCCCTGCACGTGCAGCAAGCAGCCGATGCAGCAAGCAGCCAATGAACGTGCACGGCGCGCAGGTCTCTTCGCCGCTTCAAAATATGTCAACGACCCTCTAAACCACAATTCAGCATAAGGATGCATGACGCATATTGCGGCGCCTGGGCAGCGCACACACACACAGCACAGTTATAGCACTCGCGCAGCATGGCTCAGGGCTGCAGCATGGCTCAGGGCTGCAGGTCCGACTCTGCCACAAGCTCCCACCGGCTTCGCGAGGGGAGGGTGCATACACAGGCGTCTGCAACCACCGCGCCGCGCCAGATCGGCCCTTGAGCGCGGACAGGTGCGTGCGCCCGCAGCGCGCCTCTGCTCGGCTGCAGGGTTGGGCGGGCGGGTGGATCAGTCGGGCCCATTGGGGAGAGGGAGGGGGGGCACGCCGTGCTGATGCCGGCGGGCAGGCCGGCCGGGTCCTGCACGCTCGTCACAATGCATGCCACGCCCTTGCGGATGGCCGCCTGCAGGCGGCCCAGGTCGCGCCCGCGCATGGCCCGGTCCAGGTCCAGCCACACCTGCGCGCGCGCGGCCACGCGGCTTTGATCCGCCCTAGATTTGTCCTAACCCTATACCTCGCCCAGACAGATTTCCTGCAAAGAACAGCGCTACGGCGCGCAGCGGCTGCCGCGCCCGTGCCGGGCGCCGTGCGCCGCGCGTGCGGACCTGAGGACAGACGCTGTTAGAACCCACCCTGGCAGGCCGCCTCTCCGGGTCGGCCTGCGGTGCACCGCGGCAGCGCTGCACCTCGCTTTCGCCCCAATGCCTGGCAGCGCCGTGCACAGGCCCCGCCCGGGCGCCAGCAGCCCCGGCAGCGCCCACTCCCGCAAAGCTGACTCACCGGCTTGCGGCGCGCGCGTGCAGGCGCCTGTGCAGGCGCCTGCATGGCGGGCGCAGGGGCGCACCTCCAGGTGCGGCTGCCCTGCAGGCGGCGCCGCGCCGGCGCTGGGCGCAGCGCTGCCGGACGGCCCCGCCGCGCCCGCACCCGCCGCGGCGGCCGCGCCCACTGCGATTCGGGGCCCCCCATCGCCCTCAGCGCAGCGGCCATGGGGAGCGAGTGGGGCGATTGGACCAGGCATGCTTAAGGAAACGCGGAGTGTGTGCTCAACACGAGCTACTCCGCATAGCACGCACGCTACGCCTGCGCCAGATTACGCCCAGCGCTAGAATGGTGCTTCCTAGCACCGCGTTGCTGGCTACCTCACAATGGAACACATCTGCATCCATGTCCCTTCCTCCAGAATAGCTGAAGCAGGAGGCAGCTCTCAGAGCGCACTGGGCTCAGATGCGGGCGGGCCTCCAGCCGCGGCCGCACCGCCTGCTGCCGCGCTGCCAGCCGGCCCTGGGAGCAGCCCCCGCGTGCGTCCTGTCAAGGTCCATGGTGCTCAAACATGACTGGTATGTGCCCTGGCGACCCCTACATTGTCCTCTTCCATGGAGGCATGCACATACCACACACCATGAGCGCATGACCACTAGATTCGATCCGGGCCGGGCGCACTGCTCTGCTGCCCCTGCCAGGTGTCGGAGCTCGCATGCATGGAGCGCGCCAGGACACGGGCACAGGGCCGCGCCTGGCACGCCAGCGCTGCCAGCGAGCGGTCGCCGGAGCGCCTCCAGGACGGCGTTGCGGCGCTGGCCTGCCACGGCAGCCGGCGCTGCTGCGGGCGCCGGCGGGGCCGCCGCTGCGGGCGCCGGCGGCGCCGCCGGCGAGGGCGCCGGCAGGGGCGCCTGCGGGGGCGCCCCTATCGCCGCATAGTACGCGGACAGTGCGGCGTGTGTCAACTCCGGAGATGGCACGACGAGCCCTCCTTGCCGCGGCACCGGTTGCGCTGGCGCCGGCGCCGGCGCAGTGTCGCGCGCCGTGTCTGCAG
>JAABUR0100004003.1_pt1 | contig 20103 bp, 20 predicted proteins | sample 5560091 | NCBI WGS metagenome assembly JAABUR01 (sample SAMN10711879, study PRJNA513375) | rock metagenome | isolation source: Antarctica rocks | place: Antarctica: Victoria Land, University Valley sud
GCCACCGGAGATGGTCGGTGGGTCCGCCGGCGGGTCGATGACCTACGCGAGCGTGGAGATGCGTTCGATCGAGTTCCTGACGTTCTCGCTGGCGTGGTGGCTCAAGCGCATCGAGGACGCCATGTTCCCGCTGATGTCGCAGGCCGCGTTCGTGAAGTTCGACACCGAAGCGTTGCTGCGCACCGACGCGGAGACCGCGGCCAAGACCACGGTCCAGTACCTGGCGGGCAAGGTCATCACCCCGACCGAGGCCAGGGCGAAGCGGAACATGGCGCCGATGACGCTGGACCAGCGCAAGGAATCCAACATGGTCCCGCTGTCCATCACCCCGCTGGGCGCCGCGAAGGCCGAGCCGAACCTCAAAGAGCTGCCGTTCGGGATACCGCCGATGCCGCCGCCGTCCGCTCAGCCTGTCGACAACGAAGGAGCCCCCGCCAGTGTTCTCTGACATCGCGAGCCGAGGTGCCCTCACGGGGGCACCGGAATCCCGGTCGTACATCGCCCACTTCGAGGTGCGCAAGCTGGCGAACGGGAAGGTCGAGCTGCAGGGCTACGCCTCGACGTTCGAGCAGCCCTACACCATGTACGACATGTTCGGCGAGTACTCCGAGAAGGTGCGCTCGGGCGCGTTCGGCAAGACGATCACCGACAACGCCGACGTCGCCTACCTGAGCAATCACGAGGGCCTCACCATGGCCCGCACCGCGTCTGGTTCGCTGCGGCTGTCCGAGGACTCCACCGGCCTGATGACGGTGGCCACGGTCAACACAGCCCGCACCGATGTCCGCGACCTCGTGACGGCCGTCGAGGACGGCGACGTGGACCAGATGTCTTTCGGGTTCCGCATCGTCCGCCAGGAGTGGTCGCCGGACTACGACGAGCGGGCACTGGTCGAGCTGAACTTGGACCGGGGCGACGTGTCGGCGGTGAACTTCGGCGCGAACCCGGCGACCAGCATCTCTGCTGTGCGCGCGTTCCGCTCGATGAAGCCCGCGAAGCTGCAGCGCATGGCCATCGACATTCGCGAGGGCAACACCCTGGACACGGCCACCCTCGAGACCTTGTCCCGCATGGTCGCAGCGCTCGCCACAGACGAGGAAGCCCGCTCTGTGGCGCCGAAGCCGGCCGAGAGTGACGCAGCCGAGGTGCTGCAGGCGGCCGCCTACGTCGAGACGTTGCGGCTGCTCCACGAGCACGACCAGGAATCACGCGCATCCTGATCTCTACCCCCCATTCTTCCGCCCAGCCCGATGCTGACGCGGATCGCTGTGCTGCTCGCACGCCGGAACCCTGCGCCGGAACTCCTCCACCCGGGGTCACCACCTGAGACGCCATCACGGCATGTCCCTTTGCACCGTTTCGTCCTGAAAGGACATCGTCATGACCGTTCGAAACCTGATCGGGTACCGCCGAGGCGGCGCCCCGATCTACCTGTGCGCTGGTGGCGCCCCCACCCCGCAGGAGATCATCGAAGCCCGCCTCGCCGAGCTCGACGCCCATTTCACCACCGCCGTTGACGCCCGCGGCGCTCTCCTCGAAGCCGCCTCCGTCGAGAAGCGTGGCCTCACCGACGAGGAGAAGGAGCAGCACACCGCGCACGGTGCCACCCTCGCCAACCTCCGCGAGCAGATCACCCCACTCAAGGAGCGACTCACGGAGATCGCCGACCTGGAGCGCCGCCAAGGTCTGGACAACGCCGCCCACGTCCACTCGGGTATTCCCGAGGGTGGGGCGCAGGTCACCGAGCCGGCCATCTACCGGCGAGGCGACATCAACGGGCCTTCGTTCTTCCGCGACATCTCGCAGGTCAGGTTCAAGGAGAACGCCTTCGAGGCTCGGGATCGGCTGCAGCGGCACTCGTTGGCCATGGCCGCCGAGCAGCGCGCGTTGGGCAACACCAACGCCACGGGAGGCAGTGGCGGGGAGTGGGCGCCCCCGAAGTGGATGATCGAGGACTACATCAAGCTGGCCCGCCCGGGTCGGATCGGCGCAGACCTGTTCAAGCACCTCGACGTGCCCATGGGTGTGTCGAGCGTGGACTACCCGAAGATCGCTACCGGGACCACAGTGGCCCCGCAGACCACGCAGAACACCGCGCTGTCTCAGACGGACTTGACCACCACGTTCGTCTCGACTGGGTTTACCTCGGTTGGCGGCAAAGAAGTTGTTTCCCAGCAGCTTCTTGATCAGAGCGCGATCAACTTCGACGACGTCATCACCGGTGACCTCATCGCCGCCCACGCACAGCAGGTCGGTTCGCAGGTGCTCAACGGTGCAGGCACAGGCGCCAACAACGCCGGGGTCGTCAACGGTCTGAACAACGCCACCGTGCCCAACACCCTCGCGGTGACCGCTCAGACGGCGCTGAACTTCTACTCGAAGAGCCTCGGCTTGCTCGCCGGGTTCGCGACGACCCGCTTCCTGCCCGCCACCTGCTGGCTGATGCACCCCCGGCGCTGGTTCTGGCTGATGAACCAGACCGACACCACCAACCGACCCTTGGTGGTCCCCACCGCGGTGGCCTACAACCCCATCGCCCAGACCGACAACCCGGCCGCCGTCGCCGGCAACGCCGGGACCTTCCTGGGGTTACCCGTCTACATCGACCCGAACATGGGTGTGACCTTCGGTGCAGCCAACAACGAGGACCGGGTCTACCTGCTCAAGCAGGACGACCTGCTCCTGTTCGAGTCGCCAATCCGCATCGAAATGTTCCGGGAACCGTACGCCGATTCGATGGGGGTTTTGTTCCGGGCATTTTCGTACCTCGGTACCCTTCTGAATAGGCAGGCGGCGTCCATTGCTGTTTTGACCGGATTGACGCCCCCGGCGTTCTAATGGTGATTATGCAGCCATTCTGATAAAAATGTTGCATAAGGGAACCCCCCGGTGTGCAAGCACCGAGGGGTTCTGCCAGACAACCGAACGGACGGTGCCTGACGTGGACGATCATACCTGCCCTGTCTCATCCTCGCGGACGTGTGTTGTGTGCGGAGAACTGACTCACACAAAGTCGAATTGGTGTGGTGTCCATATTCGTGACCGTGGATGTCTTGTGGATGGTTGCACGAGGCCGACTCGTAGCTCTTCGAGGGGGGGTTTGTGCGGCATGCACGCACAACGTGTCCATAGAACCGGCGAGGTTGGTCCAGCCGAGTCTCTTATGGTCCATGGTTCCGATATGCGTCAGCACAAGCCGCCCCAGTTCTGCACTATTGACGGTTGCGAGAAGAAGCACAAGGGTCGCGGCTATTGCGCAATGCACTACCTTCGATGGACGCAAACTGGCGACCCTGGCCCGGCATTGGCTAAGCGCGCTCCGATGGGCGGCGGCGGCCTGAACCAATACGGGTACCGGATCATCCGGGCCAACGGCGTCGCACGGGGCGAGCACCGCCTCGTCATGGAGGAGCACTTAGGCCGCTACCTCTGGACCTGGGAGAACGTGCACCACAAAAACGGTCGTCGCGCTGACAACCGAATCGAGAACCTCGAACTGTGGGTGAAGGCCCAACCGTGCGGCCAGCGCCCAGAGGATCTCGCCGCCTGGGTTGTCGAGCACTACCCGGACGTCGTCCGTCAAGCCTTGGCGGGGGCAACCACCTGATCTAACGAAAGGAACACAGCATGGCCGACTACGAGATCGCCTTGCCCGCGCAGGCACTCGCCGGCGCGGATGCCATCACCATCATCGGCGCCTACGAGAACCAGGACGGTTCCGGGTCCGGCGTGTCCCGTGCGGAGGTCATCCCACCCGCGGGGTACGCCACGGTCACCGGCACCGCCGCCCCGAACAACGCGCAGATCAACTTCCGCCAACTGCGCGGGGGGGCCGTGGTCTCCACGTTCGCCTCCCTGGTCCTATCGGCCGGTACGAACCTGGTGGCGGAAACACCCATCAACGTGCCGATCACCACCCCTGTGGCCATGTCGGCGGACGACGTGATCGACGTGGTGCTCCACCAGAACGGAACCGGCCTCGCCATCGGCGCAGGTCTCATCGCCGAAGTCGTTACCAACTAAGGAGTACAGGATCATGGCTGAAGATCACTTCAAGGGCGGCGAGCACGAAGGCCGTCTGGCCCGCGACGCTGCGGATGCCCGCAAGCTGCACCACCTGGCGTCGGCTGACCCCGAGCCGGAACGCGGGGACGGCACGCTGACCGGACCGGCGCACGAGGAGAAGTACAACCTCGAACGCGCCGAGGCGTCCGCGCAGGCGTGGCGGGACCGGGGTGTGCACCCCACCGAGAACCGGGCCCTGGTGGACGACGAGGACGGCGCGGAGAACCTCCGTGGCGCCGATTCGCCCAACGTGCTGGAAACGGCCGCGGCGGCGAAGCCCGCCGAGACGGCAGACGCACCCCGCCCTGCCGCCCAGGCGACCGCACCGAGCGCGTCCTGATCGCCAGCACAGGGGGGTGGTTGAGAGGTCACTCCCCTGTGCTGCGCCCCACTGAGTAGAGGGAGTCCTGATGCCCGATCTGGTTGACCTCGCGGCGGTCAAGGACGCCCTGAACATCGACCAAGGCGACACCACGCACGACCCCGAGATACAGCGGTACATCGCAGCGGCGACACCGCAGATCGAGTACATCACCGGGCCCGTACTGCCGCGGCCGGTGACCGAGACGCACCGCTGTTGGGGTTCCTCGCGGATCGTGCTGCGCCAACCACCGGTGCTGTCGGTGAACTCTGTCGTCGAGTATCTGGGGCTGTCCGCCTACACGCTGAGCGCGCAGGCGCCCGGTACCACGCTCAACAACTACGGCTACGTCATGGACTTCCCCGAGACGGGCGTCCTGCGGCGGGTGTCGTCGGTGGGTACCGAGATGTCGTTCCTGGGCAACGCCGTCGTGGTGGGTTACACCGCCGGGTTGGTGTCGACCCCCCCCCGACGTCTACCTGGCCGCACTCGAGGACATCCGCGGTCTGTACCAGCAATCACAGCAGGGCGGCGGCGGCCGGCGCTACGGCGGCGGCGGGGAGGACTCCTTCTCGGCCGGGCCCATCCTGCTGTTCCCGCGGGTGCAGGCGATCCTGGAGCGGGCTGTGCGTACGCAGTCCATCGGATGACCGCGCCCCTCGGTACGACCACCGTTCCCGCGGCGAAGGCCTACCTGTTCACCTTGCTCACCACGCAGCTACAGGGCGATGGTCGAACGAGTCTGAAGGTGTTCTACGACGACCCGGGCACCGACATCCTCGACGACATCGTGGTGGTCGGGAAGATGGCCAACCGGGTTTCGAAGCCGTTCACGATGCGCGGGTCGATGACCGGTCGCGGGTCGATGTGGGAGACCTACGACATCGAGGTCGTGGTGTCCTGCTACCGCGGCGGGGACCAGCCGCAGCATGTTTACGAGCGCGCATGGTTGCTGGCCACGCAGATCGAGTCAGCGGTCCGCGCCGACCCTTCACTGGGCGGTCTGGTGACGCTGGCCTTCCCGGCGCACTCCAGCGACGACCCCAAAGAGGAAAGCGAACAAATGGGCCGGTTGGTGGACATCACCCTCGGCATCACCATCGAGTCCGACTTCTAGGAGACGCAGTGAAACTCACCTACATCGGCGAGCCCGACATGGTGTACCCGACCCTCGGCCTGGAGCCAGTGCAGGGCCAGGACTACGAGCTCGACGAGGCACCCCTGGACGGCCGCTGGGCCACCGTGGGCACCGACCCAAAGCCCATCACCCCCGACAAGCCGGACCCGGCCGAGCCCGCGCAGACGGCTGGGAACACCCCGCCGCCCGCACAGGAGCCCCCCGCTGCGGCTGAGGCGCCCGCTGAGCCTGCCGCCCAGCCCGCGGTGCCCTCTACTGCACCGGCTGCTGCCGATCAGCCAGTGACCACCACCGACGCAGCAACCACGGGAGCCTGACATGCCTCTAGCCACATACCGCACCCTTGTGGGCATCGCGAAGGAGCTGACCCAAGGTGTGCCGGTCGCACCGGTGGACTTCATCCCCGTCACCGCCGACCCGAAGCCGAACATCATGCAGACCTACCTGGCCGACAAGGGGTGGCGCGGTGTCGCCACGGCCCTGTTCGGCGAGGTGCTCGGGCAACGCAAGGCCGAAATCAGCGTCGACGGCAACGTGGACCCGGCCCTCATCGGCTACCAGCTGCAATCAGTGCTCGGCGACGTGGTGACCACTGGTGCCGCGGCACCGTTCACGCACGCCATGTCGCTGCTGAACACCGGCCAGCAGCAGCCGGGTGGGTACACCATCACCGACTACGACGGCGGGCAGGCCAACCAGTACGCCGCGGCCCGGTTCTCCGACCTCTCGATCAAGTTCACCGCGGACGGGCTGCTGTCCTACACCAGCAAGGCCACCTGCTGGGCACCGGCCGTGTACGCCACCGCTCTGGCACCGAGCTTCTCCGCTGCGCAGCCGATCGCGTCGTGGGTGGGTGTCGCCCAGATCGCCGGCGCCGGAAACACCGCCATCATCGACGGCACCATCGACCTGAAGCGCACCGTCGAGGCCATCCAGACCGTGGACGGCAACCCGGATCCCTACAAGATGTGGTCGGGTTTGCTGGCCGTGTCCGGGAAGCTGAACCTGATCTATGAGGACCAGTCGGTGATGACCGACTACCTCACCAACGTGCAACCAGCCCTGGATCTCGTCTGGACGCAGGGCACCTCCTCGTTGCGCCTGCACATGTCCAAGGCCGCGTTCACCAAGGGTGACGTGATCCGCGGCAAGGACTACGGGACCGTCTCGGTGACGTTCGAGGCACTGGCCAACGTCACCGACGTCGGCGCGTCCGCTGGGTTCTCCCCCATCAAGGCCACCCTGATCAACGCCAAGGCAGCCGGGACGTACGTCTGATGCGCGTTGAGTTCGACGGGGGGTGGGCGAACATCCGCGACCCCCGCAAGCTGCCCGGCCGGCTCTCGGAGTCCATCGAGGACGTGCAGATCAGCCTCATGGCCACCAAGGCCGGCGAGCACCTCACCGACGAAGCGAAGTCGGAGGAGTTCCAGGCGCTTCCCCCGGTGCAGCAGATGCGGATCGTGGGAGTGGAGGGCTTCCAGGCGTTCCGCGAGCTGATGTACGTCACGGTGTGCGCCTACGTCACCGAGTGGGAGTACGAGGGAGTGCCCCAACCGCCCACCCGGGAGGCGTTCGCCGAGGTGCCCGCACCCGTCACCAAGACGATCTCCGACAAGATCGGGGAGGTCGTCAAGGCCACCGGCGGGACCACGGTGAATACCGAGCCGACCCCGGACATGGCGACCCCTTCGGTGCCCTCCAGCGTCTGAGGCAGTCCCTGGAGGGCCACCAGATCGACGCCCGTGATCTGCCGTACTGGGTGACCCGCAGCGTCCGCCGCCGCGCGCTGTTGCTGCTGGGGGTGTCCCTGAGGGAGCAGGCGGAACTGCCCGCCCGCGAGTTGTCCGAGCTGCTCACCGTCCATGCCGTGTACATCGCCGAAGAGAACCGGCGCAACGAGGAAGCCTCCAGGGGGTAGCTGTGATCGGTGGTGTGCACATGATTACCGAGCCCTACAACGCGGCGATGCTGGACCTGCGGCGCATGTCCGACCGCTCGTGCATGTGGGCGCTACGCGAAGCCGGGCGGCAGACGAAACGGGCTGCCCGGCGGAACGTGCGGGTCCGCAGCGGCGCGCTACGGGACTCCATCGGCGCCGGGAAGCTGAAGACGGTCAGCCCCCGCAACTACCGCATCACGGTCGGCCCGCGGGGCGGTCACACCTTCGCCTACGCCGCCAAGATCGAGGCGCTCGATCACCACACGCAGCAGGCCTATGACCAGGTTGCCCCGAAGTTCAAAGACATCCAGGAGGCCGCGATGAGACGTGTCGTGGCGAAGTACGGCATCTTGTGAGCATCCCCGTATTCGTCGAGTTCTTCGCGGGCACAGCGGGTTTGGATGCCGGGCTTGGCTCGATGATGGCCAAGATGCAGGGCGTCAAAGCCGAGTCCGAGGCGTCGATGGCGGGCGTCGCGAAGGTTGGCGTCGCCCTGTCCGCTGCTGTCGCCGCGGGCACGGTGGTCGTGGCCGTCGAGGCCGTGAAGATGGCAGGCGAGTTCCAAGCCAGCGTGACCAAGCTGGGCACGACCGCCGGTGAGGCGCAGGGCAACCTGAAGATGGTCGGCGACGGCATGCTGGAGATGGCCGGGCAGGTGGGTATCTCCGCGCAGGACCTCGCCAAGGGCATGTACACGGTGGAATCCTCGGGGCAGCACGGTGCGCAAGCCCTGGACACCCTGAAGGCGTCCGCGGAGGGTGCGAAGCAGGAGCAGGCCGACCTGGGGCACGTCACCGACGCGGTGTCCACGATCATGCACGACTACGGCCCCAGTGTGGGTGACGCAGCCACCGTCACCTCGAAGCTGGTCACCGCGGTCTCCCACGGCAAGACGACCTTCGACGAGTTGACCGGTGCCATGCACAGCGTGACCCCGCTGGCGGCGGCGGCGGGCATCAGCCTGGCCGACGTCACCGGCTCGCTGTCGGCGATGACCGCCTCGGGCATGTCCGCCGACCAGGCTTCACAGAACCTCGGGCACGCCATCCAGTCCTTGTCGGTGCCGACGCAGCCGATGATCAAAGAGATGTCCGCGCTCGGGCTGAACGCCGTCGACCTGTCGCACAACCTCGGCAAGACCGGGGTCGCCGGCACGCTGCAAGAGGTCGCGCAGGCGATCATGACGAAAATGGGGCCCGCGGGCACCGTGCTGTTGTCCAACTTCAACGAATCCAAGCTGGCGGTGACCGCCGCGAGCAACGCCTTCGGTTCACTCCCCCCGGCCGCTCAGAAGGTCGCGGAGGCCATCGACAAGGGCACCTTGTCGTTCAAGGATTTCCGCAAGACCGGCGGTGGGCTCGATGTCGAGCAGAAAGCCCAGCTCGGGCAGTGGAACACCCTGCACGACAAAGCCATCGGGTTCAGCCAGGCGTTGCGGTCGGGGGCGAACCAGAACCAGAACTTCACCGAGGCCATGAAGCGTGCCACGGGCACCACGGACGGCATGAACGTGGCGCTGCAGCTCACGGGTGAGCACACCGACGCGGTAAACGCCTCGATCAAGGACATCGCCGGGTCGACGAAGCAGGCGGACGGCAATATCAAGGGCTGGTCGGAGGTGCAGGGCAACTTCAACCAGCAAATGGATGAGCTGAAGGCCACTCTCGGCGCCCTGGTCACGAAGCTCGGCATCGAGCTGCTGCCCACCGTCACCAAGGTGGCCGAGGGGTTCAAGACCGGGATCACCTGGGTGACCGGCCACAAGGAGGCGATGGCCGCCATGGCCGGGGTGATCGGTGGCGCCCTGATCGTGGCCCTCTACGCCTTGTCGGTGGCTTTGTGGGCCATTGCCACGAACCCCGTGGTTATAACCATCGAGCTCATCGCCGCCGCGTTGGCGCTGCTCGGTGTGGGCATCTACGAGCTGTGGACTCACTGGCACCAGATCTGGGGGTGGATCACCGGCCAGGTCACGGCCGCCAACCAGCAGATCCTCGGCGCCTGGAACGACGTGAAGAACTGGACGGTGAGCATCTGGCACGCCGTCACCGCCTACCTGGTGGGCGCCTGGAACGACATGACGCACGCGGTGATGACCGGGGTGCACGCGGTGGTCGACCCTGTCGTCGGCGCGTGGCACGACGTGCAGAACTGGACGGTTTCCGCGTGGAACTCGGTGGTGGGCTACCTGGTCGGCGCATGGAACGACATGACCCACGCCACCGCCACTGGATGGCACGGCGTGGTCGACCCCGTGGTCGGCGCCTGGCATTGGGTGGAGAACATCACGTCCACCGTGTGGAACGGAATCACCGCGTTCTTCGAGAAGTGGTGGCCACTGCTGCTGGTGATCTTCGCCCCGCCCATCGCCTTGCTGCTCGGCATCTGGAACCACTTCCATGAGCAGATCACTGCTGTCGTCGTCGGCGTCTGGAACGGCGTCAAGACCTTCCTGTCGGACACCTGGAATTGGATCACGGGCACCGCTCAGGCGGCGTGGAGCCTGCTCCGCGACTACATCGTCAATCCGATCACCGAGGCCGCCCGGTGGGTGGACGACAAGATTGGGGCGCTGGTCGGTTGGCTGGAGACCAAGTGGTTGCAGATCAAGGCCACCGCCGAGCTGTCCTGGCGCATCATCCACGACACGGTACTGGCCATTGTGGACAGTACGGTGGGCTGGATCATGGACAAGTGGAGCGCTGCCACCGGGTGGCTGTCGGGCAAGTGGAATGAGATCGTCGGTATCGCCCGTGGGGTCTGGACCGCCGCCTACGACGATGTGGTCGGCATCTGGAACGAGATAGTGGGCGCCGTGGCCAACGCGGTCGGTCGGGTGCTGGGTGCGATCACCGGGGAGTTCGTCAATGTGCGGCAGGCCATCTGGGCGCCGATCCGCGCCGGGATGGATGACATCGTCGGCATGTTCGGCACCGCCGAGCAGATCGGCAACAACCTGATCATGGGCATGATCCGCGGCGTGAAGGGCGCGGCCGGGCAGATGGTCAACGCCGTGAAGGGGGTCGCCAACAGCGCCCTGGACGGGGCCAAGTCCCTGCTCGGTATCTCCTCACCGTCGAAGGTGTTCGCCGATGAGATCGGGGTGCACATCCCGGCGGGCATCGCCCAAGGCATCCTCGCGAACAGTGGCGTGCTCTCCTCCGCGCTCGCCAGCGTCACGGGACCCATCACCGGCCCGCAGTTCTCTGCCGGTGGCGGGCCGGGGGCCACGTTCGGCGCCACGATGGCAGGTGGCGGGCAGCAGCCGATCAACGTCAACATCACCGGCAACTACTACGGGTTCGGTGGTGCTTCGCAGGCTGCCTCCGACATCCGGGACGAGTTGCTGAAGTTGCAGCAGCGCACCCCGCTCGGTTTCAGGGCATCCTGATGGCGGCACCGCCGAGCTACGCGTGGCCGGTCACGCAGGTGCAGATCGAGTTCGTCGCGGGCACCTGGACCACGATCGGTGGGGTGACCAAGGTGTCGGCCACTCGCGGCCGCCAGTACGAGCTGCAGGCCCCGCAGGCCGGGTCGATGACCATCACCGTCGACAACTCCAACGGCTTCCTGGACCCGGACGGCACGGGCAGCCCGTACGCGCCGAACGTGCAGCTCGGGAAGCGGATTCAACTGGTCGCGACCCTCGGCGGGTCGTCGTTCACCTTGTGGACGGGATACGTCGAGCGGTACCCGCAACGGTGGGGGCCGGGCGGCAACTTTCAGTGGACCGATCTGGTGGCGGTGGACATCTTCGCCGTGTTGGCCCAGCAAATCCTCGAGCCGATCTTCTACGAGGAAGTGAAGCTGCTCAACCCCTTGGCCTGGTACCCACTCGACGATGCACCGGGTTCGGTGTCCGCGGGGCAGCTCGTGGTGGGTGAGCGCGCCGCCGGGCTGTACATGGGCATCAACTACGACTTCGGTATCCGCAACCTCGCGCTCGGCGTGGCCACCACCGCCCCCGGTGTGAAGGGCAGGACGCAAGCCCAGTTCGCGCTGCCGACCTTCGATCAGGGGTACTCCAACCTGTCGTGCCTGATCCTGCCCGGTACCGCCGCGCACCCGCTGGCGGCGCCGTGGACGGTGGTCATCGGCATGAAGGCCGTCGTCGGTGCGCAGACCGCGCGAGGCTTGCTGTGGGGGGCCAGCTCGGAGTTCCACGACCGGATGGTGCACCTGTACTACGGCCCGGGGTACGGGGGTAACGGGATCTACGCGGTCCTCGACAACGGCACCAATTACTACCTGATGGCGACCATGTCCGGCGACGGCCAGGACCATCTCATTGCCCTGTCCTGCGCGGCGGATGGGTATCACCTGAAGCTCAGCGTCGACGGCACTGTCACCGACAACAACGTCTGGCTGCCCTCCGTGGCGGGGGCGCCGTACTCGCGGGTGTTTATCGGCGCCTACCGCAACTCGGTGAACTCCACGACGGTCAGCAACTTCGTGGGGACGCTGAGCAACTACCTGGTGTTCGGCACCGACCTGATCGCCGACCCGAACAACCCGCTCGGCGGGTACGGGGGCATCGGCGACGCCTACCGCAACGCCGACTACGGCCACATGACCTCGGACCGCTTCCTGACGATCCGCAAGTACTCGCCGCTGCCGAGCGGGCAGGCCACCTACACCGACACCGGCAACTCTGCGATGGGCCTCGCCGATCTGTCCGGCAAGACGGTGGCCCAGGCCATGATCGACGTCGGCACCACCGAATCGGGCACCGTGTACGTCAACAACGCCGGGTATCCCACTCTGGTGAACCGCCAATTCCGGTACAACCCGACGTCTCGATTCACCTTCGGAGAACGCTCGGGCGAGTACCCCTACGAGAACATGGCACTGGACCACGACACCACTCACCTGGGCAACACGGTCACCGTCACACAGGCCAACGGGATCATCGCGAAATCCACCACGGCGGCCTCGGTCGCCAAGTACGGCACCCGCACCCTGAACCTCACCTTGGACGTGTACGACGCGCAGCAGGCGGTGGACGCCGCCGCCTACCTCGCGCAGGTGTACTCCGAGGCGGACCCCCGGGTGTCGGGGCTGGTCCTGAACATGGCCGCGATGCTCGCCGCGTCGGGAGTGCCGCCGATCCGGCTGCTGGGGTTGGAGCTCAACAACGCGGTGACCATCAACCGGCGCCCGGGCGCGGGGGTCACCAGCAGCCGGGTGTGCTGGGTGGAGCACCTGGCCTACACCATCGACTTCGCCTCCGGGGTGTTCACCATCGCCGCGCAGCTCTCGCCCGCCGACGAGAACCACTACTTCATCCCCGACGACCCGGTGTACGGGCGCCTCGACGCCGGCAACCGCTTCGCCTACTAGGAGACCCCCATGCCCCTGCCCGTCGAGCCCACCTTCACCGCCGGCGTCGTGGCCACCGCCGCGCAACTGAACCAAGCAGTTCAGGTATCGGACTTCCTGTTGCGGACCAAGCCGATGGCGAAGATGCGGCAAGTCACGGCGACTACAGCATTGCCCGCGGGCGCGTTCACGACAGTCGTGTTCGATGCCATCGATGTGGACACAGACGGGGGCCTGAGCCACACCGCACCGAATGACCGCTACATCTGCCGCACCGCAGGGTGGTACACGGTCCATGCGAACGTGTGTTTTGCAATCGGTAGCGGTAAAGACCTATCCGTGGAGTTCGCCGTCAATGGTGTAGTCCAACAGGGGGTGACGACAATGCCTGCCTGTGCAACTTTGGCGACCAGCCTGCCATTGTCGAAGAATGTTCATCTGAATGTCAACGACTATTTCCAGATACAAGCTGATTCAACTGTCGCAACGAACACTTTCATCAACTCCGCCAATACCTCGACGTGCGACATCTACTTCAACCTGCAGGGCTGAGCGCCCCGTTTCACCCCGACAACTTCACAGCGCTTTCGGAGGTACCCATGACCCGCACTGCCATCGACTTCTCCGCCGCCTTCCCCTCGGCAACAGCAGTCCGCGCCGCCGGGCACGAGGCCGTCATCGGCTACTTCTCCGACTCGCGACCCGGTGCCAACTTCGGTGCCAAGCCGATGACCCGCGCTGCTGCCGACGCCTACCGAGCGGGTGGCGTCGATCTGGTGACCAACTACCAGTACGGCAAGGGCGACACGTCTGACTGGCGCGGCGGATTCCCCGCCGGGGTGGATCACGGCAAGCGTTGTCTCGACCGACACTTCGCCGCAGGTGGACCACCATTCCGCCCGCTCTACGCTCCGTGTGATTCTAGCCCCAGCCTCGCCGAGTACAACACAATGGTTGCGCCCTTCCTTAAAGGCTGGGCGTCCGTTGTCGGGCTGGCGTGGACCGGGCTCTACGGCAACAGTCTGGTGCACGCGTGGGCGCAGCAGGACGGGCTAGCGACCTGGTTCTGGTTGCACAACTGGGGCGGGAACCAGACCCCGGATGCGCAAACTCACCTGCATCAGGTGCAGATCGACAAGGGCGCCGTCGACGGCATCGGCGTGGACATCAACGAGATTCTGCGCGACGACTACGGACAGTGGTCCAAGGCCGTTGCGCCAGCACCCGCCCCCGTGCCAGCACCACAAGGAGTGCCCATGCCACCACGCCGCGCCATGTGGTCACCGAACTGCGACGACCGCCCCCGCAACGTCACCTGGTTGTGCTTCCACACCCAGGAGGGCAACGGCACCGCTGACATCTTGGCCCGGTATCTGGACAACCCGGCCAGCGGCGTTTCCTACAACACGGTGGGTGACGCCGCCGAGCTGATCGACGTGGTTCCCTTCGACCGCTCCCCGTGGGCGGCGTTGGGCGCCAACGGCCGGGCCGACCACTTCTGCTTCGGCGGCAGCTTCTCGGCGTGGACACGGCAGCAGTGGCTCGACTGCGGGATGCTCGACAACGCCGCCGCCTGGCTCGCTGACCGCGCCACCGTCCGCAACATTCCGATCGCCTACGTCGGAACTGACGGTGTGCGCACCGGGGCACCTGGCGTCATCGGCCATGTCGACTGGACCCGCGGCGCCGGCGAAGGCACCCACACCGACCCCGGCCCCAACTTCCCGTGGGACGAACTGACCGCCCGCGCCCAACGCTTCACCAACCCGCCGACCCCCACCGCAACCCCTGGAGTAGACGTGACCCCCGAAGAATGCCGCCAAGCCATGCGCGATGTCCTCAACGAACAGGCACCCACGAGGGTGCCTGGTTCCACGGTGGCCCTCGGGCTCGCGGATTGCATCCGCAACGCCGACGCCGCCAGCTTCATCGCCCTGCACACGGTGACCGACCCGATCACCTCGGGTGTGCCCGGCTCCACGGTGCAGATGCCGCCCCGTGATGTGTGGCGCAACGCCGACGCTGCCGGATTCGAGGAAGTGGCGCAGATGCTTCCGCAGATCGTGGCCCGCCTCGACGCCATCGACGCTCGACTCAACGCCCCGGCAGGCTCGACGGCTGCCTCGACCCCCACGGTAGGTGCCTGATGACCAAGTACACGCTCGCGCAGTTGGCGAAGGGCATCGTGTCCGCCATCGCCACCGTCATCACCATCGTCACCGCTGCCCTGTCCATCCCCGGCATCATCCCGTTGCCGTGGCTGCCCTACATCGCCGGTGGGGTGTCCATCCTCGGCACGATCGCGGTGATCATCAAACGCAACGAGCCGATCCTCGACGGCAGGGGGTCGAGGGTGGAGTCGTTGGCCGCCGACGTGACCGACGTGCGCCACCTCATTGCGATGATCTTCCGGCAGTTGAACCCGCCGTCACCAACCCCCCGCGAGGCCGAGCCGGTGTCGGTGGTCGTCAACACCCCCGCCGCTGCGACTGCCCCCGTGGCTGTTGAGCCCGCACCGGTACCGCAGCCTGAGCCCGTGCCGACCGGCACCTACCCCGACGGCCCCTACCTGCCGCCCAAGCCCGCCTACACCGGCCCCATCCCGCCTGTCTCCGAGCCTGTGGGAGCGACCGCAGTATCAGCTACGCCATGAGGAGGGTGCGACTCGGTTTCGTCGAGCACCCCCGGCTGTGGATCAAACGCCCCTCCATCAAGATCGGCAGGCGTGGCGCTGTGCTGTTGATCTTGGGTTTCATCTGGTTTTTCATCGGCATCTCCATCATCGCTGACCCCTACGCCGGGGGCGGCCGAAACCAGGGCTTGTTCCACGAAGCGTTGCCGATGTGGTTGCGGGCCACTCTGTGGATCACCACCGCCCTGTTCGCCCTGTCCGCCGCGTGGCGGGTTGCCGGGCGGCGCGACGACTGGGGATACATGGCCCTGATCTTGATGCCCACCGTGCGGGCCATGTCCTACCTGTGGGCGTGGCTGATCCACCTGATCCCCGGGCCGCCGGACGGTGATCCCACAGGGTGGCTCGGGTTCATCGTGTGGGGCACCGTCACCATCCTCGTGTACACCATCTCCGGGTGGCCGGAGTCACCGAAGTTCGTGCCCCCAGAAACAGAGGCCGCAGCGCATGTCAGCGACTGAGATTCTCAGTGCCGGTGGTGGTATCGCAGCGGCGGCCATCGGCTACCTCACCGTCCGGCACACCGGCCGCCAAGCCCGCGACGCCAACCGGGTCACCCGCGAAGAGGACCAAGCGGTCGTCGTCTCCCACGACGACGTGCAACGCCGCCGCGATGTGGTGGAGTCCTGGGAATCGTTCACCGGCACCCTGCAGAAGCAGATGGCAGCGCAGGACATGAAGATCGATGCACAGGATGCGCGGATCGCCGAGCAGACCGACAAGATCACCGAGGTCAGCCGCAAAATGGACCGGGTGGGGCGCACCCTGACCGTCGCCATCGCCTACATCAGCCGCCTGCTGGACTTCATCAGCGCGCAGTTGCCGGACCACCCGAACGTGCCTCCGATGCCCGCTGAGGTCCGCCAACAGATGCACGAGCACTAGGAGCCACCCGTGACCACAGCCCTACCCACCCAGGTCACCTACGGCACGTTCAAAGGCAAACTCATCGACGCCATCAACACCGGCGCCGGTGAGGTGTCCAGTGCTGTCACGGGCACGGTCACCGCCTCCCCGGCGGTCAATTCGGTGAACATTCCCGCCGCGCTGGTGGTGATGCTGCCTCGCCCTGTCACCGTCACCCTTGACGCCAACGGTGCGTTCACGATGCAGCTCGTGGCCACCGACGACCCGGCCCTGAGTGTGCTGAACTGGGCGTACCAGATCAGCTTCCAGCTCAACAACGGTGACGCGCTCGCTCCATTCCTGGTGCAGATTCCCGGCGGCACCAGCGTGGACCTGTCCACCGCCAACCCCGTCTCCACAGGTGGCGGAGTGGCCATTACACAGGGCCTGCCTGGCCCAGCGGGGCCGACAGCTGTGTTCGATGTCGACGCTGTTCCCTACCTGAATGCGACAGCACCCGCACCAGCAGGGCCGGGGGTTCAACCCACCAGCAAACGGTTCGTCACCGAGGCGTCCTCACTGCTCGCCAGCAAAGCCGCTCTGCCAGCGGTGACCGACAAGGTGGTGTTCGTCAGCCCACGAGGAGCCGACACCAACAACGGCCTCACACTGAAATCTGCGCTGGCCACGCTGTCCGCAGCAATCACCGCCCTCGGTGGACCTGGACTGATTCAGTGCGGACAAGGAACAATCGCCTTCGGTGCGCCGATCTCCGTGGCCGGGACGTCCGCTGTGACGATCCGTGGGGTCGCGGGCATCACCGCAGGGGCAACCGCGGCAACAGTCCTGTCCTACACGGGAACGGGCACAGCGTCAGCGATCAACGCACAAAACTCGATGGGCTTCACCCTCGCTGACGTGATGGTCCTCTACACCTCGGCATCTTTCACCGGGCGCCTGGTTGACCTCCGGAATGTGACAGGGTCGGACACTGGCTACGCTTCGGTGCGTGACTGTTACTTCGGCGGTTCCGGAGTTAGTACCGCTGACTCACTCATTGACCTTGATCACGCGAACACGTGTGAAATTCGAAGGTGTCATTTTGCCAACACCGCCAACGGTATTCGCGGGAAAGCTACTGCAACGAGCTACTCCAATGGTAACGTCATCGACAACTGCAGTTTCAATACCTCCACCATCGCCCATATTCACAATCCTGGCGACGGTTGGGTAATCAAAGGATGCACCTGGGAGGCTCTAACCAGCGGTGCCGCCGGGGCGGTCATCAGTGACAGTGGTGTCACCGCCAACGGCCTAACTATCATGGGTGGTTGGTGTGGTGACGTGATCGCCGGGGCCGGTGGTGCTCAGTTCGTCATCGGCGGCGGCGGCATCAGCATCCTCGGGACCTTCATCGGGGGCAACACCGGCTCCACTGGGGTGAAGTACTCGACCAGCCCCAGCACTGGTATTACCATCGCCGCGTTCTTCAACGGCTGCGCTACAGGCATCGACCACGTCGGTGGCTATAACGTTCAGAACTCCGACTACAGCCGCTCATCGTTCTTCAACGTCGCATCACCCATTCCCAGTGGCGCTGAAGCGCAGTTCGAGAACATGCTGAACTATCCCGTCGTGCGATACCGAAATGATGGTTCGCACCCTTACGGTGGTGTCGCATTCAGGTTAGAGAATCAGAAGGGTGGATATCAGGCGTACGACATTGGCATCGACCCCGATGGGGGTACTGCCGGTGTCTTCAAAATCAACGATATCGTTCGTAATAAGTTCCCGTTCCAGATCACTAAAACGGGTTCCGTTCTCCTCAACGACACTGTGCTTGCGACGACAGCCACAGACGGGTTCACTTACATTCCCACCTGCGCGGGCATTCCCACCGGGGTGCCCACCGCTCAGCTCGGTACCGCCCCTGTCGTTTATGACACCACGGACAACAGGCTCTACGTCTACAACGGTGGGTGGAAGTCCGCGGCCTTCGCCTGACCTGGCCCGCGCACTGCCCCGTCATCCCTAGTGGGGGTGACGGGGCAGTGGTCGTCTGGGGGGCCGGGGCAAGGGTTGAGTCACTCGCGCATGGCCATGCACTCACCGCGCTGCTCGTCGGCATTGCCGCTGGCGATGATCAACACATCCTTGATAGACCCAATCGGATCGTGCACGTTGAACTCGTGGCCCGTCATCCCCTCGGTGATCGTCTCCTCTCGACCGAAGAAGGGTGCAGTTTCATCCGCGTAGTCAATGACGTATGCGACGGTCTGCACCGCATGGGCGAACACCTGGATATCCGTGCCCCCACGAGAGTCGCCATTGCTCTTACCGGCGACGTAGAACGCTGCCGCGGCCGTGCAGTTCGGCACCGGCTGTCCCAGCTGCCAGGGCACGCCCAGCGCGTAAGTCGTCGGCTCGGTTGAGGTTGGCGCCGCCGCCTGTTGAGTCGTCGGGGTTGCCGTGGTCGTCGTTGGACCGGCCGCCGGGGTGCTGGTCTTACCGCCACCGCTGGCAACTGAAACGATCACCAGGATGACGAACAAGAGGGCCACTATCCCGACGATGGGCAGCAGCTTGCCGCGCTTCTTCTTCGGTGGTTGTTGCGGCTGAACATCACTCATGCGTCCGTCTCTCTTCATGCTGCGCGACCGAGCCCTTTGCTCAGACGGTCCACGCTCTTCCGCGCCCCCGCGGGGGAGTGCTTCACATACAGCGCCGTCGTCACCGGGCTCGCGTGACCCATCAGTTCCTGCGTGACGCGGATGTCCCGGCTCAGCGCGAACAGTCGAGTCCCGAAACGGTGCCTGAGGGTGTGAAGCGTGTGCGGTTGGCCGAGCCCGTGCAGGTGTGTGGCGGCTAGTTGGCTGATGCCGTCCGGAGTGAACGGGCGCCCATCAGGGCGGCGGAACATGGCGCCGGGTCGGCCCATGTAGCCGCTGAGCCCTGACCGGATCGCTGTGGGGAGCGGTACGAACCGTTCCCGGTCACCCTTCCCGCGCACGAGCAGGGTCCACATGCCGGCTTCCTCGGTGACGTCGTAGGTCTGCATGCGGGAAATCTCCCCGGCCCTCAGCCCGCAGTACGCGGCGAGGACGAACCATGTCCGCAGCGGCTCCTGAGCGCACGACAGAGCCGCCTTCAGATCCTGCTCGGGGATCGGGCGCGGATGACGGCGGGGGATGCGTGGGCGGGGCAGCAGGGTGGCGGGGGAGTGCCCGAGGTGCTCCTGCTCCACCGCCCAGCGGTAGAAGGACGTGATGTGGCTGGTGTAGGTGGAGATGGCGGACGGGCTGATGCGCAAGCTCGCCTGCCAGCGCTCCAGGTCGGCGGGGGTGGCGTCGAGCAGGGGTTTGTCGAGGAACGCGGCCAGGCGGCGGAGAGCGCCTTCGCGGTCGCGGCGAGTACGCGGGGACAGGTTCTGGCGCCGTAGGTGATCGAGGTGGCGGCGCTCACACTCAGTTGTCATACTTTGCACAGTGTCACCGTTCGAAAAGATCGCAGGTCACGATTGCGCATCACTCACGCGGCGCGGCGGCACGGCGCCGACTCGGGGCCTGTGACCTGCGGGAACGGGACTACCACCCCGGAAGTATCCTGCGAAGAGTAATCATTAACCAGGAGGAACCCTGTGGCCAGCCAGTTCGGCAACCCCGACTTCGACCTGTACGCCCTCGCCGAGGAGCACAACGGACTGCGCGAGGCGGTGCGTGCCCTGGCGGAGAAGGAGATCG
>JAABUR0100004004.1_pt1 | contig 20097 bp, 15 predicted proteins | sample 5560091 | NCBI WGS metagenome assembly JAABUR01 (sample SAMN10711879, study PRJNA513375) | rock metagenome | isolation source: Antarctica rocks | place: Antarctica: Victoria Land, University Valley sud
TAGGGGAAGGGAGGCTTGACCGTGGCGACGATCGTCTTGCCGGTCAAGATCATCATGTTGCCGACCTGCTCGAAGAGGCCCTTGGCGGGTAGGAACGCCCTATCGGCTACGGATCTGACCATCTCTCCTGGGGGCCGCAGCGATCGGACGCCGCGCCTCCTCCGGGAAAGTTAGTTCATCGCGAAGCTCCGCGCCACCCCCAACCGTCCGAGCCCCCGAGCCGGGGCGACGGGGGCGCTCGCGGCACGGCGCGCGGGCTCAAACTCCGATGGAGGCGGGGGGGCCCGTGGTATGTTCCCGGCGCCTTGGGGGAGAGACCTACAAGCGCACCGCGGCCCCGGCTTGCTCTTTTTGCCCTGGTCGCGGGGCTCTCAGCCCTCACGGTGCCCCTCGCTGCATGCGGCGGGGGAGGCGAGGCGCAGGACGAGAACGAGCCGGCCGGGAACTTCAAGGTAGAGGTCACCACCTCGAAGTTCCCCACCGCCCAGCGGCTCGCTCAGACCTCCGACCTCATCCTCGGGGTGAAGAACACCGGCAAGGAGACGATCCCCGAGCTCGCCTTCACGATCGCGACCGACGACGGCAAGGGCGCGGGCCCCCCTGACCCGAACGCGGCTGCCGGCACCGACGCGAACGGGTCGTTCGAGGTCCCGATCGACGACCCCAACCTCGCCGACCCCAGCCGCCCGGTCTGGATCCTCGAGAACAAGTACCCACGAGAGCTCGGCACCCCTCCGCCGACCGGCCTCTCCGGCGGCTTCCGCGTGCAGACGAACACCTTCGGCTTCGGATCCCTCGAGCCCGGCGAGACCCGCGAGATCCGCTGGAGGGTCACCCCGGTCAAGCCCGGTACCTACACCCTCCATTACATCGTCGCGGCGGGTCTCGACGGGAAGGCGCGAGCGGTGACCGCCGACGGCGGCGAAGTCAAGGGTGAGTTCGTCGTCACGATCAGCGACAAGCCGCCCCAGGCCTCGGTCGACGACTCGGGCAAGGTCATCGTCGAAGGCGACTGAGCCCTCCCCCCGCCGTGGCCGTAGCGCGCGCCCGCAGGCGGCGGCCGCCCTGGCTGCCCTCGCCCTCGCCCTGACCCTCGGGGCCTGTGGCGAGGGGGAGGAAGGCGACGAGTCGCCGGCGGCGTCGGAGGCGACGGTCACCGAGTCGATCCCGGCGCCCCGCCCGTCGGACCTCCGTGGGAGGCCCCCGACGGGCGACGGACGCGGCGGCGTGGAGCTGACGGAGCTCGGCAGCTTCGACGCACCGCTCTACGTCACGCAGCCACCGGCAGGAGGCGAGAACCTCTACGTGGTCGAGCAGGGCGGGCGGGTCCAGGAGCTCGCCCCGGACGGCGAGGTCACGACCTTCCTCGACATCGCCGACGAGGTCTCGAGTGGCGGCGAACGCGGATTGCTCTCGATGGCCTTCGCACCCGACTACGCGCGCTCGGGGCTCCTCTACGTCGACTACACCGATCCCGCCGGCGACACCCGCATCGTCGAGTACGAGGCCCGCGGCGGTGTCGTCGACGAGGCAAGCGGGCGCGAGCTCCTCCGCGTGGACCAGCCGTTCCCCAACCACAACGGAGGCCTTGTCCTCTTCGGGCCCGACGAGAAGCTCTACATCGGGCTCGGCGATGGCGGCGCGAGCGGAGACCCGCAGCGCAACGCGCTCGATCTCTCCTCGCTGCTCGGCAAGATCCTGCGGATCGATCCCGCCCCTGACGGCGACAGCCCGTACACGATCCCCGATGACAACCCCTTCGTCGACCGCCCCGACGCCCGCGGGGAGATCTACTCCTTCGGGCTGCGCAATCCGTGGCGCTTCGCGTTCGACCGCGTAAGCGGCGAGCTGACGATCGGCGAGGTCGGCCAGGACCTCCAGGAGGAGGTCGACGTGGTCGCGCGGGGGGAGGGTTCCGGCGCGAGCTTCGGCTGGTCCGCCTTCGAGGGAACGGAGGTCTTCAACGAGGACCAGAACGCCGTCGGCGCGATCTCCCCGGCCCTCGTCGCCACCCACGAGGACGGCAACTGCTCGATCACCGGGGGGCTCACCGTCCGCGACCGCGACCTGCCGACGCTCTACGGCCGCTACCTCTACGGCGACCTCTGCCTCGGCGAGCTGCGGAGCTTCACGCCCGAGCCGGGCGAGCGCGCCGACGACGACGCGCCGCTCGGCCTCGAGGTCGAGGGCTTGTCGAGCTTCGGCGAGGACGCCCGCGGTCACGTCTACGCCGCCTCGATCTCTGGACCCGTCTATCGACTGGACCCTCTTCGCTAAGTCGCGGGCTACCCTGTCGACGATGGCCTCGGTAAGGAAGCCCTGGCAGGTCTTGGCTCTGAGCCTCACGGTCGGCCTCGTCGCCTTTGTGGTCCCCACGCTCGGGGCGGGGGGAGGCCAGGGCGCAGCCCGAGCGGGCGACGGCACCGGCGGCGTCGTGCTGCGCGACCTCGGCGACTTCAATGCTCCGGTCTACACCGCTGCGGCCCCCGGCCGCGCCAATCGCAAGCTCGTCTTCGTCGTCGAGCAGGGCGGAAATGTCTGGCGCCTCGACCCGGCGGCCGGCGGGCAGGCGCGCGCCTCGAGCCCGTCCGTCGCACGGGGGAAGGAGGGCGGCAAGATCGGTGACGGCAGGGGCGGCTTCCGGACGGCAAAGGTGGGCTCCTTCGACCAGCCCGTCTACGTGACCGGGCCGAGGGGAGGCAACGGCCTGCTCTTCGTGGTCGAGCAATCCGGCGTGATTCGACTGGCCAAGGACGGCAAGAAGCTGAGCGGCAAGCCATTCCTCGACATCCGCAACCGGGTTCAGTCCGGGGGTGAGCGCGGACTGCTCTCGGTCGCCTTCTCGCCGCACTACGGGCGCGACCGGCGCTTCTACGTCTACTTCACCGATGAGCGGGGCGACATCGTCGTGCAGGAGTACCGCCGCTCGAAGGGCAACCGCCGCGATGCCCGCGAGGGCAGTTCTCGGACCGTGATCAAGGTCCGCCACCGCGCCAACTCCAACCACAACGGGGGCCAGCTCCAGTTCGGGCCCGACGGCAAGCTCTACATCGGGACGGGGGACGGAGGCGGAAGCGGCGATCCGCCCGAGAACGCCCAGAACAAGGACAACCTGCTCGGCAAGCTCATCCGGATCGATCCGCGCCGCAAGGGCAAGCGGGACTACACGATCCCCAGGAGCAATCCCTACGTCGGCAGGGAGGGTCGCAACGAGATCTATTCGCTCGGTCTACGCAACCCGTTCCGCTTCTCCTTCGACCGCAGGAGCGGCAACCTCGCGATCGGCGACGTCGGGGAGAGCGCCTACGAGGAGATCGACTACGAAACCCTCGAGAGCGCCCGCGGGGCGAACTTCGGCTGGGACGCCTTCGAGGGCAAGCATCGCTTCGACTCCGCTGACGCGAGCGCCCCGCCGAAGAATCCCGTGCCGCCCATCTTCGAGTACAGCCACGCGAATGGCTGCTCGGTGACCGGGGGTTACGTGGCCCGCGACCGTCGGATCCCCTCGCTGCGCGGGCGCTACGTGTACGCCGATTTCTGCGCGGGCAAGATCCGCAGCTTCGTGCCCCGCCTGAGTGGAGCGAGGGACGACCGGGGGGCCGGCTTACCCGAGCAATCCGGCCTCGCGAGCTTCGGCGAGGACTCGCGCGGCGGCCTCTACTTCGCGAACATCTCGAGCGGCGAGGTCTTCGCGATCAAGCCGCAGCGCAACAAGTAGCGGCTGGGGGCCTCGGCGGCGGCCACCCCGCCGCGGGGGTCAGCTGCTGGAGGTGCGGCGGTAGCCGGCGAATGGCTCAGCGGCCGCGTCCTCGCGCTGCACGTCGGCGAGGGAGAAGGCATGATTTCGGTCCCCGTCCACCCGAGACGGCTTGGCGTCCTCGGCGGGAACGAGGCACGTGCCGTCCGCAAGCTCGAGCGTCAGCGGCCGATCGGGCGCTTCCGTCGCTTCCTGAGTTATCTGGCCACCAGCGGTCATCCCTACCTAGGTTAACGGACGCTCATCGAAGCTTTGCAAGAAAACCGTCGATTTCTGGACGGGTCTTCTACGCGAGGGGGACTTTTCAGCCGTCAGGTTTCCTGACGAGGCTGGGAGGCGTCGGATCAAGGAAGAGCGGGCCGATGCGGCCAGCGGGCCGTGAGGCCCGCGATGACGCCGAGCCGGCGCCTCCCAGCCCGTCAGGCCTTGGCCTCGTATTCGCGGAGGAAGCCCTCGAACTCGCGCATGTGGCCCTGCTCGTCGCGGAGGATCGTGATCACCATGTCCTCGGTGACGGGATCGACCTCCGCGGCGAGCTCGATGATCTCGTTGTAGAAGGCGATCGCCCCGCTCTCGGCCTCGATGACCCCCCGGATGACGTGTGGGATGTCGGTCTGCTCGTCGGGCGGCTGCAGGAAGGTCTGCTCGGCGCTGAACTGCTTCGAGCCGGGGACGACTCCGTAGAGCTCCTTGATCCGGGCGGCGAACTGCTGCGCGTGGCCGAGCTCCTCGGTGATGTCCTGCTGCAGGGACTCCTTGATCTCGGAGGCCCTCACCCCGTCGGGGTTGACGGAGTTGGCGACGTAGCTCATCACGGTTTCGATCTCCATCCAATACGCCTTCTCGAGCATCTCGACGAGCTTGTCGCGATCCTCGCGGTTCTCCTCCGCGAGGATGTCCTTTGAACCTCGATCTCCACTCATCGATCCTCCTCGGGGGGGTCAGGCGGGGCGATGCCATCGGCGGTGCCCGCTAAAAAGCTTCTGCGATGGAGCCTACCCGCGACCTCGGGGAGCTAACCGCGAGCGAACGCCGGGTGGAGCTGGCGGGCGTCGAGACGAGATCGGTCGAGCTCGAGGGCGACGGCGAGCCGGTCCTGCTACTACACGGCTTCGCGGACAGCGCGGACACCTGGCGACCACTGCTCGAGCGGCTGGCGGTGCGAGGCCGGACGGCGGCGGCAATCGACCTGACGGGATTCGGGACCGCCTCCGCGCTTGACCTGCGACATCCGCTTTTGCCGCAATGGGACGACCTCGTCGCCGCCGCGGTCGAGGATCTGAGCCAGCGCAACGACGGTGAGGACGTGACGATCGTGGGCAACTCCCTCGGCGGATGCCTGGCGATGCGCGCCGCCGAGGACCCCGAGCTGCCGATCGCCGGGATCGTCCCGATCGCCCCCGCCGGCCTGCACATGGCGCGATGGTTTCCCCTGATCGAGGGCGAGCGCCTGATCCGGCTGCTGCGGCTCTCCCCGGTTCCGCTTCCGGAGGTCATCGTCCGCGAGGTGGTCGGACGCGTCTACCGGACGCTGGCCTTCCACGACCAGCGGGGCGCCGACGCGGCGGTGATCTCCTCGTTCGCCCGCCACATCGGCACCGTCGAGCGGGGGATGGCGGTGCTGGACGTCGGCCGGCGGCTGCTGCCCGAGCTCGAGAGCCCCTTCGACCTCAAGGCGATCGAGTGCCCCCTGCTGCTCGTCTGGGGGGAGCGGGACCGGATGGTCTACACGGCGGGCGCCGAGCGCGTCCTGAGGACCGTCGACTACTCCGACATCGAGGTCATCCCCGATTGCGGGCACTGCCCGCAGGTCGAGGAACCGGATCTGCTGGCGGAGCTGCTCGAGGCGTTTCCGGAAAGCCTCAGGGAGGACTAAGGCAAAACAGCAAGCAACAAGCAGCAAGCAGCAGGCGCCGAGGCTGCTTGCTGAAGCGAGCGCAGCGAGCGTGCTGCTTGCTCGTGCTTCACGCGGTCGATGGATCGGGCGCCGGGTCCCTCGCCTCAGCCTCGATCGTGCCGTCGCCCTCGAAATCGTTCTCCGGCGGCAGCTCGCCACCGCGATCGGTTCCGGCGATCAGCTCGTCGGGCTTGGGCTCGGCGGGGACGAAGCCGGACTTCATCCCGAAGTAGACAGCCTGGGGGTGGTGGGCGACGATTGCGACGGTCGATTGCTCGGGCTCGACCGCGTAGCCCCCGGAGAGGCTCATGCCGATCTCCTCGAGGCGGAGCAGCCGCCAGACCTTCTCGTGCTCGGACTGGTCCGGACAGGCGGGGTAGCCCCACGAGTAGCGCCGTCCCTGCCCGGGACCGATCCCGAGCTCACCGCGGACCTCGGCATGCAGCCACTCGGCGAGGCCCTCGGCCGTCTGCACCCCGAGGCCGTGAACGAAGAGCTGCTCGGCGAACTCCCCCTCCCGCTCCAGCGCCTCGATCGTCTCGGTCACCTCGCTGCCGGCCGTGACGCCCTGCAGCGCGACGACGTCGCGCTCACCGGAGTCGATCGGCCGGAAGAAGTCGGCGAGGCAGATCCGGTCGTGCTTCGGCTGGCGCGGGAAGACGAGCCGCTCCCGCTCGCGGTCGCGGTCCTCGGGATCGAAGACGATCAGCTCGTTGCCGTCGGCATTGCAGGGGAAGTAGCCCACCCGAGCCCGCGGGCGCAGGTAGTCCTGCTCCCGCCACATGCGCTCGAGCTTGGGCGCGAAGCCCTCCTCCTCCCCGTCGCCATCGACGAGCCGCTGCCATGCCTCCCCCTTGACGCCGCGCCCGCCCCAATGCAGCTTGAAGAGCACGTGGCGGTCGAGGTAGGGAAAGACGCGATCGAGGTCCACCTCCAGGTCGCGGACGCCGAAGCCCGACGGGGCCGGGACCGCCACCTCGGTGCTGACGGCCGAGCGCACCGAGTCGTCGGTGGTCGATGGCCCATCGTCGACCACGACCGGCTTGTTGCGCAGCGCCTCCGCCTCGTCGCGGATCTTCGCGATCAGCCCCTCGCGCGCCTCCTGATCGATCAGGGCGTCCATCGTGTCCAGGCCGGCGAAGGCGTCCTTGCAGTAGAAGACGCCAGGCTCGTAGACCTCATTTGATTCCCTGCCCTTCGGATAGAGCACCCGCCGGCCGAAGTCGCGGTTGATCGCGGCTCCGCCGATCAGGACCGGGAACCCGTGGCCGCGCTCGTGGAGCTCGCCGATGCAGGCGGGCATCTGCTTCGACGTCGAGACGAGCAGCGCGGAGAGACCGATCGCGTCGGCGTCGTGCTCGACCGCGGCGTCGATGATCTGTTCGATCGGGACCTGCTTGCCGAGGTCGACGACCGTATAGCCGTTGTTGGTCAGGATCGTGTTGACGAGGGACTTGCCGATGTCGTGGACATCCCCGAAGACGGTCGCAATCACGACTGTGCCCTTCGTGTGCCCCTCGATCCGGTCGAGGTAGTTCTCGAGCCGGGCGACGGCCTTCTTCATCACCTCGGCCGACTGCAGGACGAACGGGAGGATCAGCTCGCCGGCGCCGAACTTGTCGCCGACCTCCTTCATCGCCGGTAGCAGGACGCCGTTGAGGGTCGGCACCGCGCCGATCTTCTCGACGGAGCGGTCGATCCAGTCCTCCACCCCGTCCTTCTTGCGGCGCAGGATGTGGAAATGGAGGGCCTCCTCGGGCTCCATGCCCGCGGTGGCATCCGCCGCCGAGACCTGCTCCTCGGGCCCCTTGCTCTCGAAGTGGGCGATGAACTTCTCGAGTGCGTCCTCGGCTCGGTTGAAGACGAGTTCGTCCGCCAGCTCGCGCTCCACCGCGGAGATCTCGCCGTAGGGGTTGATGTGGTTGGGGTTGACCATCGCCAGGTCGAGCCCGGCCTCGACGCAGTGGTGGAGGAAGACCGAGTTCAGGACCGCCCGCGCGTTCTGGGAGATCCCGAACGAGACGTTGGAGACGCCGAGCGAGGTCTTGACCCCGGGGAGCTCCGCCTTGATCCGGCGGATTCCCTCGATCGTCTCGACCGCGGAGGGCCGCCACTCCTCCTCGCCTGTGGTCAGGGTGAAGGTGAGGGCGTCGAAGATCAGCAGCTCGGGGTCCAGCCCGTGCTCGCCGCAGGCGAGGTCCCGGATCCGCTTCGCGATCTCGACCTTGCGCTCGGCGGTCTTCCCCATCCCGACCTCGTCGATCGTCAGCGCGATCAGCGCCGCGCCGTGCTTGCGGGCCAGGGGGACGATCCGATCGAGCTTGTCGCGGCCCGCCTCCAGGTTGGTGGAGTTGACGATCGCGCGGCCGGGGATCCGCTCGAGCGCGGCCTCGATCACGGCCGGCTCAGTCGAGTCGACCTGGACCGGCGCCGGCTGAGTCAGCGAGATCCGGCTCACCGTCTCCCCCATCTGCTCGTCCTCGTCCTCACGCTCGGTCAAGGCGACGCAGACGTCGAGCACGTGGGCGCCCCCCTCGACCTGATCCTCGGCGATCTGCACGAGGCCGTCGTAGTCGTCGGCGAGGAGCATCTCCTTCGCCTTCCGGGAGCCCTGGGAGTTGACGCGCTCGCCGACGATGGTCGGGCGCGGCTCCTGGGCGAGGTCGACCGCGGTCATCATGCTCGCCATCCGCGGCGGTCCCGGCTCAGGACGCGCGCCCGGGATGCGGCCGCCCACGCGCTCGACGAGCGCGGTGATGTGCTCCGGCGTGGTGCCGCAACAGCCGCCGACGATCCCGACCCCGTGGCGCTCGACGAACTCGCCGAGGACGCGCGAGAGCTGCTCGGGGGACTCGGGGAAGATCGTCTCCCCGTCCGGACCCTGGACGGGCAGTCCGGCGTTGGGGATGCAGTGGACCGGGACAGGCGAGTGCTCCCCGAGGAAGCGGATCGCATCCCGCATGTCCTCGGGGCCGGTCGAGCAGTTGAGGCCGACGATGTCCACCGCGAGGCCCGTGAGGATCGCGAGGACGGCCTCGATGTCCGTGCCGAGGAGCATCTTGCCGCCATTCGGCAGCAGCGAGACCGAGACCTGGATCGGGACGGAGCGACCCACTCGCTTGAATGACTCGCGAGCGCCGGCGACCGCCGCCTTGACCTCCAGGATGTCCTGCGCCGTCTCGATGATCAGCAGGTCGGCACCGCCTTCGACGAGCGCACCGGCCTGCTCGTCGAAGACCTCCGCGAGGCGGGCGAAGGAGATGTCGCCGAGGGTCGGGTCGTCGCTCGCGGGCAGGAAGCCGGTCGGCCCGATCGAGCCGGCGACGAAGCGGCCCGGGCCGGCGGCCTCCCGCGCGATCTCGGCGGCGCGGCGGTTGACCTCGACCGTGTGCTCGCCGAGACCCCACTCGTCGAGCTTGAGCCGCGAGCCCTGGAAGGAATCGGTCTCGAGCACCTCGGCGCCCGCTTCGAGCATCTCGGCGTGGACGCCCTCGATCACGTCGGGGCGGTGCAGGACCAGCGCCTCGTGGCACTTGCCGGCGAGGCCGCCGTAGTCCTCGCTCGAGAGGTCGTAGCGCTCGAGCGTCGCCCCCATCCCGCCGTCGTAGACGATTACGCGCTCGCGGGCTGCGGCGAGGATGTCGCGTTCAGGCTTGCTCATTGGGATCGCTGCCTCCATCGGCTCCGGCGGTCGCACCGTGCTCGGCTCGGAAGCTCCGCCGGTTGCGGCGGCGTCGGTGGTCCGGGTCCCTCAGCCGCTCTTGATGGTTAGATCAGGATAGCGAGGGCGCCGAGCGCCTCACGGGATCGGAACCAGGAGCAGACGGCCCTCTCTCGCTCCAGGCGCGGAGGGATCTGCGGCGGCCCACTCCCTTAGATCGCGCCCTCGCCGACAGGGTCCTCGCGCGGCTTCGGCTGCAGGCGCACCGGCGCCGCGCTCAGGGCGCGGAGGCGGACGTCGGACCAGCTCATTCCCTCGCGGACCAGGGCGGGGATCCCGAGCCCGACGGCGGTCGCGATCTCGACGGCCTGGAGGATGACTCCGTAGGCGAGTGCGTCGGCCGCGCCGACGCCGTAGCCCGTGGTCAGCACGCTGATCACGGCAAGCTGAAAGACGCCGATGTTGGACGGCGTCGCCGGCACCGCGGCCGTCACGTTGACCGCGAAGAGGACCGCCGCGGCCCCCCCGATGCCCATCGTCTCGTCGAGCCCCATCGCCACGGCGAGGGCGAAGCAGGCCGCCACCTGGATCGCCCAGGCGGTGAGCTGCGAGCCGGCGGCCAGCGGACCACGGCGGGGATCGCGGAAGACGGCGAGGCCCAGCCGGACGCGGACGAGCGCGTCGCGCGCCATGGTGGCCAGCCGAGCGAGCCGGCCGGAGCCGGAGCGGCGGACCAGGGCGGGGGCGGCGATCACGGCGATCAGCAGAAGCGCCGGCACGAGGGAGACCAAGAAGAGGTGCTCGGAGCTGCGGTGGAAGAGGTCAGTCGAGGTGACGATGACCCCGCCGAGCAGGACGAGCGCGACGATGTTGAGCACGGTCTGGGAGACCAAGGTGCCGAGCAGGACCGGGAACGTCTCCCGGAAGCGGCCGATTCGCCGCGAGATGATCATCGCTCGGGCCGGCTCGCCCAGGCGCGCGGGGAGGGTCGCCGACATGAGCACGCCGATCATCGTGGCCGAGGTGAAGTCGCGGCGGCGCAGCGACGCCTGCGGCAGGGCGGAGCGGGCGGCGAGGAGCCAGGCTCCGGCGCGGAAGAACATCGAGAGGCACATCAGGGCTGTGGCGATCAGCACCCAGGCGAGGTCGGATCGCACCGCGCTCTCGACCACGTTGTCGATCCCGATCCGGCGCGCGGCGAGCAACGTCAGCCCCACCCCGGCCGCTCCGGCGACGCCCAACCCGACGCGCCGCGCGAGCCGCCGGCGACGCGAGCCGGACCGCGCCGGAATCGGGTCCGGGGACGGAATCCGCTGCGCTGGCGCTCGCGGCAGGCCATCGGCGGGCGCAAGGCCGATGCGTTGAAAGCGGCGGACGAGGGGGTCGGCCGGGGCCGGCAGATCCACCGCGCGCTCGTAGACGCGCTCGATCCGGGCGGCCACGCGGGGCCAGGCGAAGCGCTCGGCGCTGCGCCTTGCCGCCTCGCCCATCGCGACGCGGCGCTCCGGCTCGTGGTGGAGCCGCAGCAGCTCCTCGGCGAGGCGCTGCGGATCGTTGGGCGGGATCAGGACGCCGTCCACCCCGTCGTCGACGACGTCGGCGTAGCCCGCAATGTGGGAGGCGATCACCGGGGTCCCGGCCGCGAACGCCTCGGTCAGGACCATCCCGAAGCTCTCGCCCGAAAGCGAGGGGGCGCAGAGGGCGTCGGCCGCGACGAGCTCGCTCCACAGCCGATCCCGCTCGACCGTGCCGAGCACTTCGATCGAGCGCATCGAGTCGGGGTCGGCGAGCGTGCGCGAGACCTCCTCGGGCCGGGTGCCGATCACGGTCAACCGCGCCGGAACGTGCTCGGCCAGCGCCTCGAAGGCGCGCAGCAGGACCGGAAGGCCCTTGCGCGCCTCTCCGCGACCGACGAAGAGCAGTCGCAGCCGGTCGTCCTCGGGGCGCTTGGCGTCGCCGGCGGCGGCGAGATCGACGCCATTTGGGATCACCTCGTAGTTGCCTCCGAACCAGCGGCGCCCGGTCCACTCGGCCGCCTCGGAGACGGCGATGCGCGCGCTGAGCTGGTTGAACTTCCGCCGCGCGCCGAGCGCGTTGGCGATGTTGTTCGGCACGAACTTGGGAGCGTAGGCGTGGAAGGTGCCGACGACGGGGGCTCCGCGGTAGGAGCTCGCGTGCCAGCCGATCGTCGGAGCCGGGGGCTCGTGCACGTGGACGACGTCGAAGCTTCCTGCGTCGAGCTCCCGGCGCAGCGTGGTCAGCGCGTCGGGAAAGATCGAGAGGTTGGAGACGGCGCCGTTCGCCGAGAACCCGATCGTGCGCCCGAGCGGCACGAGGTAATCGGGCATGGGGCGTCGTCGCGGCGCTGCTCCGCGATGGAGCGTACGGCTGAGGCGATCCGGCGGATCCCACGGAGCGAGGACCTTGACCTCGTTCCCTCTCCCGATCAGATGCTCGGCGAGCGCCTGGGTATGCCGGTTGACCCCCCCCTCATACGTCCACGAATACGGCGTGACGAGGGCGATATGCATCTCTATTGCCCAGGCACCCTAGCGGCTGGGGCGGCATTTGCCCGGCCGCGAGCAGGGGGCGATCCCGGTCCCGCGCCCCAAGCCAAGCCGCAGAAGGCGACGGTGAACGCGGTCCCGACCATCAGCAGCAGCGCCGCTGAGTCGTTGGCGAGGGTCCCCACGACCGTCGCGGCGACGGCCCCGACCACGCCGGCGCGCGCTGCCGGGTGGTCCGCCATCCAGGCGGCGATCCGGGCTCGAAAGAGGACCCCTGCCGCGATCAACGCCAGGACGGCGACGAAGAATGGAGAGTCCAGATAGCGGGGAAAGCTGCGGGCGCCGAGGGTGATGCGGCGCTCAAGGACGTCGCCGAGCTCGTCGAAGCCCCCGGCGGCCAGCACCGAGCGGGAGAGATGCGCATCACCGCCGAAGACGAGGTCGAGGGCGACGAGCGCGATCAGCGCGACGGCGGGCGCCGCGGCGACCAGGAGCGCTCGGCGTCGCGTGAGCCCGAGCGCGGCGATCGCCACCGCGGCAGCTCCGGCGGGAAGCGTGATCGCCGCTCCCACGTCCGCGCCGAAGCGACCGGGGGCAAAGGCGAGCACCGCCAGAAGGGTGCCGAAGGCCGTCGCCAGCGCCACCGCCCGGCCCGGGTTGCCCGGCCGTAGCGCGCTCACCGCCGCGCCCGTCCCGAGCATGAGCAGGGCGGCGATCGTGGCCTCGAGCTCGTTGCCGATGCCGAAGAAGCGGACGCCGGCGCCCGGATTCGGGCCGATCAGGGAGATGGCGGTCAGCGGGGAGCCCGCGAGGACGTCGATCGCGGTCGCGCCCACCGAGATCGCGGCGCCGAGCGCGAACGCGCCGTAGGCCGCCCGCTCACCGAGCCTGCCGCGCAGGACGAGCAGCGAGCCGGCGGCGGCCAGGGGCGCACCGACCCCGACGATGAGCCGCTCGATCAGCTCGGAGGGCTGCAACGCCGCGCCCAGCAGGAGCAGGGCCGGCACGTAGGTCACCGTCACCCCGAGCAGCGGCAAGGCGATCGCAGCTCCCCGTCGTCGGCCGATCGCAACGGCGAGCGCCACGGCGGCGAGCCAGATTATGAGGTTGACGGCGAGCACCTCCCAGCGCCGGGAGCCGACCTGCGCGAGGCGCTCCTCGCGCGCGGCCACGCCGGCGGCGTCGGGCGTCCCGCCGGTCGTCTCGATCTCTCGACCGAGGACGCCGTCGGGGACCTCAATCCCGTAGCGGTCCAGGATCGTCGGCATCAGGTCGGTGCTGGTGACGTAGCCGTCCATGCGCGTGGTCGCCGAGGTCAGATCACCGTCGCCGAAGCCGGGGCCGGCGATGCCCACGGCCAGCAGGTCCCGCTCCGGCGGCGGTCGCTCGAGGGCGATCAGGAGGTCCTCCGGATTCTCGTCGAGCCGGCGGCCGAGGGCGGCGAGTTGGCTCAGCTCGACCGAGGCGACGGTGACCCCGGGGCACCTGCCCGGCTCGCAATGGCTCGCCCGCGCCACTCGACCGTCGCGGTCGGCGGCGATCAGCCCCGATGAACCCGCGAGGGGGGAAGCGGCGATGGAGATGCCGCCGTCGGCGAGGGTCGAGGCGAGCAGGCCGGGCTCGATGTCGGCGGGCGCATCCGCAGCGCGCTCGATCACGGCCCGCCAGCGGCTCCCCCGCACCCGGTTACCCCGGACGACCAGCGGTGGCAGCGCCCGGGGGTAGAGCGAGGAGAACAGCCGGCTGCCCTGCCCGATGTCGAGGTAGGTCTGGCTCGCCGGCACCGCTCCGAGCCCGGAGGACAGGACTCCGGGGGAGATTCCGGGCACCGCCTCGGCGATCTCCCCGACCTCGGTCCCGGGGGGAACCATCGCGATCGTCACGCGCGGCTGGGCCGGGGCGGCGAGGGCCGGAGGCGGCGCCGACAGGCCAAAGGCGAGCGCTAGCATCGAGACCATGGCCGAGCGGACGTACATCAAGTTCACGTTCCTCAAGATCGACCCAGCCTGGCAGCGGCGCGAGGACGAGGAGAGGGCGCAGGATAAACGCGAGCTCCTCGCTGCCTGCGAGGACTACGCGGTCGATCGGCCGCTGCGGGCCTACTCCACCGTCGGCACGCGCGGCGACTGCGACCTGCTGCTCGTCAGCCAGAGCCCGAGCCTCGAGGCGATCCATTCCTTCCACGTCGTGCTCGCCCAAAGCGGTCTGGCGAAGTGGGCCGAGATCCCCTACTCCTACCTGGCGATGACGAAGCCCTCCCCCTATTCGGACTCCGAGACCCGCCCCGAGCTGCTCACCTCCAAGCACCGATACGCCTTCATCTACCCGATGGAGAAGAAGCGCGAGTGGTACCGCCTCGCCCCCGAGGAGCGGCGCCGGATCATGAGCGACCACATCGAGACCGGTCGGCGCTACCCGCAGATCACGATCAACACCGCCTACTCGTTCGGCATCGACGACCAGGAGTTCGTCGTCTCCTTCGAGTGCGACGAGCCCGCCGACTTTCTCGACCTCGTCCAGGAGCTGCGCGGCACGGAGTCGAGCGCTTGGACGCAGCGGGACGTGCCGATCTTCTCCTGCCTCGCGATGTCGGTCGGCCAGGCCCTCGACGCCCTCGACGGCGCAGCGACCGCGCGCACCGCACCCGCGCTCGCCTAGCGACCGCTCCCGGGCATGGCCGAGCTGGGCACCGCCGCCAACCCCCTGCGAGTCGCGATCGTCGGCTCGGGGCCCGCCGGCTTCTACGCCGCCGAGTCCCTGCTCAGCCATCCCGAGCTCGAGATCGAGGTCGACATGCTCGACCGGCTGCCAACCCCCTTCGGACTCGTCCGGGCCGGAGTCGCTCCCGACCATCCCAAGATCAAGAACGTGATCCGGCGCTACGAGAAGACCGCCGGCCACGAGGCGTTTCGATTCTTCGGGCACGTCAAGGTCGGGGTGGACATCAGCGCCGCCGAGCTCGAATCGCTCTACAACGCCGTGATCTGGGCCTACGGAGCGGGCGCCGACCGCCAGCTCGGCATCGCCGGCGAAGATCTGCCCGGCTCCCATGCGGCCACGGAGTTCGTCGCCTGGTACAACGGCCACCCCGACTTCGCCGACCGCCGCTTCGACCTCGACTGCGAGCGCGTGGTCGTGATCGGCAACGGCAACGTCGCGGCGGACGTGGCGCGGATGCTGGTCCTGCCGCGCGAGGAGCTCGAGGCGACCGACACGGCCCACCATGCGATCGACGCCCTCGTCGACTCCGCCATCCGAGAGGTCGTCATCCTGGGCCGGCGCGGGCCCGCGCAGGCCGCGTTCACCAATCCCGAGGTCCGCGAGCTCGGCGAGCTCACGGATGCCGACGTGATCGTCGATCCCGCGGCGGTCGTGCTCGACGAGGCGAGCAGGACATTCCTCGACTCCGAGCAGGCGGCCGTCACCAACCGGAAGAACATGGAGGCCTTCGCCGCCTTCGCCGAGCGCGAGCCAGAGGGCAAGCCGAAGCGCGTCGAGCTGCGCTTCCTGCGCAGCCCGATCGAGATCGAGGGCGACGGCCGCGTGGAACGGGTGCTCGTGGGGATCAACGAGCTCTTCGTCGACGATGCCGGCGCGGTGCGCGCCCGCGACACGGGCAGGACCGAGACGATCGAGTGTGGGCTGGTGCTGCGCTCGATCGGCTATCTCGGCACGGGAATCGACGGCGTGCCCCACGATCCCGCCCGCGGGGTGATCCCGAACAAGCGGGGCCGGGTCGTCGACGAGAGCGAGCGCCCAATCCCGGGGCAATACGTCGTCGGCTGGATCAAGCGCGGGCCGAGCGGCGTGATCGGCACGAACAAGAAGGACGCGCAGGAGACGGTCGAGGTGCTGCTCGAGGACGTCGAGGCAGCGACCGTCCCGAAGGCGGGGGGCGGGCGGGAGAGCCTGCCCGCGCTGCTTCGCGAGCGGGGCGTGGAGTTCGTCGAGTTCGATGGCTGGCGTGCGATCGACGCGCTCGAGCAGGAGCGGGGCGAGCCGCTGGGACGCCCGCGCGTAAAGCTGACCGCCCTGGAGGAGATGCTCGAGGCGGCCGCGAGGCGATCGCAGGACTGACCGCGAGCCCGCACGGTTTCGTGCCGGAGCCGCCCCGGCATCCCGGCTCCGTGGCACGAGGCGCTTACGATCGAGCGATGGCCGACCTGAAGGAGCTCGAGGAGATGATCTCGGCCGCCCTGCCCGGGTCGGAGGTCGAGGTCGTGGACGAGGGAGGCGGCGATCACCTGCGGGCGATCGTCACCGCGCCGCAGTTCGAGGGCCGGACCCGGATCGACCAGCACCGGCTCGTGCGGGCCGCCGTGCAGCCACGGATGGACGACGGATCGATCCATGCCCTCTCGATCACGACGGGCCTTCCTGACCAGAGCTAAGGGCAGCCGCTGGAGCTGTCGATAGCGCCCACGAGGCCCGGTCCGGGCCGCGGAGCTGTGCTCCGAAGGAGGGCGATGCCGCCGGAGGGAAACGCACAACCGAAGAGGGGCAGCAACCTCCTCAGGCTGGCGAGCGATCGTCGTGCTCCGACGATGGGCGCGGGGCTGATCGCCGGCCCCATCGCCGCGTTGATCGAGGGCGCTCCCGACGGGATCGCGGTCCTCGATGCCGAGGGCGCGGTCATCGCGTGGAACCCGGCCGCCGAGCGGCTGTTCGGGATCGGCAGCTCCCAGGCCCTCGGGCGCGAGCTCGCGAGCCTGCTCTTCGCCGAGCACCTGCAGGAGGCGCTGCGAGCCGTTCTGCGCAGGCAGGCCACGGAGCCCGACACCCCGATCGCCCAGCGCCAGCTCGAGCTGGCCGCCCACCGCGCGGACGGTCGCGAGATTCCCGTCGACATGACGACCGCCCCCCTGAGCGGGCAGGGCTCGCCGATGCTCGCGGTCTACCTTCGCGATGCCAGCGAGCGCAGCGAGCGCGAGCGCGAGCTCCACGCCGACGCGCGCCGGCGCTCGGCGGTCCTCGATCTGGGTCAGCTCGCGCTCGAGGGAATGGGCCTCGATCAACTCCTGCGACGGGCCGTGAAGCTGTCGCTCGACGAGCTCGGCGTCGCCCGCTGCGAGATCTGGCAGTGCCTCGACGAGGGGGACGAGCTCGAGCTCAAGGCGAGCTGCGGATGGCCGCCCGAGTCCGGAGCGGTCCGCATCCCCATGTCCACGGCCAACCAGCCGGGCTACAGCGTGCTGCGCAGCCACGGAGCCGTCGTCGTCGAGGACTTCCGCCGCGAGGGCCGTTTCGCCTCCGTGGATCCCGCCGACGGCCTGCCGGCGCAGAGCGCGATCTCCGTCCGCATCCCAGGCGAGGAGGCCGGCTTCGGCGCCTTCGTCGTCAGCTCCGAGAGCCTGCGCAGGTTCGAGCTGAGCGACATCAGCCTGGTCGAGTCGCTCGCCCAGCTGCTCGGCGCCGCGATCGAGCGGGTGCGGGTGAGCGAGTCCCTGCAGCAGGCCGAGCGTCGAGTCCGCACCCTGATCGAGCGACTCCCCTCGATCACCTATCGAGCCGGCCTCGGGGCTGACGGGGAGTGGACGTTCGTCTCGCCCCAGATCGAGGAGATCCTCGGATACACGGTCGAGGAGTGGACGGCGGACAAGAGCTTCTGGGAGAACCACATGCACCCCGACGACGTCGAGTGGGTGCTCGAGGAGGAGTCCAGGTGTGCGGCGGAGAGCCGGCCGCTCGACGTCGAGTACCGGATTCAGACCAAGGACGGCAGGATGATCTGGGTCCGCGACCGCGCCTCGATCGGCATCGAGAGCTCGACGGGGGTCTGCGTCGTCGAGGGGTTGATCACCGACATCACCGAGCAGAAGGCCGCCGAGGACCGGCTGCGCTACCTGGCCGACCACGACGAGCTCACCGGCCTGCTCAACCGTCGCGGATTCGAGCGGGAGGCCAACGGGGTGATCGGTGCGGATGGGCTGCCGGCCGACCGGGGAGCGATGCTGATCGTGGACCTCGACTACCTCAAGCGGGTCAACGACACCCTGGGCCGCAGCACGGGCGACAGGGTGGTCGCTGAGATCTCGAGGCTGCTCGAGGCCGATCTGGGTCCCGGATGCGTGTTCGGCCGGCTCGACAGCGACGAGTTCGCCCTGCTGGTCCCCGGCGTCGGGGAGGCGCAGGCGATGGAGCGGGCAGGCAGCCTGCTCTCGATCGTCCGCTCGCGTCCCGGGGCTGCGACGCTGACGGCGAGCGCTGGCGTCGCGCTGGTCGAGCGCAGCATGGGGGTCAGCGCGGCGGACTTGCTGACCGCGGCGGACATCGCCCTCCACCAGGCGAAGCAGGCCGGCCGGGACCGCGCAGTGCTCTTCACCGGCGAGGACCGCGGGCGGCTCGAATGGGTCGGCCATGTGCGCAAGGCGATCGATGAGGATCGGCTGGTCCTCTACTCGCAGCCGATCGTGGACATGGCGACCGGCGCCCCCTGCGGCGAGGAGCTGCTCGCGCGGATGATCGACCCCCTCAGCGGGCGCCCGATCTCGGCGGCGCAATTCGTGCCGACCGCCGAGCGCTTCGGGCTGATCCGCAAGCTCGACCACTGGGTCGTCGGGCAGGCGCTTGGGCTGGTCGCCGGCGGCCGGCGGGTCAGCGCGAACATCTCCGCTGCCTCGATCGGGGATCGCGAGCTGACCGAGCTTGTGGGCAGCGGCCTCGCGAGCAACGGGGCCGATCCCTCCCTGCTCACCTTCGAGATCACCGAGACCGCGGCGACTCCGGCGATCGAGTCGCTGCGGGACTTCACCTCCAGGGTCGAGCTGCTCGGCTGCGGGCTCTCGCTCGACGACGTGGGCACAGGCTTCGGATCGCTCACCTACCTGCGCCACCTGCCATTCACCGAGCTCAAGATCGACATGCAGTTCGTTCGCGGGATGCTCGAGTCGAACGCCGACGCGCGAATCGTCGAGTCGCTGATCGTGATCGCCAGCGGGTTGGGCATGCGGACCGTGGCCGAGGGGGTCGAGGACCCGGCCCTGATCGGGCCACTGCGCGAGCTCGGCGTCGACATGGGACAGGGCTACTACTTCGGACGGCCGGCCCCGATCGTCCTCTCGCCCTGACCGGGAACGGGCCGCGGGGAGCCGGCGGCGACTAACGCCTAACCTGTTGGCGAACCCGAGCTAGGAGGCAGAGGACCGATGGCAGCGAACCCGGAGCTACGCGAGCAGCTCGAGCAGGCGATCGACCGCAACAAGGTGCTCCTGCTGATGAAGGGGACCCCGGAGATGCCCCGCTGCGGGTTCTCGATGCGGACCGTCGGCGTCCTCGAGCAGATGGGCGTCGAGTACGGCGCGATCGACGTCCTGCCGATGCTCCAGCCCCTGCGCGAGGTGACCGCCGAGCTCGCCGAGTGGCAAACGTTTCCCCAGCTCTACGTCAACGGCGAGCTGCTGGGAGGCTGCGACCTGGTCGAGGAGATGTACGAGTCAGGCGAGCTGGCCGAGACGCTCGGAGTCGAGCAGCCGGAGGGCGAAGCGGAGACGCAGGTCCCGCAGGAGCCCGGCAAGCCGACCCAGAGCCCGCCGCTGCAGATCGAGACGTAGGCCCCGTGGCCGGGGCGCCGGGGGCGGGCATCCCGCTGACGTCCGCCGGCCGGCGACTGCTTCTCGCCTCTCGAGTTGCGCTTTGGCGGCCGGCTACCTGAGTGTCATCGGGACGCCCGCCCCAGTCGCCCTCCGTCTCACCCTGCCCGTCGTCCGCTACCCCTTTGCATGGATAGCGGGCATCTCCTCTCACTCACCAATTGCCCTAAGAAGCTCGGTTCCCGTTTGCGCCGAACGGACATCGCGCCTGAGTGACTCGGGCAGATGATCAGCCTGATCTGGGTCCGTGATCAAGACCGGTCCGTCCAGGAGGAGAATGGTCGCTCCGCCTGCCACCGCGATGCGCATGATCAGGTCGGCGGCCCCGGGTTCCATGTGGTTGACCATGAAGCCGTCAAGAGGCCCAGGCTCGGCCGGGATGCCGTAGATGTCTGCTGTCGCTCCGTTCGATGCCAGCCGGGCGGGGCAGTTGTCGGCGTCGCGCAGAACTGTCGCCCGGCGTAACTCTCCCCACGACTGCTCATCGAGGCGGATGCTGTCTGCGTCGCCATCACGAAACCGCTGGAAGAACATGTCGTAGCTCACACGCCACATGATGTCGCTTTGGACTGCCATGAAGAAGTGCCTCCCCGGTGACACGATCGTCGTGTTCACCGAAAACCGAGCACCAAGGAGGCCGCTCACATGTTGCACGCTGGACTCGACCTCAGTCGCAAGAAGATCGA
>JAABUR0100004006.1_pt1 | contig 20092 bp, 22 predicted proteins | sample 5560091 | NCBI WGS metagenome assembly JAABUR01 (sample SAMN10711879, study PRJNA513375) | rock metagenome | isolation source: Antarctica rocks | place: Antarctica: Victoria Land, University Valley sud
GATCTGCAAGCGCTGCCTCAATTGAAGCCATATTGAATTTGTAATTGATTTTTGAAGAAAGATGAAAGTAGTAAAGTGGGGTGTGCACGGGACCGGAACGTGCATCGGGCCGGGAATACTCCTAGCGTAATCGACAAATTCGTTAGCGATACATACTTCCACCAGGGCCAAGACGGTATCCGTGGAAGTGTATAGGAAGCTGGTTAAGGACTCAAGGTGGGTTTCGGGGTTGGAATGGGGGCAAGACCATTTGGTCCGGTACTCGGTCCCCAGATACAGTTGGCAAACTCAAATTCATATACTCCCCCGGGACAGATATGAAGCTGAGCATCGATCCTGCTAACAGGCGTACATTGCACCGGGTTCACCCAGCCGGAACACACCAACGAACCGGGAACTTTTAACAGCCCCCTGTTCGTGGATATCCCAACCTCATTGTTGTTTCTGCTATAGTGACAGCCAACATATCCATGTGTGTTAAATGGGGAAAATAGGTCGTTTGCCCGGCGTGAGAGATGTTTACGGTTGCAATTGGAATTAGCCCGCTACAGAAATCTATCGACAAGTTAAGTGGCCCATCGTCGTACGCTCGATATTGGTTAAGGTCGGAATCTATATAATAAGTGATCATGACCCCAGCGGCTGGACTTGCAACGGCGCTTGTTGCAATGTTAGTTGCGGTTTTGGGAGCGTTGACGGAGGTGGGTTGAGTGGGTCGGCTAATGGAAGCGTCGATGAGGTAGGTTGATTCATTCCGTTGGCAGAAGGATTGGCAGAATTGAGTCGAGCGAATCGGCTAGTGGAAGTGTGGATGGAGGGGGGTGAAGTCGTTCCGCCAGCGGAAGGCTTGGCGGAGGTGGATTCAGTGATTCCGCCAGTGAGGGTATGGATGGAGGTGGGTAGATTTAATCCGTCAGCGGCAGCCCTCACGGAGGTGAGCTGAGTTATTTGACCAGTGGAAGAAGTATTATCCTTTGCCGTGTACGCTGATAGCTTAGAATTAAGCCCAATAGCCCCAACCTGGCTTTGAAGTGGACCTAGAAGCGGCGTGTCCCGTTGCGTCAGTGCCTGAAATGCACCGACTTTAGACCCGCATGGGGGCGTTGCCGAAAAACAACATATTGTAAGGAATTAAACGTCGTGGCTACAGCACAGGAGCCTGTTGTTGTAGCCTTACATCTCACGTTGCAACCCACTGCCGGGGTTTTCCTAGTCCTATAAGACCACTCTGCTTTCGAAGAAGCGCAGAACACGCTGATGATTGCAGCCGTTCTGGTACTACATTCGGGTTTTGTTTTGGTACGGGCTTTTGTCATGGTAAGAGGTTTGGGCGGCGGAGGGTTCGGAGTCAGGATAACAGGATGAATGGGCACGATTGGCGATCTAACAGGTTCTGCGGTTGTTTTAGATGCCACCAACGATGTGGGCCAAAGCTTAACTTCGGTAGGTCCTGGCTTTTGCGGCGATGACAGCGGTAGCCTAGTTCCGGTAGGCTTTGGCTTCTGAGATGTCATGAACGAAAGCTTCCCTTCCGTAGGCCTCGGCTTTGGACACGGTTTGGAATTGGCGTCATTCGCAGAAAATGATGGCATGCCCGTGATTGGAGTCACGGCAGGGACCGAAGCCGAAATGATTCTACGGAAACTTGAGAGCTTTGAGACTGGTAAGTTTTGAGTAGCATTAATTGTTGATATGACAGGAGTGACAGGGACTTCTGTTGTGTTTGTATATCGCGGGGCCTTCGAAGCTCGACTGGCGACTGCAAGAAGTGAAATAACAGTGAGCCATTAGCGTCTGACCATCTTAGAAACGGAGAAGATGATATCGGTCAGCGAAAGGACGAAGGTTGAAGGAACAAAGGAAACTCATGTATACGTTCTGGATTGCACTAGAAGGTAACCAATGACAGCTCGTCTGGTAAAATTTGAATACACATTTGACATTGATTATCAAAGACCACGCAAGCCAGGGAAGACGGAACTTGGTTGATATTTGAAACTGAAGGTTGGAGGTAGACCACTGGTCACAACCCAGCCATATTGAGACTTGAGAGGTTGAAGAGTATTAAAAGCTGAAGCTCTTATGACTGGCCACTAAGTCTGTAAAGACTCATAATACGGTGAACTGTCTGCGGGGTTATCGCTCGAAATACGGAGCCAACTACGTAGTATGCAGCTGGGATGGTACCATGCATTCATGACAGTGCCTTGGTCTACTTAAAAGATATAAATTTCCGCAGAGGTATTGCCGCCGAGATATTGCCGCTCGAGATTTACTCTAGCAGGTGCTAGCATATGAGCCAACGGGACTAATGTCTCGGAGAAACGAAACGAAACACGCGGCGATAACAGTGAACTCAATGGGATTATCTGATATTACCTCTACGGACGTCTTGGACGATGGTGTAACAATCTACCTAGGTAGGACCGGAGCGACATGAATTTCAGCGCTAGTAGTATTACAACTAGCGCGAATCTCCCACAGAAAAAGCAGGCAGCTAGAAATTACACACTCGTGCACGCATTGTAGGAGTACTTCACTTCCACGATCTCAAGTAACTGCATGAATATAAAAGAGGCCACTTTTCAGTCTGAAGAGGTATCGTATGTTTATCAAAAAGAAAACATTCTACGTTTGTGGATCGGTCGTTCTCGCTCTCGTTCTTCGTCTCTCATCGCCCTTCATTCTCAGTCATCCCCTCGTTCCTCGCCTATCATGTCTCATCTCTCGTCTCGGTAGCTTCAGCCTGCTGGGGGCTCGATATCTTCTTGATGATGATCGGCCGCCTCTTCCGCTGCAGCCTTCCCTTCGTCCCGTCTTCTAATGAGATACCCGGACCAAGCGATGTAACAATAAGCTAAGAAATAACCCTTTGGGTAAGGTTATAACAATCAATCCGGGGTTGCAGGCACGTGGCGGGTAAGCTTCTACCACTACTGAAATGCTACTGCTACTTTACTTCAACGAGTCAACCTATTACTAGTCTACTAGATACTCACATATACCCGACCCGTCTGGCCCCCACGATAATCCTGCTTGCCGTTTGACAGAATACCATTTTAGCACGAAATGCACATCCTACTAATCAACTAACCACTACCACCGACTATACGTGAATCGGAGTCTCCAATGGAGGCTCTTCATAAATTTCCCAGGGCATTTCCGTGGTGCCCATTAGGTGAAATCAGAGTTCTAACGTTTCCCTCAAAGATCAGCATATTGGTCCCTGAGACCCTGATAGTTCAACTCTGCAACTATATGTTGTTTTTATTTTGCTCCCAAGACTTGGTGATTGATATTTGTTGTTGTGGATCGTCTTCTTTTTGACCAATTTCAGTAAGTGTGTAGGTGCGTTCCGTGTACCATTCTTCACCGTTCGCTGCTCGCAAACCGGTGAACTTGTCCATTAATATCTCAATAATCTTGCGTGGGCCTTGATTCCTCGGTGATCAGACCATGGCTTCTTTGTTTGCCGCGGTTACCTTTTCTGCGTTGCTGTGTCTTTGCGGGCTCTTCACCCAGGTCGGGGCCTACGCGATTGATCAATCATGCCTACCCTACATGGGAGATCATGACGACAAGGGCAGCATGATAAGAACTGCAATGGCCGAGGCCCGTTTAATGATTTTTGACGCTGCCTTCGCAATCAACGATCCTGGACCAGCAGTAGTAATGCCCAGTCAAACGGTCCTCGATAATTCGCAGCAACAAATCTTCCCAGGTGCTTCCCCAGAAGATCGAGCTGCGATTTCAGGTCAGTCTACCCTCCAATCGTTCTTTCGTCTATTTGTTCATGTTCTAACGATCATATCGATAATCAGCGAAACTATCAGACATTCTGTACGGAGTAGACTGGGTGGAGACTTATTTTGCCTTTCCAGGCGATATAGCAATATACTGTGGCGACAACATGTTCCTACCCTTCCCATCTGCTGAAGGGGCACAAAACATTTGGGTCGACCAAAGATCACAATATTTCTTGCAAGGCACCAGCCACGGAAACAACGTCAACGCAAGGATTTGTGGTACTAGCGGCCAATCGTATGTACTCCGAACGGCTTCCATGTCACCCGGCGCCAGTAATCAAGTCAGCACAAAGATCATTGGATTGTGTGATTCGGCTCTAACAAAAGGGATGGGACAAGACTCAACCGGCAGCCGGGCTGGGCTTGTAACGATATCCGCTTTATCAGGACGAGCAGGGCTGTTTCCCGGGAAATTGATAAGCGATGTTGCAGAAACAGCCTGTCTTTCCTACGTTCTATTCTATGCACTTGCGCTCATGACATCACCGACATACTGTCAGTGACTTTCAGGAACCTTGTCTTTTGCATCAAAGACTGACATTTTACAGTTATCAGAGGTCCTCATGAAAGATTTGGCTGGGAACAGATCACGACCTGTCCCCTTCATGTAGCAATGCAGAATGCTGATAGTTATGCGTATTACTGTCTGAGTAAGTTCAGCGATCGGCCTTACGCAATTCGCTTCACCACATCCCTACCACAACCCTTTGCCCTCTAAGCCAAATAGTGTCCTCCATTGCATCATCACACCTTGTCCCCAGCACGCACCTTCATGGTCCCGCTAACGATTTATCACAGCCCAGGGGATCAAAAGATCGCATCCAGACACACCCGAATGGTTCACTTTCAACGGTCAAATCGGCTCCTACAAACAACTTGACGAGCACATGATTAATCCGAATGCTCCAGACGCGTTCACCTACCGTCCCTGAGCACTAGACGGCGTGTTTCTGTCGTTACTCTTTTCAGCACTCTCTCTATTAACCAACACCTGCAGCTCGACGGTCTTAGAACATCCCCTTTAGAGCTCCAGCCATATGGGTACGCAGACCCCTGCAGGTGTGGAACAGGCAATGGAGGCCGATCTTAACTACATCAAGAGTGTATTTAAGATCTCAACAGAAAGCCGAGCGGAGCGCGCATCACATGATGCGGATGAGTTGGTGACGCTCCCGAAATTCGGTGTTTATATATAGATACCCTGCTCCATAATCTAGCGCTATCATGTCCACATGAAGCTGCGGCCTACATTCACTCATTTGTTTCCTTTGCGGAACCTGAGCATTCAAACAACTAGGATACATACCATCACAGCAGACTTTGACTCCTTCAGATGAAAGCACGTTTGACACTCTACCCGCAACGAGAGGGTGGATAGCGAACACTAAAGGCTTTGAATTTTTTATTCGATTGGGCTGATCTGTGGGGGTAGTGCAAATACAGCGCCTCTTTCAGTAAATGCTGGCATCTACAGACTTAATCCAAACCGTCTTCAGCCTACCCTGTCGAGTAAAATGGGATATCGAGACGATATAGCACTACCTTGACCTTGTATTAGAAAATGAAAGAGGTAGCTGCTGAAGCTGTGGCTGAATTCTGTTAAGCCCCGAATGGTGGTTGTGGTGTTTGTCGAACGACTAGTAGGGACGCGGGCTTAAAGTATACAGACAGTGCTCTGCCTTGTGGAATACATGATTGATCAGCTTCACCACCCCTTTCTTTAGGCGTTTTGTTTTCTCGCTAAATAAGCTTCTTAGGTAGTGCAAAAGAGGAACGTCTGGTGCTTTTGCTTCTGTTAACAATGTGGTCAATACATATTTGGTATTATCGCTTTGTTTGCTCTTGTTCTTATTCTCCTTTCCATTCTTCTTATTCTTCTTCGGTATAACTAGTCGTGAGCAGTCCGGCCGCATTACGTGTGGAAAAGCGAGCACGAAGTAACATCACTCGAACAATTTGCTTTCGACAACTTGTTCAGAGCAGTGCGCTGGCCAGTTCGTATTCTAGCAGCTATATTCCCGGTGCCCGCAGTGTTTATGTATCTCATTATGCTATATTCACTCTTTGTCTTAATGCATAAGAGATTTTTTTTACTACATTCTAAAGCAAAAAGATAATATGAGTTGTATGACACGGGGTTGCTTCAGCACAGAGACAGCTACAGTCACTACTACGATCCTGCTTTACTGTCTACGGAATTGGGAAAAACGTTATGCGGTGGCCGAGCCTACCATGTCCCACCGGCAGGCTTCTTGCCCTCCCGTCCTCCCGTCAACCCACACTCCATCCAATCTTCTGGAGCGATAGCGACCTTGATCACATTACTCTCACGTCGCCTCCAATACCATTCGCGGCATAGGATTGGATTCGAACTCTATCTATCCGTCTAAAAGCAAACCACACGATGACGGCAGGTGTGGTATTCTTCAGGGATAAACAAAGTACCTAGCAGAGGCGAAACGAGAAGTGATTCTTGCTGCAGATTTTTTTACGCCTCATATATTGAAGCTTTCTGGCATTGAAAATCAAGAAGTCCTGGCGTCTGCATGTCTGGTTGAACACGAAAGAGTAGGCGAGTATTTTGAAGACCATCCAGTGGTCATACAAGCTAGTTGATGCAGTATTTTCGCTCGACCACGTGACCCGAAAGTCACCCATGCAGGAAGCGATGCAAAGCTACCGCTTGAGTAAGGGTAGGTCGCTCGCTAATGCTTTTGACGGAAACTGTTTCTTAGCCATGGATTAAGTCGCAACTTTGGAAGAAAAGAGCAGAATTGAACATGCTGTGCAAGTAGCAGTATAGTCAGCCTGGGATTTTTGGTAGAAAACAGAGATGAAGCCTCGCTGAGAGAAGCTACGACCCAAAAGCAGCAAGCCTCCGACTGGCACTACCTGCGGCCACGACAGATCCAAGTCGATTTGACGACCAGACTAATTTGCTGGCCTGGAATTAGCAACACCAGGTGCTCGATTTTTGTTGCTATTTCGCACCCATTCTCGCGGGGATTCATTCATGTCCAGAACAATGATCAGAACAATGATCAGAACAATGATCCAACAGCGCAGCCAGCCATCGATCCATAATATCTTCAAAAACAAGTCGATGTGGATACCTGATCGGTTGGCTTTCGAGCCACGGACAGAACTTTTCGAACCCAGCCTTTGGCGGATCGTGTACACCATTGATGGAGCACCCTATTCATGGATAGGGTGCAAATCTAAGCCTTCATCTACGGATTAAATGCTAACTTCGTGGATGTTTGGTCGTACATACTCGTAGATCTTACATCTTTTACAATCAAGATATTTGGCTGTGTCTTCTTGTCCTTGTCTTCGTCTTTCTTCATTTCAGACTGATGATGAAGATTTTGACTTGATCTTGTCATGCGAATACGACGCGTGTAGAGTCAGGGGGCGGCAGTGAGGTTGTCGTTCAGCTAAAGACCATAGTAGATTCGAGAATTGCTTCATGATTTATGTAATTCCTGATCCATCTGTATATTATCTGATCCATAGATGAAGGTCTGTATTTGCACCCCTATCCATGAATGGGGAGCTCCACCAATGGTGTACCCGATTCACGGATGGGTTGCAACAGAGATATTGATGATATATACAAAACGCAAATTGTGAGTTTTAGAACAGCCAAAAACATAAAGAAAAGGGCTCCCAAACCACTCCTAACCTTTCATCAAATTAGACCTGGTGCTGGTGGCGGCTGTTGGGGTTGGAGAGGCACTTCTCTGCCCAACAAGTGCGGTTTGCGAAGTTTGACCATCGAATTGCAATCATGTATGTAAATTAGCAGCTCCTTTGAGCTTCGTAGAGTCTTTACAAAAGCTCTGATCCCATGCTAGATAATGCTACAGCATGCATAGCACCATGCTTAACTGTATGTGAGGTGTCGACGCATACCCCTGTCGAGTCACGAGACCTTCTAGTCTTTCTCAACATCGTTTTGACAATGATAGTTGTACGGTCTTTTTAATCCTAATGTTCTCCAAGATTCCTGTACTCTGTAAGTCTTTCTGAAGGTCTTTTGAGGGCTGTAGATCCGACGGGCCGAAATAGAAGACGTGGCTATCATCCATGGATTCTATTCGCTGTCTTGAGAACTCCTATGATGCAATAGCGTCCTGGTCAAAGCATGGTGATCAAGGCCAATGTTGGGCAAAAAGTAACTTCCAAAGCTGACAGAATAATTTCATTTAGGGACATCTACCACAGTCACAACTCGCATGATCGAAATTAGGCCACCCTGTCAAGGCTTGAGCCCTTTCACTTCTCCACGACCATGTCCACCAGTAACATGAACGACGACGCCGTGATGAGAATCCGCCATGTACCCTTATCCTACAGCAATGCCGAGTCCCAGACCTCAGCGTTACGGCTCGTCTTGACTCTCTTTCCAGAATGGGAGCATGAAGAGGGTAACGTGGAGTTCATACGATTTACGGACGGGATCACCAATACCGTACGTATTCCACAACGCTTTAGGAAATCATTCCTGCGGACACTTCTAAGATTCTAGAATTTTAGCTCCTGAAAGCTGTGAAGCGACGGCCCGGCTATACTGAGGAGCAGATAGACAAAGAGGCTGTACTTCTACGGGCGTACGGGAAAGGCACAGAAGTCCTGATCGACCGCGAGCGTAAATATCAAACTACCTTAACTTTGATGGGATACTGATTCGAGTCCAGGAGAGACGACATCGCATTCCCTCCTCTCGCAGTATAACCTCGCTCCTCCCTTACTTGCCCGTTTCCATAATGGCCTCATCTACAGATTTATCCGAGGCCGGGTCTGCAGCCCTGAAGACTTACGGCGGGAATCAGTCTGGCGAGGCGTAGCCCGAAGACTGGGGGAATGGCACGCTTTGCTACCAATCGTATCAGAAGGTACGACGGTCACACCAGAAGAGTCCGACACTGAAGCTTCACTCTCGCTGTTGCCAGCCAAAACAATACCCTCTTTAGCAGCAATCAATGCAATCACTCCAGGCAAGTCAACCCCGAACCTGTGGACCGTTATGCAGAAGTGGATCTTCGCTCTCCCAATTACCAATGAAGCCGAGAAGAAACGAAAAGATGTCCTTCAAAAAGAGCTGGAACGCACTGTCTCTGAGCTCGGCGATACGCCTGGTCTTGGTAAAGACGGTGTATGCCTTTCATTCCCTTTGGCCAAATAAGTTTACTGATACCTCCGCTAGCTAATCTTCGGCCATTGCGACCTCCTCTCCGGTAACGTCATCGTCCATCCCAACACCATTAAACCCTCCACTTCCTCCTACCCCGCTGAAACCGTCTCCTTCATCGACTACGAATACGCAACTCCCTCTCCTCCAGCCTTCGATATCGCCAACCACTTCGCCGAATGGGGCGGTTTCAGCTGCGATTTTAGCGTCCTGCCTACACGTTCTACCCGCCGCGCATTCATCGCAGAGTACATCAACAGCTATAGGAGCTATGTAGATCTGGAGAGCCCTGGCATTGGGTACGCGGACAGGCTGTTTGAGGAGGTCGAGCGCTTTCGCGGTATCCCTGGCTTTTACTGGGGGGTCTGGGCCCTCATCCAAGCCACAATTAGCCAAATCGATTTCGACTACGCAGCATACGCCGAAATACGCCTGGGAGAATACTGGGCTTGGAGGGACGAGGTGGATGGATCGAGAGCAAAAGAAGGCCGCGAGACGCCGTTGCGCGAACGACGATGGGCGGAGGAATAACTGGGACAACGAAATGATGTGCTGGCTGTGGATACGCACTGGTGGGGGGGGTTTCAACACCGACCATAAATAGCGAGATTCGTGATACAAGGCATAGCGGTGGGCGTTGGGACATTTGTCTTCAACATGACGAGATACCCCAAGTCGAGTACGGCCTGCTGGTCCGGGTCTATGCAAACAGATCGCTATTTTCCAACCGAGAATTATCATCTGCCTTGCACATTTCAAAGCCTTGACTGACTGACTGCTTCTTTCAACCTTAACAAGGGCATTGACAAGCTTTTCCATATGGTTATGAGGTCTTGTTTTCTTCAATCTCAACATCATGTTATCTGTTCCTGTCTTCAGGTCAGAAAGACGAAACAGACGCAACCAAGATGTTTTTCTCCTTATCAAAAAGGAGAAATAGCAGCAGCGTACATAACGTACAGATGAGAAGAAGAACTGACTACGCAACAGCGCACACTCAGCATTACACGTCAAGGCGAGAGAGTGTATGAAGAACATTGAAAGAATTGCGGAGTTATTCGAGTCATTCTGATCTCTCCCTCTTGTCCTCCTTTTTACTTTTCCTTCCTTCTTCTCTTCCTCTTTCGGCCACGCAGCTCGGATTTTTTCCCCAAGTGGAGGTGGAATCACACAGATTTCCCTCTTGCCCAACCACCACCGCTGTTTTCATCCCAACACACCAGTCCTCACCTCCATTCCTTCTCTCAACCCCTTTACATTTCAAGAACCACAACGAGCAACACTCCCCGTCCATGCAATCCTACCACGAAATGCCTTCATGTTCATAAACGGGATCCTCAGAGGTGATGAGGAAGATGGACGAGGGTGACGGGACGGGACGGGTGGTAAGGAGGGGAGAGGAAAGCAGGGGGGGGAAGGCGTTGAGTGCTGAATTGGAAAATGTTGGAGTTGAGAAGTGAGGAAGACGATGATGATGATGAAAAGGGGGAATGATGAGGGCGTGTGGGCTAGAGAATCCTTGGTGTGGATCGGGAGGATGGGGGTTGAGGAGGAGGTTGGTTATGCAGGTGTGGTTGGAGTGGGTTGGCCATCGGGTGCATGAATTGGGGTATTTATAGAGTTGATATTTAAAAAAAAAGGGGTAAAGATTTCAATAAAGTAATAACCCAGGCAAGCTTACTGTATACGCTAGTCTATGATAGATAGGACGAGGGAAAAACTAAAGCTCCCATCTTCTCTCTCTCATACCGGATAAAGAAAGGGGGTTCTTTTGTTCGTCCCACCCCACCCCAACCACATCCACAACCCCCTAACCCCCAACCAAGTACCAACAACCATCAAACCGCCCTCATTACCTCTCCCCCGTCAGCTCTACCCATCCGGCACTTCACACGCGACGGAAAATCCCGCTCGATACTTCAAGGGATCGCTATCAAGTCTTCAAAACCAGTCGCGAAGCTCGTGCCCAGAACAACGGGGGAAGAAAGGTGCGGGTTTTTGACTTGTTGGCGTGATTAGGGGTGGGTGGTTTTGGAGGGGTTTAGGGAGGCTTTGAGAAAGGGGGGTGGGGGAGTGGGAGGCTTTGAGAAAGGGGGGTGTTGAGGGGATAAGGAAGGGATTGAGGGGTGGTGGATGGTAGTGGGAACAGAAAGAAGGAGGGGAGATTGAAGAAGGTTTGTGATTGAGAACGGAAGGGATGAGCGCGATGCTGGAAAGAGGGAGATGTGAAAACGGAATGGAGAAAGAAGAGGAGAAGAATGATGTGCCTGTTGAGCGGGTGGTGAAACTAGCTGTGCGTGGGTTTCTCAGTCGAAGAAAAATTAGTAAACAGATGCTAGGCGGTGGGAAGAGGACACGGACTTCATCGTGTAATGCAACGAATGATATCATTTGACACCTGTTTTGAGAGAAAGGAGTGGGAGAATTCATTGTTGAGATGCTCAACTCGAAATTTGTTTCCTTCAGACTTCGCATAGTTCTTTCTTCTTGGCTATGCTCGTCTTTGTCTGATTTCTCGTTGATTTTTCTTCGCATAAGCTTCATAGGAATGGAAGTGTGACAGATACTGTTTTCGAGAAATTTTCTGAAGTACATCTTTGTGCAGTTACATTGATCATCTTTGCAGTAACGTATATGGTGTGGATGTTTTATAGATGAGATTTAAACATTGATGAATGATTTTCCAGTAAGCGAAAAAACTGGCATTCTGTATGTAGAGACTGAAATTACGTACTCACCTGAACAAAACTTTCCTCTCATCAACAAAGATGTAATCCTCCAGCAAAAAGAGTCATCATCCCCTCCCACCCCCATAATGCATAAACAGCAGCGTCCTCGCAGCCTCAACCCGCGCTTCCGCCTCAGCTGCAGCTCCTGTTTGCAGCTCAGGCCGTCCTTCGAGTTGAGCAATAGCTTCGGCTTCCCGTTTGAGTTCGGCTTGGTGCTGCGCCTGATCTTGTGTCTGCGCTTGGGCTTGGGACTGCACTTGCGCTTCGAGGCTTAGCCCGGCTTGGCGAGCTACTAAGGCCTGCATTTGGTCTTGGGCTTGCCATTGTGCTGGGCTTTGCAATAGGGGGGCTGCTTGTCTTGATGCCCCTGCTTGGCTCTGGACTTGATCTTGGTTCTGCATCTGAGCTTGCAACTGCGCTTGAGCTTGGTTCGGTGCCTGAGCTTGCATCAGCGCCTCAGAACCTCTCTGTGCTCCCGCTTGGCTCGGGACTTGGTCTTGGTTGTGCACCTGAGCTTGCCTCTGCCCCTGCGATGGTGGACCTCCATTTGAATACGGAGATTCCGGCATGACTCGAATCATTGGAGGACAGTTCGGGCAGTTCCCCAGTCGTTGACGCGGATGCTCTCGATATACGGAGTCACAGAAATGCTGGCCGGGGAGCACATTGGGGCAAGGTTGCAAGAAGCGCTGCCAGAGATGGGGGCCGCAGGCCCAGTAGATGTCGGTGAAGTGACACATGGCTGGTTTTTCTGTGTGATTGGGGAGGGTTTCTTCGTTGCAGGGGTTGGTTGGGAAGATGTGAGGGTTGAGGAGTCGATGGGCGTTGGAAAGGGGTTGAGGATGGTTGATGTAGAGACTGTTAAGATTGCAAAAACGTTACATGAAAGACATATGAGATAAAGGCCTTGTTCAAGAACAAGGCCATTGTCATGATCGTTTCCGTATTTGATAACGAGCTTAATCATACTCGGTTCTCAACGGAACAAAGAATGGACAGGTAGGTAATTTCTCGGCTTTTAGTCTGTAGCTTGAAAGAAAAGAAAAGTTTGAGGAGTGAACGAACGGAAGCATTGATGACTTTAAACGGGATTGGGGACTTTTTTAGATGGTACATGTAATTTGCGCTGTGGTCGGATAACGATGAAGTCGTGATAGAATTAATAAATGAAATTCAAGAGCTCTGAACCACACAGGTAGCACCGACGGAAGTCCAATCTATGATAGGAACATACATATTGCAAAAGAGAATAGGTGGCGAGAATGAGTACTCACAGGTTCAGGAAAGCCATCAATAAAATTGATTCGATGTTCTATAGCAAGCACAATATTCAATGACTACATCGACTTCCTATCAACGGTCAGATGCACTTTGACGGAAGATTAAGAGAGACGAATGACCGAGGCGAGTCCCAAGAAGACGTCTCTGGAACCCCATTTCCTAGAACTTTATCATCAGCGATTTCTTTCGGCTCCAACTCAGCCACAGCGCTCATCTGATCAGCAAATGCAATGAGAGACCCGTCATCAGCTAACTCGACTGTCGGTGTTCTCTCAGCATCAGCTTCCATTTGAGCGGTTAGCTCGGCCAGATGCTGTTCGTCGTATCGGAATTCGAGTCGAACTCCTGCCTCGCCGAGATACTTAGCCTTTTCGACTCTTCTACATGCAGCGTCAGCGCAGACCCTGAGATTCTCGGCCTTTGTTGCAAAAGCCTCAGAAATTATCCTTGCGTTAATAGCTTCAAGCTGAGCAAGATAGGCTTGGGTTTGGGCACACTCAGCTTGGGCTTCAGCAGCTTGGGCTTGAACCTGGGCCGTGCAGACTAAGCAAGCTTCTGTAATATTAAGGGGCTGTAGTTCCCGAGTGTCGGCGATACAACTCCTGCCTTGAAGACCGGCTGGGCAGGGTTCGAGAACCGTACAGCGGATGTGGCCGCAACCGTACATGCAGCGCAGATTGCACATGATGTATTTATGCCCTTAGTGGAAATGCCTATACTAATTGTTGATGAAGATTTTAGGGGTGTTGGAGAAGATTCGAGAATTTGCGAAGCTGATGTTTCAGTCAAGGCTGAGGTTGAGAACCGATGATAGAAGCTTTAAAGCTGGAGGTGGCCGGGCCTTTCATAATGCTGCGAAATTTTATGGAGCAATGATAATTTCGTTGTTAAAGAGACAATAACCTTGCTACCTTGACGCTTGACGTTCGCTTGATAAAGGAAGTATTTATGAATTTTGAAGGTTGACAACGAAGACTTTCGTTGTCAATGAGCTTGACGGTAACACAAAAAATCAAAGGGAACTTGTGTGCGTAGCCTAGTCGAGACAACAAGTTTAATGAGAAGTTGGATGGTGTCAAAGAAAAGTTCTTACCACTGCTTGCAGGTCACTAGCTGTATTCCCGCATTAGCTAAGACTTGCTCGATGGTGAATAATAATGAATCTTGATATTGGATTTTATAGGATTGAGACGGTACAACAATAGACTCTTACGGGTTTCCAGGTTTCTCGACCGTCATTGAGCAACGACTTATTGTACAGTACAAAGACACAACAGCTTGGTCGGGTCCAGGGCTAAGCGAGTGCAGATCCTCTCAGTACCAGAATTTGGATCACAGTCGTAACTGTATTTCCCCTTAAGATTTATGTTTTGCTGTGGTTCTCCGTGTAGTAAGTTGAGCGGTTGTCGGTCTGCTTTTGTGAATGTACTTCGATTTCCATTGAACACAATCGAAAGTTTTCAGCCTTGCCCTACGCTTGCCGCTCTTTTTCTCCGTTTACTGGCATTCCAATCACTATGCATCATAACCGGAGATGCCGCATCAAGCGGCTTTCTTCTCCTGACTAGTTGATAGCACCTGTCAAGTTCGACTTCTATCGCGCATCTGACCTTCATTGCACCCACAGCCGGCCAGACACTCCTTTCGCCGCGCAGTATCCAGTAATCAAGACTTTCCTTCGTCGGCGTCTCTAGTAGCTTTAGAAAGTCCCCTACGTTCAGGTCAGGCACAAGCGTCAAGCTAGCCCCTGGTATGCTTTCATCTATCAACAAGCGGCGGAGGGCAGTAGGTAGTAAGCCTAGTGAATCCAGCTGACTGAGCCTGTGCCGAACTTCGAGTGTTGTCAGACGTAGAAGTGGAATGATCATGCCCCGTTTGCCAGGGTGTGTTGGGTTTGGATGAAGGTCCGAGCGGAGGAAGGGAGCGATATAAGGTCGAGCTTGTGAAACCACAAAGTGGTTTACGTTGAATAACTCTGCTATACGAGATAGCGGCGAGTCTCTGTCATTGTAGCTTGTTTGCTTCCATGAGCGGAACGTAATGCCATGAGCCGAAGCCCATGGGACGATGGCGCCTGTTTCATCTTTGCATTTTAAAATGACCGTAGAGTAGGAGGTCGAGGAGACATTGGAGGCCAATGCAGCAGACCATATGAGCTAAATTGAGTCAGTGTTATTACATTGTTACGGGATGTACTTCGTTACTTACAACATTGGGAGCTGTAAGGTAGTTCAGTAGGTTCGGCACACCACCACGTCCGGTTGTAGCAACGGTGATGTTCAGAACTCGTTTGGTCCTAGCATACGCTTCTTCGAAGGTCAAATCTCCAACGTTGGCCCTTACGCATTCTTCTAAAACGGTGACGTCCAGGAAATAGCCATCTCGTATGAACCTCGCAATCCGGCGTAGGAGAGTCTGTACACGTCCATTTTGATACTGCGAGATCAAGCCTTCATGCTCTGTCAATTTTTCACCATCGTTTTCCCCGAAGGCTGTCAGATCAATGCCATCACCATTCAAGAAATCCAACAACTCATCCTCAGTATGTATACCCACCAGCGCCGCAATCAAAGCCCCAGTCGCTGTCCCGGTGATGATTCTGGGTAAGAGTCCCCTCAAATGCAATGCCTTCACTACTCCCAAATGACAAAGGCCGAATATTGCTCCCCCTTGAAGCACCAAGGTGGAACGCCCGAAAGCCTGTCGTGTATCATGTAACAAGTCGAGCTTCGCCTGCGACGTCCAACCAGTCTCATAGCCCTGACTCGTTGGTAAGGCAGCGACATACTCGATCGCCAAGGCCACTTGAGTGACGTATTCTTCGATCAGCACTTTGGTGCCCGCGTAGGCGCGATTGTAGAGCCGAGGGGTCGTGATGTTGCCCAGATTCCGGACGAGACCAGAGCGTAGCAGATTCACTAAGCCAAGGATGTCCTCCTCTTCTCTAGCATCGATGATTGCGCGTCGACGCTCATTCATCAACTTGTAGTCGTAGTACTTGCTCGAGGGATTCTGACGCCATAGGTCTGTATGAAGCAGTTCGTCGAGCTGGAACGCGGCCTCTTCCCATTCTTCATAGGACTGCGCCTCCGCGAGAGCATCGAGTAAAGCCCTCTGTGGATTCTTCCTTGTAAACCAGCCGTAAGCTTTCTAATGATACGCGGTTAGGTTGCGTTCGTAAGTGTGAGTAAGGTAGCTGCTTACAGATTGCCAGTAGCCCGCTACATCAGCGAACATGCCCCAAATCGAGGTGAGTGCCATTGCGCTGCTCTTGGGGCCATGATCTTATGGGACGTGTCGAGGCTACGTAGCTAGAATCATGGGGCTTGCGAATAGAAACGTCAAGGTCACTGTCACATGCAAACGAGGCTTTCAAAGCTTTGGTTGACTACTAGCGTTCGTTAGGAAAGTCACATGATGTGATAATGGTATGCTCGATCAATCAATTCATAATAACTCAAGAGAGACTCGTAAGGTAGATGTTTCAGACATTGGGAATTTTATTTTATAACCTATACGCAGCGTAGGCTACGTCCACAATCGACATGTCCCATCAGCGCCCGCACTTACACACCAAGGTTCCCTTTGGTGCCAATCGAGATCCATCACTCCTAGCTCCTTTTTCACCTGATGTCCCCTTAAGACCTTCAACGGCACAATAGTCGCATTCTCCGTCAGATCACCCACTACCTTGCCATGGAAAATCTGCACACTTCCATCATCACTTGCATCCGCGAACAGCGGTAGTCCTCCTTGGTGGAACTTCACGGCCCTGATGGCCTTTTTATGATATCGTAATGTTTTGTAAGGGCGAACAGAAAGATCCAAGTCATGCCATAGTAAGCGTTTGTCGTAGGATCCGACGATTAGGTTGTCACCGCCAGGATGTAGGTCGAAAGAGGAGATCCAGCGGGCACCAGGCTGGATGATTTTCAGAAGTTCTTGCTTGGAGAGGTCGTAGCTGCGTATCATGCGCTGAGTAGCCACGAAAAATATGGGCTTCAACGGATGAAACTGAGCTGATTGGGCAAGGCCTTTAAGCCTTCGGAAAGGAAGTTGAGTGAGGTGCTTGGACAGTGTATGTATAGCGACAGCACTTGTTTGGCCTTGTGGCGAAACGGTAGCGAAATATTCTCCACGACGATGCCAGGAAATGACCTTGACTTGCTTGCGAAGGCCTACTTTGACTAACACGCCTTCGTCTTCCAGGCGGCTTCCTGGACGTGTCCATTGTGCAGCAGGTTCCTTCTTCGGAGCACCATTGGAAACACCGTTAGCAGCATATCCCCAGCCGGCATCGACAATCTCGCGACTTTTAATCTCGAACTCGGGATCAACTATTTGAGGTGTGATCAGGTAGATATCCTCACCTGTAGCGGCTGAGAGAATTATGGCATCAGTACCAGGTCGCCATCGCACAACGTTGACCGCTTCTCCGTCGCCCAGATTGACATGCCAGATTTGACGGCCCGTCAATAGTTCCCATATTCTGATCGTGCCATCGTCCCCTCCGCTTGCCAGCCACACCCCTGAAGGGTCAATTGCCAGACTGCGTACGCGACCTTCGTGCCCATGGAAGAGCGTAGCACACGTAGTAGGAAAGGGCCTTAGCTCCTCTGGGCTCGGTAATTTGGGTAGTAGAGATTCGGGGTCTATGTTCAATTTGCTCCTGCGCACACGCGGCGCGAGGTAAAGGTCTAGACATCGTTCGAATTTATCCTTGACGAATTTGTCATAGCCGGGCACTTTTCGCAGCGAATCGTGATTTTTGGGAAGATATTCTTTCTCTCGGTCTTCCTCATCTGCTTCCTCCCAAGCCTCTTTCTCTGCCTTGTCTGGTAGATATTCCAGCGGTGGATGGTAGCTCTCATCGTAGCCTGGTGGCGGTAGTTTAGGGGCTGGAATATTCATAGGATGATCTGGCCGCGGTGCCTCATTTGCCCATATATCATAGCGTTTGACATCAACATCTTTCTCATCATCTTCAGCAGGTGGTTTGTATGGTAGAATGCGGCCTTCCCGGATAGCCCGGACAATCTTCATTATCCGCTTTGCTTCATGCTTTGACGGTACGAATCTCCGTTTAGGCTCTGGGGCAGCACTCAATGGCATAATCTCCAGCTTCCCGGAGAAATATTCAACCATGTCAGGGTAGGGATCGTAACCCTCTTCCGGCACTTCGTTCATTTGAATCCGCTTCAGGACTTCCAGCTCTTGTTGGCTGAGCTCCAAAGGCTTCCCAGTGGCTGGGTCTGTCAGTCCTGTCCATCCTTTCGGCACTTCAATGCTATCCAGTAGTGCGTCCAAAGCCTCTCCCTTTGCTGGTCGCGCTATTTTCTTCCCATTTATATCATAGCCAATGTGGGGATAAGACTCGTAAAAGGACAGCGGGATGTTACCGATTGTATTAGTGGTTGCAGGCGCATCGGAGTCGTCAGAGTCGTATACTGGATCGATGTCCCGGTAGACATAGCGAGGATTGCCATTAGCATCTTCGCTAATTGTGTAATTTGCAGTTCTTCTGTCTGGTGAGTGCTCATATTGCGGTGGTTCTGTGCTTATTCCGTTGGCCTTGGAACTGCCTTCAACACCGTCCGCACCTTCTGAAGGAACTTCGTCGCTGGCAATATCGTCTTCATCTTCGCCATGGCTTTCGTCTTCACTTCCCAACTCTTCCTCATCGCTACTCTCTCCGTCCCCGGCTTCTTCATCGAATTCTTCTTCACTAGCTGATAAAATGCCGTCAAGCAGTCCTGACTCAAATTCGTCCCTTCCGTCACTTAGGACTACCTCTTCAGCTTCAGCGGAGTCCCTGGTCACTGCTTTGCGTTTTCTTGTGGAGGTTTCTGGCGCCATTGTGTTGTGGGGGACTTGGGTTTTCTCACTGAAAATAAGCGGACTCGAAATTAATTTCGTGGACCTGGCCCATAGGGCTGAGTGGGATTATCAAATTTCGTAGTAAACAATGTCTTAATTTACGCACAATACTTGCTATGCAGTACTTTGGTAGCCAGTAATACATGAGCAGATGGAGAAGGTTCTTCTGTTATGATTTTTGGACATAACGACGTTGCTATGTACTAAGAGCAAACCTGTGTGCCTTTGTCTCGTTGAATATCCTGCCCGATCCACAAGATCCCCTAAACACCAGATAGTCGTATATACAGTATAAACAATATAGCACAGGCTCCGGCTATGATTCCTGGACCTGTCTTGCCCCCTCGATCACCAAATCGACACCCTTGACTGGATGTAGAAATATTCCAGGCAAGCACATCCTTCCTTCTCCCGCCAACTCCTCTTGCTCTCCACCATCATTATCTACTTTATACCCCAGCCAACGTCGCCATAGATTCGGCGAAAATCCTGCATCATAAAACCACGTTGTACCCTTGAAGTTGTGCTCCCGGCTGCCAAAGACGCTTGTTCTGGCTCCGCCAGTTGCGCCATTCCTGCCGCCATTCATCACAGCTGCCAGGTAAGATGGAGGCCAGTCACGGTCAATGTATACTGGGTGAGGCGCATATACTGCTTTGTAGCCGTGATGCAAGGCAACGGATGCGGGCCAGGCTTCGGAGAACATCGCATGTCGCTTGAGGAACATCTCCCGATGCATGGTCTGTAATAGACGGCGAGACAATCGAGATGTTGTAGTGATGGCCGCTCGCCGTGGCGGGAGACCCTCCGTTGCGTTATAGCCCGTCACATCGTTGGTGAAAAACCAAGTGGTGCCATCAGGATCAAATAAAGGAGAGAAAGTGATGAGGTCCGCTTCTTCACCAACGCCCCAGGTATACCTGTCTTTTTCCATTGTAGTAGGAGGAGTCGGGTCATCTTGTGCATCAAGCGCGTCTGACGGACGTAAAGGGCCCCAAACTGGCTTGTCAGTCTTGCCTTGCGGGGAAGGTGGCATGCCCGGCGTGTCATGTTTGAGACCTGACCAGACGTTATTGGGGCTGTCCGTACCCATCTCAGTCTGTACTCGAACCATCTGTTTGAAGTCCTCCCAGCTACCATGCACGGAAGGAATGTAAAAGCGGCCATTCCGTTCCCAGAGACCTTTGCGAGGCTGAGCTTTGGTC
>JAABUR0100004007.1_pt1 | contig 20092 bp, 17 predicted proteins | sample 5560091 | NCBI WGS metagenome assembly JAABUR01 (sample SAMN10711879, study PRJNA513375) | rock metagenome | isolation source: Antarctica rocks | place: Antarctica: Victoria Land, University Valley sud
GCTGTACACAGGGGAGGCGAGCCTCCTCGAGCGGTTCAGGGTCGAAGCAGGGACGCCCAGTTACCGAGACCTTTCAGCGTCGACCTTGTGAATGACTGTCACCGAATTCAAGGAGTTGCTTTTCCGTGAGCCAGGACACCCGCCGCGATCCGAGCCTGCCGCTACCCAAGGCCGATACCGCCGGATGGAGCGACACCGATGTCCGTGCGGTCGACACTGCGCGGGTCCTCGCCGCGGATGCGGTCCAGAAGACCGGTAACGGTCACCCCGGTACGGCGATGAGTCTGGCGCCGCTGGCGTATCTGCTCTATCAGCAGGTGATGCGCGTGGACCCGGCAGATCCGGAGTGGATCGGCCGCGATCGCTTCGTGCTTTCCTGTGGACATTCCAGCCTCACCCAGTACATCCAGCTCTACTTCTCCGGTTACGGTCTCGAGCTTGATGATCTCAAGGCGTTACGGACCTGGGGTTCTAAGACCCCCGGCCACCCGGAGTATCACCACACTGACGGTGTCGACATCACCACCGGGCCGCTCGGCTCCGGTATTGCCTCGGCCGTCGGTATGGCAATGGCGCAGCGCCGCCAACGCGGCATGTTCGACCCGGACGCAGCCCCCGGCACCAGCCCGTTCGATCACCGCGTCTGGACCATCGCTTCGGACGGCGACATGATGGAGGGCGTCTCCGGGGAGTCCGCGTCACTGGCCGGCACCCAGGAACTGGGCAACCTGATCGCGTTCTATGACCAGAATCAGGTCTCGATCGAGGACGACACGGACGTCTCGTTCAACGAGAACGTGGCCGCCCGCTACGAGGCCTACGGCTGGCACGTGCAGACCGTCGACTGGCGACTCGGCGCGACCAGCAAGGGTGATGGAAAGTACGTCGAGGACGTCGACGCGCTGCTGGAGGCCATCGAGGCCGCCAAGGCCGTCACCAACCGGCCCTCGTTCATCGCGCTCAAGACCGTCCTGGCATGGCCCGCGCCGAACAAGAAAGGCACCGGTGCGGCGCACGGTTCCGCGCTCGGCGACGACGAGGTCGCGGCGACCAAGAAACTCCTGGGCTTCGACCCCGAGCAGACCTTCGAGGTCTCCGACGAGGTCTTCTCCCATGTCCGCAAAGCCAGGGACCGTGGCGCCGCTGCGCACGCGGAATGGCAGCAGGGTTTGGACGCTTGGCGCTCCGCGAACTGCGATGCCGCCGCACTGCTGGACCGGCTGATCGCCACAGAACTCCCCGACGGTTTCGCTGACGCATTCCCGACCTTCGAGGCCGACGCCAAAGGCATCGCCTCCCGCGCCGCGTCCGGCAAGGTGCTGAGCGCCCTGGCCGACGTGATGCCGGAGCTGTGGGGTGGCTCGGCCGACCTCGCAGAATCCAACAACACCACGATGGAAGGCCAGCCCAGCTTCCTTCCCGAGAACCGGCAGACCGGCGCGTGGAAGGGCGGCCCATACGGTCGCACCCTGCACTTCGGCATCCGCGAGAACGCGATGGGCATGGCCTTAAACGGCATTGCCCTGGAGGGTCTGACCCGTCCCTACGGCGGCACCTTCCTCACCTTCTCGGACTACATGCGACCGGCTGTACGGCTCGCGGCGCTGCAGAACATCCCGGTGACCTTCGTGTGGACCCACGACTCCGTAGGCCTCGGCGAGGACGGCCCCACCCACCAGCCCATCGAGCAGATCGCCTCACTGCGCGCCATCCCCCAGCTGGACGTCGTCCGACCATCGGACGCCAACGAGACCGCTGCGGCGTGGAAGGCGATCCTGTCCCGTCGCGGAACCGCCGCACTGATCCTTTCCCGGCAGGCGCTGCCCACCCTGGACCGCACCAAGTTCGCCTCGGCGGACGGTCTGGACCGCGGCGGATACGTCCTGGCCGACTCCGAGAAAGAGACCCCCGACGTCATCCTCGTCGCCACTGGCTCTGAGGTCAGCGTCGCGGTCGCCGCCCGCACGGCGCTGAAAGGCAAGGGGATCGGCGCCCGCGTCGTGTCCCTGCCCTGCCGTGAGTGGTTCCTCGACCAGGACAGGTCCTATCGCGACGAGGTGCTCCCGCCGAACGTGAAGGCGCGCGTCTCGATCGAGGCCGCGACCACCTTCGGCTGGCACGACATCGTCGGTGACGCGGGTGTCGCGATCGGCATCGACCATTACGGCGAGAGCGCCGACGGTGCGCTGCTGTTGGAGAAGTTCGGGATCACTAGCGAGCACGTCGTGCAGGCCGCCCAGGACTCTCTTGACTCCCTCAGTTCGCACTGACCGTCCCGGTAACCCAGCACCACAGGAGGAATTTCAATGGCTAGCAACGAACGACTGAAGGCACTATCGGACGCAGGCGTCTCCATTTGGCTGGACGACCTGTCCCGTGGGCTGATCCAGTCCGGTGACCTGCAGACCCTGATCAACGACAAGTGCGTGGTCGGCGTGACGACCAACCCGACGATCTTCGCCAGCGCACTGTCCAACGGGAGCGACTACAACGAGCAGGTCCGCGAGTTAGCAGGCAAGGGCGCGACCGCTCAGGACGCGACCTTCGACATCACCACCAGCGACGTGCGGCATGCCTGTGACATCATGAAGTCGGTCTACGACTCCACTGACGGTCAGGACGGCCGGGTCTCCATCGAGGTCGACCCGCGGATGGCGCACGACACCGAGGCGACCACCGCGATGGCCACCAAGCTGTGGGACAGCGTCAACCGGCAGAACGTGATGATCAAGATCCCCGCGACCGTGGAGGGCCTGCCCGCGATCACCCAGGCCATCGCCTCGGGCATCAGCGTCAACGTGACGCTGATCTTCTCCCTCGAGCGCTACCGCGGCGTGATGAACGCCTACCTCACGGGCCTGGAGCAGGCCAAGACGCACGGTCACGACCTGTCCACGATCCGCTCCGTCGCCTCGTTCTTCGTCTCCCGGGTCGACTCCGAGATCGACAAGCGCCTCGATGCACTCGATACAGCCGAGGCCGCCAACCTGAAGGGCAAGGCGGGCATCGCGAACGCACGGCTGGCCTACCACGCCTTCCAAGAGGTGTTCTCGACCTCCCGCTGGGAAAGTCTCAAGGACGACGGCGCACGTCCCCAGCGCCCACTGTGGGCATCCACCGGCGTCAAGGACCCGGCGTACAAGGACACGATGTACGTCGTGGACCTGGCGGCGCGCGACACGGTCAACACCATGCCGCCCAAGACCATGGACGCGGTCGCCGACCACGGCGTAGTCGCCGGTGACCAGGTCACCGACAACTACGAGGACGCGAAGGCCGTGCTCGACGCGCTGGACGGCCTCGGCGTGAGCTACTCCGACGTGGTCAAGGTGCTCGAGGACGAAGGCGTCGACAAATTCGAGAAGTCCTGGACCGAGTTGCTGGACTCGGTGCAGGGCGAACTGGACAAGGCCGGCAACCGATGACAGGTTCTCGTGTCCAGGTCCTCGCAACGAGTGCTGCCGCTGACGCCATCGGCTCCCACCCGCCGCAGTAGGTCGCCGATAAGGTCGCGATCAGGCTGTTCGCGCAGGACACGACGCTGTGGGGTCCGCAGGCTGACTATGTCCTGGCGCATCGGTGCTGTACCAGTCAAAGCCGTACCCCGAATGCGCCCACAGACGCTGCAGGCTTGGTTGATTACCTGGGTTGAACGCCTGCACGAATTGATAGACCAGCTGGTGAACCTCTGCGCAGGTGCAGTTCGCGGTCTTACCTGTCGGCGCGACGCGCGAAGAGGTACAACAAGCCGTAGCTGAGATCGACAACGTGGCCACGGTGCGCCCGTTGCCCGTGGTGCACGCGCCGAGCAGCGCTGCCACCAGCAGCACTGCGCGCACTCACCGGGTCGGCGGATCGAGACCCCCATTGCCGGCCTGCCCGAACTTGCCATTCGTTCGCTATCGGTCTGCCGTGACCTGACCGAAGGTAACCGCGACTAGATACACGTGACGCCGCGCCCAGAGGCCGATCCACAAGTGACACTGCAAGCAGGTGCTTCCTGCGGGTGCGGGGCCTCGACTGGGCATCTGATGTCTGCGCTCAAGCCATCTAGTGCAGCAGAGTGAGGTGATGCTCGATGGTTTCCAGCTCAAGACTGCCGAGGTGGGTACTGGGCTACGCGTTCGGGCACGCAGTGGCTATCTCATACCGAGTTAGCGTGCGGGGCGCCTTCAGCTGGATTATGCTTGATATCACTGTGTGGTGGGCCCGTGCCCCGGACAAGGGCGCGACCGCGCGGGGTCCTGTTCATCGAAGCCCTCCGATCGCCTCGCAGCGATCAGAGATCCAGCGCATCCGCCCGGGTGCACCGACACCGCCACATCGAGGAGATTTCCTATGGGACTCATGGACAAAGCCAAGAACGCCGCCCAGGGCCTGCAGGGCAAGGGCAAGAAGGCCGCCGGTGATGCCACCAACGACAAGAGCATGCAGGCCGAGGGCCAGTCCGACCAGAGCAAAGCCTCAGCCAAGAAGGCCGGCGAGAACGTCAAAGACGTCTTCAAGGACTAACTGGCTGGCTGCGCTGTGCGACCGTGGGTCCTCCCGACCCCACGGTCACACTCCGGGCGCCCGCAGGAGTTGTCAACGGGTGCTACGTCAGACTGACCGCCTAGGGTTGGATAGACGTCTAGGGGTGCATCCCCGGCCGGGGTGTCGCGCGCTCGGGCAGCGGTCGCGCGACCTTGCACCTGGTCACCCAGTAGGCCACCGACGATGCGCTGCGCCGAGGAATCACTGAGCACACCGTCATGCTCGGGGTGTGACCGCCACCGCTACGCACCAGACCACTACTGACGGCGGAGGAGACCCCCGCCGACGAAGAACCCACGCCCGAGAGCCCCTATCTCGATCACGACACGACCGCCGCGGCCCGCGAGTCCGAACAAACACGCCAGGCAAGGCAGGCCGCGAACCGCACGGGTGGCACGCAGGGTGTTTCGAAGGACACGGGGAGCCAGACGGGGTTTTTCGTTACCGGTCACCGCTGTCCTTAGGCGGTTGGGCTGACTGAGTAGATCGCGAGGGACACCGCAACGTAGTGCGCAGCGAATGCCAGCACCGTGAACGCGTGGAAGACCTCGTGGAAGCCGAACCAGCGCGGTGAGGGGTTGGGCCGTTTGATGCCGTAGACCACGGCGCCCAGGGTGTACAGCACACCGCCTGCAGTGATGAGGGTGATGACCGCGACCCCGCCGCCGCGCGTCAACGGCCCGAAGTAGAACACAGCAACCCCGCCAAGAGCGACGTAGACCGGGGTGTAAAGCCACCGCGGCGCGTCGACCCAGAGCACCCGGAACAGCACTCCGGCAAGGGCCCCGGACCACACGATGACCAGCAGCTGGGTGGCCTGAGGGCGGTCCAGCAAGGTCAACGCGAACGGCGTGTAGCTGCCAGCAATGACCAGGAAGATATTGGAGTGGTCCATCCGCTTCAGCACCCCGCCTACCCGCGGTCCCCAGGTGCCGCGGTGGTAGATCGCGGACGTGGTGAACAACAGCACGCTGGTGGCGCCGAACACCACGGCGCCGATTCGGGGCTTACCAGTCGGTGCCGCCGCGATCAGCACGATCACGGCGGCCAGCGTCAGCGGCACCATTCCCAGATGCAGCCAGCCGCGCAGCTTGGGTTTGACCAGTTGCAACAACTGGCCCGCCTCCTGCTGAACGGCCTCGACTGCATCGCTGAATGGTTGGCTCACCCTGCAAATCGTAGAACGTTCCTCTATGTAGTAGACAAGTTCGGGGGACCCGTTCACCCATCACCCTCTGACGCGCGGACAGTACCTGTACCGGCCCCCGCAGACGCGTGGCCCTTGATCAAAGCGCGGGCACACGACGGGCGAAGTAGCGCCTCAGACATCGCCCACCGCACAGGCCGTAACCCCGCTACCGTGCGCCGGCAGCTGACTAGACTGCTGGCATCCGACCTCATATCCATCAGATGCGACATCGCGCAGAGTGCATGCCAACGACCGATCAGGTGCGCATGGCGTGCGCGGGTCGCCGCAGCTGACGAGGAGCGAACGGTTGCTGCACTCACATCACTTCGCGAACTGCGGCTTTGTATGTCCACTACAGGGGACGCGAACCTACTCATCACTGTCTGGACCTTTGATGTCGCCGACATTCTGAGCATGGAACGGCTGCTCGGAGCCAAGCTTCCGTGGTTAGAGCTTCGCGACAACGGCATCAATCTGCGAACAACCAAACGACTGGGCTGGTTGCTGGATGACCACGGCCACAACACCGGCCGGCTTATTTCTCCCGACGCACTCAAGGATCACTAGTTTCCAGTGCCGGTCACCCAGAACGACCTTCCCAGCCAGCTCGCCTGCGGGGACTGATTCGATGACACGAGGTGCGGGCCGTAACCCACTGCCATGACCCCCAGGTCCTGAAGGGACCACTATCGAAAGAAGACAACGATGACCAAGGGTTCGGATCTGTTTGTAACCGCGCTGGAGAATGAGGGCGTCCAACGGATTTTCGGTGTCCCCGGTGAGGAAAACCTCGACACTGTGGAGTCGCTTCGTACCTCCACCATCGAGCTGGTCGTGACCCGGCATGAGCAATCGGCCGCCTTTATGGCTGCTACCTACGGGCGCCTGACCGGCCATCCCGGTGTTTGCATGAGCACCCTGGGCCCGGGGGCGCTGAACCTGGCTACCGGCGCCGCGCACGCCCACCTCGGCGCGATGCCCATGATCTTGATCACCGGACAGAAACCCATCCACCACAGCCAACAGGCCCGCTTCCAAATCGTGGACATGGTCTCCACCATGAAGCCACTGACCAAGTTCTCCCGGCAGATCCTCAGCGCCGCGAGCATCCCAAGCGTGGTGCGTGAGGCATTTCGAGTCGCTACCGAAGAACGGCCTGGACCAGTGCACCTCGAACTGCCCGAAGACATCGCCAGGGAATCGACGGACGACGCGCTGATGATCCCGGCGCACCCGGTCGAGCTACCGGTCGCCGCCCCCGCCGCCCTGGACCGGGCAGCAGCCATGATCCGCGGCGCGAAACGGCCCCTGGTGATGCTCGGGGCCGCCGCCAGCCGGCCTCGCCTCGGCGCCGACCTGGCGACCTTCCTGGCCCGCACCGGACTGCCCTACTTCAGCACGCAGATGGGCAAGGGAACGGTCGCCGACGAGCCCGATACACACATCGGCGGCCTGTGGATGGGAACCGCGGCACTGTCCGAACGGGACTACCTGCATGAGGCCATTGACAGCGCCGACCTGATCCTGGCCATTGGACACGACACCATCGAAAAACCCCCGTTTTTCATGGGTCCCGGCGGTCACACCGTCATCCACATCAGCTACACACCCCCCAACGTCGAAGAGGTGTACTTCCCCCAGGCCTTTGTCGTCGGCGACCTTGGGCCCAGCCTGTCGCTGCTGGCCGACCGGCTCGAGGGCCAGATCCCGAACGCTGGCGCGCTACTTGGTATGCGCGAACGCATCATCGCCCGCACCATGGCCGGGTCCGATGATTCCCGTTTCCCACTTCTTCCCCAACGAGTCGTAGCCGATGTGCGCCGCGTGATGCCCACCAACGGCATCGTCACCCTCGACAACGGCATGTACAAAATCTGGTTTGCCCGCAACTACCGCGCACCGGTCTCCAACACCCTGCTGCTGGACAACGCCCTGGCCACCATGGGCGCCGGACTTCCCTCGGCCATGATGGCCGCCATCCTGCACCCGGACCGGCGCGTCCTGGCCGTATGCGGGGACGGCGGCTTCATGATGAACTCTCAAGAGCTGGAGACCGCGGTACGGCTCAAGCTCAACCTAGTGGTCCTGATCCTGCAGGACAACGCCTACGGGATGATCCGCTGGAAACAGTCAGTCGACTCCTTCCCCGACTTCGGCCTGACCTTCGACAACCCCGACTTCGTGCAGTACGCGCAGTCCTTCGGGGCCACCGGCACCCTGGTGGACAGCACCGAAGGATTCACCGCTGCTCTGCGCGATGCCTTCGACGCCGGCGGTGTGCACCTCGTCATCGCACCGATCGATTATTCTCAGGGCATGTCTGTGCCGGTCGACTAACCCAAACGTTGCCCAGCAATGGGCACGACTCAACGGGCCGAGAATCTCCTCTAACTGTGGACCATTACGCCGGCGGCCACGAAGGGCTGCCCCACCCTTGGTGAACGACAAACCGGGCCGTTGGCGCGGGACCTGTACCCGCTGGGCATACTGGAAAATATGACTGATCAATACACGCTTACCGATCCCACCACGATGTACGGCGATATCGCGACCACCGCGCAGTATCAGAAGGGTCCTGGGTTGGACGCGGAGTTGGACAATAAGGCCGACCTGGGTGAAAAGACCTACCGGGGCAGTGGCCGCCTGACTGGCCGCAAGGCGCTGGTGACCGGTGGCGATTCCGGTATTGGCGCAGCGACGGTGATCGCGTTCGCGCGCGAGGGCGCCGACGTGGTGATCTCTTACCTGCCGGAGGAAGAACAAGATGCTCAGCGGATCAAGGCTCTCGTAGAGGACGCTGGTCGCACAGCCATTTTGCTGCCCGGGGACTTGACGAAGGAGACCTACTGCACCTCTTTGGTTCAGGCGGCTGTGAAGGAGCTCGGCGGTTTAGACATCGTGGTCTCCAACGGTGGCAAACAGCAGCACGTCGAGCAGCTGGCAGACCTGAGCACCGAGCAATTCGACGAGACGTTCAAGACCAACGTCTACGCGCTGTTCTGGATCGTGAAAGCGGCACTGCCACACCTATCGCCGGGTTCGACGATCATTGGCACCTCCTCCATTCAGGCTTACCAGCCCTCGCCCAATTTGCTGGACTACGCCACCACTAAGGCGGCGATCAACACTCTCTGCAAGGGTTTGGCCCAGCAACTTGGTCCCAAAGGCATCCGGGTGAACGTCGTTGCACCCGGACCGGTCTGGACGCCGCTACAGACTGCCGGTGGTCAACCGCAGGAAGAACTACCCGAATTCGGTCAATCCACCCCACTCGGGCGTGCCGGACAGCCAGCCGACCTCGCGTCGGCGTTCGTCTACCTCGCATCTGCCGAGTCCAGCTTTGTTTCCGGTGAAACCCTGCACGTCAACGGTGGAATGCCAACCCCGTAAGACACTCCTGGCCACGGCTGATGTGGGGGGTCAAGTTTCGGACCTGACTTCTGGACCATCCGGGTCGATTGTTGTGACCCGATAATCGACGAACACCCGGCACAAGTCTCACGCGGCCACCTGGACCAGTTGCGCGACAGACTCGAGTGTCTGTGACAGCTTGAGTGGAGTCCACTAGGACGGCTTGATCGACTACCACCTTGGGCTTTGCCGGGGAGTCGTGACGGTCTGATTCACGTCCACCCGCACCGTTGATCATCTGACCCTGTGGTGTCAGCGGTGGAAGGTAGTTATGGAGTCCAGGGTGGATCTGTATGCACGAATCCGGCGCGATGCGCGCGTGGAGGAACTTTCGATTCGGGAGCTCTCTCGCCGGCACGGTGTTGCCCGCGAGACGGTTCGGGCAGCGTTGGCCAGGGCGGAGCCGTTGCCGCGGAAGGTCCCGGAACGAGCCTCGCCCCGGTTGGATCCGTTCAAGGCGGTCATCGATCAGATGCTCACCGATGACCTCACGGCGCCAAAGAAGCAACGACACACCGCACGGCGTGTCCTGGCCCGTCTCGCGGACGAGCACGCTGCAACCGACGTGTCGTATTCGACGGTGAGAGATTACGTCGCTCGGCGCAGGCCGCAGATCAACGCGGCAGCAGGCCGCGCGCAGGACGCGTCCGTCCCGCAGGAACACGCCCCGGGTGCGGAAGCGGAGGTCGATTTCGGCGACGTCTATGTGATGCTCGCCGGGGTCAAAACGAAGTGTCAGCTGTTCGCGTTCCGGCTGTCCCATTCCGGGAAGGCCGTGCACCGGGTGTATCCGACGTCCGGGCAGGAAGCGTTCCTGCAGGGGCACATTGCCGCGTTCGAGACCCTCGGCGGGATCCCCACGATGCAGATCAAGTACGACAACTTGACCGATGCTGTGACCGCGGTGATCTTCGGCAAAGGAAGGCGCCGAACGGAGAATCCCCGCTGGGTGCTGTTCCGTTCCCACTACGGCTTCGACCCGTTCTATTGCATCCCCGGGATCGATGGTGCTCATGAGAAAGGCGGCATCGAGGGTGAGGTGGGCAGGTTTCGCCGCAACCGTCTCTCACCGATGCCGGTCGTGGACTCCCTCGCGCAGCTGAACAAGAAGATCATCGCCTGGGACGAGGCCGATGACGCCCGCCGTGTCGATAACCGGATCAGGACCGTCGGGCAGGACTTCGCCACGGAACTGCCTTTGTTGGCGCCGTTGCCGTTTGAGCGCTTCGAACCCGGCCTGACCCTGACGCCTCGGGTTGATCGGTCGGCGCTGGTCACGGTGAGGATGGCGAAGTACTCCGTTCCTGCCCGGATGATTGGGCGTCCCGTCCGGGTGTTTCTCCGGGCCTGGGAGGTGATCATCTTCGATGGCCGCACCGAGATCGCCCGTCATCCCCGGGGGGTGGCGGTCCGCGGGCAGCGCGTGAACCTTGATCATTACCTCGAAGTTCTGCACCACAAACCCGGGGCACTGTCCGGATCGACCGCGTTGGTCCATGCCAGAAAGGCCGGCACGTTTACTGCCGCCCACGACGCGTTCTGGGCTGCCGCGAGGAAGACCGACGGCGATGCCGGCGGCACCCGCGCCCTGATCGACGTTCTGCTGCTGCATCGCACCATGGCAGCGGGCGATATCGAGGCCGGCATCCGCGCTGCCCTGAGCATCGGGGCGGTCACTGCGGACGTTGTCGCCGTCGAAGCACGCCGCCATGAAGCCCAGGGTGGTAGTCGATCAGACCGTCCGTCCGTTGCTCAAGGTCGCCAGGGCGAGCGAAGAGTTGTCAGTCTCACCCAGCGTCGCCTGGCCGATCCCGCCGCGGTCATTGCGGGTCTTCCCGCGGACACCAGACCGCTACCGTCCGTCGCGGCCTACGACACGTTGCTTCGGCTGCCTGAACGGCCCACCCCCGACACGGTTACGGCCGTGAGGAAAGGAACAGGATCATGACCACCCCCCTCAACATCAGCACCACGTTCAGGCGCCGCCGCGGAATGACCGAGGAAGCAGCGAACGCGGCCATCGATGGCGCCTGCCGACGGCTCCGGCTGCCCACCATCCGCGCTGTCGTCGATGAAGCCACCGCCGCGGCCGAGAAAGAGCAACTCTCCTACCAGGGATTCCTCGCAGAGCTGCTGTTGGCCGAGTGCGACGACCGCGACCGACGCTCCTCGGTGCGCCGCGTCAAAGCGGCCGGGTTCCCCAGGGACAAATGGTTGGGGGACTTCGACTTCGACGAGAACCCGAACGTCAACCCCGCCACCATCAACACCCTGGCCACCGGCGACTGGGTGCGCAAAGGGCAGCCCCTGTGTTTGATCGGCGACTCCGGGACCGGAAAGAGTCACCTGCTCATCGGGCTGAGCACCGCGGCAGCGGAGAAGGGATTCCGAGTCAAATACACCCTCGCCACCCGGCTCGTGAACGAACTCGTCGAAGCCGCCGATGAGAAGAACCTTGCCCGCACCATCGCCCGCTACGGCAGAGTCGATCTCCTCGCGATCGACGAGCTGGGCTACATGGAACTCGACCGCCGCGGCGCCGAACTGCTCTTCCAAGTCCTCACCGAACGGGAAGAGAACAACTCGATCGCGATCGCGTCGAACGAGTCGTTCTCCGGTTGGACGAAGACCTTTACCGACCCCAGACTTTGCGCTGCGATCGTGGACCAGCTCACGTTCAACGGCACCATCATCGAGACCGGGACCCACTCCTACCGCCTCGCCCACACCCAACAACACCAAGTCCCAGACGCCGGTGGTGGTAGTGAATCAGACCGTCACCCTGGTAGTGAAACAACTTGACATAGCCAGCCGCGTAGGGAAACCCAGCAAATCCGCTGCCTGAGATCATCGCAGCAGGCCAGTCAGGCTCCGTCAACCCCAGTGCTGGCTGGAGATGTCTGGGCGGTGTGGCCGTATTGCCTCATGCTGTTGTTTTTCAGTACTGAGATGAGGAGCGTTGTTGGTGTTGGTCGGTGGAATGTCGTTGGACCGTTTGGTGTCGTGGGCGGTGCAGGGCGGTCCTGCGCCGGTGCAGCTGACGGATGCGTCGGTGGAACGCATCGCGATTGCGCAAGAGCATTTGCGATCAGCTGCGCGCTCCGGGGCGGTCTATGGGTTGACCACGGGTGTTGGGGCGCTTCGTTCAGTTCCTACTGATCTGACCGCTGGTGATGGCGGGTCGCAGGCGCTTCGGCTGTGGCGTAGTCACGCGACGGGTTATGGCCCGACGTATGACGACGCGACGGCTCGGGCGGCGATGGCAATCAGGTTGCATCAGATCACCTCGGGCAGGTCAGGGGTCAGTGTAGGAATTGCCGCGTGTTTGGGCGCGGCTATCGCGCAGGGGGCGGTCCCGGACTTGCATCGCTCTGGTTCGATCGGCACCGGTGACCTGGTGCCCCTGTCTGAGCTGGGTTTGACGTTGGTGGGGGAGCGGGCGTGGCGTTCGGGGTCTGTGCGACAGGCTCAGGTAGAGGATGGCGACGCGTTGCCGTTCATGTCCAGCAACGCCGCGACATTGGCTACCGCCGTGTTGGTGCACCACCGGCTACGGCGGTTGTGCGGTGCTGCGGAGAAGGTCGCCGCGCTTTCGGCGGTCGCGCTGCGGGCCTCGCTGCACGCGTACGACCCGCGGGTGCACGCCGGGCGCCCAGACGCGTCTCAACAGCAGGTGGCTGCTCGGTTGATGGCCCTGCTAGGGCCTGGGGCGTGGGAACCGGCCCGGTTACAGGACCCGTTCGCTTTACGTGCTATCCCGCAGGTGCACGCCCCGTTCGTGGATTCGGTGGAAACGACGCAGCAGGCACTTGGTGTAGAGATCAACGATTCTACCGAGAACCCGCTGGTTGCCGGTGACGGAACGCCGCTGCACCATGGCGGTTTCGTCACCGCCCGCCTGTCCGCGACGCTGGATGCGTTACGGCAGGCCACCTATCCGGTGATGGCCATCTCTGTGGCTCGGTTATCAGCGCTGACCAACCCCTCACTGACGGGGCTTCCGGCGTTCCTTGCTTCTGGGCCAGCAGACAGCTCTGGGGTGATGATCTTGGAATATCTTGCCCAAGACGCGTTGGCACGCGCGCGAATCTTGAGTACCCCGGTGTCGACCGGCCACGCGTCGGTGTCCCTTGGGTTGGAGGAACATGCCAGTTTCTCCACCCAGGCCGCCTGGGCTTGTGAACAAATAGTGGCCTTGGTCTCCGTCGTCCTGGGGTGTGAGGTGCTGGCTGCAGTGCGGGCAATCAGGATGGACCCCAACCTGCTGCCAACGGGGCCCCTTCGCGAGATCTTCGACCAGGCCGCGGCTGTCCTGGGAGAGGACAGAGCTGACCGGCCACTCACCGCAGACCTAGCCGCAGCTGTGCACCTCATCGAACATTCCCTATGACCAGGGTTCATCTATGAGGTGGACAACCACATCGTCGGTGCCGACAGGTGGTTGCTGCCTTCTAGCAGCCGGATCGGGCTGCGGATCCGGCGTCGGGGCGGCGCCCGGCCACTACAGTATTGCCCACCGCGCGTCGGTTAGGCGGATTGATCGTTGCGGTAACGATCGTTTCCAGACCGCTGGCGCTGACCCTCGGCAGGCCGCTGAAAGCGGGACTATCTCGTTAACGGTGTTTCCGGCGGTTTTCATTAGTAGGTCTCTGCTGCCGGCCAGCGGTCGGCGAAGGTGATCGCGAACGCGTGGGCGTCGTCGGGCTCGGGGTTGTCGACGATCTCGAACGGGACGGCGCTGTGCGGGTTCGGCTCGGGGTGCTGTGCTTATGCAGGATCGGCGCGGGGCGTCGTGGTGTGGGTAGCGTGCGCCGGGTTGCCTGCGGTTGCGAGGTGTTGAGTGCGTAGCCAGGACTTGGACGAGCGGGCTCCCCAGACATAGATGGCCAGGGAGCAGACGGCGACGATGATGGAGTCCCAGGGGGCGCTGATCCAGTCCTGGCCGCCGAAGCTGCCCATGAATGAGGTGAGGCCGATCATCAGGATCAGCACGAGGAACCAGGCACCGGTCTTGAATGATGTGGTGGGAATGTGTGTGGGGTCGGTCCTGGTCAGGATGAGGAATAGGGGGATGGAGATCAGGATCAGCAGGATCGCGATGCGCACCTTGGGCCAGGACGCCCAGTACATGATCAAGGCGGAGACCGCGAAGGCTGCCGGGGCCACGAAGCGGGTGCCACGGAACCACGGTCGTTCTGTGACGCGCGAGTCGTGGCGGTTCATGCCGGCGGCCATGGCGATCGCGGCGTAGCTGACGGCGAAGAACATGCTCAGCGCGGTGGCCAGTGCTTGCCAGGACTGGAAGATCAGCAGGAACAGGATTGAGACAGCAAGGTTGAGTGCCAACGCGTTTCGCGGGACGCCCGACTTGGCGTCTACCTTGGCGACCCATGCCGGGAAGGTGTGGTTCTGGCCGTTGCCGTAGGTGTTGCGGGCGTAGTAGCTCGTGCTGACGAAGACGTTCGCGGTAGGGGAGATGGTCGCGTCAATGATCAGCAGGGTGCTGAGCCAGCCGAGGTTGAGCAGTACGGCCAGGTCGGCAAACGGGGACTGGAAGTTGATGCCGTGCCAGCCCGCGGCCGCGAGCATGTGCTGGGGTACGCCGCCAAGGTACGAGGTCTGCAGCAGGAGGTACAGCACGAACGCGCCACCGAACCCGACGAACGTTCCCAGCGGGATATCGCGTCGGGGGCGGCGGGCTTCCCCGGCCATTCCGGCGCTGACGAACTGGATGCCGCCGAAGGAGTACACCAGGCCTGCTCCAGTCAGGGCTGTCAGCATCGCCCCGGCCCCGAATGGCGCCCACCCGCCGCCGGCCTTGATGTTGCCGGTGTGGAATCCGGTCGCTAGCAGCATAACCACGGTCAGCAGCGGCACGATCACCTTGAAGATCGTCAGCAAGTTGTTTGCCCTGGCCAGCAAGCGTATGCCGAACCAGTTGACTCCTACGATCGCGATCAGGACCAGGACGGCCATGGTCAGTCCGAGCGGCGACAGCTTCTTGCCGGACATGAGCGCGGGCCACCATGTGGAGGAGTACTGCATGATTCCGGATGCCTCACCGGGGGCGGCCAGTGCCACCTGCATGAAGAGCACCCAGCCGACCATGACCCCGCAGAACGGTCCCAGGATCAGGGCGGGCCAGCGCACCGCGCCGCCGGAAAAGGGTCGCGTCACGCCCAGCTCGACGAAGGTGATGCCGACCAAGACGGTGACGGCACCACCGATGACCCAGGCCGCTAACGCAGCTGGCCCAGCGGCCTTAGCGGCGTAGAACGCTGCGAACAACCAGCCGGACCCGACCATTCCGGAGAACGTCATGGCGGCCAGGGACACCCATCCAAGGTGACGTTTGAACAGCTGGTCCTGTTGGTCGCTCGTACCGGCGGGGTTGGTAGGGGTGGTCCCGGCCTGCTCGATCGCGGCACCGGTGGAATCGCCGCTCGTGGCAGATGGTCGACGAATCATGAGTCCTCACTGGGGCTGGGCCGTACATGGTGTGCTGTTGCGGTACGTAGCCGTCGGGCTGGATCGCCCGGCCTGCTGCCGATCAGATGCGCGGTCCGGGGCTCGGCATGACCCCGCTTGTCCCACGCCGTACGGCGGGTGGGCACCGAGAACGTGCATCCTGGTGATGCCCCCACCCACACGGATCGTGCCAGGACATGCGAGCAGACCCGCACACCCAGCCGCTCACATAACACCAGATTATCGTGGTCCCTAGCGATGCTCATGAGTGGGGTAGCTTCACAGCGCCAAACTCAGCCTGGGGCGACAGGCCATGGCGGTAGGCCGCCGCTTGCAGTCACCGCCCACACTGAGCGTTGGTTGCGGTGTCGGTTGTAGGTGGCCGGTGTGTTCACCGCATCAGCGGCAGTATCGAGCCCGATGAGCACGGGTTTCTTGTCGGTATCTCCAGGCTGCTGGGGAGCATGCCGACGCGTTGGCACGAACAGGACGGACCAGACCCCCCGCGCACTGGCAGACCTGCTGAATGAGTCGCCGGACGCATCGTTGGGTAGAAGACACACCCGGAGCACGCACGCGGTGGTAATGCACCCACCCGGCGATGCGGCTGGTGGATTTGGTGCTGCTTACGGGCGCAGTGCGGGCATCAACTCGGTGGGTGGAGCGGCCTTATCAGTCAGAAGCGCGCGGATTGCCGCCACGTTTACCACCCTCATGGAGTTGCACAATGGCCCCATGAGCGATTACCAGCCGGCAGATGACCGCTACGAGTCGATGGAGTACCGCTTCTGCGGCAGAAGTGGGCTCAAGTTGCCTGCGCTGTCATTGGGGCTGTGGCAGAACTTCGGTACCGACCGTCCCGAGGGAACCCAGCGGGCAATCCTGCGGCGGGCCTTCGACCGCGGAGTGACCCACTTCGACCTGGCGAACAACTACGGGCCGCCGTACGGGCGGGCCGAAGAGAACATGGGGAAGTACTTGCGCGACGACTTCGCCGGTCTACGCGACGAACTGGTGATCTCCACCAAAGCTGGGTGGGACATGTGGCCCGGTCCCTACGGGCAGGGCGGCGGGTCGCGTAAGTATGTGTTGTCCTCCTTGGACCAGTCCCTGGCCAGGCTCGGCCTGGACTACGTCGACGTCTTCTACAGCCACCGGTTCGACGAAGAGACGCCGATCGAGGAGACGATGATGGCGCTGGACACCGCAGTGCGGTCCGGGCGCGCGTTGTATGTCGGTATCTCTTCCTACTCCGCGGCAAAGACCAGGGAAGCAGCCACGATCGCCCGTGAACTGGGCACCCCGCTGCTGATCCACCAACCGTCCTACTCGATGTTGAACCGGTGGATCGAGCAAGGCCTACTCGACGAACTCGAAGAACAGGGCATGGGGTGCATTGTGTTCACCGCGCTAGCGCAGGGACTACTGACCGACCGCTACCTGCACGGGATCCCCCAAGACTCGCGCGCGGCCCGTGACAGCAGCACCATCGCCGGGGACCACCTGGAAGAAAGCACGCTAGCTCACGTACGCAGACTCAACGAGATCGCCGCCGGGCGAGGGCAGAAACTGGCCCAGATGGCGCTGCAATGGGTCCTACGCGACCAACGGGTCACGTCCGCGGTGATCGGAGCGTCCTCAGTGGAACAACTCGACACCAACCTCGACGCGCTGCAGGGTCCGCCACTGACCGAGAAAGAACTGACCACGATCGACGAAGACGCGGTCGAGGCCGGGATCAATCTCTGGGCCGAGATGACAAAAGACTGACGGTCACCGGGATCGCGGGGGGTGTAACGGAACTGGTGTCCGCGCCAGTGTCACGTTGTCCTTAGTTGGCGTTGCAGCGGAGGCGAAGAGATTGGTGTGCGGGCGGGTGTTTGTTCGTGTCCAGCCGCTGGCCGATGAGGGGTGTTCGTTGGTGGGGGCTGGTGGGTGTTCTCAGCTGGTGGTGAGGACGACGCGGAAGCGGGCCTTGCCGCTCATCATTCGTGCGTACGCGTCGGTGGCTTGCTCTAGTGGGTAGGTCTCGATCATGGGGCGGATGTCGTGTAGGACGCTGAAGCGCATGGTGTCTTCGGAGTCTTTGGAGGTGCCGGAGGCGTGCCCGATCACACCGGTGCTGCCGGGGATCAACGCGAACGGCGGGATCTGTAGGGGATCGGATGAGGCGCCGATGACGATCATGCGTCCCCGTGGGCGTAGCCCGCCGACCGCTGCGCTCATCGCATCCGGCGCGGTCACTGTTGCCAGGATCGTGCTTGCGCCACCCAGTGCCTGCAAAGCGTCGGCCACGTCGGTGGCCGTGGAGTCAATGTAGTGATGGGCTCCGAGCGATTCGGCTTGCTCTTTTTTGCTGGTCCCGCGGGCGATGGCGACGGTTTCGAATCCCATCCGGCGGGCGTACTGGACTCCCAGGTGGCCCAGCCCGCCGATTCCCAGGATCGCCACGAGATCGCCGGGGCGGGCACCGCTTTCGCGGAGCGCGTTGAAGGTGGTGATCCCCGCACATAGCAACGGGGCCGCGTCCTGCGCAGAGAGGTCGTCCGGGATCGAGGCCAGTGCACTAGTGGTGTGTCGCTTTAATTAGTTTATGGTTTGATGCGATACTTAATCATGGCGAATTACGCGGCCCGGGCATCGATCCTGCGTGACGGGGATCGGGCGGAGCTGGAGCAGTGGCAACGCTGTTCCTCGATGCGCGCCGGGTTGGTGCAGCGGGCGAAAATCATCTTGTTGGCCGCGGATGGGGTGGCGAATCAACGTATTATGGAGCAGGTCGGGGTCTCTCGCCCGACGGTCAACAAGTGGCGGGCCCGCTACGAGGCCGACGGGATCGAGGGGTTGGCGGACGCGGATCGGCCCGGCCGTCCGGTCACGGTCGATCAGGCCAAGATCATCGCGGCCACGCTACGCACGCCGCCGAAGAGGCTGGGGGTGACGCACTGGTCTTGCCGGTTGTTGGGCAAAAGGCTCGGGCTGCATCATTCGGTAGTCGCAGCGGCGTGGAAGTCCTATGGGGTCCAGCCCTGGCGGGCGCAGACGTTCAAGTTCTCCACCGACCCGCAGTTGGAGGCCAAGGTGATCGACGTGATCGGGCTGTATCTGGCGCCGCCGGACAACGCGATCGTGCTGTGTATCGACGAAAAATCCCAGATCCAGGCCCTTGACCGCACCCGACCGGTACTACCCATCGCCCCGGGGCACGCCGAACAGCGCACGCACGACTACATCCGGCACGGCACCACCACGCTCTTCGCGGCATTGGAGGTCGCTACCGGGCAGGTCACCGGCCTGTGCAAGAACCGGCACCGCCACCAGGAGTTTCTCGCCTTCCTCAAGCACGTCGCCCGCGCCTACCCCGACCAAGAGCTGCACCTGGTGATGGACAACTACGCCACCCACAAGAAGCAGGAAGTACGCGACTGGCTGGCAGCCAATCCACGCATCCACGTCCATTTCACACCGACCTCCGGTTCCTGGCTGAACCTGGTCGAGGTCTGGTTCGGCATCATCGACCGGCAAGCCATCAAACGCGGCGCCTTCCCCTCCGTGCGCGACCTGGTCGGCAAGATCCGCCAATTCATTAACGGCTGGAACGACCGCAAGCACCCCTTTATCTGGACAAAGACCCCCGAAGAGATCCTGGACAAGATCAACCGGAAACGCACTTTAACGACGAGCCACTAGTGGGTACCAGTACGTGGTCTGCGTATCCGCCGTCGTAGGCGATACCGGGTACTTGACCGTTGATGCAGCTGATGAAGTCCCCACGGCGGCACGGGTCGCAATGGCCGCAGTTACCTCCAAACCAACCCACTCCTACGCGCTGGCCTACCGTCCATGGATCAACACCGTCCCCGATGGCCTCGATGCGCCCAGCGATCTCGTGACCTGGGACCCGCGGGTACTCGATACCGGGCATGTCACCCTCGATCGTGAGGGAATCGGAATGGCATACCCCGCACGCCTCGACCCTGACCAGCACTTCGCCTTGGCCCGGGTCGCGCAGCTCTTTTCGCAGCAGCGTCAACGTCTCACCGGGGGCCGTTACCTGCATCACGCGTGTCCGAGTACTCATACCCGTTAGTCAACCACCGCCGTGTCAGGGCAGCTGCACGGCTTGCTTGCGGTAATCGTGCTGCTGCTAATCGTGGTGGTGGCCTACAACCACGGCGGCGCGAACGTGCGCATAGCGGCATGCGAAGACGCTGCTCCCCCGGGGGAGTGATCGAAACCCTCGGCAGCGGTCGCACCTCCGAGTGGTCAGATCGAGACCGGAGACTCGTCGCGTTAACGAAGGATTCTGAGACGGTCGGTATCGACGATGCGAAGCGGCGGTTTCCGCGTCCACAAGACGTCTCATAACCTGGTGGAGCGATCTCTGGTTCTGAGATGCTTTGTGAGACGCTTCGGGGTATGGCCCGTACCCGAGGATCTACGACTGTTGGTTACGCCCGGGTGTCTTCGATCCCGCAACACACCCAGCTG
>JAABUR0100004009.1_pt1 | contig 20083 bp, 27 predicted proteins | sample 5560091 | NCBI WGS metagenome assembly JAABUR01 (sample SAMN10711879, study PRJNA513375) | rock metagenome | isolation source: Antarctica rocks | place: Antarctica: Victoria Land, University Valley sud
CGACCGTGCTCGCCGATGTCGGGCACAAGTTCTACGACAAGCTGCGGCGCTCCACCGACACCGGCCGCAACGGCCACGACACGTGGGGCAAGCGGTCGGAGTGGACTGAGGCCGAGCAGCCCTCGGACGATCAGCAGGTCTTTCCGGTCGAGTCCAGCAGCTCATGACCGGCGGGCACCCGGCCGGTTCCTAGTACGGCGACCAAGGAGTTCCGCCCATGTGCTTCAAGACGCTGCCCGTCGAGTTCGACGACGTCGGCCGGGCCCGGCTGCGCGAGGGGATTCCCGACCCATACTCCGTCTCGGTGGCCAAGCCCGACGTCGCCGTCACCGAGGCCGACCGCGAAGCCCAGATCCAGCGGCTGATGGCCCGCAACGGCCACGTCAAGGACCTGAACATGGACCCGGTGACCCGGGTCGCCGGCGCTCTGGCCGTGCACGTCACGGCCGACTTGGAGAGCGGCCGCTACCTCGACGCGCACTCGCAGGCGACACTGTTCCGCGGCTACGAGGTCATCCTCATGGGCCGCGACCCCCGCGATGCGATCTTCGTCTCCTCCCGCGCCTGCGGCGTCTGCGGCGGCGTGCACGCGCACTGCTCGGCGTACGCCATCGAGATGGCGATGGGGCTGGTCCCGCCGCCGATGGGCACGGTCGTGCGCAACATGCAGGAAGCCGCGGAGATGGGCTACGACAACCCGCTGCACCTCTACCTGCTGGCCGGCCCCGACTACTGCGAGGTGGTCATCAAGGCGGCCAACCCGGAGCTGTGGCCGAAGGCGGAGAAATGGAAGTGCCCGGGCGTCCGGCACCACGGGTTCAAGACCATGGCCGAGCTTATGAGTGCGCTCAACCCGCTGACCGGCTCCCTCTACCGGGAGGGCCTCGACTTCACCCGGCTGTCGCGGGAGATGTTCGTACTGCTGGCCGGGAAGTACCCGCACCCCCAGACCGTGGTGCCGGGCGGGGTGTCGTCGACCATCTCGCTCCAGACGCTCAACGAGTACCACTCCCGGCTCGGCAAGATCTTCGACTACGCGCAGCGGCTGATGGCGGTCTGGGACGACATCCCGGAGTTCTTCTACGACTGCGACGACCGTTACCGCCAGGTAGGCGCGCGGCCGACCAACCAGATCGACCCCGGCTACTGGGACGACCCGCGGGCCTACAACGCCAGCTACGCCGACTGCAACGAGTGGGGGGAGCGGCGCTGGTCGACGCCCGGGGTGGTCATCGACGGCCAGCTGGTCACCACCCGGCTCACCGACATCAACATCGGCTGGGAGGAGTTCGTCGAGCACTCCTACTACGAGGAGTCAGCGACCAACCGCTATGCGACCGACGACCTGGGCAACCCGCTCTCGCCGTACCACCCGTGGAACAAGCGCACGCTGCCCAAGCCGTCGGGCCGGGACTGGAAGGAGAAGTACAGCTGGTCCTGCACCCCGCGGTGGGACCGCCAGGTCGTCGAGGCCGGTGCCTACTCCCGCATGCTGATGACCGCTCTGGCCCAGAAGATGCCGGTCAACGACTTCATCGAACCCACGGGTCACAGCGTGCGACTGCGCGTGCCCAAGGGCCTGAACCCGGAGGAGGAGGTGGAGTGGCACGTCCCGGAGCAGTGGAACGCCTTCGAGCGCAACCGCGGGCGCGCCTACCACTACCTGTTCTCCCAGCTCGTGGGCCTCAACAGCCTTCTGCAGGCGTACGGCCTGCTCAAGACCGGTGAGACGCGGGTGGCGGCGGTGTCGGCCGACGAGCTCGACCGGCACATCCCGAAGGGCGAGGTCCGCAGCGTCGGTTTCTGGGGGGCCGGCCGCGGCTTCCTCACCCACCACATGGACATGGACGGCGGAAAGATCACCAACTACCAGATCTGCACCCCGTCCACGATCAACGCGTCGCCGCGCGACCCGTGGGACCAGCCGGGTCCGTACGAGGAGGCGGTGATGAACACCCCGATCATCGAGGACGTGTCCGACCCGTCGAAGTTCACCGGGATCGACATGCTGCGTGCGATCCGCAGCTTCGACCCGTGCATGCCGTGTACGACGCACGTCTCGACCGGACAGGGCACGGTGGTTCGCGAGGTGAACACCTGCTCGTGCGGCGCCGAGTGAGCTGAGTGCGGCGGTGACCGTCCTGGTCGGCGGCGTGAGCGAGCTGTTCCAGGGCGATCTCGACCTCGGCCGGCTCGCCGTCGAGCGGCTGCGCGGCGAGCGACTCGGCCCGGACACGGTGGTCGAGGATCTTTACTACGGCGCAGTCGCCGTCGCCCAGCGGCTGCAGGACCTCCGGCCGCAGTCGCTCGTGCTCGTCGGCGCGACCCGGCGCGGCCGGCCCCCGGGTGCCGTCGAGCGCCGGCGCGTACGGCCGCCGGCCATGGCGGCGGCAGAGTTCCAGCTCGCCGTCGGTGACGCCGTGGTCGGCTACGTCGACATCGACCTCGTGATTTCGGTCGCCGCCGGGCTGGGCGCGCTGCCGGCCCGCACGGTGGCCGTCGAGGTGGAGCCGGTGGGCACCGAGTCGGCCCAGAGCCTTTCCCCGCTGGCCGCGTCCGGGCTCGAGGCGGCTCTGGAACTGGTTCGCGCGGAGGTTCGCCGGGCGCCGCTGCTGGGGCTCGCCGACCAGCTACGGGAGCGGGCAGCGGGATGCCGGCTGGAGCCGGCGCCGGCGCTGGACACGCTGGACGCCCTTCTCGGTGAGCTGGATCGGCTCGACCGGGAGGGCCGCTGGGGCCGCGCCTACTCGCTCCGCGACAAGCTGCGCCTGCAGATCGCCGCCGGCGAGACCGGTGCGGGGATGGAACACCTGGACTGGGGGCTGTGGTGGACCCTCATCGAGGAGCTGGACCGGCTGGAGCCGCTGGAGGCCGGCGTACTACCCCAGTGAACCGTTCGACGTGTCACTCGGGAGCTCCTCGAGTACGCCGAGGTTCTGCGGCCGGACGGCCACCCGGTTGCCCCTTGCGGTGAGCAGGACGAGTGCGCCGTCGGCCAGCACGTCGACGGCCTGCCCGCTCACCTGTGGACCGGCAGGACCCAGCGGCACCAGCCGGGCCGTCACCTCGCGGCCCAGCGTCATGCACCGGGCACGAAGGTCGTCGAGGACCCCGTCCTGGCTCATGTACCGGTTCTCGACCGCGGCCACCACGGTGGCCAGCTGCTGTGTCCGCGGGAGCGGCGCCTCGTCGACGAGCACGGTGACCACCGCCCACTCCGTCCCGTTGGGCCCGAGCTGAACGTGGACACCGACGCCCGCGAGCCGACCGCCGTCCGGGCCGGCGCGCACCTCGTCCGGCCACGCGACGGCGGCGTCCGGCCCCAACACGTCGGCGAGCCCGCACGTCGCCACGGCGTACAGCCAGCCCTCCCGCTCCACCGGGAGCCGCGGCCGCAGCACGAGCGAGAATCCGAGCCCCTCCCCGGGGCGCACCTGCCACGGCCGGCCGGCCCGACCGCGGGGCGAGGCCTGGTAGTCGGCGACGACCAGTGCACCCTCCGGCGCGCCGGCGCGCGCCCAGGCCAGCGCGGTCGCCTCGGTCGAGAGCAGCGCCGGATAGCTGCGCACGGGTCGACCGGGCAGCTCGAAGGCCAGAACCGCAGGCGAAAGATCACCTCCGGTGCGGTCGTCGGTCAGCCCCACACCTGCTCCGAGCCGACGTCGGCCGCGAGCCGGTTGAAGGTCGCGGCCAGGCGACTCCACTGCGGCAGGTAGAACCGCGCCATGGCACGAGAGGTCATCGACCGGAACCTCTCGACGCGCTCCAGCTCCTCCCCGGTCAGCGCGAGCAGGGTGGCGCGCAGCATCGCCTCCATGGCTGGTGGCGGCAGCTCCAGCAGGACGCCGAGCCAGGCCTCGGCGAGATCGCCGGCGACCGCCGGGCGGGCGAGCTGACCGGCGACCCAGGCAGCCGCAGTACGCCGTCGCTCGCTCTCCGGCGCGTCCAGCGCGCGCAGCACCTCGGCCCGGATCGCAACCGGCCACCGGTCGCTGGGCTCCGAGTCCAGCACGACGTAGAGGTCGTCGGCACCGGTCCCGAGCCGCTCGATGACACCCGCGGCCTGCTCGAGGACCACGGGCGGGGCTCCCGGTACGCCGGCGGCCTGCCGAGCCGCCAGCCGGGCCGCGGCTACGGCGCCGCTGCGTTCGTAGGCCAGCGCCAGGTTGGCCTTGGCCATCGCATGGCCTTCCGCCCGCAGGCCGCGCGGGTTGGCGGCGACGGCCTCGGTGAACGCCTCCACCGCGGCGTCGGCTCGGTCGGCGGCGAGCCGGGCGAGGCCGAGCACATTGGCCGCCGCGGCGAGCCCGGCGGAGTCCTCCGCGGCACGGGCCCGGTCGGTCGCGCGCTCCAATACCGCCTGCGCGGCATCGATGTCGCCGGCGGTGAGCAGAGCCGCCCCGAGCTCACGGGCCGCCGCTGCTGCCTGGGCGGGCAGCCGGGCGCCCTCGAAGAGCTCGAGCGCCGTGTCGAGGGACTCGACCGCTCCGCGCAGGTCCCCGGCCTCCCGTCGTGCCAGTCCCAGGTTGTAGCGCGCGGCCGCCGCCTCGACCGGTCGCTCCGCGGCGGCGAAGAGGTTCGCCGCATGGCTGAACCGCTCCGCGGCGTCCGCGAACGCCCCGGTGGAGCGCAGAGCGGCTCCCAGCATGTTCAGCGCCTTGGCGTGCTCTACCGGCAGCCGCGGCTCGAACAGATCCGCCGAGCTCCGCAGCGGTGCTATCGCGTCCGCCGCCCGGCCGGCCTCCAGCAGGGCGACGCCGAGGTGGAAGCAGGCCGTCGCGTTCTGGACCGGGTAACGCTCCGGGGGGTAGCGCTGCACACGCGCCCGAAGCTCACTGACGGCATCACTGACGACGGAGTCCGGCGGGTCCACGGCTCCCTATCCTTGCGCGATGCGGATTGTCGTCGCCTGCTTCGGCAACCCGCTCCGAGCGGACGACGGGTTCGGCTTCGTGGTCGCCCAGCGCCTCTCCGACCGCCCGGTGCCGGCCGGGGTGACCGTTCTCGACGTCGGCATCGGCGGCATCCACCTGGTCCAGGAGCTGCTCGAACCCGCGGATGCGCTCGTCCTCGTCGATGCGCTCGACCTGGGCCGGTCGCCGGGCAGCGTCGTAGTCCTGCGGCCGGACGTACGCGACGTATCCGTGCTGCCGGTGCAGCAGCAAAGGGACGAGCTGGCTGACATGCACTATGCCACCCCGGAACGGGCACTGCTGCTCGCTCGGGGCCTCGGCGTGCTTCCCGAGACCACGATCATGGTGGGTGCCCAGGCCCTCGATGCCGACGGCCTGGGGGAGGGCCTCTCCACCCAGGTGGCCGGGGCGGTCGATGCGGCGGTCGAAGAGGTACGCCGGGTGGTGAGCGACCTCGGCATCCCGTGGGAGCAGGGCACCGGCCGGGCCGGACCTACCTCGGCCGGGGCGTGATCTGCAGCAGCGGCGCCGGTGGTGGATGGGAGGCGGCCGACGAGTCCTCCTCGACCTCCATTGCGACGTACCCGGGGAAGCCCTCGCGCAGGGCCGCCTCGATGCCCTCGTGCAGCGTCACGGCGGCGGAGGTACACCCCGAGCACGCTCCGGCCATCCGCAGCCGGACAACTCCGCGCTCGACGCCGAGGACCTCCACGCTGCCGCCGTGCGAATGGATGTACGGCCGAACGGACTCCACCGCCGCCGAGGCAACAGCGTGCTCGTCCACGCCCACGCCGTACGCGTCGAAGAGCCAACCGACCACCGGGTCAGACGAGCGGAGCTGCTCCACTGCCGCGCCCCCCAGGGCCGCGCCCAGGCTGGACAGGGCGAGCCGGTGCAGCGCGTCGACGCCGTCCAGCAGCTCGAACACGATGGCGCGCGGCACCGAGTCGGACTCCTCGAGGTCTGCCAGCAACGCTTCCAACCGACCGAGCAGGTCGTCGAGGTCAGCCACGCCTACCCACCGGCCCACCAGGATTGATGCCGTCCCCCGACCCGCTACGTTGACCACAGTCTGCGCCAGCGTGGTGTCCGTAGCCAACAGTGGCAGGCTGGGCCCATCGGTTGGAGGTCGGGATGAAGCTGGGAATCGTCGGCAAGGGCGGCGTCGGTAAGACCACGGTGTCCGCGCTGCTGGCTCGGGCGTACGCCGACCGCGGCGACCGCGTCGTCGCCATCGACACCGACTCCAACCCCAACCTCGGGGTCTCGCTCGGGTTGAGCATGGCCGAGATGGAAGCCGTTCCGGTGCTGCCTCGCTCCGTTCTCGTCGGTTCCAAGGGTGCCGCCAGCGCGGTGGCGCTGATCGAGGACTACGGCCGCCCGACGCCCGCGGGCGCCACCTTGCTCTCGGCGATCCGGGTCAATGCGGCCGGCGCCGGCTGCACCTGCGGGGGACACGCCACCGTCCGCAGCCTCCTGGGCGACGCGCTCACCGAAAGGGCCGACGTGACGCTGGTCGACATGGAGGCCGGCCTCGAGCATCTCAGCCGTTCGGGTGGCACGTTGGCCCACGCCGACGTCCTGCTCGCCGTGGTCGAGCCGACCCGAAAGTCGATGATCACCGCGGGTCGCACCGTGGCGCTCGCCGCCGACCTGGGGCTCGACCAGGTCTTCGGCCTGGGCAACAAGGTCCGGTCGGCCGCGGACGAGGAGTTCCTCGGCGGCATGACCGCTGAGTACGGCGTACCGCTGGCCGGGGTGATTCCCTACGACCCCGAGCTGGCCGAAGCCGACCGCACCGGACGCCCGGTCGCGACGGTGCCACCGTCGGTCCGCGAGGCTCTCGACGGCGTACTGCGGTTCCTCGACCGGGTTCCGGTCGGCGAGGTCCGGACCGGCTAGATGCGCTGCGCACTTACCTAGCGGCGCTCGACCCGGTTCCATCGCCTGCTCAGCGACACCATCGCCGCTTCTGCGGGCGGCCCTGCACCGATCGAGAGGATCCGATGCGACGCCTGACCCCGTGGTTGTGGCTGGCTATGGCCGGTGTCGTGCTGCAGCTGCTGGCGCTCGGCTCCGACTTCTACAAGTACAAGGGCGAGAACGAGGGCGCCTGGCTCGGCGTCCCGCACACGTCCGACCTGATCTTGACCAGCGGGGTCATCGCGGCGGTGCTCGTCGGGCTGCTCGCCGCCGACCGCAGCCCGCTGCGCGGTCGCAACGCCGGTCTGCTGATCGGCGGCTTCGGCGTACTCGCCGCGCTGCAGGTGGGTTACCGCACGATCGCGTCGCCCTTCGGCTTCTTCCCGAGCGGCGGTTCGACGGCCGGCATCGCCGGGTCCAGCTCCTCCTGCTACTACTACTGCGCGCCCTCCCGGGCCAGCGAAGCGACGCTGCTGCCCGGCATCTGGATCGGGCTGGCCGGTTGCCTGGCCGTCGCGATCGGCGGGCTGGCGTACGCCGTCTCCAGGACCGCCGCCGCCACGCCGGCTCGACCCGCGCGGGCGGAGGTGCAGCGCGGCATGAACCCGTGGCTGGGACTGGCCGCGCTGGGAGCCGTCGGACAGTTCGTCTTCGGCTACACGTTCTTCACCTTCTACACGACCGCGGTGAAGACGGGAGCGATCAACTGGAGCGGCTGGCTCCCCACCCCGCACACCAGCAGCCTCGTCCTGGCGGTCACCGTGGCGGTCCTGTTGCTGGTGCGGGCGGCCGCCCGTGGCCGGTCGCCACTGAACCCGGCGGCGCTGGGTGGCGTCCTGGCCCTGCTTGGCTTCCTGGCCGGCACCCGCATCCTGCAGCGGATCTTCGCGCCGCCGTTCGGCCCGAGCGCGGACATCGGGCTGGGGGCCTACCTGGCGGTGGCCTCGGCGGCGCTGCTCGTACTGGCCGGCCTGGCACAGGTGGTGCTCCACCGCGAGCGCGGCCTGCACCCGGCCGGGCCGACGCGGCTGGACGCCCGCGTATCGGGGCCGGCGTAGCCGCGGGCGAGGGCGAGAGCCGGGCTCGTAGCCTGTTCTCCTCCCCCCGACTGCGCCTGGGGCTGCTCGCGGTGCTGCTCCTCGTCGTCTTCGTGGGCACCGTGGTCGTCGGTGGACCGAGTCGGGCCCGCATCTCTTCGTTGGTGAACGACAGCGGCATCGCCGGGCCGGTCGTCTTCGTCCTGCTGTACGCCGTACTGACGGTGTTGCTGTTTCCCGGTGCTGTGGTCACCGCCGTCGGCGGGGCGCTGTTCGGCACGCCGCTGGGGACCGCGCTCGCCGTGGTCGGAGCCACCCTGGGTGCGGCCGCGTCGTTCCTCATCGGCCGGCGCCTGGGACGCAAGCAGGTCGAGCGGATGACCGGACGCCGTCTGGTCCAGGTCGACGCCTGGCTGGAGCGCCGGGGGTTCGTGGCCGTCCTCTACCTCCGGCTGATTCCGGTCGTCCCGTTCAACCTGCTCAACTACGCCGCCGGGGTGAGCGCCGTACGTCGCCGCGACTACCTCCTGGCGACGGTCATCGGGATCGTTCCCGGAACCTTCGCGTACGCGGCGCTCGGCGGCTCCATCTCCGACCCCACCTCGCCGGCGTTCCTCGCGGCCGTGGCTCTCATCGTCGTCCTGGCGGTCGCCGGCCCGCTGATCTCGAAGGTTCTGAAGCCGGGGCCGGGGATGGGACGACGGTGAGGTCCGCTCCCGACGCCGCCCGGCGGCACGCCGTACGCCGTCGGGTGGCGACTCGGCTGCTGGTCGCCGGCGCCGTGGCCGCCGTCCTCGTGGGGTGCAGCTCCGCGAAGGACACGCCGAAGAGCACCGGTGCCCTCGACCCGGGGAACTGGCGAGCCGTCCTCGCGCAGGCGCACGGCCAGACCGTGCGGTGGTGGATGTACGGCGGCGACACCCGGGTGAACCGCTACGTCGACGAGGCGGTCCGGCCGGCGGCGGCGAAGCTCGGCGTCGTTCTGCAGCGGGTGCCGGTGACCGACACCGCCGACGCCGTACAGCGGGTGCTGGCGGAGCAGCGGGCCGGTCGCCGCAGCGGCGGCAGCGTCGACCTGATCTGGATCAACGGGGCGAACTTCGCCCAGGGCGCCGGGGCGGGGCTGTGGCTGCGGGACTGGGCGCCGCGCCTGCCGAACGCGAGGTACGTCGACTGGTCCGACCCCACGATCGCGAACGACTTCGGCATCCCCGTGGCCGGCCAGGAGTCACCGTGGAGCCGCGCGCAGTTCGTCCTGGCCTACGACTCCCGCCGCCAGCGAGAACCGCCGCGGTCATTCCAGGAGCTGCTGAGCTACGCCCGCGCGCACCCGGGCCGGGTCACCTACCCGGCTCCCCCGGACTTCACCGGGTCCGCCTTCGTCCGGCAGGCGGTGCAGGCGCTGGGCGAGGGTGCCGCCTTCGCGCTGCTGCGGCAGCTCAAGCCGCTGCAGTGGCGTGGCGGGGCGGCCTTCCCCGGCTCCGAAGCCGAGCTCGACCGGCTCTTCGGGAACGGCCAGGTGGACTTCGCGATGAGCTATGACCCGAGCTTCGTGCTCACCGGCGTACGCCGTGGGGAGCTGCCCGAGTCCACGCGACCGTTCGTCCTCTCGAGCGGCACGCTGGCGAACACCAGCTACGTGACCATTCCCGCCGACGCTGGTCACCGGGCCGGGGCGCTGGTGGTGGCCGACCTTCTGCTGTCGCCGGGGCGGCAAGCGGCCAAGGCCGACCCGCAGCAGCTGGGGGTGCCCACCGTCCTCGACCTCTCCCGACTGGGGGGCGCTGACCAGCGTCTCTTCGCCGCGACGAAGAGCAATCGCTACCTCCTGTCCGACTTCGGCCATCAGATCTCGGAACTGCCAGCGGCGCGAGTGCCGGCGCTCGATGCCCGCTGGAAGCGAGAGGTGCTCCGATAGCCGGGCTGGCGCTGCGATGCGCCGGCCTGACCGTCATGGCCGGCGACAAGCCGATCCTGCGGGAGGTGAGCCTCGAGGTGGCACCCGGGCGCTTGTGTGCGCTTGTGGGTCCCTCCGGTGCCGGCAAGACCACGCTGCTGCGGACCATCGCCGGGCTGGAAGAGGTCGCAGCCGGCCAGCTCATGCTCGGCGAGCGAAGCCTGTCCGGTCTGTCCCCGCAGCGCCGGCGGGTGGCTCTGGTCTTCCAGCAGCCGAGGCTGTTCCCCAGCCTCGACGTGGCGGACAACGTCGCCTTCGGGCTCCGGGTGGCCGGCAAGGACCGGTCCGGTCGACGGCGCCGCGCCGAGGTGGCCCTCGACGAGGTCGGCCTCCGGGGCTTCGGGCCACGGCGGGTACGGGGCCTGTCCGGGGGCGAAGCGCAACGGGTGGCGCTGGCTCGATCGCTCTGCCTCGACCCGGATCTGTTGCTGCTCGACGAGCCGCTGGCCGCCCTGGACCCTTCCCGGCGCGAAGACGTCCGGCGGCTGATCCGCCGACTCCAGCGGGAACGACGTCTGACCACCGTCTACGTCACCCACGATCGGGCCGAGGCCGCCGAGGTGGGGGACCGGGTCGCGCTGCTGGTCGAGGGCCGGCTGGTGCAGTGCGACCGGCCGGAGGTGCTCTTCGAGCGGCCGGGCTCGGCCGTGGTGGCCCGGTTCTTCGGCAGCAACAACCTGCTCGGCGGTCGGGTGCAGGCCGGCCGGCTGCCGCTGGCCGGCACCGCCATCGACGTGCCGGGACCCGACGGTGCCGCCACGTTCACCATCCGCCCGGAGCGGGTTCGGCTGGACGCCGGTGGAGCGCTGCCCCTGCAGGTCCGGGAGGCGTCGTACGCCGGAACGCACGTGCGGCTGGAGCTGGCCGCGGGCGAGCTGCGGATCGAGGCCCATGTCCCTCCGGAGCTGGCTCCGCCCGTGGGCGCCGGCGTACGGGTGGACCTACCCCGCGAGCACCTGTGGCGGCTGCCCGACGGTGCGGAGGTGCCGGCCCGCGCCGCCGACATGGCGCCGGCGCTTCTCGAATGAGCCGGTACGACCTCGCCATCGTCGGCGGTGGCACCGCCGGGCTGGTGGCGGCGTTCGGCGCGGCCGGAATCGGCGCCCGGGTGTGCCTGGTCGAGCGGGCGTCGACCGGAGGCGACTGCCTCTGGACAGGCTGCGTTCCCAGCAAGAGCCTGATCGCGGCGGCGGCGCTGGCGCACCGGATGCGGACGGCGTACGCCGTAGGGCTCCGCCCAGCCTCCCCGGACATCGACCTGTCCGAGGTGATGGCGCACGTGCAGCGGGCCCAGGCCACGCTCGCGGCGCACGACTCGCCCGAGCGGCTGCGAAGAGCCGGCGTGGACGTCGTCGAGGGCGACGCCCGGTTCCTGGGGCCCGGCCGCATGCTCGCCGGGAACCAGGAGATCCGCTTCCGAAGCGCCCTGGTGGCCACCGGCTCGCGCCCGGTGCTGCCACCCCTGCCCGGTCTCGAACACGTCGGCCCGCTGACCAGCGAGACCGTCTGGGGCCTGCGCGAGCTGCCGCCCCGGCTGGCCGTTCTCGGCGGTGGCCCGGTCGGCTGCGAGCTCGGCCAGGCCTTCGGCCGGTTGGGCAGCAAGGTGACGTTGATCGAGACCGCCGGGTCGCTGCTGCCGCAGGAGGAGCCCGAGGCCGGCGAGCTGATCACCGACCGGCTCCGGTCGGAGGGAGTGGACGTCCGCCTGGGCGCCCACGTCCTGCGCGCGGAGCCCGGGCCCGCCGGCCTTCGCCTCTGGCTCGAGCGGGCCGGCGTCGAGGAGCCGGTCGACATCGACCGGGTCCTGGTCGCAGTGGGTCGCCGACCCGCCACCGAGGGCCTGGGCCTGGAGACGGTCGGCGTAGCGACCGACGGCAGCGGCGCGGTCATCGTGGACGACCGGTTGCGTACGACGGCGCGGGGCATCTTCGCCGCCGGCGACGTGACCGGCGTGCTCCCGTTCACCCACGTGGCCGCCTACCAGAGCCGGGTGCTGCTCGGCAACGCGTTGTTCGGCCTTCGCCGGCGGACGTCGTACGACGCCGTGCCGTGGGTGACGTTCACCGACCCGGAGGTCGGCCGGGTGGGCCGGACCGAGGCGCAGGCTCGGCAGCGATGGGGCGCGCGGGCGGTGCTGGCGACGTACGACTACGCGGGGCTGGACCGGGCGGTCTGCGCCGGTGAGGCGGTCGGCTTCGCCAAACTGGTCGCCGACCCCAAGGGCCGGCTGGTCGGCGCCACGGTGGTCGGCGCCGGCGGCGGTGAGGCCATGGCGGAGCTCGCTGCTGCCGTCGCGACCGGCCGCCGGATGCTCGACCTCTCGTCGGCCGTCCACGCCTACCCCACGTTCGGCGAGGGACCGGTCCGCGCGGCCGACGGGCACCTACGGGCCAAGTGGCTGAACCCGCGCGTACGCCGCCTCACCCGGCCGGCCTTGGCCCTCCTGCGGGCGGCGGACCGGCGCTGATCAGCTCACCGTCCTCTCCGCCCGCGGCGACCAGGGGTGACAGAGGGCCGCCGCCAGCACACCGAGCAGCGGGAGCTGCAACAACGGAGACAGGCCCACCGGGCCGACCATCGGCATGGCGGCGCTGTAGCTCCAGTGGTCGGTCAGCATCGCCCGCAGCTCGATCGCGAACGCCACGGCCGCCAGCACGCCGGCCAGCCCGAACCAGAAGGCGGCATCGGCGCGGCGTCGGAGCCGGAGCAGGGCGGCGGTCGCCAGCAGGATGATTGCGGCGTCGTTGACGGCCGCCCCAACGCAGACCGGCCACGACGGTCGTCCGGCGAACAGCGGCACCTGGGCGAACTCCCACGCCATGTTCAAGGCGAATGCCACCCCGATGAGGCGACCCCAGGCCAGCAGTCGAGCCCGCCGGAGCAGGGTCACCACCCGCTCGGCGAGCCGGCCGGCGTGCCGGCGAGGGGGACCGGCTCCCGCAGCTCGCGCAGGCCCATGGCGACGCGCTGCCCGGCCGTGATCGCAACAGCCGCGGCGAAGGCCCAGGCGATCCACTCCGCATCTCCCGGGAACAGGCAGAACAGGATGTAGACGAGGACGGTCTCCGTACCCTCGGCCAGGCCGCCGACGAAGCGAACAGAACGCTCGTCGCGGCTTGTCTTCGAGCGGCGCTCGGCGAGCGAGGACAGTGTCAGCAGCGCAGTGCCCGAGACGTAGTAGGCGACCAGCAGGGCCACGCAGGCCAGCCGGGCCGGTGGTCGGGCGATCGCCACCCCCAGCACGAAGCCCCCATAGACGGTGAAGTCGGAGACGATGTCGAGGAAGCCACCGAGGTCGGTCGCGCGGCGTTGCCGGGCCACCACCCCGTCGAGACCGTCCAGCGTGCGGTTGGCCAGCCAGAGCGAGCGCCGCCGGCCAGATCGCCAGGGCAGCAGTGACGCAGGCTCCGATCCCGGCCAGGAAGCCGGCCGCCGTGAGCGTGTTGGCCCGGACGCCGGCACGTACCAGCCGGCGCCCCGCGACCTCGAGCACTGGAGCCAGAGAGGCGCGGGCGCGAGTGTCGAGCATGGCCGGCAGCATGGCAGGCCGGTCGCCGGCCGGTCGCCGGCGATGAGCCCACGTCGGCGTACGGCGACGAGTACGGCGATGCTGGTGCCGGCCTGCGCCACCATCGGGCTGCTCTTCGGCGCGGCTGTGCTCGGCGCCGTCCGCGAGAGCCTTGGCGGTGATCTGTCGGGGCGGCTGAGCCTGTCGGCCTGGCGCTCGGTGCTGGCCGACCCCGCCTTTACCGACGCCCTGCGCTTCTCCGCACAGACCGCGCTGGTGTCCACCGCGCTCTCCGCCGCCCTGGCCATCGTCCTGGCGGCCCGCCTACGCCGCCGGGCGGGGGCGCTGCGCGGCCTGCTCGCCCTGCCGGTTCCCGTGCCGCACCTGGTCGTGGCCGTGACAGCCGTGCTGTGGCTGGGATCGGGTGGCCTCGTCGAGCGTGCCCTGGGGGTCCTGCCGGTTCCGCTGGTTCGCGACCGGGCGGGGCTCGGCGTCATCGCCGTCTACGTCTACAAGGAAGCACCGTTCCTGGCGCTCCTGGTGCTGGCCGCCTGGCGCCGCGAGGTGGCCGATCGCGAGGAGGTCGCCGCCGTACTCGGGGCCGGTCGTTGGCACCGCTTCCGGGACGTCGTCTGGCCGGCCATCCGGGTGCCCCTCGGCATCGGCTCGCTCATCGTCGCGGCGTTCGCCTTCGGCTCCTTCGAGGTGCCGCTCCTGGTCGGGCCGAGCTACCCGCCCACGCTGGCGACCTTCGCCCTGGAGGCGACGCGGACGCCCGACCTGAGCGGACAGGCGCAGGCCGCGGCCAGCCTGCTGGTGGCCGCGGCGGCGTCGGTCCTGCTGGCGCTCGCCGTCGTACGGGCAGCCGCCCGGGGCGCCGATGGCTGAGCGCGGGCGACCGGTGCTGCCGTGGCTGGTGGTCACGGCGTTCGTGGCGCCGCTGGGCGCTCTGGTGGTGCAGGCGTTGGCCGACGTCTGGCGGGCGCCGGCGCTGTGGCCACAGCACCTGGGCACCCGCGGCTTGCGCTACGTCTTCTCCGGCGGCGCCGGAGTGCTGCCGGCGGTGACGAACTCCCTCGTCGTCGCGCTGGCCAGCACGGTCCTCGCCGTCGTCATCGCCTGGCCGGCCGCCCGGGTGCTTGGAGAGCAACGCCTCCGGCGGCCGGCACCGGTCTTCCTGCTGCTCGCGCTGCCGTTGCTCGTGCCGCCGTACGCGACCGGCACCGGGCTGACCGAGTGGTTCCTGCGGCTCGGGCTGGCCGACACCCGGCTCGGGCTGGTGCTGGCCCATCTGGTCTACGTCACGCCGTACGTCGTCCTGCTGCTCGCGCCGGCCTTCGGCGAGCGGGTGAACGAGCTGGAGGAGGCCGCTCGCCTGCTCGGCGCCGGCGCGAGTCGCCGACTGCTGCTCGTCACGGTCCCGGCCGTTCGGCCGACGCTCGCTGCGGCCGCCCTGGTGGGGTTCATTGTTTCGTGGAGTCAGTACGGCACCAGCCTCGCCGTCGGCGGGGGGCTGCCCATGCTGCCGTTGGTGCTGCTGCCCTTCGTCGGGACCGACCCGCAGGTGGCGGCCACCCTCGCCCTGCTGTTCCTGGTGCCCGCCGGCGTCGCGCTCTTTGCTTCGGTGCGTGCCGCTCGCACCTCGGAGTAGGAGCAGCCGGCTACGCGGCCATCGGCCGCTGGGTGGACGACTCCTCGGCGTCCACCTCGAGCCCGGGCGCGATCGCGATCGCCGGCGCGGCCGGTGCGCCCCAACGCCGGAACATGACCACGGCGCTGCCGATGAACAGGACGACCAGCAGGGACAACGGGAGGAGCTCCCCGTGGCCCAGCGTCGGTACGCCGAAGACCACATGGCCGCCGCCGCCCCCACCGCCACCCACCACCGGCAGGCCACAGGCCAGACCACCGGAAGCCATGCGCAGAGATGTCGTCAGCCCGCGAACGTCCATGACCTATCACTCCCGACTAGAGGGGACAACAGGCCACTGTGTACCTCACGGCCGCTTGGGTCAACCAGTCCCGGCGTAACGCGCCACCCTCATGAGTGCCAGGTCGGAGGCCGCTCGGCCTGCTCCACCGCGGCGAGCAGAACCGCAACCGGGGGCCGGTCGTCCGCCTCTTGCGGGCGGGAGTAGAGCAGGCGTCCGTCCCGGCCGACGACGAAGTCGCCGCCGAGCTGCAGCGGATCGCGGCCACCGCGGCTCAGGCGCTCCCCGCGACGAAGCATCCGTGCGTAGTTGAGCCACACCGAGGGCGAGAGGTAGATGCGGGCGAACGACGCCCGCCGCAGACCCCACTCCCGGTACGCCCGCCGGTCGACGTCCACGAGCACGGGGAAGGGCACGTCGAGATCCTTCAGCAGGCCGCCCCGGACGCGGTCGGCATCGTCATGGACCACGAAGACCGCCGTGGCACCGGCCGCGCGGACCCGGTCCTCGGCTCGAAGCACCTTCACGAGGTGCGCGCGGCAGATCAGTCAACCGGCATGGCGGAGGAAGGACACCAGGACCGGCCGCCCCTCGTGGTCGGCCAGCCGGAAGACGGAACCGTCCATGGTGGGCAGCTCGAGCGGCGGCGCCGGGTCACCCACCACCGGCGCCCGTCCGTCAGCGATGGCCGTCCGCCGTCGCGTCCGTCAGCGCGTCCGCGAGCCCGACCAACGCCCGTACGGCTGGGGCCGCCGGTGCGGCGTCCAGCGGCGCGACACCCTGCCGGTCCGCCTCGAGCACCTGCGGGTCGTCGGGGACCGCCACCAGCCGCTCACCGGGGAACGCGGCCGTCAGCCGCGCCAGGTCCTCGTCACTGCGGAGCCGGTTGGCGACGACCAGGAGCCGGCCCAACGACTTCTCCCGCACCAGCCGGAGAGCGCGGGTAGCGACCTCGAGTGACTTCGCCGTCGGCTCGACGACGAGTACGACGGCGTCGACGCCGCCGTCCGTCATCCGGGTGAGCGTGCCGATACCCGCCTCGAGGTCGGCCACCACGGTGTGGCCGGAGGCGTCAACCGACCCGAGCAACTGCTCGGGAGAGACCCCGCATCAAGGGCAGCCGGGCTCGGGGTTCTGGATCTCGGTGACCACCGCGAGCCGGACGCCGTCCGGGGCGTCGGTGCCGAACCGGTCCACGAGATCCTGGAACCCGGAGGCGTGCTCCGCCGGCGCGTCGTCGGTCGCCTCGTCGAGCGCCTGGCGGACCGCGACCAGCCGCTCGGTCCGCTCCTCCCCCAAGCCCAGCGAGATGCCCAGGTTGGGGTTGGAGTCGCAGTCGAGAGCGACCACCGGCACGCCGCGGCGGGCCAGGGTGCGAGCGAGGACGGCAGCGGAGGTGGTCTTGCCCGACCCGCCCTTGCCGACTACGGCGATCTTCATCGAGCCTGCTCCTCGGACTGCACTCGGGTCAGCAGGGACTCTACTGCGGCTACGGCGGAGGAATGCGGCGCGCAGTCGAGCACCGACCGCCCGTGCCGCTCGGCGTCGAGCACGGCCTCGTCGTACGGCACCGCCGCGACGACCGGTAGCCCCGTCGCAGCCGCCACCCGCTCCTCGTCGTCGGGAGTACGGACCCGGTTCGCCACCGCCAGCACCGTCGGCGCCTCCTTCATCTGTGCCAGCAGGGCCAGCCGTCGGGCCGACAGCAAGGAGGACGGGGTGGCCTCCGCGACCACCAGCACCGTACGGGCGTAACGGCCCCACCCGAAGAAGGGCTGCCGGGTGCCGCCGGGCAGGTCACCGACGAGGCTCCACTCGTCCTCGGGGAGCTGGTGGACGATCGAGTGGAACGCCGCCTGGGAGCGCATCAGCTCGCTGGAGTGCCCGCGGAGCTTGCCGAACTGCAGGAAACGCACCCCGTCCGGACCGGTTGCGGCGTACCGGCGTACGGCCTCGGCAGGCGAGAGGTCGCGGCGCAGCCGGAAGCGCGGGCCTTCCTCGTCGCCCTCCGCCCGCTCCTCGACCGCCTCCGCCGGGATGCCGGCGTCGCTCGCGTCCAGGCCCAGCGAATACGCCAGTCCGGGCATGGGGTCCGAGTCGATGGCGAGCACCGGCTCCCCGGTGCGCGCCAGGATGCGGGCGAAGGTGCCGGCGATCAACGACTTGCCGGCGCCGCCCTTGCCGACGAAGGCGAGCCGCACCGCACCAACGGTAGACGGCTTGGCACGGTTCCGCTCGCCGCCATCTCGGAGTAGCGTCTTCGGCACTAGATGTGGTGACCACTTACCGTGAGAGCGGTTGCCTCGTCGGCACCCGGAAGTCAACCGTTGCGACCCTGGAGGACTTGGAATGACCGCCTACGACGCCGACCCGCGCTCGCCGCAGTGGCGGGTGGGCTGGCTGGCGGGCGCGAGCGTGGTGGGTGTGGCGGCCGGCCTGCTGGTCACGCTGATCCTGCTGGCGCGCCGGATCGCCGGACAGGCCGGCGAGATCTCCTCCGGGCTGCAACGCACGGCTCGGGCCACCGACGGCTTGTGGGACGTCCGCCGGCTGAACGCCACCTTGGAGAGGATCCTGACTGCGGTGAGCCCCGGCGAGCCGCCGGCCACATCGGCGGCCGGCGAGGGGGAGCTGACGTCGTGAGTGGTAGGCGGGCGGCGCTGGGAGCAACCGGCGGGCTGACCCTCGGCCTCGGAGTGGCCGGCGTGGTCGCCGTCCTGCTCGGCCGGGTGGCCACCGTAGCCTCGGAGATCGAGCGCTATGCCGACGACATCCGCGTGGGGGCGGAGGGCATCGTCGACAACCTTGCGGGCACGGGGGCGCTGCAGCGCACCGGTGAGCTCGCTGCCGGCGTACTGGCTCTGGTGTCCGGAGGGGAGTCCCCGTGAACGCGGCCGACCGGCGCGCATGGACGGGCACCCTGGTCGCCGGCGGCGCGGTGGCGGGCGTGGTGTGGGCGCTGCTCGAGGCACTCCGCCGCTCCGTTGTGGAGGTCCAGAGAGGTGTCGACGAGGTGTGGGCGGCCGGTCAGCAGGTGGCTGCGAACACCCAGACCACCCACCTGCTCGCCACTACCCGCGAGCGCGGCGCCGCACTGCTCACAGCGTTGGACTCAGGATCGGAAGCGTCGGTCGCGGAAGGACCCAAAGCATGAAGAACAAGCTCGTGGCGGCCACCATCGGCGAGGTTCTCGCGCTGGTCGCCGTGCTGGCCGGCTACCTGATCGTGATCGCGAAGAGCCTGGCGCACGTGTCCGCGACCCTCGGGAAGGTCACCTTCGGGGTGCGGGCGATCGAGACCCAGACCGCCCCGATCGGCCCCGCGCTGACCGCGACGAACGAGTCGCTGGAACAGGTTGCCCAGCGGCTGGAGACCGCAGCCTCCCAGAACGGCAGCTCATAGCCGCCGGGTCGGCGCTTCGACGCATCGCCAGTTCGCCACCGATTCCCCACCGGAAGGGTCCAGACCATGTGCCTCGCGATACCCGGTGAGGTGGTCGAGATGGTCGACGGGCACAACGACCAGCTGGCGCTCGTCGACGTCGGGGGCGTCAAGCGGAAGATCAACGTGGGACTGCTCCAGGACGACCCGGTCGTGCGGGGAGACTGGGTGCTGATCCACGTCGGCTTCGCGATGTCCAAGGTGGACGAGCAGGAGGCGGCCGAGGCGCTGCGGCTGCTGGAGATGATGGGGCAGGCCTACACCGACGAGCTCGACGTGCTCGCAGAGTCGAGCATCGAGTGAGCGCCACCGAAGCCTGCTCGGCGACCGAGGGCTGCATCACCTGCGGCGACATCGCCGTACCCCTGACCGTCGTCGAGGTTCTCCACTCCGACGCCCGCTGCCGGGACGAGCAGGGCCGCGAGGAGCTGGTCGCCACCGAGCTGGTCGGCGATGTCCGGCCCGGCGACCGGGTGCTGGTCCACGCCGGCGTGGCGATCGAACGCCTCGGGGAGGACAGGACCGCCGATGCGCTTCGCTGACGAGTTCCGCAACGCCGAGCTGGCCACCGCGGTGGGGGCCTCGATCACGGCGCTGTGCGAGCCGGGCCGGCACTACAAGATCATGGAGGTGTGCGGCGGCCACACCCACACGATCTACCGGTACGGCGTGCAGGACCACCTGCCGGACAACATCGAGCTGGTGCACGGCCCCGGCTGTCCCGTCTGCGTGATCCCCATGGGGCGGGTCGACGACGGCATCGCCCTCGCCGAGCGGGACGGCGTGATCTTCACCTGTTTCGGCGACATGATGCGGGTGCCGGGTGGCAACGGGTCGCTGCTGGAGGCCAGCGCCCGCGGCGCCGACGTCCGGATGGTCTACTCGCCGCTGGACGCGCTGCGGATCGCGCGGCAGAACCCCGACCGCCAGGTCGTCTTCTACGCGATCGGCTTCGAGACCACCGCCCCCTCGACGGCGCTGACCCTGATGCGGGCCAAGGCCGACAACATCGCTAACTTCTCGGTGTTCTGCAACCACGTCACGATCATCCCGGCGATCAAGGCGATCCTGGACTCACCGGACCTGCGGCTGGACGCCTTCATCGGCCCGGGTCACGTCTCGACGGTCATCGGCTGCCGGCCGTACGACTTCATCTCCCGGGTCCACGGCAAGCCGCTGGTCTGCGCGGGCTTCGAGCCGCTGGACCTGCTGCAGTCGGTTCACATGATCATGCAGCAGCTGGCCGAGGGGCGCTGCGAGGTCGAGAACCAGTACGGCCGGGTGGTGCACTGGGACGGCAACCCGCGGGCGCTGCAGGTCCTGTCGGAGGTGTTCGCCCTGCGGCCGTACTTCGAGTGGCGCGGGCGCGGGGC
>JAABUR0100004010.1_pt1 | contig 20077 bp, 20 predicted proteins | sample 5560091 | NCBI WGS metagenome assembly JAABUR01 (sample SAMN10711879, study PRJNA513375) | rock metagenome | isolation source: Antarctica rocks | place: Antarctica: Victoria Land, University Valley sud
GTGGCTGGTCGACCTCGACGCCCTCCCGGAGCTCGGGCCGGTGCTCGGCGGCCTCACCCGCTTCGAGGCCCGCGACCACCTCGGCGCGCCGGACCGGACGCTGCGCGAGAACCTCGACGCGTTCCTGGCGACCGAGGACGTCGACCTGCGCGGTGGGCGGATCCTCATGCTCACCAACCCCAGGGTGCTGGGCTACGTCTTCAACCCGATCACCGTCTACTGGTGCTACACGACGGACCAGCGCCTCGAGTGCGTCGTGCTCGAGGTGCACAACACCTACGGCGAACGGCACGCCTACCTGGTCCGCACCGACGCGGCGGGTCGGGCGCAGGTACCCAAGCAGCTCTACGTCTCGCCCTTCAACGAGGTCGACGGCCACTACGACCTCGTCCTGCCGGAACCGGCGGAGCAGGTCCGGGTGAGCGTGACCCTCAGGCGTGAGGGACGGCCACCGTTCGTCGCGGTCCTGCACGGGCGGGCCAGGCCAGCGAGCACGGCATACCTGCTGCGCACCGCACTGACCAGGCCCCTCGAGCCGCTCCTCGTCATGACGAAGATCCGCTGGCAGGGCGTCCGGCTGTGGGCGCGCGGCCTCCCCGTCCAGACCCGACCGAAGCACCAGGCCCAGGAGGCAGTCCAGTGAGCACCATCTCGGTCTCCTCCCAGCATTCCCCATCCATCGACCTCAGCGGGTGGCCGGACCTGGCCCGCTACCCGAGGGGCCTGAACCGGCGTATCCACAGCAAGGTGGCCGACAAGCTGTTCCGCCAGGTCGCGGCCCGGCTGCAGGTGCGCGTGGAGCTGCCCGACGGCACCGTCCTCGGCGCGGCCGCGCACGACCCGCAGGCACCCGTGATGGTGATGCACCGTCCGGAGGCTTTCGCCGCGCGGGTGGGCTCCGGCGGCCTCATCGGCTTCGGCGAGTCCTACATGGCCGGCGACTGGAGTGCACCGGACCTCGCCGGCCTGCTGAGCGTCTTCGCGGCGCGGATGGCGACCTTGGTGCCCGAGCCGCTGCAGAAGCTGCGCACGCTCTATGTCGCCCGCCACCCCCGTAGCGAGAAGAACACGACCGTCAACACCCGGTCGAACATCTCGCGCCACTACGACCTGTCCAACGAGATGTTCGAGCAGTTCCTCGACGAGACGCTCAGCTACTCGTCCGGCCTGTTCGACACCCCGAGCATACCGGGCGAGGGACTCGCCGGAGAGCGATGCACAATTGCGGAAGGGCCTGTGGCAGACCCGATCTGGGCCGACCTCGCCGACGCGCAGCGACGCAAGATCGAGCGGCTGCTCGACGACGCCGGCGTCGCTGCCGGCACCCGGGTGCTCGAGATCGGCACCGGCTGGGGCGAGCTCGCGATCCGGGCCGCCGCCCGCGGGGCAACCGTCCGCACGGTGACGCTGTCCGTCGAGCAGCAGGCGCTCGCTCGGGAACGGATCGCCGACGCCGGCTACGCCGAGCAGGTGCAGGTCGACCTGCTCGACTACCGCAAGGTCGACGGGCAGTACGACGCCATCGTCTCGGTGGAGATGATCGAGGCGGTCGGGCACGAGTACTGGCGGACCTACTTCGAGACGATCGACCGCCTGCTCGCGCCTGGGGGGACGGTCGCCATCCAGGCGATCACGATGCCGCACGACCGGATGCTGGCGACGAAGGGCACCTACACCTGGGTGCACAAGTACATCTTCCCCGGCGGCTTCCTGCCCTCGACCGAGGCGATCCTCGACATCACCCGCCGCCACACCTCGCTGCGGGTGACCGACCGGCTCTCCATGGGCCAGCACTACGCCCAGACGCTGCGCCTGTGGGACGAGCGGTTCAGCTCCCGCCGCGAGGACATCTCCCGGCTCGGCTTCGACGAGGTCTTCAAGCGGATGTGGCACTTCTACCTCGAGTACTCCCGCGCCGGGTTCTCCTCCGGCTACCTCGACGTCCAGCAGGTCGTCCTGTCCCGCGTCGCGACGGCCTGACCGTGACGAGCCTCGAGCCGGGTGTCCGGGCCGCGAGCGCCACCCGGTCGGGCGTCGCCCAGGAGCTCGAGGCGGTGCTGCGCCCGCTCGTGCGCGGCGAGCTGCCGGTCCGCCTGACGGCCTGGGACGGCTCCGTCGCCGGTCCCGAGGGCGCCCCGGCGGTGCTCGTGCGCAGTCCGGACGCGCTCCGACGGCTGATGTGGCACCCGGGCGAGCTCGGCGCCGCCCAGGCCTACGTCACCGGTGAGCTCGACGTCGCGGGGGACCTCGACGAGGCGCTCACCCACGTCTGGCGGGTGGCTCGGGCACGGGGCCTCGAGGGACTGCGCCCCTCTCAGATGGCCCTTGCTGCGCTCGCCCGGACGCTGAAGGGCCTCGGCGCCCTCGGCGCCCCGCTGCCGGCGCCGCCCAGCCAGGCGCGGGTCGGGGGCCGCCTGCACAGCGCGATCCGGGACCGGCGCGCGATCAGCCACCACTACGACCTGTCCAACGAGTTCTACGCCCTCATCCTCGACCCGCACATGGCCTACTCGTGCGGCTACTGGACCTCGGACGCGCCCGGCTACTCGGTGGAGGACTCCCAGCGCGACAAGCTCGAGCTCGTCTGCCGCAAGATCGGCCTCGGCGAGCCGGGGATGCGCATGCTCGACGTCGGTTGCGGCTGGGGATCGCTGAGCCTGTATGCCGCCGAGCACTTCGGCGCCCGGGTCACCGGAGTGACGATCGCCAGGGAGCAGAAGCGGTTCATCGACGCCCGGATCGCCGAGCGCGGCCTGCAGGACCGGGTGCAGATCCGGCTGCAGGACTACCGCGACGTCGCCGACGGTCCCTACGACGCGGTGGCCTCGCTCGAGATGGGTGAGCACGTCGGGCAGCGGAACTACCCGGCATACGTCCGCACGCTGCACGACAACGTCCGGCCCGGCGGCCGGGTCCTCGTCCAGCAGATGTCCCGGCGGGGCCGGTTCCCCGGCGGCGGCCCGTTCATCGAGTCCTTCGTCGTCCCGGACATGCACATGCGCCCGGTGGGGGAGACGGTCTGCCTCATCGAGGACGGGGGACTCGAGGTCCGGGACGTCCACGCGATGCGGGAACACTACGTGCGCACGGTGGCGGCGTGGCACGAGACCTTCGAGCGCAACTGGGACACGGTCGTCGGCATGGTCGGCGAGGAGGTGGCCCGCGTCTGGCGGCTCTACCTCGTCGGCGGGGCGATGGCCTTCCGCGACGGGCGGATGGGCGTGGACCAGATCCTCGCGGTGCGTCCCGACGAGCGGGGAGGGTCCGGGATGCCGGCCTTACGCGGCGACCAGTGGACCCGGTGACCGGCTTCTCGCTGACCTCCTTCGCGCTGGTCAGCGCCGCGAGCCTCGTCGCGGTCGCGGTGCTCATGGCGGTCACCGCCGTGGTCGCCCGGCGAGCCGGCCGGGTCAGCGTCGTCGACATCACCTGGGGTGTGGGGTTCGCCGTCGTCTCGGTGGTCGGCCTGCTCCTGGGTCCCGGCGCACTGGGTCGCCGCGCGCTGCTGTTCGGCATCGTCACGATCTGGGGATCACGACTCGCGCTGCACGTCCATCGCCGCAACGCCGGCAAGGGCGAGGACCCCCGCTACGAGAAGATGCTCGCCGAGGCTCCCGCAGACCCCTTCGCGTATGCCGTGCGGCGCGTCTTCGTCGTCCAGGGACTGTCCGTGTGGTTCGTCTCGCTGCCGATCCAGGTCGCGGCGGTGACCACCGGCGGGCTGGGCGTCGTCGCCTGGGTCGGCGTGGCCCTGTGGCTGGTCGGCGTCGTCTTCGAGTCGGTGGGCGACGCGCAGCTCGCGGCGTTCAAGGCCGACAGCGCGAACAGGGGCAAGGTCATGGATCGCGGCCTCTGGTCGTTGACCCGGCACCCCAACTACTTCGGTGACTCGTGCGTGTGGTGGGGGATCTTCCTCGTCGCTGCCGACGTCTGGCCCGGCGTGCTGACAGTCCTCTCACCCGTGGTGATGACCTACTTCCTCGTCTTCGCCACCGGGGCGAGGCTGCTGGAGCGGGAGATGGCCAAGCGACCCGGCTACCCGGCATACCAGCAGCGGACGAGCTACTTCCTGCCGCTGCCGCCCCGGCGCCGCTGAACCGCTGACCGCTGACTGCTCAGCCGACGGCGTGCTCCGGTGCGGGGCGAGCCCCGGCGCGCTGGCACTCCCGACACTCGCGGGTCGGCCCGTGGCCGCTGGCGAGGTGCTCGTCGATGAGCGCCACGCAGGAGGGGCAGAGGCCACCCCACCCGTCGGTCTGCACGTACTCCAGGGCGCACCACACGTTCTCACACCACACGACCAGGGTGTCCTCGCTCATGGGTTCCTCCGTCGTCGGGCCGGTTCATCTCCACCAGTGTGTCTACTCCCCGGCACCGACAACGGCGCCACGCCGACTCCGCTCCACCGAGGTCGCCGCCCTCCGGGCGCGGCCAGCCGACCGACAGCGCAGCGCTGCCTCGCCGTTCTCGTCAACCGCCGGTGAGGCCGCGCAGGACCGCGCGGGCGTAGGCCCGCTCGGCGTCGGTGTCGACGAACCGGTCGTGGCCTGCTGCGGAGGTGACGGTCACGGCATACCCCCCCGGTACCTGCTCGAGCCGGGTGAAGCCGTCGCCGAGGAGCTCGCGCAGCTGGTCCTCGCGGGGGAGCCAGACGACGTCCTGCTGCTCGATGCTGTCGAGGGCCCACTCCGTCGTGCCGTTGAACCCGATGAGGGCGCCCCCCTCGAACTCGTGGACGTCGGCGGTCATGTCGCTGAGGATGAACACCCGGTCGAGCAGGTCCTCCACCGGGACGATGAAGCGGTCTCCGGAGGCGGGACGCCAGGGCAGACCTCCGGCACGCAGCTGCTGGGCGAGCTCGAGGGAGAGCATGTCCCATCATGACCCAGGCTGCCCGGGGCACCAGTCGGGCATCAGACCGACGTTCAGGTCGGGTCGGCGAAGGCGGCGACGAGGGCCGCCACCAGGGCAGCCCGCTCGGCCATGCCGGCGATGCTGATCCACTCATGGCGCGCATGGGCGCCCGCACCCACGGCGCCGAGCCCGTCCAGCACCGGTATCCCGAGTGCGGCGACGAAGTTGCCGTCGCTGGCACCTCCGACGGAGGCCTCCTGCAGGTCGAGACCGAGCTGGCCCGCTGCCGCCCCGGCGAGTGCGTACATCTGTGCGATGTCGTCGGTGCGGGGCATCACCGGTCGGTTCCAGCCGCCGGAGAGCTCGAGACGTACCCGCTCGTCGCGGGGGCACAGCGAGGTGAGCAGGGCATCGATGCGCGCCTGCTCCGCAGCGCTCGACACCCGGATGTCGAGGTCGGCGCGCGCCAGGCCCGCCACGACGTTCGGACGCGATCCGCCGTGCACGACGCCGACGTTGATGGAGGTGCCCCGGGCCGGGTCGGCACCGTCGTGCAGGGCGATGACGGCCCGGGCGATCTCGTCCACGGCGCTCGCCCCTGCCTCGGGGTCGAGCCCCGCGTGTGACTCGATCCCGCGCGCGGTGACGCTGAAGAGTCCCACTCCCTTGCGGGCGGTCTTGACCGCGCCGTGGGCGCTGGCCTCGAGGACGAGCACCGCCGCGGCACCGTCGCTGGCCTGCTCGATCAACGGGCGCGAGAAGGGGCTACCGATCTCCTCGTCGCCGTTGATCACCAGCCGCACCGGTGGGCGGGCGATCCCCAGCAGGTCGAGCGAGCGCAGGGCCCACACGAGCTGAACCAGGCCGCCCTTCATGTCGAAGACGCCCGGGCCGCTGACCCTGTCACCGTCGACCTCGACCGGCCAGGACCGCACCGTGCCGGCGTCGAAGACCGTGTCGTAGTGGCCGATGGCGACGACGCGGCGAGGACCGACGCCGGGGTAGTCCAGCACGAGGACGTCGCCATATGCCGCAGACGGCCAGGCCGTGCGGGAGCCCGGTGCGCCAAGGCGCTCGTTGACCATCGCCTCGGTGAACTTCAGGCCCACCTCAAGCAGGGCCAGGTCGTCGCTGGGCGTCTCCTCCCGGGCCAGCGCGACGACGTCGCCGACCAGATCGGACGTGTGGCCACGCAGCCACGCGTGCAGAGCGCGGACATCGACCCGCGCCATGTCGGCGACGGCCGGAAGAAGGTTCACGCGTCCACCCTGTTGAGCTCGTCCAGGCGCTCCTCCGACATGACGGCACCCCCTTCGAGCTGGCGGATCTGGTCGAGGAGCTCGCGGACGAGCGGGGTGGGCACCCCGACCGTTTCCGCGGTCGCGAGGACGGCGCCGTAGTGGGTCGGCACCTCGGTCGGGCGGTGCCTGACGGCCAGGTCGCGCCAGATACCGCTCCGGTCCTTGGCCTGCGTCCGCAGCCATGCCACCAGGATGTCGGTCGCCCGGTCCTTGGCCCCCTCGTTGTTCCCGGAGTATGGAAGCGGGTCGAAGGCGTCGAACGGCTCCAGGGTGATCCCCATCGCGTCGGCCACCGCGAAGACCTCCCCGGCGATCCGGTGCATCAGCGGCCGGTACGCGTCAATGAGGTCGGCCATCGGGGCGTCGGCCAGCGCGGTGGCGGTCAGCATCGCGCCGAAGCCGAGCTTCGACCACAGGTATCCGGGGACGTTGGTGGTGACGCGCGCCGGTCCCCAGGACTGCAGGTCCTGCGCCAGCGAACGGACCCGGTCCGAGCTCGTCCCGTCCATCTCCCCGACCACGAGGGCGCCTCGCCCGCCGTCCCTGATCTGTCCGGGGCCGGTGACGTCGGCGAAGAGGTTGACGAAGGCACCGACCGTCCGCACCGCCCCGACGCGGGCCGCGATGGCGCTCTCGTTGAGCCCGTTCTGGAGTGAGACGACGAAGCCGTCAGGAGCAAGGCGAGGTGCCACCCAGTCCAGAGCGCTGTCCGTGGCGTGTGCCTTGACGGCCAGCAGGACCCGGTCCAGAGCGATCGGTGCGTCGTCGGGGGTGACAGCGGACGCGACGGCTACGGAGGATGCCGTGTCATCGCGCAGCAACGTGATGCCACGGGCGGCGATGGCCGCCACGTGCTCCCGGTCCGCATCGACGACGGTCACGTGGTGTCCGGCACGGGCGAGGTGGAAGGCCAGCGTCCCACCGATGGCGCCTGCTCCGACCACGGTGTAGGGGTTCTTGTCAGGCACGCTCAGCTCCCTCCTTGCTCTGAGGTCCGTTGCAGGGCGGTGGTCGTGGGGAAGTGGTACGGCAGGGCGCTCGTCCCGGCCGAGGCTCCGCCGTCGACCCGGAGGATCGCTCCAGTGGTGAAGCTCGCCGCTTCGCTGGCCAGCCACATCACTGCGGCTGCCACCTCTCGTGGCTGTCCGACCCGGGCGAGCGGGTTAGCCGACACCGCGGTGGCGTACTCGTCCGTGACGGGGTTCACCGGGCTGTTGACCTCGATGAAACCCGGAGCGACGGCGTTGACGCGGACTCCGACAGCGGCCAGCTCCACCGCGCACGCCTTGGTGGCCATCTCCAGGGCGGCCTTGGAGGTGCAGTAGTGCGCAGCCCCCGGTCGGGCCCGGGTGGCAGCCCCTGAGCTGATGTTGACCACGCACGACCGGGGACGTCCCTGTGCCGCGAGCGCCACTGTCGCCAGGACGGGGGCCCGGACGTTGACGTGCTGCACCCGGTCCCACGCCTCGGCCGTCATATCGGCCAACGGGGTGGCGGGATAGATCCCGGCGGCGTTGACGAGCACGTCGACGGGACCGAGCGCCTGCGCGGCGCGGGCGATGATGTCGCCGCAGTCCGGGCTGGACAGGTCCGCCGTGACGGCATGGGTGTCCACCCCGTGCTCATGGGCCAGGGCGGCCATGTGTCTGGTCAGCTCGGCCTCCCTGGCGTCGACGCCGGTGACCCGGTCGCCGGCGGCCGCGAAGATCTCGGCACAGGCCAGCCCGATCCCCCCCGCGGCCCCGGTGACGAGCACGTGCCGCTCGTTCACACGAACTCCTTGTCCTTGGTCTCGGGCATCCTCGCGTAGACGATGCAGCCGATCAGCGCGGCGACCGCGACGTAGACCCACGTCTGCCCGCGGTACCCGGATGCAGCCATCCACGTCGTGATGTACGGGGCGGTCCCCCCGAACAGGGCGACGGCCAGGGCGTAGGGCAGCCCGATACCCGTGGCGCGCACCTCAGGGGGGAACTGCTCGGACATGATGACGGCGCAGTTCGCCGAGTATCCCGTCAGCAGGGTCACCCCGATGAGCTCGACGATGAGCAGCGCAGCGAATGTCCCCTGGTTCAACAGCTGGAAGGCCGGGTAGGCGAACAGCAGGAAGCCGAAGGCGAACCCGAACATGGTCGGCTTGCGACCGATCCGGTCCGACAGCAGCGCCACGAACGGCAGGAGGAGGATGAAGTACGCCGCGGCGATGACATTGGCTAGCAACGCGTCCTGGAGCTCGATGCCCAGCGCGCTGCTGGCGTACCCAGGCATGTAGCTCAGCCACATGTAGTAGAGAAGGGTGCCGGCGATGGTGATGAGCACCACGCGCACCGCCGCTCCCGGGTGGTCGCGCAGGACGCCCGTCAACGGGTGCTTCCGGGACGTCCTGCCGGTCTCGGCGGCGCGGGTGAAACTCTCAGTCTCGTCCACACTCATCCGCAGCCACAGCCCGACCAGACCGAGCAGACCACCGAAGACGAAGGCAATCCGCCAGCCCCATGAGGCCATGTCGGACTTGCTGAGCACCGACGTCAGCGCATATCCGGTTCCGGACGCGATCAGCACGCCGGAGCCCACGGACACCTGCTGCCACGAGCCCGCGAAGGCGCGCCGACCCGGAGCCGCCGACTCGACGAGGAACGACGATGAGGAGCCGAACTCGCCGCCCGCCGAGAAGCCCTGGACCAGGCGCGAGAGCAGCAGGAGTACCGGGGCCAGGATCCCGATGGTCGAGTAGGCGGGGATGATGCCGATGAAGATGGAGGCCCCGGCCATGAGCCCGATCGTCAGCACCATGCCCTTCTTGCGGCCGTGCCGGTCGGCGTAGGCGCCGAGGACGGCACCGCCGATCGGGCGCATCACGAACCCGACGGCAAAGACCGCCAAGGTCGCCAGCAGGCTGACCGCCGGTTCCTTGCTCGCGAAGAACTGACCGGCGAACACCGGCGCAAGCGTGGCGTAGAGCGCCCAGTCGACCCATTCCACGGCGTTGCCGATGGACCCGGCCAGGACGGCCTTGCGTTGCTTGGGGGTCATTCGGGTGGCGGGCGCCGTCTCTGGTCCGTGGGCTCGGATGGTGCTCATGGGGAGTCTCCTGTGGTGGGGGTGGACGGGGCTGAGGGATGCACGAGAACGGCGATCTGTGCGTGGGTGGCGAACCAGACGCCGTCCGCCTCGCGGATGTGCTCCAGCAGGGCGCGCAGGACGACGAGCCGTGAACGGTGACCGATGATGTGCGGGTGCAGGGTGAGCTGGAACAGGCCCCCGTCGGCGCGTGCGGCGTCGAACTCGTCGATCCAGATCTGGAGGGCTGATCGAGGTGGCATGTAGGGGCGCAGGCCGGCGTAGCGCTCCATCATGAAGTAGGGCGCGTCGTCTCTGATCCACTCCACCGGGATCTCCACGATCCCGGTGGGCTGACCGTCGGCGAGAAGCTCGTACGGCTCATCGTCGCCCATGAGCGAGGAGTCGTAGGTGAAGCCGAGCTCGGAGATGATGTCGAGGGTGTGCTCGGAGAAGTCCCAGCTGGGAGTGCGGATCCCCGTCGGCCGGACGCCCGCGATCCGCTGAAGGGTCTCGAGGGCGCGACCTGTCAGGTCAAGCTCGTCTGCCCTCGAGAGCAGGGTGTTGCGTTCGTGGATCCAGCCGTGGACAGCGACCTCGTGCCCACCGGCGACATAGGCCTCGACCTCGGCGGGATGCAACATTGCCGAGACCGCTGGCATGTAGAAGGAGGCCGGGACCTCGAGCTCTTCGAGCATGGTGAGGATCCTGGGGGCGGCGACGCGGGACCCGTACTCGCCTTGGGAGAGCTTGCCGGGGCTGGTCTCGCCGTCCCGCAACGGGATCGTCTCGTGGTCGGAGTCGAAGGAGACGGCGACGGCCACGCGGGAGTCCTCGGGCCACCGTGCGGGGGTGAGGCAGCGACCGGCACGGACCCGGGACACGTGCCCGCGCCAGGTCGACTCGGCCCACTGCCAGGGCTGCTGGGCAGCGACCGTCGCGGCGTCCTCCCGGGAGCCGGGGTGTTGCTCGTTCATGACGGCTCCTTCGGTGCCGGTCGTCCGTGCGCGTCGATGGGGACCCAGGCGCGTTTGAGGGTCTGGACCTGCAGGGTCATGTCGGCCGACACCACCCCGGGCAGGCCCCCGATCGAGTGGGTCGTGTACTCGTAGAGGTCCCCGTGCGAGCGAAGGACGCCCTGGACGATGAGGTTGTGCCGTCCGGTGCAGGCACTGACGTAGCGACTGGCGGGCTGCTTGGCCAATGTGACCCCGATCTCCTCGATGCGGCTGGGTTCGACCGTGAGCCAGAGAAGGAACTCGACATCGAAGCCGATCACCGGCGACTCGAAGACGGTGCGGAACCGCAGGCAGCCGCGGGAGACGAGCGACTCGACACGCCGGGCAGCGGTGGACTCGCTGACTCCCGTTTGGGCAGCCAGGCTCGAGTACGTGGCGCGGCCGTCCTGGGCCAGGATCCTGGCGATCTCGAACTCCTGAGACGTCAGGCGGACGGGCTCAACCCACTCGCGGTGGGCGTAGTCGGTCACTGACCCGCCGTTGCGCAAGAGCTGGGTGGCGGGCTCGTCCAAGAGACCGGGGTGCCATTCCTCGAAGGCGCTGAACTTGCGGATGACGACCATTGACTCCGACTCAACGACGTCGTCGACGCGTTCGAGCCGGGCGACGACGGCCATGATGTCACGGTGGCTGCCGACGACGACCTCCGCGGCCACGTCGAACGAGCCGATGGTCACCGTGACGAACCGGGGGGCAGCAAGCGCCGCAACTGCCTGCGCCACCTCGAGCACCCGACCAGGCCGAGCACGGAGACGCAGGTAGATCGAGATGCCGAGACCGCACCGCAGGTGGTCGAGGACGCCGGTGACCGCGACTGCCCGGGACGAGAGCAGATGCTGGCCCCGTCGGGTCACGGTGGACTCGCCGGCGCGGAGGGCGGCAGCAATCTGCTTCCAAGACGCGCGGCCGTTCAGCTGTAACGCCATGACGATCCGTTGGTCCAGCTCGTCGAGGACGGGGAAATCCGGCACATTGATTATGTTGTCTGACGGTTATCGCCATTGTCAAGGCTAGAGCGCGGAAAAGGGTGAAATATGGTGAATATTGTGATTCGAGTCCCGTGGGGGCCGGCGTCCCCTATAGTTGAACCAGCAACCGCCGAGGACTTTCCCCCAGGTGCCGGCGCAGGTTGCTCGTGGTCGTCGCTACCCCCCAAGGCTGCGACCACCCGAAGCGCGGTGGCACTCCCCCGGTGCCACCGCGCTTCTCCTTTGGTGGCGGAGACGGCCGATGGTCTTGTGCCGGTAGCGCCAGATCTGCACCGCGCCGAAGCCCCAGAACAGGTACTGCACGGACATGGCGACCCGGAAGTCCTCGAGGGTGTAGGACGACGGGCCGCCCGGCGCGAGGCGGTCAAGCACGAACCCGATGACCAGCAGGCCGAGAGGGGCCGGGCCCGGCCAGAGCAGCACGACGGCCCAGACGAGCGCGGTCGACGCCACGATGGCGAGCACGATGCGCGCCTGGTGGAAGGGGACCCGGGCCACGAGCTGCCCGAGCAACGGGGCGGTGGCCATGCCCGTACTCACCGAGGGCGAGCTCGCCCACGGTCGGCTGGGCCGAACCTGTGCGCGAGCCGTTGGTTGGCCGTCCACACCGTGGGACGGACCCGGCCTGCGGGCCGGGCAGCCAGCGTCCCTACGGTCAGGCGCGGATGCGACCGACGCTCCCGGGTGTGGCGAGGGGCCGGGATCGGTTGAACTGGACGTGTTCCGGAGGTGCCGGGAGGCGAGGAGCGGCGCGCCGGAGGCTGGCGACTGAGGCGGCAGCCGGCGGCTGGTAGCCGGACCGAGCGGCGGGACCCGGCGTCTCGGAGAGCCGGCCCGGGTTGCCGGCAGGAGGCTCTCAGTCGCCGGCAACCCGGCACCTCCGGTCGTGACGAGTGCGCTTACGCGGGCTCCTGCCGCGCGGCCCGCATCGAGCTGACCATCACCCGTCTGGCCCAGCGCGCCTCGGGCAGGGGCAGGATCGGGAAGACGTGGATCAGCCCTGCGCCTTCGTGGTAGTCCACCGAGACCCCTTCTGCTGCAGCACGATCACGCAGCCTGACGGTGTCGTGCCACAACAGGTCCCGGGTGCCACTGAAGACGGTGATGGGACCGAGGCCCCGCAGCGAGCCGAACAACGGCGAGACCCGAGGGTCGTCGATGCGGAGGGTGCCGGCATACAGCTGCGCCGCACGCGCAAGGCGTGCGACTTTGAGCACCGGGTCGCGGGTCGCTGCCTCGTCGATGAGGGGGTCGCTCATCGTGGCGTCGAGCCAGGGGGCGATGAGGATGAGCCGTGGTGTGCCAGCCCCCCGGTCGCGCAGCACCTGGGCGACCGCAAGGGCCAGACCGCCGCCGGCCGAGTCTCCCATCAGGGTGACCCGGACGGCTGCGCCGGCGTCCCGGATGATGTCGGCGACGATGTCGGCGGAGACGGCCACCGTGGTCTCGGCGGTGGCGTCCGGCGCGACCGGGTAGATCGGGACGTGCACCCGGGCGGGGACCAGCCGCGACATCCGCCGGCAGACCGCCCAGTGCGACGAGTTGATCTCACCGACGTAGCCGCCGCCGTGGAAGTAGACGAGCCGGTCGACGGGCAGGCCGGCTCCCCAGGGCGCCATCTCGTAGACCCGCCAGCCGTGCTGCCGGGACACGCGGAGGGAGACGTGTCGGTCCAGCCCGCGCGGCGGCGCGAAGCCGGGGGGACGCAGCTGGGCGGCGCTGAGCTCCGCAGCCATGCCGATGTCGTCCGACGGTCGGGTCCGTCGGCCGGCGAGGTCAGCCAGTGCGGCGACGGCGTGGTGGATCAGGCTGGGCATGCGGCCAGGGGACGACCCGTCGGGAGTGGCGTCGTGACGGACCGCCTCGACGTTCCCAGCCCATCGGGCGCGAGTGCCCCGGCATGGGGGGTAGCGCGCCGGAACCGGGCGCTGGGGGCCAGGTCGGCGCAGCTGGTTCCCAGATGGTCGATCATGTCCCGATCCTAGGGCGGACCGCGGACGCCCGCGGTAGCGCCGGCGGTGCCGACGCCTGGCGGTGCCGACCTCGCGGTCCGGTCAGCGCCGGTCGAGGACCAGGCGGCCGTCCTGGACGACGCCGCGCAGGTGCTGGGCCGGGTCGGCCAGCACGTCGACGTCCTCGATCGGGTCGCCGTCGAGCAGGAGCGCGTCGGCCCGGGCGCCGGGGGTGATGACCCCGACCTCGCCCACCTCGCCGAGCAGCTCCGCCGCCACGGTGGTGGCCGAGCGCAGCACCTCCAGCACCGGCTGTACCTCGGCACGGATCCGGAACTCGTGCGCCTGGTGTCGGTGCATGCCACCAAGCAGGTCCGTGCCGTAGACGATGCGGACGCCGGCCCGGCTGGCCCGTTCCAGGGCCTCCAGCCCCGCCCCGAGCACCGCGTCCACCTTCTCCCAGCTGGAGCGGGGGAGGCCGTGCTCCATGCCCTCGTGCTTGAGGGCCCAGTAGGTGACCAGGGTGGGCACGAGGAACGCGTCGTTGCCCAGCAGCAGGTCCACGCTCTCGTCATCGAGCAGGTTGCCGTGCTCGATGGAACGTACCCCCGCCTCGAGTGCGCGGTTGACGGCCGGGGCGGTGTAGGCGTGGGCGGCCACGTAACGGTTGGCGGCGGTGGCCTCCTCGACGGCTGCCCGCAGCTCGTCCATGGAGAACTGCGTGGAGTCGATGCGGTCGGTGGGCGAGGCCACGCCGCCGGAGGCCATCACCTTGACGTGGTTCGCGCCACGGCGCAGCTCGTCCCGCGCCGCGGCCCGGACCGCGTCCACACCGTCGACGACCCGGCCCAGTCCTGCGCAGCACGGGTGCTCGTCCCACGCGTGCTGGCCCGCCGAGCGGTTGTCCCCGTGGCCCCCGGTCTGGCTCAGCGCCTTGCCGCAGAACAGCACCCGAGGTCCCGTGACCAGACCCTCCGCCTGCGCCTGCGCCACCCCGAAGTCGGCCCCGCTCGCATCGCGCACCGTCGTGAACCCGCGCGCGAGCATCTCGCCCATGATCCGCGCGGTGTGGGCCGCGACGTAGCTCGGTGGCCAGGCCGGCAGGGCGGCCAGGTCGGCGGTGGCCGCGGTGACGTGCACGTGCGCATCGACCAGCCCGGGCGCCAGGACCGAGCCGGCCGCGTCGAGCACGTCGACGTCCCCCCCGGTCGCCAGGCCCCGTCCCACCTCGGTGACCCGTCCGTCGACCGCGAGGACGTCGTGGTCCTCCAGGTAGCCGCCCGCGTCCACATCGAGCACCCGCGCGTGGCGGATGAGCAGGCGCCGGGTCACCGGCCGGTCCCGGTCGCGGTCGCGCCCGGGCCCGCCGGGTGGGTGGCGGTACGCCGGGTGGCTCGACCCCTGATGGCTGGACGCCGGGTGGCGTGCCAGGAGCGCAGGGCGGGCACAGAGCGGACGCCCAGCCCCAGCGCCGCCTCGACCGATGCCTCGTCGTATGCGCCCTGCTCGTCGAGCAGGTTGAGCACGCCCAGGGTGCGGTCCCCGTCGACGACGGGCACGTTGACGACCGCACCGCACCCGAGGGAGGTGATGAGGGCGTGGTCCGAGAACACCGCTGCGACCGCGGCGGCGTCCCGGCCGAGGTAGGGACGTCGTTCGCGCACGACCTGGACGATCCAGGGGGCTTCAGCCGGCATGACCTTCTCCCCGCCAAGCGGGTAGGCATCCGGGGCGCTGCTGTGAACCCGGTGCAGCGCGCCGCGCTCGTCGTCCCAGGCCAGCACGGTGAACAGCCGGAATCCGGGGTCCTCCCGCGCCGACCGCGTGACCTCGGCAAGGCTCTGGGTGAGACTGCCTCCCGGGGCCTCCACGTCCCCTCCCGCAGCGGCCGTGCTCATGACCGGCCGTCGGGACGCGGCACGTCGGCGCGCGGGCTGCCGGCGAGATCGGCGGCCAGACCCGGTTCGGAGAGCTCCTCGAGGGAGCGCCCCGCCGTCGACAGCCCGAAGACAAGCACCGCCACGACGCCGACGGCCAGCACCACGGTGGTCATCGTGAACACCCCTGCGAACCCGAGCGCCACGGCGAAGAACCCGATGACTGCCGGAGCGGTGATGCTGCCGACCCGGCCGAACGCGCTGGCGAGACCGGTGCCCGTGGAACGTACCCACGTCGGGAAGACCTCCGGGGTGTAGGAGTACAGCCCGGCGTAGACGCCGACGAGGAAGAACGACAGGAACGCCCCGGCGACCGTGATCGTCAGCGGGGTGGTCATCTGGCTCAGGGCGTAGGCGCTGACGGCGGACCCCACGAGGTATGCCGCGATGGTGTTCTTGCGGTCGGCCCGCTCGTTGAGCCACGCGGCGGAGAAGTACCCCGGCACCTGGGCGAGGTAGATGATGATCGAGAACTCGAAGCTGCGCGTCACCGTGATGCCGCGGTCCACCAGCAGCGTCGGGATCCACGAGAAGAACCCGTAGTAGGAGAACGTGATGACGAACCACAGGGTCCACACGACGGCCGTGCGCCCGGCCATCTCACGACCCCATAGGAACCTCAGTGCCGTTCCCAGCCCGGGCTTGCGCTGCACCTCCAGGGGAGGACCGGCCGGCTGGCCCGTGGCCGCCGCCGGCGCGGACGCCTGAGGCACCGGGGGCAGCGCCCGGCCGGTGGCCAGCTCCGCCCGCCGCTCGAAGTCGGCCACGACCGCCTCAGCCTCGTCGCCGCGCCCGTTGAGCAGCAGCCAGCGGGGGGACTCCGACAGTGAACGTCGCCACCACAGGACCATCAGCACGGGGATGGCGGTGATGACCTGCGCCCAGCGCCAGCCTCCCTCGAAGGTCGGCACGACGAGCCGCCCGAGGACGGCCGCACCGACGAAGCCGAACGAGAAGAACCCCGCGAGCGCCCCGATGAACCACCCGCGGCGGGCCGCCGGCACGAACTCCGACAGGTACGGGGCGATGATCGCGCTCTCGGCCCCGGTGCCGAGACCGGCGAGGACCCGGGCCGCGAGGAAGATCTCGTAGCTGGGCGCGACCGCCGCGACGACGCTGAAGGCGGCGTAGAACAGCAGCGCGTAGATCATCACCTTCTTGCGCCCGATGCGGTCGCCCAGGACACCGGCCAGTACCGCGCCGAACAGGTACCCGAACGGGGTGGCCGACCCGATGATGCCCAGCTGGCCCGAGCTGAGGCCCCACTCGGCGCGGGCCGAGGGCAGGAGGAACGCGACGATGGCGGCGTCCATGCCGTCGAAGGTGTAGCCGAGGCCGCCCATCATCAGCAGGTGGTAGTGCGGCCGGCACAGCGGAAGACGATCCAGGCGGGTGAGGACGGTCATGGCAGCTCCCTCATTGCTGGCGGAGATGGCAAGGGTTCCACCGATCCGCGGCGGCGGCAACCACCGGGTATGCCGTGCGGTCAGCCCCTGCCCGCCACCATCGGTTCGCCCTGCCCGGGCGACGGGTCGCCGGCGTCCGGCTCACCGTCGGCCCGGTGCTCCTCCGTGGGGGTGAGCATGCGCTCGTCGAAGGGGTCGTGCCCGGCGAGGACCCGGTCCACCTGGGCGCGGTCGATCGTGTCCGTCCACGTCCCGATGAGCACCGCCGCGATCGCGTTGCCGGCGAAGTTGGTCAGGGCCCGGGCCTCGGACATGAAGCGGTCGATGCCGACGATGAAGCCGACGCCGCCGACGAGGTCCGGCCGGTACGACTGGAGGCCCCCGGCGAGGGTCGCCAGGCCTGCGCCGGTGACCCCCGCGGCGCCCTTGGACGCGATGATCATGAAGACGAGCAGGGAGATCTGCTCGCCGAGGCTGAACGGCTTGCGCAGGGCCTCGGCGATGAACAGGGACGCCATCGTCAGGTAGATCGCCGTCCCGTCGAGGTTGAAGGAGTACCCGGTGGGGACCGTGATCCCCACGGTGGACCGCTGGACACCGAGGTGCTCCATCTTCGCGATGAGCCGGGGCAGGGCCGACTCGGACGAGGACGTCGACAGGATGAGGAGGAACTCCCGCGCGAGGTACCGGAACAGGGCGAGGACGTTGACTCCGGTGACGACCTTCAGCAGGGTGCCGAGGACGCCGAAGACGAAGATCAGGCAGGTGATGTAGAAGGCGACCATCAGCAGGCCCAGGCTCTTGAGTGAGGCGAGGCCGGTGTTGCCGACCACCCCGGCGATCGCCCCGAACGCGCCGACCGGGGCGACCCACATGACCATCGACATGACCCGGAAGACGAGGCGCTCGAAGTGCGAGATGCCGTTGAGGATCGGCACGCCCTGCCGGCCCATGATCTGGATGGCGAACCCGACCAGCAGCGCGACGAGGAGCGCCTGCAGCACCGAGCCGTCGGTGAGGGCCGAGACCAGGGTCTTGGGGATGAGCCCGAGGATGAACTCGGTCGTCGTGCCGCTGCCCGACCCCGCCGCCTTCTGCCCGGCGGAGGTGACCTGGTCGCTCAGCACGAGGCTGTCACCCGGCTTGATGACGTTGCCGACCACCAGCCCGACGGCCAGCGCGATCGTCGACATCAGCAGGAAGTAGCCGATGGCCAGGCCCCCGATCCGTCCGACAGAGGCTGCCTTTCGCACCGAGCCGATGCCGAGGACGATCGTGCAGAAGATGATCGGCGCGATCATCATCTTGATGAGGTTGACGAACAGGGTGCCGAGCCACGCGAGGTTCTTGCCCACGTCGGGCCACAGGGCGCCCACCGCGGCACCGAGCACCACGGCGACCAGCACCCCGATGTAGAGGAAGTGGCTGCGGTCCTTGCGCGCTGCGGGGCTGTCCGCGGCCGCCGGAGGGCGGTCTGCGGTGGAGGCGTCGTAGTTCGACACGTCGGGCTCCTTCGACGACGGGGTCACCGGCTCTGGACCTGACCTGACGACCCGGTGAGAGTGGCTGCTCGCGTGCGGTCAGCCCGTGCCGGTGGCGGGGTGACTCGTCGCGACCCTACCGCCTCGAGGGCGGTTCCGAGCCGGAAGGTCGCCACCGTCTCGTGCCTGGGGCGCCGGCGCGGACCCTCCCCGAGGTGGGACGCGACGAGGTGGAACTCGTCGGCCGTCCAGCCCGGGCCGGAGTAGGTGTCGAGGACCCGCAGCCACCGGGTCGCCTCGACGGGCCGGTGCAGCCGAGCCAACGTGAGGTGGGCCCGGAACGCCTTGCCGTCAACCGGGGCCCCGGCCCGGTTGGCCGCGCCCCGGACGTTGACGGCGAGCCGGTCCACGTCGCCGAGGTCCTCGGGTGTGCCCTTGAGGCCGAGCCACAGGACCTTGGCCCGGGCCGGGGTGGGGAAGGTCCCGGCGCCCGCGAGCGAGATCGTGGGCGCGTGGCGTCGCGCGGCTGCGGCGTGCAGCCGTTGGACGAGGTCGTCGACGGACCGCTCGGGGACGGCGGCCATGAACGCCAGCGTGATGTGCCACTGCTCCGGCGTGATCCAGGGCATCCCGGTCCGCGGCTCGAGGAACGCGGCCAGATCGTCGAGGACGTCCTGGGGAGGCACGACGGCGACGAACATCCGCTGCGACATGGGTCCCACCCTGTCACGCGAGGGATACGGCGGGAAACGGGTGGACGGCATACGGTAGGTGCATGTTCGTCGTAGAGCTGGCCTTTGACGGCAACCCGGCCCGGCTCGCGCTGCGCCCGGCGCACCGCGAGACCCTCGGCGCCCTGCACGCCGCTGGTGAGGTGCTCGTCGCCGGTCCGCTCACCGACGGGTCAGGAGCCGTCGTCGTCCTCGCGACGACCAGGGAGCGGGTGGACGAGATCCTTGCCGAGGACCCCTACTACGGCGCGGAAGGCGTGACGGTCTCCTCCATCCGGGAGATCACCTCGGTCCTCGAGGACCCGAGCGGCTAGGGCGAGGAGGAGCATCGTGGGATTCCCGGAGAACGTGCTCGCGCGCGGCGAGAAGGTCGTCAAGAACCTGCACCCGCACTGGCTGACAGTGTTCGGCGCGTCGCTCGTCGGGGTGCTCGTCATCGCGGCTGCGGCGTTCGCGTCGTGGGCGACGCCGGACGACACAACGGGCAACCGGATCCAGTGGGCCAGCGTCGGTGTCGGCGCGCTGCTGTTCCTCGCCCTCGTCGTCGTGCCGTTCCTTCGCTGGCGCACCACGCACTACGTCGTCACGACACACCGGGTCATGGTGCGCCGCGGCATCCTCAGCAAGGAGGGCAAGGACATCACGCTGTCGAAGATCACCGACGTGAGCTTCCGGCAGTCCTTCCTCGACCGGCTCATCCGCGCCGGCACCCTCAACATCGAGTCCGCCGGCGACAGCGCGGACGAGCTGCTGCGCAACATCCCCAACAGTGACGACGTCCAGCAGCTGATCAACGCCCTCATCGACGAGGACGCCAACCGTCGGGCCGGGCGCATCATCGACGGGCGCACCCGGATGGACGAGGGCGACGAGGGCGACGCGGCGTCGGCGGAGCGCGAGGGTATGCCGCGCCGCCGGCGGGAGGACCTCGACCTGCCGGCACGACCGCGCGAGGAGCGCGCAGAGCACGGCGAACGCGAGCAGCCGGACCCCCCGGCCCCGCCGCCACACGAGCTGCCGACCGACCCCCCCGGGCGCAGCTGACTCGCCAGCTGACCCGGGACGCGCTCAGCGCAGGATTGCCAGCGCCTGGGCGGCGAGGTAGGTGACCGTGCTGACGACGGCCGCCAGCACCGTGCCCCACGCCATGTCGATGACGACGAGCGAGGCCGGGAAGTCCCGGATGACGGCGAGGTTGGTCAGGTCCCAGGTGGCGTAGGTGACGAAGCCGAAGAAGGCCCCGGCGAGCACGGCCCTGCCCAGCGACTGCTCCGTGACCGCGGGGTGGATGACGAAGTAGACCAGCCCCGCGACGAAGATCGCGTAGAAGACCACGGCCGCAGGGAC